>Ga0209131_1000047_pt1 | contig 107239 bp, 108 predicted proteins | sample GraSoi_2013_40cm_FD_185826 | JGI IMG/M metagenome (GOLD analysis project Ga0209131, IMG submission 185826) | Grasslands soil microbial communities from the Angelo Coastal Reserve, California, USA - Sample 9_17_2013_40cm (SPAdes) (version 2) | ecosystem: Environmental > Terrestrial > Soil >... | reverse complement strand
CGCGCAGGAAAGGCGTCCTGGACGGGATGGGCCTGCCCGGCAAGCTCGCCGACTGCCAGGAGCGTGACCCGGCGCTGTGCGAGCTGTACCTGGTGGAGGGCGATTCCGCCGGCGGCTCGGCCAAGCAGGGCCGCGATCGCAAGTTCCAGGCGATCCTGCCTCTCAAGGGGAAAATCCTCAACGTGGAGCGGGCTCGCTTCGACAAGCTGCTCTCCTCCGCCGAGATCGCCACGCTGATCACCGCGCTCGGCTGCGGCATCGGGAAAGAGGAATACAACGCCGACAAGTTGCGCTACCACCGCATCATCATCATGACCGACGCGGATGTCGACGGCTCGCACATACGCACGTTGCTGCTGACGTTTTTCTACCGCCAGATGCCCGAGCTCGTCGAGCGCGGCCACATCTATATCGCCCAGCCGCCGCTCTTCAAGGCGAAACTGGGCAAGGAAGAGCGCTATCTCAAGGACGAGCACGAGCTGAACGAGTTCACGCTGAAGCAGGCCCTCGTCGACGCCGTGTTGCAGCCGGGCGCCGGGCGTGAGCCCATTTCAGGCGATGCGCTCGCCGAGCTGGCGAAGTCCTACCTCCTGTCCGAGGCGGTGATCGAGCGCGTGTCGCGGCTGATCGACCGGGAGGCTCTGCAGGCGATGCTGCGCGGCGTCCAGGTCGACCTCACGCGGCGCGATTCGGCGGAGTCGTCGGCGGAAGCGCTCGAGCAGGCCATCGGCGGCAATGGCGTCGCCGTGGCGCCGCACTTCGACGCCAAAACAGAGCGCTACCAGGTCAAGGTCGAGCGCACGCGTCATGGCAACGTGCGCATGAGCACCATCGATACGGAATTCGTGCATTCCGGCGACTACGCGCAGATCCGCCAGACGGCGGACCTGCTTCGCGGCTTGATCGGCGCGGGCGCCACCATGCAGCGCGGCGACAAGAAGCAACCGATCAAAGACTTCCCCGAGGCAATGCGCTGGCTGCTGGGTGAAGTTCAGCGCTCCATGACGCTACAGCGCTACAAGGGCCTGGGCGAGATGAATCCCGAGCAGCTCTGGGAGACGACCATGGATACCGGCAATCGCCGGCTGCTGAAAGTGCAGATCGACGACGGCATCGCCGCCGACGAAATCTTCGCGAAGCTGATGGGCGACGAGGTCGAGCCGCGGCGCCTGTTCATCGAGTCGAACGCGCTGGGCGTGCGCAACCTGGACGTCTGAGAGCGCCTGGGTCTTAAGCCGAGCGGCGTTTTTTCGCTGGCTTCTTTGCCGCCGGTTTTTCCTCGGTGGTCTTCGCCTTGGATGGTGCCACCGGCTTGGGGTCGGCCGGCTTTTCCTTGCGCGGCTGGAACTCGAAGCCGATCTTGCCGTCGGGATTCTTCACCAGAAACGCCTTGAACTTGCGGCCCTTCTTCGAGACGAAGTCGGTCAGCAGGTCGGTGCGGCCGGTCGCCAGCAGCTTCTTCATCTGCTCGCGCTCGATCGGCTGCTGCAGGATCATCCGGCCGGAGCGGAAATCGCAGCTCTTGCCCGGGCCGACTGCTTTCTCGCAGGTGTAGGCCATGCCGTGCTCGAAGACGCGGGCAGCGCACTTCGGGCAGGAGCCCAGAGGCTCCTGTCCCGAGAAGTCGGGCGCTTGCTCCCCCTCGCGGGTGTCCTGACCGAAATCGAATTCCGCCTTGAATTCGTCCGAGAGCTTGACGACCGCGCTGAACGGTTTGCCGATGCGGCTGCGAAAGCCGGTGAGCGGGCCGATCGAGCGTTTGGTAATGAGCTGCGCGACTTCGTCAGGCGTCCATTCCCGCCCCGAAGTGACTTTCCAGATGTTGAAGTCGCACTTTTGGCACTGGAACTTCCGGTAGTTCTCCTGCACGACCCCGCCGCACTTGGGGCAAGGCGCGCTCACGGTGGCGTAGACGACGTCCGGGATCTCGCCGGTCTTGATCATCCCGACGACTTTCTTGACGAGCCCGGAGATCTCTTCCATGAACTCGTCCCGCGAGAGCTTGCCCTGCTCGATCAGCTTGAGCTTGTGCTCCCACTCGCCGGTGAGCTCGGGTGACGCGAGCTCGACGACGTGCAGCATATGGAGCGCGAACATCAGCGAGAACGCTTTCGGCGTCGGCACCAGCTCGCGTCCTTCCCGATTGATGTATTCCTCCCGGAGCAGGCCTTCGATGATGGCGGCGCGGGTGGCCGGCGTACCCAGGCCTTTCGCCTCCATCGCCTCGCGCAGCTCGTCGTCCTCGACCAGCTTGCCCGCCCCTTCCATCGCCGAGAGCAGCGTGGCCTCGGAATAGCGCGGCGGGGGTTTGGTCTGGTTCGCCTTCTCGGCGACTTCCACGACGGCAACCTGCTCGCCCTGCGTAATGGCCGGCAGGTTCTCGGTTTCGTCCCCCACGGCGCGGCCGTATACAGCCAGCCAGCCGGGGTTGTGCAGCACCTTGCCTTCCGTCCTGAACTGATGCTCCGCCACTTTTGTGATCCGCGTGGTCTGCAGGAACTCGGCCGCCGGGTAGAACACCGCGAGGAAGCGGCGCACCACCATGTCGTAGAGCTTCTGCTCGGCCTCGTTGAGTTGCTTGGGCGTCTGCAGCGTCGGAATGATCGCGAAGTGGTCCGAGATCTTGCTGTTGTCGAAAATCCGCTTGTTCGGCCTTACCCAGCCCTGCTTCAGGATTTGCTTCGCGAAGGTGGAGAACGCCGTGGTGCCGCCCAGCTCTTTGAGCGTGTCTTTCACCGTCGGCATGTAGTCCTCGGGCAGCGCGCGCGAATCGGTGCGCGGATACGTGAGCACCTTGTGCCGCTCGTACAACGCTTGCGCGAGCGACAAGGTCATGCGCGCCGGAAAACCGAAACGGCCGTTGGCTTCGCGCTGCAGGCTGGTCAGGTCGAAAAGCAGCGGGGAAAGCTGGGTGGAGGGCTTTGTCTCCTCGGTAGTGATGCCCTTTTTGCCGCGGCATGCGGCGACGATTTTCTCGGCAGCGGCGAGCTCCCAAAGACGCTCGGGTCTGCGCTCGGCGTCATCGTCCTTCTTGAAGGATGGATCGAACCAGCGGCCGGGATACTCGCCCGCCTTGGCGCCAAAGCGCGCGAGCACTTCCCAATAGTCGCGTGAAGTGAACGAGCGAATCTTGTCCTCGCGCTCGACCAGGATCGCGAGCGTCGGGGTCTGTACGCGGCCCACCGTGGTCAGGTAGAAGCCGCCTTCCTTGGAATTGAACGCGGTCATCGCCCGCGTGCCATTGATGCCGACCAGCCAGTCTGCTTCCGAGCGGCTTTTCGCAGCGTCCGCAAGCGGCAGCATTTCCTTGTCGGGGCGCAGCTTGGAGAAGCCGTCGCGGATCGACTGTTGCGTCATGGACTGCAGCCACAACCTCTCGATCGGCTTTTTCGCGCGCGCGTGTTGCACCAGATAGCGGAAGATGAGCTCGCCTTCCCGCCCGGCGTCGCAGGCATTGATCAGGCCGGTTACATCCTTGCGCTTGAGCAAGCGCAGAAGAAGGTTCAGCCGGTCCTCGCTGCGTTCGATCGGCGCCAGGTCGAAATGCGGCGGGATCACCGGCAGCTTGGCGAAGGACCATTTGCCCTTCTTGACGTCGTGCGCTTCCGGCAGGACAAGCTCGAGTAGATGGCCGACCGCCGATGAAAGAACGTAGCCGTCGTTTTCGAAGTAGTCGGATTTGCGCGTGAAGCCGCCGAGCGCACGCGCAATATCCGCGGCGACCGAAGGTTTCTCGGCGATGATTAGTTTCTTGCTCATGGGAAGCGAAAGGCCGCAGAGGATACCCGCAAAGGCCGCGGCGGTTCAACCCATCCTGCGTTTTACCTGCGCGCGCGCGCGTAGGCCTTGCGCGTCAGCTCGGCAGGCGAGCGTGCGGCGTGCTGAAAAGATCTTCCGCGACGAGCCGGCTAGTAGGCGTCTGCTGGTTCCAAAGCACCATCAGCACGATCAGCTTCAGCTGGTCCAGGGTGAGCGCTTCGCCGGAGGCCGCGAGCGAGCGCTCGATCACCAGCTCACGGTTCTGCGCGTTGAGGATACCCGACTGCTCGAGGGTCAACAGAAATCCCCGGCACTCAGCGTCGAGCTTGGCTAGCTCTCGCGGCGCAAAGGCGCGAAACGCGGTGCGCGAATCGGGCAGCCTGGCGAATTCCGCCTGCGGCATACGCACGCCGGCAAGCCAGTGCAGCGCCTCGCTGATATCCGAATCCTCGAACCCTGCCGCGGAAAGCTTTTTGGCGACGCGTTCGCGGTCGTACGCCAGATCCGCTTGCTGGTAGTTTTCGAACAGATATACGAGGACATCGTACATTGGGTCTCCCTTTGTTATAACGCGGCAGTAACGATCTCGTTTACCCGCGTTCCCCCTTCTGCAGACGCTGATATAACCCCCCCGGCAACGCGGCAATGCGCCCGTCCAGCTCCAGGCGCAGCAGCTCCGAGGAAACCTGCTCGGCCGTCATGCCAGCGCGGGTGCACAGCGCATCGACATCGACCGGGTCGTGACCCATGTGCGCCAGCAACGCGCTGTCGGGCGCGGGCGGCTCGCCATGCGCCGACGCCGCCCGGGCGGTGGTCGACGCGTAGCCGCTCGGACGGAATCCGGAAAGCTCATCCAGCACGTCTTCCGCGGACTCCACCAACTTCGCCCCAGACTTGATAAGGGCGTGACAGCCCCTGGACAGAGGCGAATGAATCGAGCCCGGAATCGCGAACACCTCGCGGCCCTGGTCGGCAGCGGTTCGTGCGGTGATCAGCGAGCCGGAAGCAGATGCTGCTTCGACCACGAGACAGCCTCGCGCGAGCCCGCTTATCAGGCGATTGCGCTTGGGAAAGTTATGCGCTGCGGGCGCCGTACCGAGCGGGAATTCGGAAACCAGGAGGCCGCGCTCTGCAATCTGCGCCGCAAGCTGCGCGTTACGCCGCGGGTAGACGACGTCGATTCCGGTGCCGAGCACGGCGATAGTGGAGCCGGGGCCTGCGAGGCCGCCGCTATGCGCTGCGGCGTCGATTCCCATGGCGAGTCCCGACACGATGGTAAGCCCGGCATTGCTGAACGCCCTGGAGAACGTTTCCGCATTGCTTTCGCCCTGCGCCGTGGCATTGCGGCTTCCGACGATCGCGAGCGACGGTCGCTGCAGCAGCTCGACGCGACCGACAGAATAGAGAAGCGAGGGCGGGTCCGGAATCTCAAGGAGCGCGCGCGGGTACGTCGCGTCGGCGAGCGTAACGATGAAATGATTCGGCGCGCAGGCCCAGTCGAGAGCGCGCGCCACCGCCTCGCGCACCTGTGTCGACGCCATGGATTCCAGCGCTCCGGGCGCGACGTGCGCCGCCAGCTCCGAATGTTTTCTGTCGATTACGTTTTGCGGCAAGCCGAACTGCCGCAACATGCCGCGGATGGCGGCGGCACCGATCCCGGGAGTGAGGGTGAGTTGCAGCCAGCTCGCCAGCCCGGGATCTTCTTTCACGGAGGCGGCGCGCGGCGGGGAATGGCTTCCCCGCGACCCGGCGCGCTGCCGCGGCGCCGGAAGAAGTTGTTGCTAGGGAGTCTGAACCACATCCAGAGTATTGACCGGCCTCGTGACGTTCATTACCAGCCCGTAGGATACCCGGTCGAATACGCGAAACACAAACACCAGGCCGGAGCGCTCGTCGGGCAATTGGATACTCGCGTCGGGGGCATTTCTCGCCTTCGTCACGTCCCGCGCCGTCCCGCCCTGGCTGTATAGAGCCAGCACGTGCCCGATCTCGAGTCCGTCTGCCTTGCCGCGGTTGATGGTAATGATCGAATGATCTCCGGCTTCTCCTACTTTTCCGAGCCCGCCGTAGATCGTCATTACGCGTCCGGTCAAGCGAACGCTGGGGGAATGAGGCGCGTAGTTCGGCGCTATGGCGCGTCCGGCGGCCACCAGCTTGTCTCCCGCGCCCACTTCCTGGGACGAGGTGCTGAGCCTCACCGTAGCAGGCTCTCCCGGACGCGTGAGTTGCGCTGTGCCAAGGTAGATCGCCTCGTAGGCGAGAGTCTTGTTGGTATCCGGGTCGATCAGCGGACCGCCCTTTCGATAGACGTACCAGGTTTCCTCGCTCGACTGGCCGATGCCACGCACGTACGCCGAATTTCCTTCGGCTAGAATCACACGGTTGGCTTGGGTGCCGACGATAGTCGGGGCCTTGTCGAGCCCTTCCGGCTCGATCACCAGCGGCCGCGTCAGGAATGGCTCGATGAGTCCGGCGGGGATGCTCGGGATTTCCTGCTTGGCGAGGGATTCCGCGCGCACGCGAGGGCTTAGCTTCACGGTGCCCGACGGCAGGACCGGCGCCGGCGCCGACGTGTCTGTAGTCCCCGGAGTAGTGGTAACCGCAGGAGCCCCGGATTCCCCCCCCGCGATTGAAAGACGAGCCTTCTCCCGATCGAGGATGATCACGTACCCCGGGTAGATCAGGTGCGGATTGCGGATCTGCTCCTTGTTCATGCTCCACAGCTCGGGCCAGCGCCACGGCGAATCGGTATAGCGCTGGGAAATGCCCCAAAGCGTGTCGCCGCGGACCACGACGTAGCGATCCGGGGCGTCCGGCTTGATCACTAACGGACCTTGGCTGGGCTGCCCCGCGGCGAGCCCGGAAATGAGGAAGAAAGCGAGTGCTGTGATAGACTTACGGAACTGCTGGACCATGGCTACCCCGTCCCTTTCGCGGCTTCCTGGACCGGCTGGAAAATCGATTCGGCCACCCCAATGTAGCATAAAGGCCGAATAGCTTATATATCGCCTGAAATTGTCCACATAATCCTTTAAATTTGCAAGTAAATTGCCAAGCCACCAGCCCTCTCCCGCTACGACGCAAGCAAAAACCGCCCCGATGGCAACATTGAACATCCTTCGCTATCCCGACGCACGGCTCCACAAGCAGGCTTCCCCGGTCACCGTGTTTGACGACGCGCTGAAAAAGCTCGTCGCCGACATGGCCGAAACCATGTACGCAGCGCCGGGCATCGGCCTGGCGGCGACGCAGGTCGACGTACACAAACAGGTCATCGTCGTCGATGTATCGGAGCGGCGCGATTCGCTTGTAGTGCTGGTCAATCCCGAGATCGTCGAATCCGTAGGCGTTTCGGACATCGAAGAAGGTTGCCTATCGGTCCCGGGGATCTACGAGCTGGTGGAGCGGGCCGAGCGTGTCAAAGTGCGTGCTCACGATCACAACGGCAACGCCTTCACTCTGGAAGCGCAAGGGTTGCTGGCCGTATGCATCCAGCATGAGATGGATCACCTGAAGGGCAAGGTCTTCGTCGAGCACCTCTCGCAACTGAAACAGCAGCGCATCCGCGCCCGTCTCGCCAAGCAGTTGCGCAAATCGGCCTGATCGCGCCTTCCTGCGACTAGTTTTCGCCGGCACGCCAGATTTCGCGGAGAGAGCCCTAGCGGCGCTGCACCGAGCCGGTCATGACATCGCGCTCGTGCTCAGCCAGCCGGATCGCCCGGCGGGGCGCGGTCAACAATCCGCAGCGGGTCCGGTCAAGCGCTTCGCCGCATCGCATGGCCTGGAAGTCTTTCAACCCGAATCCCTGAAGTCTCCCGAGGCTGCGCAGCGCATACGCGCCGCACGCCCCGACGTTGTGGTCGTGGTCGCTTACGGGGTCCTTTTGCCGCCGCCTATCCTCGATATCGCTCCGCATGGCGCCTTGAACATTCATGCCTCGCTCCTGCCACGCTGGCGCGGCGCGGCGCCCATCCAGCGCGCGCTTCTCGAAGGCGACCGCGAGACCGGGGTATCGATCATGAGAATGGACGCGGGCCTCGATACAGGTCCGGTCCTCGCGCAACACAGCGTTCCGATAGACGAGGATGACGACGCCGGAACCCTGCACGAGAAGCTCGCGGCGCTTGGCGCCGAGATGATGGTGGCGACGCTGTCCTCATTGCAGGATGGCCGGATCCAAGCCCTCCCGCAGCTGCCGGCCGGCGCGACCTACGCGCGCAAAATACAAAAAGAGGAAACGCGCCTCGACTGGTCGCGGCCCGCGGTCGAGCTCGCGCGGGCAGTGCGCGCCTTCCGGCCGTCGCCAGGCGCCTTTTCGCTCGTGGAAGGCGAGCCCCTCAAGATCTGGCGAGCCGCGGCCTGCGACGATCGCGGCGCGCCGGGAACGGTGTTGCGCATTGAGGGGGACGCCATTGTGGTGGCGTGCGGGCAGGGGGCGCTCGACGTGACCGAGCTGCAGCGCCCGGGAGGCCGGCGCCTTCGTGCGGCCGAGTTCCTTCGCGGCCGAGCCCTGGCGGCGGGATCGCGCTTCGGGTGAGAGCTTCGATTACGCTCGCTCCGGCGCTGCGTGACGCAACGCGCATGGTCGCCGGCGTCGCCAGCGGCAGGAGCCTCGCCGATGAATTCGAGCGGATTGCCGAGAAAAAGGCCGAGACACCGCGCTCGGCGCTGATCGATCTTACGCACGGCACCTTGCGGCGGTTCGGGCGCGTGCAGGCTATCGTGCGGACGTTGTCGCACCGCGAGCAAGCCGATCCGGTCCTCGCGGCTTTGCTGTGGTGCTCCTTGTATGCCCTCGAGTCGGGGCGCTACGCCGACTATACGGTGGTTGATCAGGCGGTCCGGGCTGGATCAATGCTCGAAAAATGGGCCGCAAAGGGCTACATAAACGCGCTGCTGCGCGCCTACCTGCGCGAACGGCGCTCGATCGACGCACGCATTGCGGCCGACCCCGAGGCGCGCTACCAGCACCCTCGCTGGTGGGTCGAAGCTCTGCGCGCCGCGTATCCCGCGAATTGGGAAGCCATCCTCGGCGCCGGCAACGATCATCCGCCGATGTGCCTGCGCGTGAACCGGCGCCAGGCGCGAATTGCCGACTATCAAGCCCGCCTCGCCGCCGACGGGATTGTGGCCCGGCAGATCGGAGAAGATGCATTGCTCCTGGATCGCGCGCTTCCCGTGGAGCGTCTTCCGGGATTCGAGCAAGGCACGCTCTCCGTCCAGGACGCCGGTGCGCAACGCGCCGCCCGCTGCCTGGACCTGGCCGAGGGCCTGCGCGTGCTCGATGCCTGCGCCGCGCCCGGTGGCAAAAGTGCACACATCCTGGAGACCGCCGGCGTCGAGCTGACGGCTCTTGACGTGGACGCAGCCCGCCTCGCGCGCCTCGAGCGCAATCTGAGCAGGCTGGCCCTGCGCGCCAACCTCGCCCGCGCGGATTGCACCCGGCTCGCCGACTGGTGGAACGGCGTGCCGTTCGATCGCATCCTGGCCGATGTACCGTGCTCCGCCTCGGGTATCGCGCGCCGCCATCCGGATCTCAAATGGCTGCGGCGGGCGCAGGATCTGCCGGCCTTCGCGGCGCGCCAGTCGGCGATCCTCGACGCGCTTTGGCAGGCGCTCGCTCCGGATGGTAAATTGCTGTATGTCACCTGCTCGGTGTTTCCGCAGGAAAACGAAGAAGTGGTCGAAGCGTTCGTCGCGCGCACCGGGGACGCGCGGCGCGTGCCTTTGCCCGATGGCGCCGCTGAGCAGTGGCTCCCGGATGCGGAGCACGACGGGTTCTATTACGCACTGATCGCAAAACAAGCCTGACGCGAGGCGCGATGCGCCGCATCGCCATTCTGACGCGATTTCTAGCGGTGCTCGCCTGCGTGGCGGCGGCGCCGACGCGCGCCGACGACGTCGAGGTGCGCGCGGCGAGCCTGCGGGCCGTCGAGGATGGCCTCGTGCTGGACGCCGATTTCGAATTCGAGCTGACCCCGCGACTCGCTGAAGTGGTTGCGAACGGCGTGCCGCTGTATTTCGTCGTCGAGTTCGAGCTCGGCAGGCGGCGCTGGTACTGGCTCGACGAGAACGCGGCGTCGAAAAAACTCCAGCTGCGTCTGTCCTACCATCCGCTGTCGCGCCAATATCGTCTGTCGACGGGTCTGCTGCAACAGAACTTCGCGAGCCTGGCCGATGCGCTCAACGTCCTCAAGCGGCTGCGCAACTGGCTGGTCGTCGACCGTACGGTCAGTTTCTCCAATGCCGACTATGAGGCGGCCGTGCGCCTGAGGCTCGACACGACGCTGCTCCCCAAGCCGTTCCAGCTCAGCGCGCTCACGAGCCGCGACTTGCATCTCGAAACCCCGTGGAAGCGCTTTACGGTCCGTTCGCCCCGGCAGCTGCCGGCGCCCGTCGAAAGCCGCGAGCCCAAAGGAGCGGAGGGACGATGAAAGCGCTCCTCATCATCGGCGGAACGGTGGCCGCGGCCGGCATCTTCCTCCTCGCGACCGCGAGCGCCGATACGACGCTGTTCGCGCAGCACTATCCGCTTCTGCTCGCGCTCAACGCTGCGCTTGCGGTGCTGCTCGCGGCACTCGTGACCTACCAGCTGATCACGATGATGCGGCGCTATCGCGCGCGCGTCTTCGGCGCCCGGCTGACATTGCGGCTGCTGCTGCGCTTCGCGCTGCTCGCAGTATTGCCGGGGCTGATCGTCTACACGGTCTCGGTGCACTTCCTCACACGCTCGATCGAATCCTGGTTCGACGTCAAAGTCGACGCGGCGCTTGAAGGCGGCATCAATCTCGGCCAGCAGGCGATGGACCAGATGATGCTCGAGCTCCAGGCGAAGGCACGCACCATGGCGCTCGAGCTCGCCGACCGCTCCGCGCCGCAGATGGTCGCGCGTCTCGAGCGCATGCGAGAGCAGGCCGGCGTCGAAGAAGCGGTGGTAGTAACGGCGGCCGGCCGGGTCGTGGCGAGCGCGAGCGAAGACGTCACCAAGCTCCTGCCCGAGCTGCCGGGTGCGCAGGCGCTACGCCAGGCACGCGCCAATCGCGGCTATACGACGGTTGATTCGCTCGCCGGACGCCCGCTCTCGTTGCGGGCGATCGTGCCGGTCGAAATGCGCGGGCTCGCCGATGAAGCGCGCTTTCTGCAGCTCAGGCAAAGCGTGCCGCCCAGCTTCGCGAAGAGCGCCGAGGCCGTGGAGGCTGCCTACCGCGATTACCGGGAGCTGGCGCTCTCGCGCGACGGGCTCAGGCGCATATACATCGTTACGCTGAGCTTCGCGCTGCTGATGGCGCTGTTCGTCGCGCTCTCCGTGGCGGTGACGCAGTCGAATCTGCTTGCCGAGCCGCTCGCCAACCTGGCGCAGGCCACCCAGGCGGTGGCGCGCGGCGACTTCTCGCGGCGCGCTCCGGTAACGAGCCGCGACGAGCTGGGCGTTCTCACCGAGTCGTTCAACTCCATGACCCGCCAGCTGGCGGAGGCGAACCGGGTGGGAGAGTCGAACCGGCTCGCCCAGGAAGCGGCGAAGGCGCACCTCGAGAACATCCTCGCCAACTTGTCCGCGGGGGTGCTCGTCTTCGACCACGAGCTCCAGCTGTCGATCTACAACCACGGCGCGCAGACCATCCTCGGGAGCGAGCTCGAATCGTTCGCGGCGAGCATGCGCGAGCAGCTCGTGACGAACGGGGAGAAGGACTGGCAGCTCGAGCTGACATTGAAGGGCACCGGCAAAACCGTGCATGCGCGGGGCGCGAGCCTGCCGCTCGCCACCGGCGGCGGCTACGTGACGGTGTTCGACGACGTCACCCAGCTCATTCAGGCGCAGCGCGCAATGGCCTGGGCGGAGGTGGCGCGACGCCTCGCGCACGAGATCAAGAATCCCCTCACTCCGATCCAGCTCTCGGCCGAGCGGCTGGAGATGAAGCTCGCCGACCGGCTATCGCGTGAGGACGCCGAGACACTCAAGCGCTCTACCCTGACGATCGTCAATCAGGTGGCCGCGCTGAAGGCAATGGTCGACGATTTCGGCAACTACGCCCGGCTTCCGGCGCCGGCGCCGGCGCGGCTAGACCTGAACGCGCTGGTGAACGAGGTGCTCGCGCTCTATGAGACCTCGCATGCACCCATTACGAGGCGGCTTGCGCCGGAACTGCCTCCAGTGTGGGCCGATTCGGCGCAGATCCGGCAGGTCATCCACAACCTGGTACAAAATTCGCAGGATGCATTGGAGAATGCAAGGCTCGCCGGTGTTAGCCCGGCAATCGAGGTACGCACCGAGCTGCTCGCCGATAAAGTGTGCCTCGCGATATCGGACAATGGCGGCGGTTTCCCCGAGGACCTGATGTCTCGTATCTTCGAGCCGTACGTGACGACCAAGACGCGTGGCACCGGCCTGGGGCTCGCCATCGTGAAGAAGATCGTCGACGAGCATCACGGCAGCATCGCCATCGAGAACCGCCCGAACCGCGGCGCCTCGGTGAGCGTGCTGCTGCCACTGGCGCAGGCGGCTTAGCGCGATGGCCCATATACTGGTAGTGGACGACGAAGTCGGCATCCGGGAGCTGCTGTCGGAGATCCTCGCGGACGAGGGCCACCAGGTTTCGGTGGCCGACAGTGCGGGTGAAGCGCGCCGGCAGCGCGAGCGGCAGCGACCGGACCTTGTGCTGCTGGATATCTGGATGCCGGACACCGACGGCATCACGCTGCTCAAGGAGTGGGCCGCGAATGGTCAGCTCACCATGCCGGTCGTCATGATGTCGGGCCACGGCACGATCGAAACCGCGGTGGAGGCGACGCGCATCGGCGCGCTCGACTTCCTCGAAAAGCCGATCGCCCTGCAACGGTTGCTGGTGACAGTAAAGCGCGCGTTGCGCAATCCAGAGTCGCCATCGGCGCCGCAGTTGACTCTGTCGACGCTCGGTCGCTCGCCCGCCCTGGCCGAAGCCAAGAAACGGCTTTCTCAGCTTGCCCAGTCGAGCGCGGCGCTGCTGCTTCGCGGCGAGCGCGGTATCCGGCCGGAGCTGTTTGCCCGGCTGCTCGTCGCGCCCGGCGCGCCGTTCCTCGCCGGACCCGAGTTGCTCGCGGAGCCCCCTTCCGAGGTGCTTGCCCGCGCGGCGGGCGGGATTCTCTTCGTGACGGATCTGAGCCGCCTCGCGCGCGGCGAGCAGCGCCAGCTCGATTTCCTGCTCGGGCGGGCCGAGAAGCACAAGGTGCGTGTGGTGTCCTTCTCGCCGCTCGATCTGCGCACCCTCGCCGAGAAGCACGAGTTCGACCCGGAGCTCGGCGCGAGGCTTGCCGAGCTGACGCTCAGGCTGCCCGCCTTGCGCGAGCTCGCCGAGGACGTGCCCGACCTCGCCTCATTGATGCTCGCGCAGCTGGTGGAGGCCCGAGTTTGTGCGCCGCGCCGGTTCGCCATCGCGGCGCTCAATGCGCTGCGCCACCATGCCTGGCCCGGAAACCTGGTCGAGCTCGAGAGCGTGGTGAAAGACCTGGGGCTTTCGGCGCTCGATGAGGAAGTGCGGCTCGAGGACGTCGAGCGAGTGCTCTCGACGCGCGCGGCGCCCGGCGCGCCTCCGGAGATTGCGTTCGACCGGCCCTATCGCGAGGCGCGCGAGGCGTTCGAGCGAGTGTATTTCGAGCATCTGCTCGCGCGCGAGCACGGCAGCATGTCGCGGGTCGCCGAGCGCTCGGGGCTCGAGCGCACACACCTGTACCGCAAGCTGAAGGCGCTCGGTCTGCCTGTGGGCCGGCGCGAGGAAGGCTAGAGCGCGAGGAAGAAAAGAGGCGGGGCCTGCCTAGGCCTTCTTCTTCTTGATGCGCTGCGGCCGCTTCTTGCCGTAGCTGCCCTTGTAGATCTTGCCCCGGCGCGTGCGCTTGTCACCTTTTCCCAATGGAACCTCCGATGCGTGGATGGGCGCGAATTATAGCGAGGGCGCGGTGACCGGCGCGGGATCGTAGGCGAGATTCGGCGCGAGCCAGCGTTCCGCCTCGGCCATGTCCATGCCGGCCCGGCGCGCGTAGTCCTCCACCTGGTCTCGGCCGATCTTGCCGGCCGCGAAATAGCTGGATCCGGGATGAGACAGGTAGAACCCGGCGACGGAGGACGCCGGAATCATCGCGAAGGACTCCGTGAGCCGCATGCCGGCGTTGCGCTCGGCGGCAAGCAGGTCGAACAGCGGGCCTTTCGCCTGGTGATCCGGGCAGGCGGGGTAGCCGGGCGCCGGCCGGATGCCGCGATACGCTTCGGCGATGAGCTGCGCCGGCGCCAGCTTCTCATCCCTGGCATAGCCCCAGAGCTCGCGCCGCACCCGCTCGTGCAGCCGCTCGGCGAACGCCTCGGCGAAGCGGTCGGCCAGCGACTTCAGCATGATCGCCGAATAGTCGTCGTGCGCCGTCTCGAAGGCCGCGACGCGCTGGTCGATGCCGCCGGCGCTGACCGCGAACGCACCGACCCAATCGGCGACGCCGCTCGAGCGGGGAGCGACGAAATCGGCGAGGCACAGGTTGGCACGGCCGGTGGGCTTGACGTTCTGCTGGCGCAGGTTTCTCCAGGTCATGAGCGCCTGGCGCCGGCTCTCGTCGCGATAGATCTCGATGTCGTCGCCGTTCACCTGGGCGGCCGGATAGAGTCCCAGCACCCCGTTCGCGACGATCCATTCCTCGCGCAAGATGCGCACGAGCATTTCCTGCGCGTCGGCGAAGAGCTTGCGGGCGGCGTCCCCGACCACCGGATCCTGCAGGATCTTCGGATACGGGCCCGAGAGCTCCCAGGTCTGGAAGAACGGCGTCCAGTCGATATAGTCGACCAGCTCGGCAAGCGGATAGCGCGCGAACACCGTCTCGCCGGGCTTCGCCGGCGCCGGCGGCACATAGCTCGACCAGTCGGTCTTCAGGCCGAGCGCGCGTGCGTCGGCGATCGCGAGCAGCGGACCGGGGCCCTTCTTGTCCCGGTGCTGCTCGCGGATGCGGTCGTAGTCGGCGCGCACCTGCGCGGTGTACGCGTCGCGGCCTTCCTTCGACAGCAGGCTTTGCATCACGGGGACGCTTCGCGATGCATCCGGGACGTAGACGACCGGCCCGGAATAGTTCGGCGCGATCTTGACCGCCGTGTGCGCGCGCGAGGTGGTCGCCCCGCCGATGAGCAGCGGCAGCTTGAAGCCGGTGCGCTCCATCTCCTTCGCCACATGCGCCATTTCCTCGAGCGACGGAGTGATCAGGCCCGAAAGCCCGATGGCATCGGCCTTTTCGCGGCGCGCTGTTTCGAGGATGGTCTGGCCGGGCACCATGACGCCGAGATTCACCACATCGTAGTTGTTGCACTGGAGCACGACGGCGACGATGTTCTTGCCGATGTCGTGCACGTCGCCCTTGACGGTCGCGATGACGATGCGCCCCTTCGGCTGTCCCGCTTCCCCGGTGCGCGCCTTCTCCGCCTCGATGTAGGGAATGAGATGTGCGACCGCCTGCTTCATGACGCGCGCGGACTTGACGACCTGAGGCAGGAACATCTTGCCCGCGCCGAAAAGATCGCCGACGACGTTCATGCCGTCCATGAGAGGTCCCTCGATCACCTGGATCGGGCGGGGGAACTTGAGGCGTGCCTCTTCCGTGTCGGCGACGACGTGTGTCGAGATGCCGTTCACCAGCGCATGCGTGATGCGCTCTTCGACGGAGCCTTTGCGCCAGGCTTCATCCTTGACGTTTTCCTTCGCGCCCGACTTCACCGTGTTGGCGAACTCCACCAGGCGCTCGGTGGCGTCCGGGTGGCGGTTGAAGATCACGTCCTCCACGTGCTCCTTGAGCTTCGGCTCGATCTGCTCGTACACGCCTAGCTGTCCGGCGTTGACGATGCCCATGGACATCCCGGCTTTGGTGGCGTGGTACAGGAAAGCCGTGTGCATCGCTTCGCGAACCGCGTCGTTGCCGCGGAAAGAGAACGACAGGTTGGAAACGCCGCCCGAGACCTTGGCGTGCGGCAGGTTCGCGCGGATCCAGCGCGTCGCGTCCAGATAGTCGATGCCGTAGCGCGCGTGCTCCTCGAGCCCGGTGGCGATGGCGAAAATGTTGGGATCGAAGACGATATCCTCGGGCGGAAAACCGACCTCCCCGGTGAGAAGATCATAGGCGCGCTGGCAAATCTGGGTGCGGCGCTCGAGCGTGTCCGCCTGACCTTTCTCGTCGAAGGCCATCACTACGACCGCCGCGCCGTACTTGCGGCACAGCCGGGCATGGTGAAGGAAAGCCTCCTCGCCTTCCTTCATGGAGATCGAGTTGACGATCGCCTTGCCCTGCACGCACTTCAGGCCGGCCTCGATCACGCTCCATTTCGAGCTGTCGATCATCACCGGAACGCGCGAGATGTCCGGCTCCGAGGCGATGAGGCTCAGGAAGGTCGTCATCGCCTTCTCCGAGTCGAGCATCGCCTCGTCCATGTTGATATCGATCACCTGGGCGCCGTTCTCGACCTGCTGGCGCGCCACCACCAGCGCGCCGGCGTAGTCGCCCGCGAGAACGAGGCGCGCGAACGCTTTCGACCCCGTGACGTTGGTCCGCTCGCCGACGTTCACGAACAGCGAGCGCTCGTCGATGTTGAAAGGCTCCAGCCCGGCGAGACGCAACGCCGGCGGCTTCGGGACGATCGGCCGCGGGGGGACGGAGCGGATGGCTTGCGCCATCGCCTTGATGTGCTCGGGTGTCGTGCCGCAGCAGCCGCCGACGATGTTCAGCCAGCCGCTCGTGGCCCATTCACCGATCTGGCGCGCCATGGATTCGGGCGTGTCGTCATACTCGCCGAAGGCGTTCGGCAGGCCGGCGTTCGGATGGCAGGAGACGGCAGTCTCGGCGAGGCCGGCCAGCTCCTCCACGTACGGACGCAATTCCTTCGCGCCGAGCGCGCAGTTCAGGCCGATGGCGATCGGCTTTGCATGCCGCATCGAGTTATAGAACGCCGCGCCCGTCTGTCCGGAAAGCGTGCGGCCCGAGGCGTCGGTGATCGTGCCGGAGATGATCACGGGCAGCTTCAGGCCGCGCGCTTCGAATGTATTTTCGATCGCGACCAGCGCGGCCTTCGCGTTCAGAGTGTCGAAGATCGTTTCGACCAGGACGAGGTCAATACCGCCTTCGAGCAGGCCGTCCAGGGCTTCGCCGTACGCCGCCACCAGCTCGTCGAACGTGACCGCACGGAAGCCCGGGTCGTTCACGTCGGGAGAGAGAGAGGCGGTCTTGTTGGTCGGCCCGAGCACCCCGGCCACGAAGCGGGTTTCGCCGGGATGGTCGGCTTCCCACGCGCGCACCACTTCGGTGGCGAGGCTTGCCGCAGCGACGTTGAATTCGCGTGCGAGCCCCTCCATGCCGTAGTCGGCGAGGGCGATCGAGGTCGAATTGAAGGTGTTGGTCTCGATGATGTCCGCGCCCGCCTGGAGGTACTGAGTGTGTATGTCGCGGATCAGCTGCGGCTGGGTGAGCGAGAGCAGATCGTTGTTGCCGCGCAGCTCCTTCGCCCACTCGCGGAAGCGAGCACCGCGATAATCTTCCTCCGCGAGCCGGGCGCGCTGGATCATCGTGCCCATCGCGCCGTCGAGCAGGAGGATCCGCTCGGAGAGCAGCGTGGCGAGCTTGGCGGAGTGCGGAGGAAGGTTCATCGAATCCGAAAAAAGAAAAAGCCCGCTCAGCTTTTCTCTGAAACGGGCCCGCATCGAATTCTAGGCACACGTCTCTTTAGCGGCATTTGTTACGCGCCCGCAAGCTGAGCATCAAATCGGCGCGAGCTGTCAGTGTGCCGATTTAGTCCTGCTATGTCAACCGCTTAGATAGCGCTCGGCTATAATCAGCGCCCCCTATGGACGCTTCCCGGGACGAGTTCCAATCGATCGTTGGCCGCTTCGCCTGCCAGGTGCAGTGGGGCGATTGCGACCCCGCGGGAATCATTTTCTATCCGACTTACTTCCGCTGGATGGACGCGGCCACCTGGGCGCTCCTGGAGAGCGTCGGCTACGACGCGAAGCGCATGCGCACAGAGAATCTGGCGATGCCGCTGGTCGCGGCGAATTGCGATTTTCTGGCGCCGGCGCAGCAGAGCGACCGCTGCGAAGTGCGCTCGCGCATCAGCCGCTTCGGCGGCAAGTCGTTCGTGGTGACGCACGACATCGTGCGCAGCGACGGAACGCCGCTCGCGAAAGGCGCGGAAACGCGGGTCTGGGGACGTTTCTCCGGCGGTCCGGGAACGCCGATGAAGGGCGAAGCGATTCCCGAAGCGCTCAAGGCGAAATTTCGCGCGAAGTAGCGGCCCACTGCTCGAGCACGCGCGCGATCGTCGCGTGTGCCGTGCCGAACCCCCGCTCCCGCTCGCCGGCCGGGATCGCGGATCGATCGAGATTGGCGCGCATCGCGGCCGCGTCGACTTGCAGGCCCTCAAGGACTTCGGCGATGGCCGCTAGGGCGCTCGAGGCGGCGCAAGCGAGCTCACGCAGCGTGAACCATTGCGATTGCCAGTGACCGATGCCGCGCTCGTGCTCGGACGTGAGCTGTCCAAGCAGGGTTGCCGCCAAGCCCGGCGCGCGCTGCGCCGCTTCGAGCGCGAGCAAGCTGCCCGAGGGATTGCGCTTGTGCGGCATGCTGCTCGATCCTCCAGGCGTCGCTTCGGCGACTTCGCCGATTTCGGGCTGCATCAGCAGGGACACGTCGCGCGCGATCTTTCCCGCGGCGCCGGTGAGGATCGCGGTCTCGGCGCCGAAACGCGCGATTGCATCGCGCGCGCTATGCCAGGGTGCGACGGCCCGCGCCAAGCCCAGTTCTTCAGCGAGCGCAGCCTCGACCACCTCAGCCTGGGCCCCGTAAGCCGAAAGCGTTCCGGCCGGGCCGCCGAATTGCAGCACGCAGGCCCCTCGAGTGGCGGCACGGAATGCGTCGAGCGAGCGCGCGAGCATGGACAACCAAACCGCCGCTTTGAAGCCGAACGGCACCGGCAGCGCAGGTTGCAGCAGCGTGCGCCCCGCGGTCGGCGTGTTTTCGTGGCGCTTTGCGAGCGCCGCGGCCGCGTCGCCGAGCCTGAGCGCCAGTTCGACGATGCGCTGTGCCGCTGAACGCAGGCAAAGCACCACGCCCGTATCGATGACGTCCTGGCTCGTCGCGCCCGCGTGCACATGGCGTGCGGCCTGCGGAGACACGGCCGCGACCTGCGCCGTCAACTCCTTGACGAATGGGATGGCGAGAGTTCCCGCGCGGCGCGCAGCGCGCGCAAGCGCGGCGGCGTCGAAGCGCGCGGTCTCGCAGACGCGGGCGATGATCTTCGCATCCTGCTGCGGCAGCAGGTTTGCGCCGGCGGAGGCAATGGCGAGGGCGCCTTCGAAGCGCGCCATCGCGGCAAGCAGCTGCTCATCGGACAGCGCCCGCGCACACGCCTCGTCCGCGAAGATCAGCTCCAGCCCGGCCATCGGCCCTCAGTAGTCGAAGAACACCGTCTCGCCCTTGCCCTGCAGGCGGACGTTCCATTCCAGCAGGCCTTTTGCTTTCCTCCGCGCGACGAGCGTGGCGCGCCGCGCCGCGGGGACCAGATTAAGCACGGGGTCCTCGATGTTGGCCGCGTCGTCGGGAAAATAAATGCGGGTCGCGAGGTGCTTCAGAAGGCCGCGCATGAAGACCGACACGACCAGGTGCGGCGCCTGCAGCTTGCCGCCGGGCCCCGGCACGCGCCCGGGCTTGATGGTGCTGAAGCGAAAGCCGCCCCTGGCATCGGTGGGCACCCGGCCGAAGCCCCGGAAGCCACGCTCCACGGGCTTGCGCTGCTTGTCCTCCGGGTGCGCGTACTTGCCGTGCGAGTTCGCCTGCCAGATCTCGATCATCCCGTCGTTGACGGCTTTGCCGTCGCCGTCCAGCAGCCTCCCCTGGATAGTGACCCTTTCGCCGCTCACTCGAGGACCGGCGATCTTCGGCGTGACCAGCCAGTTGAGGCCGATATGCAGGTACGGCCCCACGGTCTGGTTGCCGGTCGCGTAAAGATTCACGTCGTCGCTCATGTCATTGCTCCATGGGCGTGGCGTCGCGGCCGCGCAGCACGATGTCGAAGCGATAGCCGAGCGCCTGCTCCGGAATCGTCGTCTCCAGGTCGAAGGACGAGATCAGCCGCTTGCGCGCGTTTTCGTCGGCGAGGCACTTGTACATCGGATCCAGCTCGAGCAACGGGTCGCCCGGGAAGTACATCTGCGTGATCATCCGGGTGAGGAACGCCGAGCCGAAAAGAGAAAAGTGGATATGCGCCGGTCGCCAGGCGTTGTAATGGTTGCGCCAAGGATATTCGCCAGGCCGGATGGTAATGAAGCGATAGCGGCCCTTGGCATCCGTGAACGCGCGTCCGGCGCCCGAGAAATTCGGATCGAGCGGCGCGTTGTGCTGATCCGTCGGATGGGGATAGCGCCCGGCGGCGTTTGCCTGCCAGATCTCCACCAGCGTATTGGGTACTGCCTTGCCATCCTCGTCGAGCACGCGGCCGGTCACGATGATGCGCTCGCCGATCGGCGCGCCGCGGTGCTGGCAGGTCAGGTCGTTGTCGGTCGGCTTTACCTCGTCGCGGCCGAAAAGCGGTCCGGTGAGCTCCGACAGCGTCTGCGGCGGTATCACGAGCGGCTGCGTGGGATGGCGCCTTGCGGTCCCGGCGTAGGGCGGAAAGTCGTAATCCGGCTGCGTGCCCGGATGCGGGCGGCGATAGCCAGGGAGCTTGTCCAAGGGTCCTCTCCTCTTATTCGGCGTCGGGCTGCTTCGAGGGTTGCGCGCGATCGAACGCTTCGAGCTTCATGCAGGCATCGAACACGCGCATCACCGTCGGATAAGGCTTCAAGTCGCTGTCGTAGCGCTTCGCGTTGAAGATCTGGGGAACGAGGCAGCAATCGGCCAGCGTCGGCGAATCGCCGTGGCAGTAGCGGCCGGTGCCCTTGGTCTGCGCGAGCTCGGCTTCGAGCTTGGCGAGCCCATCCGCGATCCAGTGCCGGTACCAGGTCTTGATCTGCTCTTCGTCCTGCCCGAGCGTCTTCAGGTGCTTGAGCGTTCGCAGATTGTTGAGGGGATGGATCTCGCACGCGATGAGCAGCGCAAGAGATCTCACTCGGGCGCGCCCGGCTGGATCCTTGGGAAGAAGCGCGGGGGTGGGCCGCGTCTCCTCCAGATACTCGATGATGGCCAGGGACTGGTTGAGCAGCGCGCCACCGTCGTCGAGCGTCGGCAGCAGCGCCTGATGGTTGAGCTGCGCGTAGCTCGGGTCGCGATGCTCGCCTTTCGGCAGATGGATCAGCTTGGGCTCGTAGCCGAGCCCCTTCAGATTGAGCGCGATCCGGACGCGGAACGCGGCCGAGCTGCGAAAGTACGTGTACAGCTTCACAAAGCGGGCAGCACCTTCACCTTCAGCTCGCCCACTTTGTCGATGCCGGCATGCATCTCGTCGCCCGGCTTGACCGGTCCGACGCCGGCGGGGGTGCCCGACATGATGATATCGCCGGGCTCGAGCGTGTAGTACTCCGAAAGGTAGGCGATCTGCTCGGGCACCGACCAGATCATCTCGGCGAGATCGGCGCGCTGGCGCTGCTTCTCGTTCACGGTGAGCCAGATCGCGCCCTTGGAGGGATGGCCGATCTTCGCCGCCGGCACCAGCTCGCTGCACGGCGCGGCTTCGTCGAAATCCTTGCCGAAATCCCAGGGCCTGCCGTGGTCCTTGCCCCACTGCTGCAGATCGCGCCGGGTCATGTCGAGGCCGACGGCATAGCCGAAGATGTGATCGTTGGCCTTCTTCGCGTCGATGCGCCGGCCGCCTTTCGCGAGCGCCACCACCATCTCGGTCTCGTAGTGGTAGTTGGAGCTCTTCGCCGGATAGTGCACGTTGCCGCCGCGCGGCACGAGCGAGTGTGCGCTCTTGATGAAGAAAAACGGCTGCTCGCGTCCGTCGCCGCCCATCTCTTTCTGGTGCTCGGCGTAATTGCGCCCGACGCAGAAAATGCGCCGTACGGGAAACGTGTCGGAGGAGCCTGCGATCGGCAGCGCGGGCGGATTCCAGAGGGGGATTGCGTAGGCCATGAGCTCGTTCGGGTTCGGGAAAAGCGGAATTCTAGCCTTGAATCGGCGCCCTTCAGCCCTCCGAGGAGCGTTCGCGCGCGAGTATTTCGCGCAGTTTGAAGCGCTGGACCTTGCCCGACGCGGTGCGCGGCAGCTGCTGGACCGCGCGCAGCCATTTGGGACGCTTGTGGCGCGGCAGCGCGCGCTCGCATGCTTCCGCCGCCGCGTTCAACGCCGCCGCGGCATCGCCGTCAACGGCGATGAACAGGGCGAGGCGCTCCAATCCGTCGCCGTCGGGCACGGCGACGCAGGCGGCCTCCACGATTCCGGCCGCGCTCGCCACGATCTCCTCGAGCTCCGCCGGGCGCACCCACTGGCCAGCGATCTTGATGAGCTCGTCCGAGCGTCCCTGATAGACGAAGCTGCCCTGCGCGTCGCGCACGAACATGTCGCGCGTGCAGAACCAGCCCGCCTGGAATTGCGCCTTCGTTTGCTCGGGAAGATCGACATAGCCGGCGGCGAGCGACGGATGGCGCAGCCACGCCACGCCGGGCTCGCCCGGCTGCACTGCCTCGCCTTCCGCATCGAGCAGACGCACTTCCAGATCCGGCAGCGGCGTCCCGGTGCGCGTTCCGTCCGAGGTCCCCGGCCGCGTGACCATGCAGGCGCAGAAACTTTCCGACGTGCCGTACACGTTGAGGATTTCGCCGCCGACGGCGCGTTTCCATTGCGCGGCGAGTTGCGCCGACATCGGCTCGCCACCGGCGGCGAAGCGGCGCACCGCCCGAAAGGGCTCGAGCTGCTCGGCAGGCAGGGCGAGCAGGCGGCGAAAAAGCGTCGGCACACTGAACAGCGCCGTCGGCCGGTGCGCGCGGGCCGTCTTCACCATGGCGTCGGCATCGGGCCAGTCCGGGAACAGGATCGAGGTGGCGCCGAGCGCGAGCGTTCCCAGCAGCCCGTGCTCCAGGCCATACGCGAAAAAGAACTTGGAAGTGGTGAACACCCGATCGTCCGCGCCGATCCCGACTGCGCGGAACGCCTGCCCGACCGGCAGAACGTCCTTGTGGGCGTGCAGGATGCCTTTCGGCCGGCCCGTCGTCCCCGACGAATACAGGCAGAACGCCGGATGCTCCGACGGTGCGTCGAACGCAGGCGCGTCCCCCGCGCCGGCCAGCAGCTCCCGCCAGGCGTCCGGGCCCCGCACCGACGCGCCGGCGACGAGCATCCTGCCGCCACTGGAGAATTCCCTGGCGAGATCGGCGCGAGCGGAGGCGATGCCGCCCTCGACGAGAAGCAGCCGCGCCGCGCTCTCGCTGCGAATGTGGCGGTATTCGGCGTCGGTAAGCCTGTTATTGAGCGAGACCACGACCGCGCCCGAACGCACTGCGCCGAGCCAGGCCGCTGCGAACTCCGGCGTGTCGCGCATCAGCAGGAGCACACGGTCGCCGGGCCGGACCCCGGCCGCGATAAACGCAGCCGCCGAGCGCCGCACGCGCTCGGCAAGCGCGATGTACGTCACCGTCTCGTCGCCGCAAAGGAGGGCCACGCGCGCGCCGTGCTTCGCGAGCGCCTCGGCGCCTAGCAGGTATTCGGCCGCATTCACGAACTCCCCCTCCTCAGACGAACTTGCTCTCTCCTCACGCGGCCATGTCGATCGGCGGCAAGCTTATGCCAAGCGGCTCCACGGCGCTTTGAGCCCGCGCCATGTAATCGGCCCGCATGTCCTCGTTCGAGCGCAGCTTGATGCCGTACTTGCGGTAGAGGGCGTTGTTCTTCGAGCCGCTCGCGCCGAAGAACTTCGGCGCCTCGGGATAGAAGTCGTTCACGGCCCGCTGCACGCGCTTCCTTCCCTCGTCGGTCTCCACCAGGTCGACGCAGAAGTCGAGGCCGAACTGGGCGTGGAATTTCTCCTCGGGCATGGTCGCGCGGGCGATGTTGCGCAAAGGCACGAAGGAGCAGTGCAGCAGGTCCTCGACCTGCAGGATCTCGGCGAGGTCGCCGAGCATCTTGATGACGCAAAACTGCTCCCAGCTGTGCAGCGCCGCCTCGAAGATATTCAGCGGACGCTTGTGAGCGGGTTCCATCTCGCGCGCCGGGATGCCGATCTGGTCGGCGAGCTCCTTGAACCGGACATGGTGGTGGTATTCCTCCATCGCCACGCGGCAGGTCAGCCATTTCGCGTACGGCGTCGGCGCGAGCCGGATCGCCGGCTCGTCGAAGACCTGCGCGCCGTAGAGCTCGTTCAGCGCGTGGCTGCGCACGATTTTCTTCACCGCGGTCTGGTACTCGTCGGGCTGCTGCTTGAATTCGTCGATGGTTTTTACGCTCGGATAGGCGGACATGCGTTTCCTCAGAGAACCGGATCGGCCGAAAAGGCCTCGAGATCGGTGATCAAGTCGGTGAAATCGAGTGCGAGCTGCGCGATGGCGCCGGCATCGAAGCCCTCCCGCGGCTGCAGCACCTGCCGCTTCGGGCGCGGCTGCGAAAAAATGAACAGCTCGCGGCCACGGGCGCCGAAGAGCTGCCCGGTGATTTGCCCGGCGGCGTCGCTTGCGAGAAAGCTTACGAGTCGCGCCACGTAGAGCGCCGGCACGCTGAGCGCTTTGGCTTTGTACGCCGCCTGTGCTTCGTTCGCCGGCTTGATGCTCTCGGTCACCCGGGTCGCCGCGAAAGGCGCGACCGCATTGCAGCGTATGCCCGACCGCGCGAGATCGTGCGCGACGGTGCGAGTCAATCCGATCAGCCCGGCCTTTGCTGCCGCGTAGGCGGATTGGCCGAAGTTTCCATAGATCCCCGCGGTCGAGACGATGTTGACGATCGACCCGGGCGCGCGGCCGGCTTTGGCCTGTTCGCGCATTGCCGGCGTCGCGGCCGCGAGCAGCCGCTGGGCGCCGGTCAGGTTCGTGCGCAAGACGGCGTCCCAGGCGGCGCCGTCCGATTTGAAAATAAAGGCGTCGCGGAGAATTGCGGCGTTGTTGACGACGATATCGATCGCGCCGAAGCGGCTCTGCGCCAGCTCGATCGCTTTGCGGGCCACCGTTTCATCGGCGATATCGCCGCACACGGCGGCGGCGCGCTCGATGCCCGCGGCAACCTCTTCGGCGAGCTTTTCCTGAAGAGGCTCGCCCGAGATCGACACGCCGGAATCGACGATCACGACGCTCGCGCCGTTGCGGGAAAGATCCTCCGCGATAGCCCCGCCACTCACTACGGCAACTCTATCCTTGAGATTCATCGGTCAGGCCTGGTTGTAGAAAGCGTCGGCATGCATCTGGCTGGGAGCGAGCCCTCGTTCGGCTAACAGGGCCGTCGCTGCTTCCACCATAACGGGCGGTCCCGCGAGATACGCCATCAAGCCATCGCTCTCGCGAAGATCGGCGCCGACCGCTTCATGCACGAGCCCATAGCGCCGGCCCCGAGCGCCCTTCTGCTCCGACAGCACGACGTGGTAGGTGAAGTTCGCGTGGCGTGCGGTGAGCTCGCGCAGGAGCGGCTCGTGGTAGAGGTCACGCTCGCTGCGAACCCCGAAGTACAGGATGATGGGGTGAGGGTGCTCGCCGTCGAGCAGCGTGCGCAGAATCGACTCGATGGGCGCGAGCCCGGAGCCGCCCGCGACCAGCAGCACCGGGCCCGAATGCCGCTCGCGCAGATAGGCCACGCCGAGCGGGCCCGAGACCTTGATTCGATCGCCGACGCGCAGCTGCGAGGCGACGTAGGCGCTCGTCCGGCCGCCCGGCATGTGGCGGATGTGAAAGGCGAGCTCGCCTTCGGCGGGCGTATTTGCCATCGAGTAGTGGCGCGAGAGGCCCGCCCGCCTCGATCGCGACCCGCAGGCCCTTGATATCGTGGGTGAGCTCATCGATCGCGAGCACGCGGCAGCGCATGACCCGCGACGGATGCATGACCAGATCCTCGGCGTCGATACGGCGCACCGCAGTGTCGTCCCATACCTGCGTGCGGCACGCGAGGATGATGCCCCGGGCGCGCTCCTGCGGCGACAGGGCGTGCTCCGAATGCTCGAGCTCGTGCACGTCGCCGCCGAGCAGCTCGCATTTGCACGTGCCGCAGTTGCCGGCCTGGCAGGAAAACGGAAACGGTACCCCGGCGCGCAGCAACGATTCGAGGATGGTGTCGCCCGCCTCGACGGGAACCGGCCGGTCGTGCCCTTCGAGAGTGATTTGCATGCGGCCTCCGCGAGGGCTAGGATGCTAGCCCCGAGATTGTTGCAAAGTCAAATTGTTTGGAAGCCAAACAAACTAGGCAGAAGTTCAACGGCCGGGTGCTCGCCTCCGGGATGCTGCCGGGGCTGCTCGGCTACCGGCTGCGGCTCGCCCAGCAGATCGTGTTCCGCGACTTCGCGAAGAGCGTGGCGGAGCTGTCGCCGGGCCGCGTCGGGATCCTGCTGTTGATCGACGCGAATCCTGGCGTGACGCAAAGCGGACTCGCCGAGGCGGTCGGGCTCGACCGCTCGACCATGGTGGGCCTCGTCGACACCCTCGAAGATCGCCACCTGATAGAGCGGCGCCGCGGCGAGGACCGGCGCACCAACGGCCTGTGGCTGACCCGTCCCGGGCGCGGCCTCCTCGCGCGGCTGAAGAAGCGCATCGAGCTGCACGAGCGGCGCGTCGCGAGCCGCCTGAGCGTGGCCGAACGCGCCCAGCTGATCGCGCTTCTGGAAAAACTCTCGGACTGAAAAAAGAAAGGGCGCCGAAGCGCCCTTTCCGATCCTGCTTTTCCCTGAGCGTTACAGCGTGCCTACATCCTGTACGCGGCCTCGCCATGCGAGCTCGTGTCCAGGCCTTCGCGCTCTTCTTCTTCGGGTACGCGCAGCCCGATGGTCAGGTCGACCAGCTTGTACGAGATTGCCGCGACAATGCCCGACCAGAGGAATGTCACACCGACCGCCTTCGCCTGGATCCAGAGCTGGCCGGCGATCGAGTACTGCGCGCCGGTGGTCATCGTGCCGGTGAACCAGTCCACCGGGAAGCTCGGGCCGCCGAGATCCGGCGAGTTGAACACGCCGGTGAGCAGCGCGCCGAGGATCCCGCCGATGGCGTGCACGCCGAACACATCCAGCGAGTCGTCGGCACGCAGCACCTTCTTCAGGCCGCTGACGCCCCACAGGCACACCAGTCCCGCGGCGGTGCCGATCACGAACGCGCCCGGGATGCCGACGTTGCCGGCGGCGGGCGTAATCGCAACCAGGCCTGCCACCGCGCCCGAAGCCGCGCCGAGCATGGAAGGCTTGCCTTTGAAGATCGCCTCACCCAGGATCCACGACAGCACGGCGCACGCGGTTGCCAGATACGTGTTGATGAACGCGAGAGCCGCAAAGCCGTTCGCCTCGAGCGCCGAGCCGGCGTTGAAGCCGAACCAGCCGGTCCACAGCAGCGCCGCGCCGATCATGGTCAGCGTGAGGTTGTGCGGCGGCATCGCTTCCTTCCCGAAGCCGATGCGCTTGCCGATCAGATAAGCGCCCACCAGGCCGGCGATGCCGGAGTTGATGTGCACCACCGTTCCGCCCGCGTAGTCGAGGGCTCCCATCTGCCAGAGCCATCCCGCCTTGCTGTTCATCTCGTCCACGATTTTCGCGGTCGTGTAGGCATCCGGCCCCATCCAGAACCAGACCATGTGAGCGACTGGCAGGTAGCTGAACGTGAACCACAGGACGATGAAGGCCAGCACCGCCGAGAACTTGGCGCGCTCGGCGATGGCGCCGAGGATCAGGCAGCAAGTGATGGCGGCGAAGGTCGCCTGGAACGCGACGTAGACGAGCTCGTAGAGCGGCGTGTTCTTGCTGAACGTCGCCGCCATCGAGAACTCGCCCTTCACCGCGTCGAAGGTGCCCTTCAGGAATAATCGATCAAAGCCGCCGAAGAACGCGTTGCCCTCGGTGAATGCCAGGCTATAGCCGTAGATGCACCACAGCACGGTCACCAGTGAGAACACCACGAACACCTGCATCAGCATCGAAAGCGCGTTCTTCGAGCGCACCATACCGCCGTAGAAAAGCGCCAGGGCCGGCACGCTCATCATCAGGACGAGTGCGGTCGAAGTCAGCATCCAGGCCACGTCGCCCTTGTTCGGGACCGGCGCCGGCTTGGCTTCCTCCTTCTTCGCTTCGGGAGCAGCAGCGGCTGCCGCCGGCGCCGCGGCTGCGGCGGCGGGCTTGTCGGCTTTGGCCGCCGGCTTGTCCTGGGCCAGGGCCGCGCCTGCGAAACTCAGGCAGGCCGTCATGGCTAGCCACGTAAAGACTCTTTTCATCGCATTCTCCTTAAAGCGCAGCCGCATCGGTCTCACCGGTGCGGATGCGGATTACTTTCTCGAGCTCGAACACGAAGATCTTGCCGTCGCCGATCTTGCCGGTGTTGGCAGATTTCTCTATGGCCTCGATCACCTGGTCCAGCATTTCGGACTTGACCGCGGCCTCGATCTTCACCTTGGGCAGGAAATCCACGACGTACTCGGCCCCGCGGTAGAGCTCGGTGTGCCCCTTCTGACGACCGAACCCCTTCACCTCGGTGACCGTGATGCCCTGCACGCCGATGCCCGATAGCGCTTCGCGCACCTCGTCGAGCTTGAACGGCTTGATGATTGCCGTGACTAGTTTCATGAATGGCTCCTCGATTTGTGGACCGGATACCTCGGCTCAGAACTTGTAGAGGGCCTGGACCGCGAAGGTGGTCAAGGTCTTGCTGAAGGTGGTGGAGTCAGTGAACACCGGCTGGTTGGCCCGGTCCGTGCGGATTTCGCCGCGCAGCTCGAAGTTGTCGGCCGCCAAGTACGCGAGCGTCAGGGTGTATTCCTTGTACTTCGACCCCGAAGTCGTAGCCGCCGGCATGCCGAAGTGCAGACCATCCTTGTCGTCGAATGCCTCCGCGCGCACGGTGCCCTTCAACTTCGGCATAAATGTGTACGAGACATAGCCGGCGAATCCGCTGTACTTGCCTTTTGCCGGCTTGCCCGTGGAATCCAGAATCGAATCTTTCTGCTGGACCCGCAGGTACTCCAGGCTGAGCGACAGGGGATCGATGGGGCTGTAGCTGCCAACGAGGTTGAAGCTGTCGCGCCGGCCGTTCGTCCCGGTGGTTCCAGACGGCTCCTGACCGCCGTAGTACGAGGCGCTGACGGAGACCGGCTTGATCGGCGTAATCGTCGTGCCGAGCTCGAGCGTCTTGCCCTTGTTCGCGTCCTTCACCTGGTCCCAGCCGTTGTTGACGCCGACCGTGAAATTGGCCTTGTCGCTCATCGTGTAGACGCCGCGCACGCCGGTGTGGGTGAACGGGACGGCACCGAACAGGATCGAGCGCGAGAAGTTCGCGTTGCTCGGGCTCCAGATCACCTCGGTGCCGTGAAGCGTCGTGAACTTTCCGGCCATCAGCGTGAAGTTCCCGGCCGCGTACTGCGCGAAGGCCTGCGTCACGAACTGCGACTCCGTGGTGGTATCGAACGAGTGAATCACGGCCGCGTCCTTACCCGCCGTGATATTGACCAGTCCTCCGAAACCTTCTTTCGGCTGCTTGGCCATCTGCAGGCCGACCTGATGAAGCACGAACGAGTTGTTCTGCGAGTCGAACACCCGGGTCGAGAACCCGCCCTCGATGTTGCGGTCGGCATGCTGGTAGGCGGTATCGACATAGCCGCTCAGGCTGAGACCCGAAGCTTCGAGCACTTTGTCGAGCGTCGGCGCGGCGGGCGCAGGCGCCGCCGCTTGGCCAAGGGCTAGAGTCGGCAGGGCAAATACGGAAGTGACAGCTAACGTCAGTACGGACTTACGCATGGCAGGTTTTCTCCCTGAGGTTGAAATTTAAAAGCGAACTTATCTAGCATCTCCTATGCCAATCATTTACTTTTGTTTTTTCAGTTACTTACAAAAAGATGCCGCCGAACGGCGACGTAAGCGCACCGAAATGGGGCGGGTCCCCTAGGGTGGTGCCCGAAGCTGGTGCCTCCTCTCAGGTGGTAGCGTTCGCGAATGATCGACAAGCACCTGTTCGAGGATTTGAACCACCGCATTGCCGACGCGCTGCGCGATACGCCCGCCGCGGACCTGGAGAAAAACCTGCGGGCCTTGCTCGTCAGCTGGTTCGATCGCCTGGACCTCGTGTCGCGCGAGGACTTCGACGTGCAGCGCAAGCTGCTCGAGCGTGCGCAGGCGAAGCTCGCCGAGCTCGAGAAACGCACCGCCGAGCTCGAAGCGCGCAGCAAGGATCCAGCTTCGCTCTCTAAGGCAGGCCCGGCTTCGCTTTAAGGCAGGTTCCGCCTCGCTGTAAACCGCGTTCGCCCGGCGGCGTTCTCTGTTCAGAGGGGAACGCAATGACTGTCGCCACCGTAGCGAGCCGCGCGCTCGCAGGCATCGACGCGCCCGAAGTCACCGTCGAGGTGCACCTCGGGCCGGGGCTGCCGGCATTCCATATCGTCGGCCTGCCCGACGCGGAGGTGCGCGAAGCGCGCGATCGGGTGCGCGCCGCCCTCAATCATGTGCGATTCGAATTTCCGGCCCGGCGCATCACCGTGAATCTCGCGCCGGCGGAGTTGCCCAAGGATTCCAGCCGCTTCGATCTGCCGATCGCGCTTGGCATTCTCGCGGCGAGCGGTCAGCTCGCGCCGGAGTCGTTGGCCGGCCAGGAATTCGCGGGCGAGCTGTCGCTCACGGGCGAGTTGCGCGCGATCCGCGGCGCCCTCGCGATGGCGCTCTCCGCGCGCGTTGCCGGTCGCGCCTTCGTGCTGCCCGAAGGCAATGCGCCGCAGGCTGCGCTCGCCGAGGGCGCGCGCGTCCTTCCGGCGCGAACGCTCCTCGAGGTGGTCGCGCATCTCGCGGGCGAGGCGCCGCTCGTCGAGTATCAAAGGCAGGCTCAGGCAGCTGCGCCTTCCTATCCGGACTTCAGCGACGTAAAAGGGCAACAGCAAGTCAAACGCGCGCTGGAAGTGGCTGCGGCGGGAGGTCATAGCGTGCTGATGGTGGGGCCTCCGGGCACCGGTAAGTCGATGCTCGCGGCGCGCTTTCCCGGCATCCTGCCGCAGCTCTCCGAGGGCGAGGCGCTCGAGGTGGCGGCGGTGCACTCGGTGTCGAACGGCGGATTCGAGGCGGCGCGCTGGGGCGAGCGGCCATTCCGCTCACCGCACCACAGCGCGTCCGGGCCGGCGCTCGTCGGCGGCGGGAATGTGCCGCGCCCGGGCGAGATCTCGCTCGCGCACCACGGCGTCTTGTTCCTCGACGAGCTGCCGGAGTTCGATCGCGATGTTCTCGAAGCTCTACGCGAGCCGCTCGAGTCCGGTCGCGTGTCCATCGCGCGGGCCGCGCGCCAGGCGCAATTTCCGGCCCGTTTCCAGCTCCTTGCCGCCATGAACCCCTGCCCGTGCGGCCATTGCGGCGATCGCAACGGCCGCTGCCGCTGTACGCCCGAGCGCATCGCGCGCTATCGCGGCCGCATTTCCGGGCCGCTCGCCGACCGCATCGATATCAAGCTCGAGGTGCCGGCGCCGCGCGAGGCGGAATTGCTGGCGCCGGTGGCGGCCGAATCTTCAGGGTCGATCAAGAACAGGGTCGAAAAAGCGCGCGAGCTGCAGATGCTGCGCCAGGGCAAGCCCAACGCGCTGCTCGGCACCCGCGAGATCGACCGGCATTGCGGCACCGACAAAGAAGGCGACCAGCTGCTGCGCCACGCGCTGGCGCGGCTGTTGCTGTCCGCCCGCGCCTACCATCGCGTCCTGCGGGTGGCGCGCTCCATCGCGGATCTCGCGGAAAAACCCTCGATCGCCGCCGAGCACATCGCCGAAGCGATTCAGTACCGCAGGCTCGACGCGAGTTTTTAAGCCTACAAGAGAGACTTCGCGGCGGCTTTGCCGAAGCGCGCTCCGTACCTCGTATGGATGTCTTCGAGCCAGGCGGCGCATTCATCGCGGAATTTCTCCCGCGCCTGGGCGAGCTTGAACCAAAGAGTCAGCGCACAGCCGCTGTCTCTGGCCTCGGCGAGCGCGGCGGCCCGATTGCCTTCCCAGAGGAAAATTTCCAGAAGTCCATCGGGGATGCGTGTAATCGCGTCTCTTTTCATAGTGCCCTCCTCGCGGAAACAATCCGCTGCGTGAATCGATTCCACCACCGGCGGTTTGCGAGGTGTGCAAGAGTTCGTTCGCTGAAGGCAAGCGATTGTTACGTTATATTGGGTCCCGCGATGGCGACCTACGCGATCGGCGATGTGCAGGGCTGCTTCGACGAGCTGCGGCGGCTTCTCGAAAAGCTGGGATTTGAAAAAAAGCGGGACCGCTTGTGGTTCGTGGGCGATCTCGTCAATCGCGGCCCGAAATCCCTCGAGGTCTTGCGCTATGTGCGGGCGCTCGGCGATCGCGCCGTCACGGTCCTTGGCAATCACGACCTGCATCTGGTGACCCAGCATGAAGGTATCGAGCGCAGGCGCAAGGACGACACGCTCGACGACGTGCTGGATGCCCCCGACGCGAAGGATCTGGTGGCCTGGTTGCGCGCGCGTCCGATGATGCACGTCGAGGGCGACTACGCGATGGTGCATGCGGGGCTTCTTCCGCAGTGGACGATCGAGAAGGCCTCGAAGCTCGCCCGGGAGGTCGAAGCCGCGCTTGTCGCGCGCGACTATCCCGATTTCCTCGGGAACATGTACGGCAGCACGCCGGATGAGTGGAGCAATTCGCTAACCGGCTGGGATCGCCTGCGCGTGATCGTGAACGCGATGACCCGGATGCGCTTCTGTACTCGCGACGGGAAGATGGATTTCAAGGCGAAAGGCAAGAAAGTCCCGCCCGGCTATGTTCCCTGGTTCGAAGCGAGGCCCAAGAATGAAAAGAGGCTCGTCAGCGGCCACTGGTCGGCGCTCGGCCTGAAGCTGGGCGAGCGGGTCGCCATGCTGGATAGCGGATGCGTATGGGGCGGTCCGCTCACCGCCCTGCGTCTCGAGGATCGCGCCCTCTACCAGGTGCCGTGTCCCGGCTACCAGGCGGCGGGAAATGAGTGAGCCTGGCGCTCAAGCTTTCCAGGGTGAATAGCCGAACGCGCGGCGGAACTGAGCCTCGATGTCGCCGCGCGCCGGAGCGTGATTTTGCGCTCCGCGATGCGCTATTTTGATCGCGCCCATCAGCGCGCCGAGCCTTCCGGTCGCCTCCCAGTCCCAGCCGCGCGCGAGGCCGTAAAGGAGTCCGGCCCGGTACGCGTCGCCGCAGCCCGTCGGATCGACGACGCTCGCAGCTTCGACGCACGGGATTTCGTGGCGTCGAGCGCCGGCGATGATCAGCGAGCCCTTGGCGCCGAGCGTGCAGATCAGCGCTTTCACGCCGCGCGCCAGCGCCTCGAGCGATTTGCCGGTTTTCTCCTCGAGCATCTTGCCCTCGTAGTCGTTCACGGCCACGTAGTCCGCGTCGCGCAGGAATTCCGCGATCTCGTCGCCGGAGAACATCGGCAGGCCCTGGCCGGGATCGAACAGGAACGGCACGCCGAGCTGGGCGCACTCACGCGCATGCTGCAGCATGCCGTCCTTGCCGTCGGGGCCGATGATCGCGATTCCGGCGCCCAGCTCCGCGGTGATGCGGTTTTCGTGCGAGTGGTTCATCGCGCCGGGATGGAACGCGGTGATCTGGTTGTCGTCGAGGTCCGTGGTGATGAACGCCTGCGCGGTGAACTGGCCCGGGATGCGCCGCAAGAGCCGCTGATCGAGTCCGAGCTTTTCAAAGCGCTGGAGGTAAGGCGCGATGTCCTCGCCCACGGCCGCCATGACGAGCGGGTCTTCGCCGAGCAGCCGCAGGTTGTAGCCCACGTTGCCCGCGGTGCCGCCGTACTCGCGGCGCATCTCCGGCGTGAGAAAGCAGACGTTGAGGATATGCAGCTGATCGGCGAGCAGGTGGTTCCGGAAGCGGTCCGGGAACACCATGATGGTGTCGTAGGCGATCGAGCCTGTAACTAGGATCTTTTTCATCGGGCGAGGATTTTCTTCATCAGGCCGGGATCTTCATCTCATTTCGGAAAAAACAGATACAAACGGTAGCCCGTGGCGCGCGTGCGGCCGGCGTCGAAATTGATCCGGAACGACGCCTCGGCGCCTGGCGCGAGGCCCTGAGCGGCGAGCGAAACGCGCCGGGCGGGATCGAGGTAGTCGGCCGGCACCAGCACCCGGCGCAGCACCGGGCGGTCGGCCTCGTCGGTCAAGGTCAGCTCGAGCGCGGGATATTCCTGCGGAAACGGCGCGCGATTGCGCAGCACGGCGTTCAGCACGATCATGTTTTCCGAGCGCGTGTCGGTCTGCAGGTCGGACGATTCGATGCTCATCAGGTCGGGACGGCGCGGCAGCGATACTTCGCAGCGCAACAGACGACAGGCGGCGACGAGCGCCTCGCGCGCGCCGGGCGCCTGCACCGCGATCTCGGTGCGGTAGCGGTAGGCAACCTGCGCGGCGAGCGCGGCGGCGGCGAGCAGCGCAAGGAACCCCCACAACAGACCGAAGCGCGCCCGCGGCTCAGGCTTGGAAAGAAATTCGGGCAGCGAGCCGTCGTCGTCCTCGAGCGTTCCGGCCTGCGCCGCGCGGCGCGACGGATCGAAGAGCCCGAGCTGCGGGGATGGCTCGAGCAGCAGCCCGCTCCCCTCCTCGACCAGACCGGCCACGCCGTCAAATACGGTGCCGCATTTGCCGCAGCGCACCTTGCCGCCGCGCGCCCCGAGTTGCGAGCGCTGCACGCGAAACGCAGTCGCACAGACCTGGCAGCGCGTGACTAAGCTCAAGTACGCAACCTCATGCTCATCGGCGCGCTCCGGCGACCAGGGCCCAGCCGTCGTCGATTTCGCCGACTTGCGCTTCGAAGAACGGCACATACGCGGCGGCGACCTCGTCGGCCTGGGTCGCGAGGATTCCCGAAAGCGCGATGCGCCCGCCGCGCCGCGCGCGCTGCGCGAGCAGCGGCGCGAGAAGGATCAGTGGCTGGGCGAGGATGTTTGACACGACGAGATCGTATTCGGCGGGGGCGAGATCCTCGGGGACGACGGTGTGCACCGGCACGCCGTTCGCGGCCGCATTGGCGGCCGTCGCATGGACTGCGTCGAGGTCGATGTCGACCGCGTCCACGTGCGAAGCGCCGAGCTTGGCGGCGGCGATTGCCAATATACCGGAGCCGCAGCCGTAGTCGAGGAGCCGCTCCCCGCCACGAATAGTCTTCTCCAGAAAACCCAGGACCAGCTTCGTGCTCGGATGGCTGCCGGTACCGAACGCAAGGCCCGGGTCGAGCCGGACTACCGCGCGGCTGGACGTGGGCGGCTCGCACCAGCTCGGTCCGACCCAGAGCCGCTCGCCGATCGCGATCGGTGCGAACTGCGCCTGGCTGCGCCGAACCCAATCCTCGTCTTCGAGCCGCGTCGCGCTGAAACGGGGTGCTTGCTCGAGGCCGGCAAGCTCGGCGGCGGCCGCAAGGACGCGGCGGGGCTCCGCGTCGGCGTCGAGCAGCAGCGCAAGCCTGCAGCGCCGTTCATCGGTCCATTCCTGCCAGACCGAGCGCGCACCCGCCTCGAGCAGCGCATCGCTCAGGGCGTCCGCGCGAGCGGCATCGACCTCGAGCGTGAGCGCGAGCCAGGGCATTACTTCTTCTTGTTCTCCCCCGCGAGCTTCTGCTCGAGGTAGTGAATGGAGACGCCGCCACGCAGGAAATGCGTGTCGATCAGCAAGTCCCGGTGCAACGGGATGTTGGTCTGGATGCCCTCCACCACCATCTCCGAGAGCGCGATGCGCATGCGCGCGATAGCCTGCTCCCGCGTCGCGCCGTACGCGATCACCTTCCCCACCATCGAGTCATAGTACGGTGGCACGGTATAGCCCTGGTATACGTGCGAGTCGACGCGGATGCCGGGACCGCCGGGCGGGTGGTAGGAGCTGATTTTTCCCGGCGACGGCGTGAACCGGTAAGGATCCTCGGCATTGATCCGGCATTCGATCGCGTGGCCGCGAAACTGGATCTCCTTCTGCCGCAGCCGCAGCTTCTGACCGCTCGCGACGTAGATCTGCTCCTGCACGATGTCGACGCCGGTGACCATCTCGGTCACCGGGTGCTCGACCTGGACGCGCGTGTTCATCTCGATGAAGAAGAACTCGCCGTCCTCGTAGAGGAACTCGAACGTGCCGGCGCCCCGGTAGCCGATCTTGCGGCAGGCCTCGACGCAGCGCTCGCCCATCTTGTCGCGCAGCTTCGCCGGCAGGCCCGGTGCCGGCGACTCCTCGATGACTTTCTGGTGGCGGCGCTGCAGCGAGCAATCGCGCTCGCCGAGGTGCACCACGTTCTTGTGGCCGTCGGCGAGGAGCTGGAACTCGATGTGGCGCGGATTCTCGAGGTATTTCTCCAGGTATACGACCGGATTGCCGAATGCGGCCTGCGCTTCGGTCCGGGTCATGTTGACGGCGTTGAGCAGCGCGGCTTCCGTGTGCACGACCCGCATTCCGCGCCCGCCGCCGCCGCCCGAGGCCTTGATGATCACGGGATAGCCGATCTTGCGCGCGACGCGCACGATCTCCTTCGGGTCCTCGGGCAGCGATCCTTCCGAGCCGGGGACGGTCGGCACGCCCGCCTTGATCATCGCCTGCTTGGCGCTCACCTTGTCGCCCATCAGGCGGATGTTCTCCGGATGCGGGCCGATGAACACGAACCCGGAACGCTCCACCTTTTCCGCGAAATCGGCGTTCTCCGAGAGAAAGCCGTAGCCGGGATGGATCGCCTGGGCGTCGGTGACCTCGGCGGCGCTGATGATCGCCGGGATGTTCAGATAGCTCGCGGAAGCCGGCGGCGGCCCGATGCACACCGACTCGTCGGCGAGCTTCACGTACTTCGCCTCGGTATCGGCCTCGGAGTGGACGACGACCGTGCGGATGCCCAGCTCGCGGCAGGCGCGCTGGATGCGCAGCGCGATCTCGCCCCGGTTGGCGATGAGGATCTTTTCGAACATCGTTCAGCCGATGATGAACAAGGGCTGGCCGTATTCGACCGGCTGGCCGTTCTCCACCAGGATTGCCTTGACCACGCCCGAGGCGTCGACCTCGATCTCGTTCATCAGCTTCATCGCCTCGATAATGCAAATCGTCTGGCCTTCCTTGACGGTCTGCCCCACTTCGACGAAGGGCTTGGCGTCCGGCGAGGACGAGCGGTAGAACGTGCCCACCATGGGCGCCTTCAGCACATGGCCTTCCTGACCGGCGGCCGGCTCTGCCGCCGGCGGCGCCGCGGCGGCGGGGGCCGCGCTACGGAGCTCCGCGGCAGGCGCGGGCGGCGGTGGCGCGGCGAGCGGCGCCTGCGAGATGGCGACGACGCCGCCCTTCACGATTTTCACCTTCTCCTCGCCTTCGGTGATCTCGAGCTCGGCGATGCCCGATTCCTGCACGAGGTCGATCAGCTTTTTCAGCTTGCGCAGATCCATGTCTTTTCCCCTGGGCAGGCGCCGTTGCGTGAAGCCGGCGCCCGCTTCGTCGCGGCGCTTTTAGCGCCGCCCTTTCGTGGTGGGTTCCGGCAGTCTCTCCAGGGCGAACTCCAGCGCGAAGTCGTAACCGCGACTCCCGAGCCCGCAAATCACGCCCGCCGCCAGATCCGAAAAGTACGAACGATGACGAAAAGCCTCCCGCGAATGAACGTTGGACAGGTGCACTTCCACGAACGGTATGCCTACGCCGGCGAGCGCATCACGCAGGGCGACGCTCGAATGGGTGTAGCCGGCCGGATTGATGATGATGAAGTCGACGCCTTCGGTCCTTGCCTCATGGACCCGGTTAATCAGCTCGCCCTCGAGATTGCTCTGGAAGCTCGTCACCGATGCGCCCGCCGTTTGGCCTGCCGCCGCGAGGCGGCGGTCGATTACCGCCAAGGTCTCCCGTCCGTAGACCTCCGGTTCCCGGGTGCCGAGAAGATTGAGGTTGGGCCCATGCAGGACCAATACGCGTCTTTTCGACGATTTTCGGATTTTCGCCATTTTTAGCTGCAGAACGCAGCATTTTACCGTAACAAGTCGGTCAAGACTGAATCGAGCTCACCCTGCCGGAAGGCCCCGAGCTTGCGATAAGTCACAGCGCCCTGTCTATCCAGGATCGCGGTGAACGGCAACGCACCGGCCGCGTTCCCGAGGCTGCGCATGAGATCCAGCGCGCGCATGTCCCCGACCAATAAAGGGTACGTTATCTTCAATTTAGCCGCAAATTCGACGATGTTTTGTAATTTATCGACGCCGATGCCGACGACATTGACCCCCTGATCGCGATATTTGTCATACAAAGTGATAAGCAAGGGAATCTCTTCCCGGCACGGCTCGCACCAGGTCGCCCAGAAATTGCACACCGCGACTTTGCCGCGCCAGTCCCGGAGCCGCCGAGGTTGGCCGGCAAGGTCGGGGAAGACCGTAGAAAGCAGGGCGGAAGCGCCGCTCCCGGACTGCAGGGCGAAGGGACCGAGAACTGCGCCCGCCACCGCGGCCGCGAGGCCGACGCCGGCGAGCGCCAGGAGCTCACGCCGGTCCGGCATCGCGCAGCAGCGCGCTCACTTCGGCGATTCCCGCGCGGTCCATCACCCGTCCGGCTCGGGAAGTCTTGAGGGTCATGCGTTCATCGCGCGGGTCGAACACGGACAGCGTGAGGGGAACGCCGTCCCAGAGCAAAGAGAACACGCTGACCGCACGGCCCCGGTCTCCCGAATAGCGGCGCACTTCCCGCGTGGTGTACGGCAGATTGCGATCCAGGAAGAAAATTTCGATTTCCTTGGTGCTTTCGGGAAAGAGCTGCAGCTCGATCTCGGAGTGCGGGCCGGCGATTCCCGTCAGGACCGGTCCGGTGAGATAGGGGTTGAACTGCTGCAGCGCCCGCATCGCGTCCAGGGCGGCGCGGCGCAGCTCTGCCAGGCGCTCGGGGTGCTCCTCCGCCTGGTAGAGCGCGAGATAGGCGCGCAGCTCGACCTCGATTTCCTCGTTGCCCGGGAGTGCTTCGCCTTCGGCGGCGCCCACCTGGCGCGCCGCCTTGCGCTTGGCGAGCGCGAAATCGTCGACGCCATCCTCGGCCATGATCCGCGCCGCGGCCGCGGCGATGCGCGCCCGGACTCCGGTCTGGCGAGTGCTGCTTTTACGTGTCATGGACGGGTCATGGCAGCAGTTCAATCATAGCCTAGCGTCGCACGAATCCGGCGCGCCGCCGGTCGCATAGAATCGGGCGCCCTTTCCTCCGCGAAAAAATGTCCGCGCACATCCACATCCTCGGCATCTGCGGCACCTTCATGGGTGGCGTCGCCGCGATCGCCAAGACCGCCGGCTTTCGAGTCACCGGCTGCGATGCCAGCGTCTATCCGCCGATGAGCGATCAGCTCCGGGCTCTGGGCATCGACCTCGTCCAGGGATTCGGCGAAGACCAGCTGGCGCTAAAGCCCGATCTCTGGGTAGTAGGCAACGTGGTTACGCGCGGCAACCCCCTGATGGAGGCGATTCTCGATCGTGGCGACCGGTATGTTTCCGGCCCGCAGTGGCTCGCGGACCAGGTGCTGGCGGGCCGCCACGTCCTGGCCGTCGCGGGCACGCATGGCAAGACGACAGTGACATCCATACTCGCGTGGGTGCTCGAGCGCGCGGGGCGTAACCCGGGATTTCTGATCGGGGGGGTGCCTCTCGACTTCCCGGTTTCTGCGCGGCTCACGGCGTCTCCGCTCTTCGTGATCGAGGCCGACGAGTACGACACCGCCTTTTTTGATAAGCGCTCCAAGTTCATTCACTACCGTCCGAAGACCGCGATCCTCAACAATCTCGAGTACGATCATGCAGACATCTTCGCTGATCTTGCCGCGATCGAGCGGCAATTTCATCATTTCGTGCGAACTATTCCGAGATCCGGGCTTATCGTCGCAAATGGCGCCGATGAAGCTTTGGATCGGGTACTCGCAAACGGCGCGTGGACACCCGTAGAAAAATTCGGCGTACCGGCCGGTTGGGATGCGGGCGCGCCGGATACGGACGGCGGCTTCGAGGTGGCGTGGCAAGGTAAACCCGTAGGCCGAATCCGCTGGTCGTTGATGGGCGAGCACAATCGGCTGAACGGGCTCGCAGTCCTCGGGGCCGCCCGAGGCGCGGGAGTCGCTCCCGCCGAGGCGATCGCCGCGCTCAACTCCTTCTCCGGCATCCGCCGGCGGATGGAGGTGCGCGGGAAGGTGGCGGGGGTCACCGTCTACGATGACTTCGCGCATCACCCGACGGCCATTCGAACGACGCTCGAGGGCTTGCGCGCCGTCGTCGGGAAGGCGCGCGTGCTGGCCGTCCTCGAGCCGCGCTCGAATACGATGAAGCGCGGCGTCATGAAGGATCAGCTTCCGGCGAGCGTCGATCTCGCGGATCTTGTGTATGTCTACACTGCGGGCCTCGGCTGGGACGCTGCCGGGCTGTTTGCGGGGCTCGGGGCGCGGATACGTTGCCTCGAAGACCTCGACGCCCTGGTCCGGACGATCGCCGCCGACGCCCGGCCGGGGGACCACGTGCTCGTGATGTCGAACGGCGGTTTCGGGGGCTTGCACGCTAAGCTCCTCGCCGCGTTGGCGCGACCCCCGGCGGGCTGAGCGCAGCCGTGATCCTCTATCTGCACGGCTTCAACTCCTCGCCGCAATCCCACAAGGCGCAGGTCATGGGACGTTACATGACCGAGCGCGGCCTATCCTCGGAGTACGGTTGCCCGGCGCTGCCGCCGCTTGCTTCCGAGGCGATCCAGGCCATTGAAAGGCTCATGCCCGGCAAGAACTGCTGCTTCATAGGATCGTCCCTGGGCGGTTTCTACGCCACACATCTGGCCGAGAAGCATGGCGCGAAGGCCGTGCTCATCAATCCCGCGATCGACCCTCACGTGGGCTTGCGCGCCTATCTCGGCACGCAGAAGAACCTGCACACGGGCCAGTCTTACGAGCTCACCGAAGCGCATCTGGAGGAATGGAAAAAGCTGTACGCGCCAAAAGTCACGCCCGCGCGGTACCTGCTGATCGTCGAAACCGGCGACGAGGTGCTCGATTACAGCAAGGCGGTGGCTCGCTATGCCGGCGCCGAGCAGCTCGTCATCCCGGGCGGCGACCACAGCCTGCAGAGCTTTCCGCGGCATCTGCCGCGCATCCTGCAGTTCGCCGGCGTGCGCGCCTGATTCGCCGAGCCGGATCGCCCCGATGCAAGTGCTCTACGAAGAGGAAGGCGAGCTGAAGGTCGGCGCGGTGCTCGCGCAGGCGCCGGCATCGCTCCAGGTCGAAAGCCCCCACGGCCGGCGCTCGAAAATCAAGGCCGGCAACGTGCTGCTCGAGTTCGAGCGCCCGTCGGGCGCCGAAGTGCTGGCGGAGGCGCAGCGCTTCGCCGCCGGGCTCGACGCCGACTTTCTCTGGCAGTGCTGCGGCACGCAGGAGTTCGGCTTCCAGGACCTGGCGCGCGACTATGTCGGCCGGCAACCGAGCCCGGCGGAAGCCGCGGGCGTGCTGATCAAGCTGCGCTCGGTGCCGATCTATTTCCACCGGCGCGGCCACGGCCGCTTCCAGGCGGCGCCCGAGGAGACGCTCAAGCTGGCGCTCGCCGCGGTGGAAAAGAAAAAGCGCGTGCTCGATCAGATCGCAGAGTGGACCGCCGCGCTTGCGCGATTTGAATGCCCGGCGCCGATCGCGGCGCTCAAGGACGAGCTGCTGTACGCGCCCGACCGGGCAAAACCCGAGACCAAGGCGTTCGAGCAGGCGTCGAAGCAGACCGGGCTCGGCGCCGCCCAGCTTTTCGAGCGCTGCGGGCTGCTCCCGGATACTCACGAATACCACCTCAAGCGCTTCCTTCACGAGTTCTTTCCGCGCGGTGCGGCGTTCCCGTCTCATCCCGCCGTCGCGGTGCCGGACGATCTACCGCTCGCCGAGGCGGAGGCTTTCAGCCTGGACGACATCGGCACGAACGAGATCGACGACGCGTTCTCAGTCCGCCGCCTGGGGCCGGACGAAGTAAGAGTGGGCATTCACATAGCTGCTCCGTCGCTTGGCATCACGCCTGGTTCGCCTCTCGACGCGATCGCGCGCGAGCGGCTTTCCACCGCCTACATGCCGGGGCGCAAGTTCACGATGCTGCCGGAGGACGTCGTTGCCGCCTACTCGCTGGACGAGGGCGCGGCGCGGCCTGCCTTCTCCCTGTATCTGGACATTTCCGAGAAGGACGGGAGCGTGCGCGGGCGCAGCACCAAGGTCGAGCGCGTCCGTGTGGCGGCAAATCTGCGCCATGCGCAGTACGACGCCTTGAACGAGACCTTCACCGCCGGCAGCAAAGCCGGGCTGCCGTTCGAGGACGAGCTGCGCATTCTGTGGCGCATCGCGGTCGCGCTCGAGGCGCGCCGCGGCAAGCCGAGCGCAGGGCCCGGGGCGCTGGACTACAGCTTCCATGTGGAGGAGGGCCGCGTGCGCATCGTGCCGCGCAAGCGCGGCGCGCCGCTCGACAAGCTGGTCGCCGAGCTGATGATTCTCGCCAATACCACGTGGGGAGATTTGCTCGCCGAGCGCGACGTCGCGGCGATCTACCGCGTGCAGTCGACCGGCAAAGTCAGGCTGAGCGTGCATCCCGAGCCCCACGAGGGCCTCGGCGTGCGCTGCTATGCCTGGATGAGCTCGCCGCTCAGGCGCTACGTCGACCTGCTCAACCAGTGGCAGCTTGGCGCAGCGGTGGCCGGTCGCCGGCCGCCGTTTGCCCGCACTTCCGACGCGTTGCTGGCGGCATTGCGGGCGTTCGAAGTCACCTATGCGCGCTACGACGAGCACCAGCGCGGGATGGAGCAATACTGGTCCTTGCGCTGGCTGCTGCAGGAAAACGTCGACTCGATTTCCGCCCTCGTGCTGCGCGAGAACCTGGTGCGGTTCGATGGCCTGCCATTTACCACCCGCGTCTCATCGTTGCCGGCGCTCGACCCCGGAGCTCGCGTGCGGCTGGAGCTCAAGTCGGTGGACTTGCTGGAGCGCTCGCTCGCCTGCATTTATAGAGAGACCCTGGGCCAGACGGCCGTGACGCAAGACGCAGCGGATCAAGCTTGAAAGGCCTAGAATCGAGTCCGAAAAGCCTAGGATATGAACGGCTTGTAGGCTAGAGGTGAGATTGCACTTAACTATTGCCCATGGCGGCTTCCCGGCCTCGGGCGGCCCGCCAGGACGCTTCGGCTCGGGATTCGGCCTGCTTGGCGGCGCGCTTGGCTTCGCTCTCGCGGTGTCGATCGTGCTGCACTCTGTGCTCCTTTCGATCCACTTCAAATTTCCCGATGCATTGCGCTGGAAATCCGCGGCCGCGCCACTGGAAGTGGTGCTGGTCAATTCGAAGACCCGCGACAAGCCGGTCACGGCCGAGGTACTTGCCCAGGCCAACCTCGATCGCGGCGGCAACGTGGACGAGGACCGGCGCGCCAAAACCCCGCTTCCGGTAGTCGAGCCCGGCCGCGCCGGCAAGAATCTCGCCGACGCCCAGCGCCGGATGCGCCAGCTCGAGGCCCAGCAGCAGCAGCTCCTCACGCAGTCGCGCGACTCGGGTTTGCGGGTGCCCGCCGAGACGGTGCGCCAGGCGCCTTCCGAGGAGCCGACGCCGAAGGTGAACGGGCGCGACCTCGCCGACCTTTCGCTCGCGGCGTTGCGCCTGCAGGCGGAGATCGACAAGAATATCGAGGCGTACCAGAAGCGCCCGCGCAAGAAATTCATCGGCGCGCGGGCCGCGGAGGACCGCTTCGCGTTCTACGAGGACGCCTGGCGGGTCAAGGTGGAGCGGGTCGGCACGCTGAATTTCCCGGCCGAGGCGCGCGGCAAGGTCTACGGCAACCTCAGGCTCACCGTAACGATCCGCTCCGACGGATCGGTGGAGGCGATCGAGCTCGACCGCTCTTCGGGCCTCAAGGTGCTGGACGCGGCGGCCTTCAAGATCGTGCGCATGGCGACCCCGTTTGCGTCGTTCCCGCCCGATATCCGCCGCGAATACGACCAGATCGTCATCACCCGCACGTGGTTCTTCGGCCAGGGCGACAAGATCTGGACCGAGTGATGACGCTCAAGCGGCGCGCCGCTTGAGAAGGTCCGGCAAGCTGCGGAGGGTCGTCCTGCTGTGGAAGGCGTTCTGCTACACGCTGGGCGCTGCGGTGCTGGCGACCATAGCGGTTCAGGTCTGGTTCCTCGCCCACATCATCTACTGGAACAACTTCAATCCCTCCAGCACCGCGTTCATGGAGCGCAGGCTCGAGCTGCTGCGCGCGAAGGACGGTAAGGCCCGGCTGCGCCGGCAGTGGATTGCCTACGAGCGCATCTCCCCGCATCTCAAGCGCGCGGTGATCGCCGCCGAGGACGCGCGCTTCATCGACCACGAAGGCTTCGACTGGGAAGCGATCCAGAAGGCGATGGCGAAGAACGAGCGCGAAGGCAAGGTCGTCGCCGGCGCCTCGACCATCAGCCAGCAGCTCGCGAAGAACCTGTTCCTCTCGGGCGAGCGCTCCTGGCTGCGCAAGGCCGAGGAGGCGGCGATCACCTGGATGATGGAGCGCACCATGTCGAAGCGCCGCATCCTGGAGCTCTACCTCAACGTCGCGGAATGGGGGGAAGGCGTCTTCGGCGCCGAGGCCGCGGCGCGCTATCACTTCGGCGTTTCCGCGGCGGCGCTCGGCCCCGAGCAGGCGGCCTGGCTCGCGGCGATCCTGCCCAGCCCGCGCCGCTACGAGCCGGGCGGCATCACGCGCTATTCGGTCGATCGGGCGGCGAGCATCTTCGCGCGCATGGGAAGCGCGCAGATTCCGTAATTCACTTACGCTTCGGCCATGGCGGAAACCCAAGCCAGGCTCGAGATCGAGGATCTGCAGCGCAACCTGCGCGAGGTGCAGGAGCTGCTGCTGCGCCAGAAGCTGGTGGAGGATCTCGTCCACCGCCAGGAGATGCCCAAGCACGGCCTGGTCGAGCAGCTCGTGCACAAGCAGCACCTTACCGAGCTGCGCGCCAAGCTCGAGGGTCTGCATCCGGCCGATGTCGCCTTCATCCTCGACGCCCTGCCGCTCGACGAGCGCCTCGCGGTCTGGGAGCTGGTCAAGGCCGACCGCGACGGCGAGATCCTGCTCGAGGTCTCGGACGCGGTGCGCGAGTCGCTCATCGCGAGCATGGACTCGCGCGAGCTGGTGGCCGCCACGGAGACCCTCGAGGCCGACGAGATCGCCGACATCGCCCCGGATCTTCCCGAGGGCGTCATCGAGGAGGTCGTCCAATCGCTGCCCGCGGAGGAGCGCGAGCGGCTGCGCGCGGCGCTTTCCTATCCGGAAGGCTCGGTCGGCGCGCTCATGGACTTCGACCACGTGTCCGTGCGCGAGGATGTGATGCTCGAAGCCGCGACCCGCTATCTGCGGCGCCTCGACGAGCTGCCCGGCCACACCGACCAGCTCTTCGTGATCGGCCGCGACCAGGAGCTGAAGGGCACGCTGCCGCTCGCGCGCCTCATCGTCACCGACCTGCACCTCGAGGTGTCGAGCGTGGTGATTCCGGAGAGCGTCCGGTTCTCTCCCGAGGATCGCGCCGAGGACGCGGCGAACGCGTTCGAGCGCTATGACCTCGTCTCGGCGCCGGTCGTCGACGAGCGCGGCCGCCTGATCGGGCGCCTTACGGTGGACGCGGTGGTCGACTATATCCGGCAGAAAAGCGCGGAATCCCAGCTCGCCGAGGCCGGCCTCGCGCACGAGGAGGACATCTTCGCGCCGGTGCTCAACAGCTTCAAGAACCGCTGGTCCTGGCTGGCGATCAACCTGGTGACCGCCTTCATCGCCTCGCGCGTCATCGGCGCGTTCGAGGACTCGATCGCGCGCCTCGTGGCCCTCGCGGCGCTGATGCCGATCGTCGCCGGCATCGGCGGCAACTCGGGTAACCAGACCACCACGATGATCGTGCGCGCACTCGCCCTCGGCCAGATCCAGGGCTCCTATTGGACGAAGCTCCTCGGCAAGGAGATCGGCGTGGCGCTGTTGAACGGCGCGGTATGGGGAACGCTGCTCGGCGGCATGGCCTATGCTTTCTACGGCAACGTGGCGCTGGGCGGCGTAATGGCGCTCGCCATGATCCTGAATCTCGTGCTTGCCGCGATCATGGGCGTGGCGATCCCATGGCTGCGCGCCCGCTTCGGCAAGGACCCCGCGGCCGGCTCGTCGGTCCTCATCACCGCGTGCACCGACTCCGGCGGCTTCTTTATTTTTCTCGGACTCGCGACGCTGTTCCTGATGTAACGAGCATTTTCCGGCTTGCTGTTCCGGCCACATTGCTCCTCAGACGAAAGTACCAGCACGAAAGTACTTTCGGCGAATACGCCATCGCATCGATTTCTCATTGACTGAGAAAGAAAGCGCTCCAAGCCGTGAGCCTTCGGGTTAGGCCGCGCGTATCAACCCCAGCGATGCCGCCTTGGTCACTGCGTGGCGCAGGCTCCCCGCCCGCAGCTTGCGGCGGGCATTGGCGAGGTGGAAGACGACGGTGCGCGCGGTGATCGGCATGAGCGCCGCGATCTGCAGAATGGTCTTGCCCGAGGCGGCGAGGCCGAGGCACACGCTCTCGCGCTCGCTCAGCGCCGATTCACAAGGCGGCGACGGCATCGATACGTCCGATGGGGAAGCGACGATGCGTGCGACTGCGTCGTGCGTAAGGGAGGTCAGCAGCTGGCAGTGGGGAAGCGCTGCGAGGATCCCGCGTTCGGCGCGCGCGCCGGCGCGGCGCTTGATGAAGCTGATCGAGCTCCACGCGCCGGCGGGGCCGCGCATCGGCTGCGTGACGCCGGTGGCGAGGCCGAAGTCGCGTGCGCTCTCGAACAGGGCGGGGTGCAGGCGTCTGATCCTGGACCACGGCACCGGCGCCGCGGCGCGCAACGCGCCGCTGTACAGCAGGTCCCAGCTCGCATCCATTCCGCGGTGGATGCGGTAGTCCCGCCATTTCGCCGGAGTGGTGTCCAGGTGGACCTCGCCGGTGCCGCGGGGCGAGCCGGGAAAGCAGCCGTGATGGATGAAGTGCTGGAAACCGAGCTCTTGTGTCGCGAGACCGAGCGCGGTCTCGACGGCGGGAAGCGTCGTCACGCCGGCCATCGAGTCGAACCAGGCGGCGACCCGTGAACGCACTATTCCCCCCTTGCGCTTGTGCTGCGCGATGCGTGAATTCTCGCGACCCGCTCGCGGATCCCGCCATAGGACATAGGTCCTGGGACCATCCGCCCAGCAGTGCTGCCGTCGAGCTGCGTCGATTCCGTTCCGGAACTCGGCAGGGAACCTCCCAATAAAGATATCGGCATTAAAGCGGCGGGTTTAACTGCTTGACCGAAAGATGGAATGTCGCCCTCGCCGCATGACTGCCTGTCGATAACGACAGGTGTGCGTGGGGACGCGCGCTCCTAGACTCGCGCTGGTCTCAATCACAGGAGCTATCGATGAAAATGATTCTCGCGCGCGCCCTCGCGACGCTCGCCCTGGCGCTCGCATGCTCGTCGGCCAGCGCAGGCGACACAACCGGGCAGATCAGGCAGGTCTTCACGTTCGAGTATCCGGGCGTACCGCCCCTGTTCTTCGTGCTCATCGGGTCCGGCGCCGGGCCTGCGTCGTGCGGGCCACTGACCACCGCGCAGAACCGCTGGGTGACCCGCACGGACACGCCGGCGGGAAAGGCCCACATGGTGACCGTTCTCATGGCCAAAGCCATGGGCCGGTCCGTGTCCATCTCCGGCAAGGGCAACCCGGGTAGCGGATGGCCGAATGGGTGCGATACCTGGGGCGACACCGAATCGATCCATGCCGTGTTTCTGACCGACTAGGGAGATCTCGATGAGATGCAATGAGTCCGCATCCGAACGCGTCAAGGATCCCAAATGAGCATCAAAGCGTTCCGCCAGCTTTTCTGCGTCGTCCTGCCATTTCTCTGCGTGTTCTGGGCGGCTGAGGCGAGCGCGCTCTCCGTGACGATCACCGCCCAGGATCTCATCGGGCTGCTGAACGACTATAGGAACTCCGGCAACGCGAAGAAGCAGGCGTTCGCGACGGACCTGCAAAAAAAGTTCGCGGACGCCGGCGTGACCTTCAACGACAACGGCGTCTCGATCGCTGGCACGATCGGCCCGACCGGGTCCAGCACGTTCCTGGGGTGCGACCAGCTGAGGAACGTGGTCCTCGGGTCGTGGATCCTCAGCAGCGGACAGTTCATCGCTCCGAATACCGCCCCGGTCTCGGGCCAGGTCGACGGCGGCACGTTCTCGGCTTTCTTGGCGGGCAACAACACCGCGCTGAGCCTGAGCGTGAATCGGAGCAACGTTTTCCTCGGCGTCAATCTCGCCGGCACCTTTGCGGCCAACGCTTCGGGAAGCCTGCGTTGGGAGACCGGATTTTGGACGCCGGATGTCAAATGGAAATGCGACTTCATCTTCTGCGGTTGGGTCCCGGACCCGAAATGGCGGTGCTTTTTCGTGGGCGACGAAGGGTTCAACGTCGCCGCCGACGGCAATTTCACGGCGCAAGTGGCGTTGAATATCGATGTGTCCCTCGAGCAGAACGCCAATGGTCGTTACCAGCTCGCCGTCGGCCGCAGGGTGCTTGCGAGCGCCACTGGCCCGCTGGCCGGCTCGGTGGACCCGCATGTGAACATCAACATCAGAACCAACTTCATGGTCGATGCGCCCCTGTGGAATCTCCTGAGCGGCCAGCTGGAGTCCCAACTCGGGGACAGGGCGAGGTCGGCGCTGGCGCAGAAGATCAGTGCGAGCAACGCGCAGATCCGTGCCCAGCTGCCCGTCGTCTACGAATTGCCGGAGATCGATCCGAACTTGCTCAAGTTCGTGATCGACGTCGTCGACTCGCCGTCCCTGCACCGCTTCATCGAGCAGCATTTCTCGGAAATCGTCTTCTACCTACTGGTCAACGACCGCGACGCGCTGACGCAGCTGGTCACATCGGAGGCGGCATGCGAAGCGACCAAGCTGGTATGGGCTAGCATGCCGTTACCGGCCCTATATACCAACACGTCGGGATCCTGTGTCGCGGCGAATCCCGACGGGCCGGACCAGGGCCGGTATTTCTCGGACGCCTCCTGCAGCAGGGAGCTCGCGTTCCGGCCCACGCCGTATGCCGATTTTTGCAGAGAGAGCCTCACCCCCGCTCCCAATACCATGATTGGGAACGCCGCGAGCTGGACCGCGGACGCCGGCCAGCCGAACGATCCGCTGCCGTCCGTGCCGAGCCAGAAATGGACCCTGGCGCAGGGCGCGCGGATCGGCGTCATGGCCGAGCCGCTGACCGGGAAGACCATCCCCGTGATGAAGCGGGTGCGCTACCGCGAGATCGGCGGATGTGCTCTCGAGATGCGCGTCTACAAGAAAGATCCGGCGGCGACCGGCCTGACCCCGTTGCTCGCCTTCCACGGCGGGAGCTGGCAATTGCGGGGCGGGGGGTTCGTCGGGCTCGAGGCGGGGATTGCGCACTACACCGAGCAGGGTTTCGTCGTGTTCGCGCCGTTCTACCGCCTGGCCGGTAACTCCGACGGCAATCCCGAATGCAACCAGGCGCCATGGCAGGCGATCGCCGCCGACGCCGAGGCGGCGCTCGACTGGGTAAAAGCCAACGGCGCCGCCTTCGGCGCGAATTCCGGCAAGCCCGCCGTAATGGGGCAGTCGGCCGGCGCCCATCTTTCCGGCTGGCTCGTGACGCATCGCCCCCTCGAAGTGAGCGCCGGATTCCTGCTCTACGCTCCGAGCGACATACGCGATTTCCTGACCCAGGCGCGGGTGGGGGGACTCTACGAGCCTTACCTGGGCCGCCTGAACATCCTGAGCGCGTTATACGGCGCGGATGTCGGCACGATCGATCTGGGCAATCCGCCGGATTTCGTGATCCAGAACTCCTTCCACGACCGGGTGCGGGCTCTGGGCGGTTCCTTGCCGCCGGTGTTTCTCATGCACGGGCTGGTCGATACGTACGTGCCCAGCAACCAGAGCGTGCTCATGTGCAACGCCTACGGCGGGAGCGCCGTAAACGACGGCGGCGGCGCCGCGCGGCGCGCCGTCTACACGTGCGGGGTAGGGGGCGGCCAGCTGCACTTGTTTCAGCAGGCAGACCACGTGCTCGACGTCTGTTTAAGGATCGCATCCCAAACCCTGTGCCCGTCCGGCGACGACGCGAGCCGCCTTCTGGTCGCCGATTCCATGCGCCAAGCGCGGATCTGGCTGCAGCGCACGTCTACCGTATCGATCAGCGCGTCGTCGCAGGCAGTCGGGCTGGGCCAGCCCATCGACCTGGTCGCGACGGTGTCCGGCCAGAACGCGGCCGGGACGGTGAGCTTCTTCGACAACGGCACGCTCATCGGAACTGTAGCGCTCGTGAACGGAAGCGGCAGGTTCACCACTGCATCTTTGCCCTTCGGCTTCCATAAATTCACCGCGACCTACAGCGGTGACGGAACCAATTTCTGGAGCTCTACCGGCACATCCATCACGTTGACGTCGGGCCCGGTCATCCCGACGCTGATGATGATCATCAATTCGATCCTGGACGACTAATGTTCGGCGAGGAACATGAAGCTCAAAAGGAATCTCGCGGCCCGCTTTTTACTTGCTTTGCCATCATCCGCAGCGTGCAACGCAAAGTTTTCATTGATATGACCGCCTAGATCCTGGAAAGGAGAAACTTATGAAGAAACTGCTCGCTATCTTGCTATTTTGCGGAATGCCTTCTTTGTGCCATGCGCAGACCCAATTCGATCTCAGTTTTCCCAATGGATTGACCGTGGCTATGTACGGCGCGTCCAGCTACAGCTGTCCTGACTGCAACTTACCGCAGGGATACGCCTTCGTGCGTTTCAGCGAAAATCTAAATCTGGACTGGTTTGCGAACTGTCTATCCCAGCAGTTTTACATCCACACGACTGCCAGCGGCAAGCTTCTATACCAATCACTGCTGCTGGCGCAAGTTACCGGAAAGAAAGTCACGAGAATGGTCGTAAACAAACCGCTTGCTACTGGATACAACGTCTGCACTCTGGATTGGGCGCAGATCCAATAGACCGCGTCTACTGTGCAGCAACCTGCTTGAATGCCTCGCGCGCGGCGGCGACGGTGGCATCGATCTCCGCCCGGTCGTGGGCAGCGGACACGAAACCGGTTTCATACGCGGATGGCGCGAGATATATGCCTTGCTTGAGCATCGCATGAAAAAAACTATTGAATCGCTCGCGATCGCATTGCATGACTTCGGCGAAGCTCCTCGGCGCCGTCTCGCGGAAGTACAGGCCGAACATGCTGCCGATCGATTGCGCGGAGAATTTCACGCCCGCTTTGCTCGCTTCCCCGACGAGACCGCTGACGAGATCGTGCGTGACGGTTTCGACTTTTTTTTGAAAGCCGGGCGAATCGACGATTTTCAACGTCGCGAGGCCCGCTGCTACCGCGACAGGATTGCCTGAAAGGGTTCCGGCCTGGTAGACCGGGCCTAGCGGCGCGAGCTTCTCCATGATGTCGCGCCGGCCGCCGAGGGCGGCGAGGGGCATCCCGCCGCCGATGACCTTGCCGAGGGTGGTGAGATCCGGCTTGATTCCGTAGCGCGCCTGCGCGCCGCCTGGGGCCACGCGAAACCCGGTCATGACCTCGTCGAAAATCAGCAGCGCGCCGTGGCGCGTGCATTCATCGCGCAGCGTCTCGAGGAAGCCGGCCTGCGGAAGGACGAGATTCATGTTTCCGGCGACGGGCTCGACGATTACGCAGGCAATATCTTTGCCTTTTTCGCCAAAGAGTTTTTTCACTTGGGAGCTATCGTTGTAATCGAGCACGAACGTGTGCGCTGCGGTCTCGGCGGGTACCCCGGCGGAGCTGGGATGGCCGAAGGTGAGCGCGCCCGAGCCCGCTTTCACGAGCAGCGAGTCGGCGTGGCCGTGATAGCAGCCCTCGAACTTCAGGATCGCGCTGCGGCCGGTGTAGCCTCGCGCGAGGCGGATCGCCGTCATGGTCGCCTCGGTTCCGGAGGAGACGAGGCGCACCCGCTCGACGGAAGGCAGCGCCCGGCACAGCATCTCGGCGAGCTCGATCTCGGCTTCGGTCGGCGCGCCGAAGGAAAGCGCGCGCCCGGCAGCGGCCTGCACCGCGGCGACTACGTCCGGATGGGTATGACCCACCAGCATCGGCCCCCACGAGCCGACGTAGTCGATATAGCGCTTGCCGTCGGCATCCCAGAGATGGGCGCCGGCCGCGCGCTCGAGGAAAGGCGGCACGCCGCCGACCGAGCGGAATGCGCGCACGGGAGAATTGACGCCGCCGGGAATGGAGCGCTGCGCGCGCTCGAAGAGGGATTCGTTCTTTGTCATGTGAAGAGCTTTCCGTATTGGCGTGCCCGCGCCGCGATGTCCGGCGCATCGAAGAGGTCGGAGATGACCGCGAGCAGATCGGCGCCGGCCTCGATCAGCTTCGGCGCGTTGTCGAGGGTGATGCCGCCGATCGCGCACAGCGGCACCCCGAGGTCGTTCTCGAAAAGCGAAAGCGGCGCGCGGACCGCGGCGGGCTTGGTCGGCGAGGCGAACACGCTGCCGAAGGCGACGTAGTCCGCGCCCCCGCGCACCGCCTTCCTCGCAAGATCGATATCGTCGTAAGCGGAGGCGCCGACGATTTTCCCGGGCAGCCTTGTTTTCGCATGAGCGACATCCGCGTCGTCGCGGCCGAGGTGCACTCCGTTCGCTCCGACCGCGAGCGCGAGCTCGACGTCGTCGTTGACGATGAACGGGACATCGTGCGCGCGAGCAAGCTGCACAAGCTCGCTCGCTTCCTCGCGGCGGGTTTCTTTCGGGACCCGTTTCCTGCGGTATTGAAGAAGCGCTATTCCGCCTTCGAGCGCAAGCCGCGCCTTCCCGATCAGCTGCGCGCTGTCGGGGCCGTCGGGCGTGATCGCGTACAGGCCGCGCAGGTTCATCGCTCGAAGAACCTGTTGGGAAGAAGCTGACCCGCGCCCGGCTTGAATCCGGCCGCGAGCGCCTGCCAGGTGAACTCCTCGGCGTCGCGCGCGGCTTCGGCGACCGAAGCGCCGCTCGCGAGCGCGGCGGCGAGCGCGGCGGCGAGGGTGCAGCCCGAGCCGTGGTAGCTCCCCGGAAGGCGCTCCCAGCGGTCCTCGCGCACCACGCCGCCGGCGTCGTGCAGCACGTTCACGACCTCGTCGGTGGCTTCGTGCGTTCCGGTGATCAGAACGAACTCGCTTCCCATCGCCAGGATCTTGCGCGCGCACGCGCCCAGGTCCCGTTCCGCCGCGAGCCGGCGCGCTTCGAGGCTGTTCGGCGTGACCACCGTGGACTGCGGCAGGATCAGCTCGCGCAGCGCGTCGAGCATCTCGGGGCTCGCGAGCGCGTCGCCGCGGCCCGAGGCGAGCACCGGGTCGCATACCACCGGAACGTCGGGATGCTCGGCGAGGATGGCGGCGATCGCGGCGATGTTCTGCGCCGAGCCGAGGACGCCGAGCTTGAACGCGTCGACGCGCATTTCGGCGAGCAGGCGGCGCGCCTGATTCTCGACCCACGCGCGCTCGACCGCCTGCACGCTCTCGACGCCGCTCGTGTCCTGGACGGTAAGCGCGGTGAGCACCGACAGCGGGTGGCAGCCCATCGCCGCGATGGTGAGGATATCGGCCTGCACCCCCGCGCCGCCGGTCGGATCGGAGGCCGCGAAAGTGAGCACGATCGGGGGCGGGGCGGCGGAAATGCGCGGGCGCGGAGCGGACATGGGTTAATATGCGGCCCAATTTTACTGCCCGCCCTTCGACGATACTTTTCCTGAGCCTTCGACGATACTTTTCCTGGAATGACCGAAAACAAAATCGAGTACAAGACCTGGATGTGCCTCATCTGCGGCTTCATCTACGACGAGGCCGCCGGTCTGCCCGATGAAGGCATCGCCCCGGGCACGCGCTGGGAGGACATCCCCATGAACTGGACCTGCCCCGAGTGCGGCGCGCGCAAGGAAGACTTCGAAATGACGCAGATCTAAACTTTCGGAGAAATACCGGCTCTAACCCGCCCATGCGGTAAACTGCGGAGTGGGAGCATGTCCTCGATCGATCTGACGCATCACTTCCTGATCGCCATGCCCAACATGGCGGACCCGTACTTTTCGAGGACCCTGACGTACATCTGCGAGCACAACGACCAAGGCGCGCTCGGCCTGGTCGTCAACCGCCCGATCGACATGACTCTGCAGGCGCTGTTCGAGCGCCTGTCGCTCACGCTGGACGACGGCGAATACGCCGACGCGCCGATCTACTTCGGCGGCCCGGTCCAGACCGATCGCGGCTTCGTGCTGCACGCGCCGGCGGGCAACTGGCAGCAGACGCTGCACGTCGGCGAGACGATCGGCCTCACCACGTCGAAGGACATCCTCGAGGCGATGGGGCGCGGCGAGGGCCCGGGGCGCATCCTGGTCACCCTCGGGTACGCCGGCTGGTCCCCGGGTCAGCTCGAGCACGAGCTCTCGCAGAACGCCTGGCTCACCGTCAAGGCGACCGACGACATCATCTTCGACACGCCCTCGGAGGAGCGCCTGCCGGCGGCGATGGAGCTCCTCGGCATCGACTACGCGTCGCTGCAGGACGAAGCGGGACATGCCTGAGCGCGGCGCGCGCATCGTTGAACGTACTGCGCGCACTATTCTCGCTTTCGATTTTGGTCTCAAACGTATCGGCATCGCGGTCGGCGAGCCCGAGCTCGGCACCGCGCATCCTCTGCCCGCGATTGCGGCGCCGGGATTCGACATGATTGCAAAGCTGATAAGCGAATGGCGGCCCGGGGCGCTGGTCGTTGGGCTGCCGGTGGCGGAGCGGGGCGCACATCCTCTTGCACGCCGGGTCGAGCGTTTTGCCAGACAGCTGGAAGGGCGCTTTCGCTTGCCCGTCGCGCGTGTAGACGAGAGGTTTACGTCGGTCGAAGCCGAAAGCAGGCTTCGCGGAACAACGAAGAAATCAGGAATGAAAAAAACGTCCATCGATTCGGTAGCGGCGCAATTGATCCTGGAGCAATACCTCAATGACCACGCCGCCGCATGAAGCTGCCTGAGGCGGAAAAGCTCTGCGAGCAGCTCGCGCGCGAGCTGAAGCCGCTCATCGGCCCGCAGACCGCGATGGTCGGCCTCTACACGGGCGGCGCGTGGCTGGCGGAGCGCCTGCACAAGCTGCTCGCGATAAAAACGCCTCTGGGGCTGATGGACATCGCGTTCTACCGCGACGACTACGCCGCGCGCGGGCTGAAGCACGACCCCAAGCGCACCAAGATCCCTTTCGACGTCAACGGCAGCGAGCTGCTGCTGGTCGACGACGTCCTCTACAGCGGGCGCACGGTGCGCGCGGCGATGAACGAGCTGTTCGACTACGGCCGCCCGGCGAGCATCTCGCTCGTGGTGCTCGCCGACCGCGGCGGCCGGCAGCTGCCGATCTGCGCCCAGTACTGCGGCGCCCGCGTCGAGGTGCCCGCCGGAAAGCGGCTGCGCCTTACGCGCGGCGACGACGGGAAGCTCGCGCTCGTTCTGGAGACCGAGCATGGAGCGTAATCCGCAGCTGAACGCGAACGGCGAGCTCCAGCATCTTCTTTCCACCGAAGGCCTGCCGCGCGAGATCCTGACCCAGATCCTCGACACCGCCGAATCGTTCGCCGGCGTGACCGAGCGCGAAGTGAAGAAGGTGCCGATCCTGCGCGGCAAGAGCGTCTTCAACCTGTTCTTCGAGCCCTCGACGCGCACGCGCACCACGTTCGAGATCGCCGCCAAGCGCCTGTCCGCCGACGTCATCAACCTCAACATCGCGGTCTCCTCGGCCTCGAAGGGCGAGTCGCTGCTCGACACCGTGGCGAACCTCTCGGCGATGCAGGCCGACATCTTCATCGTGCGCCACAGCGCCTCGGGCGCGCCGTTCCTGATCGCGCGGCACGTCAAGCCGCACGAGCACGTCATCAACGCCGGCGACGGCCGCCACGCCCATCCGACGCAGGGGCTGCTCGATCTCTTCACGATTCGCCACTACAAGAAGGACTTTTCCGCGCTGACGGTCGCCATCGTCGGCGACGTCCTGCATTCGCGCGTGGCGCGCTCGCTGATCCACGGCCTCACCACGCTCGGCGCACCCGAAGTGCGCGTGATCGCGCCGCAGACTCTGCTGCCGGCCGGCGTCGAAGCGATGGGCGTGCGCGTGTTCCACGACATGCGCGAAGGGCTGCGCGGCGCCGACGTCGTCGTCATGCTGCGCCTGCAGAACGAGCGCATGCGCGGCGCGCTCCTGCCCTCGGCGCAGGAATTCTTCAAGAACTACGGGCTCACGTCCGAGAAGCTCTCGCTGGCGAAGCGCGACGCGATCGTGATGCATCCCGGCCCGATGAACCGCGGCGTCGAAATCGACTCGACGGTCGCTGACGGACCGCACTCCGTGATCCTGCCGCAGGTGACTTTCGGCATCGCCGTGAGGATGGCGGTGATGAGCATCGTGGCGGGGAATTGAGGAAAGGGCACAAAAGCAGATGCGCCTGCATATAAAAGGCGGCCGCGTGATCGATCCGGCGAGCGGACGGGACGCCGTCGGGGACGTATGGGTTGTAGATGGAAAAATTTCCGAGGGAAAAGGCGAAAAAGCAGACCGGGTGATAGAAGCGAAAGGCCTGGTCGTCTCACCCGGCTTCATCGATCTCTCGGCGCGGCTGCGCGAGCCCGGCCAGGAATACAAGGCGACGCTCGAGTCGGAGATGGACGCCGCCGTCGCGGGCGGCGTGACGAGCCTCGCCTGCCCGCCGGACACCGATCCGCCGCTCGACGAGCCGGGCCTGGTCGACATGCTGCGCCGGCGCGCGAAGTCGCTTTCGCGCGCACGCGTCTACCCATTGGGCGCGTTGACCCTGAAGCTCGAGGGGACGGCGCTGACCGAGATGGCGCAGCTCGCCGAGGCGGGCTGCGTCGCCTTTTCGCAGGGCAACGTCGCGATCGCGGACACCCAGGTGCTGTGGCGCGCGCTCCAATACGCCGCGACGTTCGGCTTTCCGGTATGGCTGCGCGCCGAGGACCAGTGGCTCGCGAAGGGCGGGGTGGCGCACGACGGCGAGATGGCCACGCGCCTCGGCCTTCCCGCCATCCCGGCGTTCGCGGAGACGATCGCGCTCGCCACGCTGCTCGAGCTCGCGCGCGCGACGGGCGCGCGGGTGCACGTGTGCCGCCTATCGAGCGCCGGCGCCGTCGAGCTGATGCGACAGGCCAAGGCGCAGAAGCTCCCGGTCACCTGCGACGTGGCGATCCACCATGTCCACCTGTGCGACAGGGATCTCGGCTACTTCGACTCGCACTGCCGGCTCGAGCCGCCGCTTCGCAGCCAGCGCGACCGCGACGCGCTCGCGCAGGGGCTCGCCGACGGAATCATCGACTGCCTCTGCTCCGACCATACGCCGGTCGACGAGGATGGAAAGCACATGCCTTTCGCCGAGGCGGAGCCCGGCGCGACCGGGCTCGAGCTGCTGCTGCCGCTTGCGCTCAAGTGGGGCGCCGCGCGCAAGCTCGCGCTCGGGCCGACGCTCGCGCGCATAACTTCGGAGCCGGCGCGGATCCTCGGCGTCGCCTCCGGACGGCTCAGCGCCGGAGCGCCCGGCGACGTCGCGATCTTCGATCCGCAGGCGCCGTGGCGCATCGCGCCGGAGACGCTCAAAAGCCAGGGCAAGAACACGCCGTTCGCCGGCTACGAGCTCACCGGCCGCGTGCGCTACACCGTCGTCGCGGGCAACGTGGTGTACGAAGGGTGAGGCCTCTTCTCCTTTTATTTATTGTTTTTATTCTCGCCGGATGCTCGTCGGCGCCGCAACAAACCGAACCGCCGCAACGAGCCGAACTGCCGCCGCGGACCGAACCCGCTGTTCCTGAAAAAAAAGCACCGCCTTCCAAGGGCGGCTACTACAAGGACGACGGGCCGGACGAGAAGCCGCCGCCGAACCTCGCCTCCATTCCCGACGCGGTGCCCAGGACCGAGCCGCTGCATCGCTATGCCAACCGGCCGTATCAGGTCTTCGGCAAGAGCTACGCGCCAATCGCCGCGCGCCAGCCGTACAAGGAGCGCGGCATGGCGAGCTGGTACGGCAAGAAATTCCACGGCCAGAAGACTTCGAGCGGCGAGGTCTACGACATGTACGCCATGAGCGCGGCGCACAAGACGCTGCCGATCCCCAGCTATGCGCGCGTCACCAACGTGAAGAACGGCAAGAGCGTGGTGGTGCGCATCAACGATCGCGGCCCGTTCCATTCCGACAGGATCATCGATCTGTCCTACGCGGCCGCCTACAAGCTGGGCTACATCGGCGCCGGCAGCGCGATGGTCGAGGTCGAGAGCGTCGAGCCGGGCCAGTCCGAGGTAAAAAATGCGGCCGAGGTAAAAAATACCATTGAAGAAAAGAGCACGTATATCCAGGTCGGCGCTTTTTCGTCGCGCGGCAATGCCGAGGATTACCGGGAGCGCGTCGCGCGCCAGCTCACCTGGCTCACCGACGGCGTGCAGGTCCTGTCGATCGGCAACCTCTGGCGGCTGCACGTCGGCCCCTATGCGACCAGCGACGCGGCGCGCCCGGTCGCCGAGCGCATCGAGGCCGAGCTCAAGCTTAAGCCGCTCCTCGTGACGCGCTAGTCTGTCCGTATAATCCGCATCTTTTCCGGCAAGGCCATGACCCGCTTCATCGCATTTCTCCTCGCAGTCCTCGGCACGGCCGCGCAGGCCGCCGTCCCGCAGCCGCCTTCGATCATCGGCAAATCCTGGATGGTCGGCGATCTGTCGAGCAACCAGGTGCTCGCCGCCCAGAAAGCCGACGAGCGCATCGAGCCCGCCTCGCTCACCAAGCTGATGACCGCGTACCTGGTGTTCGCGGCGCTGCGCGACAGGAAGCTCTCGCCCGAGCAGCAGGTGCGCGTGTCCGAGCGCGCGTGGCACGCGCCGGGCTCGCGCATGTTCGTCCAGCCCGGCCGTCCGGTGACCGTGGACGAGCTGACGCGCGGCATGATCATCCAGTCGGGCAACGACGCGTGCATCGCGCTCGCCGAGGCGATCGCCGGCGACGAGGAAGTTTTCGTGCAGATGATGAACCGCGAGGCGGCGCGGCTCGGGATGAAGAACAGCCATTTCATGAACGCCTCGGGCCTGCCCGACGCGCAGCACTACACCACCGCGCAGGACCTCTACATCGTCACCGCCGCGCTGATCCGCGATTTCCCGGAGCTCTACGGGCAGTATTACTCGCAGAAGGAATTCCGCTACAACAACATCAGCCAGCCCAACCGCAACCGGCTGCTGTGGATCGATCCGACGGTCGACGGCGTGAAGACCGGGCACACCGAGGCGGCCGGCTACTGCCTGATCGCGTCCTCCAAGCGCGGCGAGCGCCGCATCCTGTCGGTGCTGCTCGGCGCCACTTCGGAGGCGACGCGCGCGCAGGAGTCGCAGAAGCTTCTCAACTGGGGTTATCAGTTCTTCGACAGCGTGAAGCTGCACCGCGCGGGTGAGACCGTAAAGTCGCTCGAGGTCTGGAAAGGGGAAGAGCGGGTGGTCAAGGCCGGCTTCACCGGCGATCTGCTGATCACCATTCCCAAGGGCGAGGCCGAGAAGCTCAAGGCCGAGCTCGCGTCGCAGCAGCCGCTGGTCGCGCCCGTGGCGATGGGCCAGCGCGTCGGCTCGCTGCGCGTGTCGCTCGACGGCAAGCCGCTCGGTGAGTTTCCGCTGGTCGCTCTCGAGACCGTGCCGGAGGCGGGCCTCTTCCGCCGCGGCTGGGATACACTGAGGCTCTGGCTGAAGTAAGCGAGGTCCGCATGGTTTTCCTGAACGGGAAATTTCTGGCGATCGAGGACGCGAAAGTCTCGGTGCTCGACCGCGGCTTCATCTTCGGCGACGGCGTGTACGAGGTGGTTCCGGTCTATTCGCGCGTCCCGTTCCGGCTCGACGAGCACCTGGCGCGGCTCGAGCGCAGCCTGGCGGAGACCGCCATCCGCAATCCGTACTCGCGGGCGCAGTGGCGCGATTTCATCTACCGCGTGATCGACGCGCAGCCGTTCGACGACCAGGGCGTGTACTTCCAGGTGACGCGCGGCGTCGCCAAGCGCGACCACGCGTTTCCGAAAAATGTCGAGCCGACGGTCTTCATGATGTCCAATCCGCTGGTCAATCCGCCGCAGGAGCAGGTGCAAAAGGGCGGCATCGCGATCAGCGCTCTGGACAACCGCTGGCTGCGCTGCGACATCAAGTCGATCTCTCTCGTCGGCAACTGCCTGCTGCGCCAGCTGTCCGCCGAGGAGGGCGGCGCGGAGACCATCCTTTTCCGGGACGGCAAGCTCACCGAGGCTTCGGCCTCCAATATCTTCATCGTGAAGCGCGGCGTGATCCAGGCGCCGCCGAAGAGCAATCTCATCCTGCCGGGCATCACGTACGACGTCGTCACCGAGCTTGCGCGCGCGAACGGCCTGCCGTTGGAGCTGCGCGACGTGACAGAGGCGGAGGTGCGTGGCGCCGATGAAGTCTGGGCGACCTCGTCGTCCAAGGAAGTGTTCCCCATCGTCGAGCTCGACAGCCGCAAGATCGGCGACGGCCGGCCGGGCCCCGTGTTCCACCGCATGTACCAGCTCTACCAGGAGTTCAAGCACAAGGTGATGCGCACCGGCGTCAGAGAGCGCGGCGAGGCCCTCTCCACCTGAAGGTGCCCGACGAAGGATCCGCGCTCGCCTTTCCCTGCGACTTCCCCATCAAGGTGATGGGCCGCAAGGAGCCGCGCTTCACCCAGACGATCATGGAAATCGTTCTAAGACATGCGCCCGACTTCCGTCCCGAGACGATCGAGATGCGCCCCAGCCGGCAGGGAAAATATCTGAGCGTCACCTGCGTGGTGCGCGCCAGCTCGCGCGAGCAGCTCGACGCGCTCTACCAGGAGCTGTGCGACCATCCAAGCGTGGTCATGGTGCTATGAGCCTCGTCGCCGAGAAAATCGTCGTGAAGGAGCTGGGCGTGGTGGAGTACCCATCCGCCCTGGGCGCGATGCGCGACTTCACGGCGCGCAGAACGGAGCTCACCGGCGACGAGCTCTGGCTGCTCGAGCATCCTCCGGTCTATACGCTGGGGCTGGGCGCGGATGAGTGCGCGGTTCCGAACGGGATTCCCGTCTTGCGCTCCGATCGTGGCGGCGAGATCACCTACCACGGGCCCGGCCAGATCGTGCTCTACACCCTGGTCGATCTCGCGAGGCGCGGCATCAAGGTGAAGCGCTACGTCCGGCTGCTCGAGCAGGCGGTGATCGATCTCCTCGGCGGCCTCGGCGAGCGCAAGGAAGGAGCGCCCGGGGTCTACGTTGAGGGCGCAAAGATCGCCGCGCTGGGAATCCGGGTTTCGCGTGGTCGTGCTTATCACGGTCTCGCGCTCAACGTCGATATGGACCTCGCGCCCTTCAGCGCGATCGATCCGTGCGGTTACCCCGGCTTGGCCGTCACGCAGACAAGGGATTTGGGTTTTTCGCAAAGCCCTTCCCAAATGGGAAATCAATTGATCAAGACCTTTATCGCGAACCTCGAGCATGCGTGAAGCCGGCGTAAAAGAGAAAGGCGCGAAGAAAACCGCGCGCATCCCGATCAAGATCGTGCCGCGCGAGGCGCTCGCGAAGCCGCCGTGGATCCGCGTGCGCGCCGCGACGCCCGACTCGCGCTTCCACGATATCAAGCGCATCCTGCGCGAGCAGAGCCTGCACACGGTCTGCGAGGAGGCGTCGTGCCCGAACATCGCCGAGTGCTTCGGCAAGGGCACGGCGACGTTCATGATCCTCGGCGACATCTGCACCCGGCGCTGCCCGTTCTGCGACGTCGCGCACGGCCGCCCGCTCGCGCCCGACGCCGAGGAGCCGCGGCACCTCGCCGAGACGATCGCGCAGCTCAAGCTTTCCTACGTCGTCATCACCAGCGTCGATCGCGACGATCTGCGCGACGGCGGCGCGCAGCATTTCGTCGACTGCATCCGCGAGATCCGCAAGACCTCGCCGGCGACCACGCTGGAGGTCCTGGTGCCGGATTTCCGCGGCCGCCTGGAGCGCGCGCTCGAGATCCTCGCTGCCGCGCCGCCAGACGTGATGAACCACAATCTGGAGACCGTGCCGCGCCTCTACCGCCAGGCGCGTCCGGGCGGGGACTATGCGCATTCACTTCAACTACTGAAGAAATTCAAGGAAATTCATTTAAAAATTCCAACTAAGTCCGGCCTGATGGTCGGCCTCGGCGAAACCGACGAGGAGATCCTCGCGGTCATGCGCGACCTGCGCGCGCACGAAGTGGACATGCTCACGATCGGGCAGTACCTGCAGCCTTCGCCGCACCACCTTCCGGTCGAGCGCTACGTGCATCCCGACCAGTTCAGGAAGTTCGAGGAAGAAGCGGTGGGCATGGGCTTCAAGCACGCGGCGGTCGGCGCGATGGTGCGCTCCTCCTATCACGCGGACCGGCAGGCCCACGACGCAGGCGTCGCCGGCACCGCCTGAACTTCAGGCCGGCTCGGCGAGAGCCTTCTCGACGATCCGGTCGAACTCGCTCCACTCGGGCTCGCCGACGAAGCGCCGCAGCATCCGGCCCTTCTTGTCGATGATGAAAGTCGTGGGCGTGATGCGGACGTTGCCGAACAGCCTCGAGACATCGCCGCCTGCGTCGAGGGCGACCGTGAAGGGCAGGGCGCGCTTGCGCGCGAACTCGGCGACGCGCTCGGGACGATCGCGCACCGCCACCGCCACGGTCTCATAGCCCCGCGCGGAGTACTTGCGGTGCGCCTCGATCATCTTCGGCATTTCCTTGACGCAATCGGGGCACCAGGTGGCCCAGAAATTCACCACCGTCACCTTGCCGCGCAGCTCCGAGGTGACGAAGCTTTTGCCCGAGAGCAGGGAAAAGCGCGCCTCGGGGGCGCTGCGCTGCGGCGTGAGGAGGAACGCGGCGAACGCGCCGATTGCCACCACGGCGAATGCGGCGATAAGCTTGGCGGGGCTCCTCATGCGAACACGGATTCTGGTTTCCTTCGGGGCGGCTGTCTTGCTCTGCGCCGCTGCGGCGCTAGGCCGGCCGGACCTATCAAGCTAGTCCTCATCCTCGCCGTCATCGCCGCCGGCCTCGCCGGGCGCTCTGCGCTCGACAAGGTGCTGGCGCTGCGCGGCGGCGGCGAGCTGGTGGCGCTCTGGGCGCAGCTCGGCTCGGTGATCGAGCTGGTCGCGGGCGTCGCGCTGGCCGGCGTCGGCACCGGGCTCGCGGTGTACGTGGCGCGCACGCAGCGGCCGGAGCGACAGGCGGACCTGCTGCGCGAGGCGCTGCGGATCGGGCTCGGCGTCGCGGCGCCGGTGGCGCTCATCATCGCCATTGCCGGGGGAATTTTTGCCGATGCGCTGTTCGGCGAGAAGCTGCAGCCGGCGCTGATCGCCATCGGCGCGGCCGCCGGATGGCTCGCGGTGATCCCCGGCCTCGTCAACAGTCTGTGGCTCGGCCAGCAGCGCCGCGGCCGGATGCTCGCGCTCGCGCTCGGCTCCGCCGTGCTCACCCTCGCCGTTTCGCTTCTCGTTCCAGGAAGCGCTCTCCTGCCGGCATTGGCGGTGGCGCAGGCGGTTCCGGCTCTTGTAGTTTTTTTTGTCTCCAAAATCAAAACCGGCAAGCCGCGCTTTCGTTCCCGCTCGCATCCTCTGCTGCGCTACGTGCTGCCCGGCCTGTCGATCGGCATCCTCGCGCCCGGCTCGATGCTCGTCGCCCGCGGCATCGTGGGCGACGCGCTTTCGTGGCACGAAGCCGGAGTGCTGCAGGCGCTCTGGCGGGTGGCGGACTGGGTGTGCGCGTTCGCCGCCGGCATCCTCTCGGTGTATTTCCTGCCGCGCTTCGCCGCGTCGCGCGCGAGCCCGCTGCTCATGGACGAGATGCGGCGAGCCGCCGTGATGATCCTGCTTCCGGCCATCGCCGTCTTTGCCGTGCTGTTCCTCGCGCAGCGGCCGCTCCTCGCCGCGCTCTATGGCCCCGACTTCGGCGCCACCGACGGCGCGGCGGCGCTGCTTTTCGCCGGCAGCGTGGTGCGGATCGCGTCGTGGATTCCGCTTTTCGCGCTCTACGCCATGCGCCGGACGCCCGCCATCACGATAGGCGAGTTGCTCTCACTGCCGCTGTTTGCCGCCCTGCTCGCGGTATCGAGCGGCCATCTTTCGATGGAAAGCGTCGGAGCCTTGTGGACAGTTTCCTATCTCGCGTATAGCGCCTTCAATTTCTGGGCCGTACGGCGAACGTGACCGCCGCAAGGGCCTTCAGCAGCCTGTCGTGACGCCGCCGCGCCCTCTGAGGAATTGCCCGCTCGTTATGGCTCCGGCCGTCGTGAGGTTGACCGAGAAAGTATCCGACGCGTCGCCGACGGACTGTACCAGGACAAAGCTGCGCATCCGGGTGCTGAACGCTCCGACAACCACCGCAGTGTCGGCGGAGACGAAGATCCTGGGCGACGAAATAAGACTCAGCGTAAAGCCGCTTGGGGCTGCGTGGACGGCGCCGCTGGCGTCGATGGAGAGCGTGTTCGCTCCGCCCGTGCAGGTGATGCTGCCCGAGGTGATGGTGTTTGCCAGCCGCTTGACCTGGGCGAACATGCTGGGCCACTTGCCCGCGAGCGACACGGGGCTCGACGGGGCGCACTGCGACTGTCCGACCAAGCCGGCGACATTGAGTGTGAGCGAGCTCAGATTACCATCCGCGTTTCTCCGCAGCACGACCGTACCGCCGCCGGTACCGTTCAGGCTGAAGGTCCAGGTGTCCTCGGAGCCCGTGTCGACGAGGATCTGATCGCCTGTCGGCTGCTGGAACGCATAGGCATAGCTTCCGACCGTGATCCCGTTCATTTGGAGGCTGATCGAGGTGCTGCCGGAGGGCAGGCCCCCCTGTGTCGCGACGCAGTTTGCCGTGAAGGCGAGCGGAAAAAGCTGCGAGTAGTCGGTTTGAATATCGCTGGCCGATAACATGTGCTCTTCGATGCCCATAAGGTTTTCCCCGGCGATCAGCGACTGCTTCAGAGCCGTCATCGCGTCGTCGTAGGGATTGCCTGCGGTCGGTGTAAACGGGGTCGATACATAGTCGGTTACGGCGGAAGCGTTCACGGCGGCCGAACGGCTTTGCAGATACGTCTTTACCTGCTGAGTCGCGGCCGCGATTGCCTGGTCGGTCGCAACAAGATTCGCAATGCCTATCGTGTCTCCCAGGAAGCCCTGCTTCCGGTTCATCAGTCGCGTCACGAGGAGGTCGGTGAGCGGCGTGATATTGATCGTGCCCGCTCGCGCGGAATACGAGAAGAGCCGCGGAAAGGTCGGATCGGCCGTTTGCACAAAGTTACCGGCGCGCAGCGCGAAGGGCGGGCGGGCGCCCACAGGCAGCGTTACCGTGTAGCTGCCGTTCGCGTCGGTCGTCGTGCTGACGAGCTGTGCGCTCGTTGGAAAAGCCGAGAACAGCGCGTCCACCTTGACTCCGGCGAGCGGAGCGCCGATGGCGACGGTGCCCGTGAGAGTTCCGCCGCTGGCGGGGCTGGAGTCGCCGCCGCCTCCCCCGCCACACGCAATGAGCGCGCTTACGGCGCACACCGCCGCCACCCCCTTTATCGCTTGCAATTTACCTCCGCCTGCCGCGCTTGTTGTCGGAGACGCGATATTAAGAGACTTGCGACTCTGTCTCCAGTGAGCTTCGTCCCGGTCGATGCAAGTACTTAAGTCCTAGTGAGCCTCGTCCCAGTTGTTGCCGGCGCCGACGTCGACGACGAGCGCCACATCGAGCCTGGCGACGTTCTGCATCAGCTCGCGCACCCGCTCCTGCACGATCGCGAGCTCGGCTTCGGGAACCTCGAGCACCAGCTCGTCGTGCACCTGCATGATGAGCAGTGATTTCAACTTTTCGGCGTCGAGGAAGTCCTGCACGGCGACCATCGCGAGCTTGATCAGGTCGGCGGCGGTGCCCTGCATCGGCGCGTTGATAGCGGCGCGCTCGGCGGCCTGGCGGCGCGCGGGCGAGCCGCTCTTCATTTCCGGCAGCCACAGGCGGCGGCCGAAGACGGTTTCGACGTAGCCCTGCGTGCGCGCCCGCTCGCGCGTCTCGTCCATATAGCGCTTTACGCCGGGATAGCGGGCGAAGTAGGAGTCGATGTATGCCTGAGCGGTGGTGCGCTCGATGCCGAGGTTTTGCGCGACGCCGAACGCCGACATGCCGTAGATCAGGCCGAAGTTGATCACCTTGGCGGCGCGACGCTCGTCGTGGGTCACTTTGTCCAGCGGCACGCCGAACACCTCGGCGGCGGTGGCGCGGTGGACGTCGTCGCCCTGGCGGAAGGCGCGCACCAGGCTCTCGTCGCGCGAGAGGTGCGCCATGATGCGCAGCTCGATCTGCGAGTAGTCGGCCGAGACGATCTTGCGGCCCGGCGGCGCGATGAAGGCCTCGCGGATGCGCCGGCCCTGCGGCGTGCGGATCGGGATGTTCTGCAGGTTCGGGTCGTTCGAGGCGAGCCGCCCGGTCACGGCGGTGGTCTGGCCGTAGGTGGTATGCACGCGGCCGGTGCCCGGGAACACGCTCTTCGGCAGCTTGTCGGTGTACGTCGACTTCAGCTTCGACAGCGCGCGGTGCTCGAGGATGAGTTTCGGCAACGGATGGTCGAGCGCAAGCTCGGCGAGCACTTCCTCATCTGTTGAAGGCTCGCCGGTGGGCGTTTTCTTGCGCACCGGCAGCTTCTGCCGGTCGAACAGGATCTCGCGGATCTGCTTGGGCGAGCCGAGGTTGAAGGGCTGGCCCGCCGCCTCGTAGGCCTTCTGCTCGGCCGCCATCATCTCCTTGCCGAGCTCGTGGCTTTGCGCGTCGAGCTTCGCGGCGTCGAGCGCGACGCCGTTCCGCTCCATGCGGAAGAGCACCGGCAGCGCCGGCAATTCTATTTTCTCGTAGACGAACCTGAGCTTCTCGTCCGCCTCGATCTTCGGATAGAGAATGTCGTGCAGCGCGAGCGTGCAGTCGGCTTCCTCGGCGGCGTACTGCGTGGCGCGCGCGATCTCGACGCCGGAGAACGCGATGCGCGACGCGCCTTTGCCGGTGACCTCGTCGTAGCCGATCTTGGTCCAGCCGCAATGGCGCTGCGCGAGCGAGGCGAGGTCGCGGCGCTCGTGCACCTCGAGCACGTAGGACTCGAGCACCGTGTCGTGGACGCAGCCGGCGAGGCGCACGCCGCGATTCGCGAGGATGTGCGACTCGAATTTCGCGTCCTGCGCCACCTTGCGGCAGTCGTCGCGCTCGAGCCAGGGCCGCAGCGCTTCGAGCGCTTTTTCCGGATCGATCTGCTGCTGGACTCCCGGGTACTCGTGTCCGAGCGGCAGGTAGAACGCTTCGCCGCCGAAGGCGAACGCCATGCCGACCAGGCGCGCGGTCATCGGCTCCGTGCCCACGGACTCGGTGCCGAAGCCGACGAGCGGCGCGCTCTGGAGCTTTTTTATGAGTCCTTCAAATTCTTCTTCAGTAAGTAGCGTGGAGTACTTGCGCTTCGCCGGCCCTGCGGGCCCTTCCGGGAGGGTAGGGGAGGTTGCGGTTTGTGAAAAAAGGGCCGCTTGCGGAGAAGCTGCAACGACGGGCGCCGCCGCCCCTTCCACTTCGCGCAGCAGGCCCTTGAAGCCGAAGCGCTCGTACTGAGCGCGCTGGCGCGCGGGGTCGCTTTCGTACTGGGTGAGCTTCTCGAACGGAAACGGCAGCGGCACGTCGCGCTTCACCGTCAAGAGCTCGCGCGCCTTCGGCAGCCAGTCGAGCACCTTCCTCAGGTTCTCGCCGCGGGTGCCGGTAATTTGCTGCGCATTGGCAATTACATTGTCCAAAGAACCGTACTGCTTGATCCATTTCGATGCGAAACCCGGACCCACCCCTTCGACACCGGGGACGTTGTCGATGGCATCACCCACCAAAGCGAGATAGTCGACGATCCTGTCGGGAGGCACGCCGAACTTCTTCGTCACGCCGTCGATGTCGAGCTTCTCGTTCGACATGGTGTTGATCCACAGCGTGCGCGCGTCGACGAGCTGCGTGAGGTCCTTGTCGCCGGTCGAGATGACCGTGCTCCAGCCCCCGTTCTTCGCCTGCTCCGCGAGGGTGGCGATCACATCGTCGGCCTCGACGCCGTCCACGCACAGCACCGGCCAGCCCAGCGCCTCGACCGCCTCGAGCAGCGGCTCGATCTGGCGCGAAAGGTCGTCGGGCATCGCGGTGCGCGTCGCCTTGTAGGCGGGGTAGAGCTCGTCGCGGAAGGTCTTGCCCTTGGCGTCGAACACGCAGGCGCGCGCCTGCGCCTTGTAGTCCGCGGCGAGCTTCCGTAGCATGTTGAGCACGCCGTAGATGGCGCCGGTCGGCTCGCCCTTCTGATTCTTCAGCTCCGGCAGCGCGTGAAAAGCGCGGTACAGGTAGGACGAGCCGTCGACCAGCAACAAGGTTTTTTCAGGATCTATTCCCGACATGACAAACGCAAAGCTAGTGAGGCCGGCCGGACTGGGTGACGAGATCTCGGCACGAGAGGCGTGGAAGCTATTCGGCATTATGGCAGAGTTCTTCGAGGCGACCGAGCGCCTCGTGGGCATCCGCCCGGCGGTTTCGGTGTTCGGCAGCGCGCGCACCGCGCCCGGCACGCCGTACTACGAGCTCGCGGAGGAAACCGCGCGCCTGCTCTCCGATTCAGGCTTCACGGTGATCTCGGGCGGCGGGCCCGGGCTGATGGAGGCGACCAACAAGGGCGCGTTCGCCGGCGAGGGCCTCGCCGTGGGCCTCAACATCGACCTGCCGCGCGAGCAGTTCGCCAACAAATATCAGGACATCAGCCTGCGCTTCAAGCATTTCTTCGCCCGCAAGGTGATGTTCGCGAAATACGCCACCGCTTACATCGTGCTGCCCGGCGGCTTCGGCACGCTCGACGAGCTGTTCGAGGCGCTGACGCTGGTGCAGACCGGCAAGACGCGCCAGATGCCGATCATCCTCGTGCACGAGCCCTTCTGGCGCGGCCTGCTGGAATGGTTCCGCGAGCGCCTCGCCGCCGAGGGCATGATCGACCCGACCGACCTGGACCTGGTGCAGGTCTGCAACCAGCCGAAGGAAGTCGTGGACGTGATCTTCAACTTCTACGAGAAGCGCGGCTTCGAGCCTTCCCCCGCGGAGAAAGAGGTCCTGCTGAACCTTTAGTAGAATCGACGCATCCCATGCGTATGTTCTCAAGGTTGTGCCGCTTCGGCGTTTTTCTCCTGTCGGCGACGTGCATAGCGGCGGCGCTGGCGCAGCCGCAGCCGCGTCCGCCGGTGCTCGAGCCGCTTCCCGAGCCGCCGCCGCCTCCGCCGATCCCCGGCCCCGACGAGCCGTCGGTGCGCATCCCGGTGCAGGAATCCGACAAGGTCGAGGAGATCCGCGAAGGCGGCCGGGTGGTGATGCTCAAGGTCACGCCGGCCGGGGGCAAGCCCTACTATCTCCTGGACACGACGGGCAACGGCAACTGGATGCGCCGCGATTCGCTGGACGACGGCCTGCGCGTGCCGCAGTGGCCGATCAAGCAGTGGGATTGATACCTCGCGAACCTCGCTTCCCCAGCCTCGCCAGCTGACGTGTCCGTCTACACCCTCGTCAGCGAAGCGCAGCTCTCGAACTGGCTGCGCAACTACTCGCTAGGGCGGCTCCTCGCCTTCGAGCCGATCAAGTCGGGAATCGAGAACACCAATTATTTCGTCACCACCGCGCAGGGCCGCTACGTCCTCACGCTGTTCGAGCGCCTGCCGGCCGCGGAGCTGCCTTTCTACCTGGATCTCATGGCGCATCTCGCGCGCCACGGCATTCCCTGCCCGGCGCCGATCGCGGATCTGTCGGACCGCTACCTGCAGGAGCTGAACGGCAAGCCGGCGGCGCTCGTCTCCAGGCTCGCGGGCAGATCGGCCGAACGCCCGGGCGCCGCCGAGTGCGCGGAGCTCGGCATGCTGATGGGCAGGATGCATCTCGCCGGGCGCTCCTACCCCGCGTATCTCGATCTGCCGCGCGGACCGAAATGGTGGCGCGAGGCGGCGCGCGAGGTGCGGCCGTTCCTCGACTCGCAGAAGCAAGCCCTGCTCGAGAGCGAGCTGCAGTTCCAGTTGCCGCAGCGCTTCCCCGACCTGCCGCGAGGACCGGTGCACGGTGATCTCTTCCGCGACAACGCGTTGCTGGAGGAAGGGCGCGTTACCGCCGTATTCGACTTCTACTTCGCCGGCGTCCATTGCCTGCTCTACGATGTGGCGGTGTGCGCCAATGACTGGTGCCTCATGGATCCGGTTTCCGACGAACGCCTCGACAGGGCTCGCGTACGGGCGCTTCTCGAAGGCTACGAGACCATGCGCTCCTTCACCGGGCTCGAGCGCGCGGCGTGGCCGGTGATGCTGCGCGCGGCGGCGCTGCGCTTCTGGCTCTCGCGCCTGTACGACTTTTACCTGCCGCGGCCGGGAATGCTGGTGCACGCGCACGATCCCGAGCACTTTCGCCGCATCCTCGAGCTGAGGATCGCCGAGCCGCCGCCGTGGATGGATTGAGCGAAGGCGAGCTCAAGCTGCGCGCCCGCGTCGTGCCTGCCGCACGGGGCGCGCGCTGGCTCGCCGACGGCTGGCGCTTCTTCCGCGCCGCGCCGATCGGCTGGACCGCGCTCGTGTTCGCCTATCTCGTCCTCACGATCCTCGCGTTGGCCATCCCCGTCGCGGGAGCGCTCGCTTTCGCGGTGCTCACGCCGGCGCTCTCGGTGAGCTTCATGGCCGTGGCCCGCGCCGCCAGTCGCGGCGCGCCGGTCGAGCTGGCGCTGGCGCTCGAGGGATTCAGGCTCGGTCTGCGCCCGCAGATCGCGCTCGGCTTCATCTACGCCGCGTTCATCGCCGCGATCGTCGGCGTGAGCGGACTGTTGCTGGGCGAGCTGCCGGCGGAGGCGACGCGCCCCGAGGATGCGGGCGCGGGCCTTGCAGGAATCGCGCTGATGTATGTCCCCGTGATGATGATGTTCTGGTTCGCGCCGATCCTCGCGGCCTGGCACTCGACGACGGTGGCAAAGGCGCTGTTCTTCAGCGTCATGGCGTTCCTCATGAACTGGCGGCCCTTTCTGGTGTACGGCGCGGTGACCGGCGCGGCGATCTTCATCCTGGTCCTGGTGGTCGTGACGCTGGCGAGATCGATCGCGCCCGAGCTGCCTCCGGGCAAGCTCATGCTGCCGCTGTTCGTCGTGGTCTTCCCCACGCTCGCGGGCAGCTACTACGCGAGCTACCGCGACGTGTTTACCGAACCGGGCGCCGGGACGCCATGACCCGCGTCAGGGAGATTCCGTACAACTACACCTCGTTCTCGGACCGCGAGATCGCGCTGCGCCTGCTCGGCGAGGAGGCGTGGCAGCTCATCAGCGAGCTGCGCGAGGAGCGCCGCACCGGCCGCTCCGCGCGCATGCTCTACGAGGTGCTGGGCGAGATCTGGGCGATCCAGCGCAATCCCTATCTCGAGGACGATCTGCTCGTGCGGCCGAAGGGGCGCACCGATCTGCTCGCCGGAATGCGCCGCCGCCTCGACGAGATCGAGGCCCGGCGCGGTGCGAGCTCCAAGGTCGGGCGGCTGCTCGATCTCACGCGCGAAGCAGTGACGCGCTTCGAGGAGGATTTCGCCGCCACGCGCGCCCTGCGCGCGAAAGCCTTGCGCCGCCTTAAACGCGTCACGCATCGCGACAACATCGCTTTCGACGGCTTCGCGCGGGTCTCGCACGTCACCGACGCCACGGACTGGCGCGTGGAATACCCGTTCGTCGTGGTGAGCCCCGACACCGAGGAAGAAGTCGTTTTCATCGTCCGCGAGCTGATCGAGCTCGGCCTCACGATCATTCCGCGCGGCGGCGGCACCGGCTACACCGGCGGCGCGATACCGCTCACCCGGCGCTCGGCGGTGATCAACACCGAGAAGCTCGAGAACCTCGGCGAGGTCGAGCGCGGCGAGCTCCCCGGAGTGGCTCGGCCGGTGCCGACGATCCGCGCGGGCGCCGGCGTGGTCACCAAGCGCGTCATGGACGCGGCCGACGCCGCGGGCCTTGTGTTCGCGGTCGATCCCACCTCGGCGGACGCCTCCTGCATCGGCGGCAACGTCGCGATGAACGCCGGCGGCAAGAAAGCGGTGCTGTGGGGCACCGCGATCGACAACCTCGCCGCGTGGACCATGGTAACGCCGCAGGCCGAGTGGCTCGAGGTCGAGCGCCTCGAGCACAACCTCGGCAAGATCCACGACGCTGCCAGTGCGAAATTCAGATTGAGATTTTTTTCTCCGGACAGAAAAAAGCTCATCAACGAAAAACTGATCGAAATACAGGGCACCGGGTTTCGCAAAGAGGGCCTGGGCAAGGATGTCACCGACAAGTTCCTCGCCGGGCTGCCGGGCGCGCAGAAGGAGGGCACCGACGGCATCATCACCTCGGCGCGCTTCATCCTGCACCGCATGCCGGCGCATGTGCGCACGGTCTGCCTCGAGTTCTTCGGCCTGGCGCGCGACGCGGTCCCCGCGATCGTGGAAATCAAGAATTTCCTCGACAAAAGCGACCGGAAGATCTTCCTCGCGGGTCTCGAGCATCTCGACGCGCGCTACGTGAAGGCGGTGGGCTACGCCACCAAGTCGCGCCGCAGCGGCCTGCCGGTGATGGTGCTGATCGGCGACGTCGTCGGCGACAACGTCGACGAGGTCGCGGCCGCGGCGTCTTCAGTGGTGCGCATCGCGAACGCGAGGGGCGGCGAGGGTTTCGTCGCGGTCTCCCCCGACGCGCGCAAGCGCTTCTGGCTCGACCGGGCCCGCACCGCCGCGATCGCGAAGCACACCAACGCGTTCAAGATCAACGAAGACGTGGTGATCCCGCTCGAGCGCCTGGGCGACTATACCGACGCCGTCGAGCGCATCAACATCGAGCTGTCGATCCAGAACAAGCTCGAGCTGCTGGATGCGCTCGAGCGGTATTTCTCGGGCGAGCTGCCGCTCGAGCAGGGCGACGAGCCGGCGAGTGCCGCCGACGTGCTCGGCGAGCGCCGCGGGCAGGCGATCGAGCTCATCCACGCGGTGCGCGGCCGCTGGGAACATTTCTCGCGCAACCTGGACCGCGAGTTCGTGGCGCTGCAGTCGCATCAGGCGCGACTGTCGTGGAAAGGCGAAGTGCGCGCGCCGCTGCAGGCGCTTTTTTCCGGCGACGTGTTCCGCCGCATCCTCGAGGGCGCGCAGGCGGTGCACAAGCGGGTGCTGCGCGGCCGCGTCTTCGTCGCGCTGCACATGCATGCCGGCGACGGCAACGTCCACACCAATATCCCGGTCAACTCCGACGACTACGCGATGCTGCAGCGGGCGACGCAGGCCGTGGCGCGGATCATGCGCCTCGCGCGCGAGCTCGGCGGGGTGATCTCGGGCGAGCACGGCATCGGCATCACCAAGCTCGAGTTCCTGGAGCCCGCGGAGCTCGAGGCGTTCCGCGCCTACAAGCAGCAGGCGGATCCCGAGGGACGCTTCAACGCCGGCAAGCTGCTCGCGGGCGGCGATCTGCGCAACGCCTACACGCCGAGCTTCTCGCTGATCGGCGCCGAGTCGCTGATCCTCGACCAGAGCGACCTCGGCGGCGTGGCGGACGCGATCAAGGATTGCCTGCGCTGCGGGAAATGCAAGCCGCCCTGCGCGACGCACGTGCCGCGCGCGAACCTGCTCTATTCGCCGCGCAACAAGATCCTCGCCACCTCGCTCCTGATCGAGGCGATCCTGTACGAGGAGCAGACCCGGCGCGGCGTGGCGCTCGCCCACTACGACGCCTTCGGCGACGTCGCCGACCATTGCACCGTCTGCCACAAGTGCGAGCCCGCCTGCCCGGTCGACATCGATTTCGGCGACGTCTCGGTCGCGATGCGCAACCTCCTGCGGCGCGCCGGCAAGCGGCGTATCAACCCGGGCACGCAGATTTCGATGCTGTTCCTGAATCTGACGGATCCGCGCGCGGTGAAGCTCGCGCGGACCCTGATGATCGAGTGGGGGTATCGGCTGCAAAGATTGGCTTTTTCTTTCGTTAAGAAGCTCGGAATCGCAAAAAGACAAACGGCAAAGCCCCCTTCGACCACCGGCCAGCCGGCGCTGCGCTCGCAGGTCATCCACTTCATCAACAAGCCGATGCCGGGCAAGCTGCCCAAGCGCACGGCGCGCGCGCTGCTGGACATCGAGGACGCGAAGATCGTGCCGATCGTGCGCGATCCGGCGAAGGTGAGCGAGGAGTCCGACGCGGTGTTCTATTTCCCGGGCTGCGGCTCGGAGCGCCTGTTCTCGCAGGTCGGCCTCGCGACGCAGGCGATGCTCTACGAGGTCGGCGCCCAGTGCGTGCTGCCGCCGGGCTATCTGTGCTGCGGCTACCCGCAGACCGCGGCGGGCGAGCAGGAGAAGGGCGAGAAGATCATCGTGCAGAACCGGGTGCTGTTCCATCGCCTCGCGACCACGCTCAACTATCTCGACATCCGCACCGTGATCGTGTCCTGCGGCACCTGCCTCGACCAGCTGGAGAAGTACGAGTTCGGCAAGATCTTCCCCGGCTCGCGCCTCCTCGACATCCACGAGTACCTGCTGGAGAAGGGAGTGAAGCTTGAAGGCGTCGAAGGTCAGCGCTACCTGTATCACGACCCCTGCCACACGCCGATCAAGACCGCCAAGCCGCTCGCGGTCGTGAACGCCTTGATGGGCGGGGACGTGCCCCTGTCGGCGCGCTGCTGCGGCGAGTCCGGCACGCTAGCCATGACTCGGCCGGACGTCTCGACTCAGGTACGCTTCAGCAAGGAAGAAAGCTTGAAAAAATCTATTGAAAAAATGGCAGGCCACCCCGTGAAGGTCCTGACCTCCTGCCCCTCGTGCCTGCAGGGGCTCGCGCGCTTCGAAGATGACACCGGCGCGCAGGCCGACTATATTGTGGTCGAAATGGCTCGCCGGCTGCTCGGCGAGGATTGGCTGCCCAAGTTCGTGGAGAAAGCGAATACCGGCGGCATCGAACGAGTGCTTCTTTGACCGATGAAACTCCCTGAGCTATCGCCGAAGGCGGCGCCCGAGTTTGCCGATGCCGCGGGCTGCAAGGCCTGGCTCGAGCATGTGCCGCTCGCGAACACCGGGACCGCGCAGCATCAATTGCTGAGCCAGGTGGAGGAGTTCAACCGCTTCCCGGCGAGCGCCGCGGTGCGCCTCGCGGTCATGGAGGCGTTGCGCGAGGCCGTCCACTTCGTGCAAATCGAGCAGGCGAAGCGCTTCACCAACCGGGCCCTGCCGATGCAGCAGGCCGAGGCCGCGGTGTTCAACGACACCATCGAGCTTTGGAACGAGATGCGCCTGGGCTACCTGCGCTGCCTCGAGGCCGCGATCAACGGCGAATCCGGCATGCGCTCGCAGGCGGCGCTCGTCTGCCAGCGCGCGCTCGCGTACTCGGGTCTGAGGATGTTCCACCACTACCGCGCCTATCGCGAAGTGCCCGCGCAGGATTGGCGCAGCCTGCACGAGGCCTACGCGGCGGCCGAGCGCCTGGGCATCGTCGACGAGCCGGTGAAGGATTTCATGAACCGCGACGTGCACGACACGTCGCCGCGTGTCGCCTACGCGCGCGCGGTACTGATGGCGATGAGCAATCCGAACGAGCTCACCCAGCGCCAGCTCACCTTCGTCGCCTTCCTGCTCGAGCGCTGGGCGGTGAAGCTCGACGTGCACAAGGCGCCGGTCGTCGAGGGCGAAGGCCTGCTGCCGCTGACCGCCGATCTCGCCGGCGAGCGCTGCCCGGAGCGCGCCGAGCCGGCGGTGAGCGGCGCCGCGGAGGCGCGCTATCTCGACACCCGCAAGCTCGCCAAAAGCCTGCGCAACCGCGTCGGCCTGCTGCGCAAAGGCGAGGCGCCCTCCAAGCTCGCCCTCGGCGAGGACTGCGTGCAGCCATCCTGCGAGCAGCTGCTCGTCTTCCTCTACCGCCAGTGGTGCCAGCCCAAGCCCGGACGCGCGCTCGACCGCAAGGGCGCCGGGGTGACGGCCGAAGCCTGCAGCGAGCTTCCCGCCATCCACTACTACATTACCGGCCGTTCCTTCCACCAGCCCGGCGAGCAGAAGGAGCTCAGCCAGAAGCAGCGCGACGAGATCGCGACCTTCGGCCGGGTGAGCACGCGCGACGAGGACGACTACAGCCAGGCGCATGGCTTCGCTCTGGAGCGCTGGCAGGTCGCGGATGAAAGCGCGCAGGGGCTTCACATCGTTCGGCTTGCGGCAGACCCGGGCCGGCGCTACACCCACGGCCAGCTCATCCTCGTGCGCCTCGCGAACGCGAAGAGCTTCATGCTCGGCCAGCTGCGCTGGCTCATGGCGGCGGAGAACGGCGACCTGCACGCCGGAATGAGGCTCCTGCCCGGACTGCCTTCGGGCACGGCGGTGCGCCCCACCGGCCTGAACGTGCAGGTCGAGAAGTACGTCCAGGCGCTCACCCTCAGCGCGGTGCAGGCGCTGGGGGCGCCGCCCACGCTCGTGCTGCCGGTGGGCTGGTACAAGCCCGGGCGGGTCATCGAGATCTTCGGCGAAGTGCCGCAGCGCGTGCGCCTGACGGAGCTGGTCGAGCGCGGCGGCGACTTCGAGCGCGTCGCGTACGAAAAATCCGCCTGAGCGTGGAAACGCCGGCGCCGGTCGAGATCAAGCTGCACCAGCGTTCCCGCGCGATGGAGATCGCGTTCGCCGACGGCAAGGTGTTCCGGCTGCCCTACGAGTTCCTGCGCGTGTACTCGCCTTCCGCGGAGGTGCGCGGCCACGGCCCCGGCCAGGAGGTGCTGCAGACCGGAAAGCAGGCGGTCGAGATCCGCACCCTCGAGCCGGTGGGCTCCTACGCGGTGCAGCCGAGCTTCTCCGACGGCCACAGCACCGGCATCTATTCCTGGGACTATCTCTACCATCTCGGCCAGAACCAGGAGCGCATGTGGAAGGAGTACCTCGAGAAGCTGCAGGCGGCGGGCGCTCACAGGGATAAATGAGCAAGTGCAGGGACAAATGAGCAAGTGCAGAGACAAATGAAGGACGAGATCGATTTCGGCTTCGAGAAAGTTCCCAAGGCCGAGAAAGCCGCTCGCGTAGGCGAGGTCTTCGACCGGGTCGCCGGTCGCTACGACCTGATGAACGACCTGATGTCGCTCGGCCTGCACCGGGCATGGAAGGCGTTCGCGATCGCCATCGCGCGCCCCCGCGCCGGCGAGCGCGTGCTCGACGTGGCGGCGGGCAGCGGCGACCTCGCCCAGGCGCTCGCCAGGCGCGTCGCGCCGGGCGGCGAAGTCTGGCTCGCGGACATCAATCTGCAGATGCTCGGGCGCGGCCGCGACCGCATGCTCGACGCGGGCGTGCTCACGAGCGCCGTGCAGTGCGACGCCGAGCGCCTGCCTTTCCCGAGCGCGTATTTCGATTGCGTGACGGTGGGCTTCGGCCTGCGCAACATGACGCGCAAGGACGCCGCGCTCGCGGAGATGGCGCGCTGCCTGAAACCCGGCGGCCGCCTGGTGGTGCTCGAGTTCTCGAAGGTCTGGAAACCGCTCGAGAAGGCCTACGACCTTTATTCGTTCAAGGTCCTGCCGTGGCTGGGCGAGCGCGTCGCGGGCGACGCCGCCGCGTATCGCTATCTCGCGGAGTCGATCCGCATGCATCCCGACCAGGCGACGCTCGCGCAGATGATGGAGAGCGCGGGTCTCTCCCGAGTGGAGTTCTTTAACCTTGCTGCGGGTGTGGTGGCGGTGCATCGGGGGTATCGGCTGTAGTTGCTGTCATAGGTGATAGCATTGGCGGATCGGATGCGTCCCTGGAGGACCAAACCATGAAGACTTTCCTCATCGGCCTTTGCGCGGTATTGCTCGGCGCCGCGCTTGCCACGAGCGACGCGGAGGCGAAGCGCCTCGGCGGCGGCCGCTCGGTCGGCACCCAAAGAAGCGTCACCGCGCCTCCGGCCTCGACGCCGGCGAAGCCGGCGCAGCAACAGGCCGCGCCCGGCGCGCAGCAGCCCGCGCCTGCGGCGAGCGGGTTCAGCCGCTGGCTGCCGATGCTCGGCGGCCTCGCGATCGGCGGCCTGCTCGGCTCGATGTTCGGCGGCAGCGGCTTCGGCGGCATTCTTCTCCTCGCGCTGCTCGCCATCGGCGCCGTGATGGTTTTCAAGATGCTCGCGCGCCGGCGCGACGAAGCCGACTCGCACCAGCCCGTGCAGTTCGCCGGCATGGGCGGGCGCGAGACCGCGAAAATGCCGCTCGCCTCTTCCTTATCGGAAAACTCTTCTCAGGGACAAAGCGCGCAAGCCGCGAGTATTCCGGCCGGCTTCGACACCGCCACGTTCCTGCGCGGCGCGAAGATGAACTTCATCAAGCTCCAGGCGGCGAACGACGCCGGCAATCTCGAGGAGATCCGCGAGCTCGCGACCCAGGAGATGTTCGACGTGCTCAGCCGGGACGTGCGCACGCCCGCCGGACAGCACACCGACGTCGTCTCGCTCGACGCCGACCTGCTGGAGGTCGCCACCGAGGACAACCAATACTGGGCGAGCGTGCGCTTTTCCGGCACCGTGCGGGAGGCGCCGGGCGCCGCGCCGGAGGACTTCCAGGAAGTCTGGAACCTCGTCAAGCCCGCCGACGGCTCGAGCGGCTGGCTGCTCGCCGGCATCCAGCAGATGCAGTAGTGAGGAGAGGACCGGTTTTTAAAAGGCCACTTCGGTGGCCTTTTTCATTTCATGATTGAAACATGATTGAAAGACCCCTAGCTTCAATTCTGAACCACCTGCTCACTGCGGAACCGTGGGCGCGCGAGCAGTTGGTTTCATTTCCAGGTGAAACCGTGGAGCTGCGCGCGCCGCCGTTTCCCGCGCTGCGGTTTTCCATTCAGGAAGACGGCTCTCTCACCAGGGCAACAAGCGAGGCGACGCCTTCGCTCGTGATCACGTTGAAACCCGACGCGCCGGCGGCGCTGCTGCGAGGCGAGGAGCATTTCATGCGCGCGGTCGAGGTCTCGGGCAACGCGAAGCTTGCCGACGCGGTCATGCTCCTCGTGCGCAACCTGCGCTGGGACTTCGAGGAGGACCTCTCTCGTGTGGTGGGCGACGTCGCGGCGCATCGCCTCGCGGGCGCCGCGCGCGGCTTCGCCGCCTGGCAGAAAGACGCGGCGCAGCGGCTCGCCGAGGCGTTTGCGGACTACGCGACCGAGGAGAACCGCCTGTTAGTGCGGCGCGCGGAGCTCGACGAGCTGTCCGGCGCGGCGGCCCGCCTGCGCGACGGCGTGGAGCGCCTGGAACAGCGGATCCGCCGCCTTGGCTAGGGCGCTCAGGCTCGCGCGCATCCTCGGGATCGGCCTGCGCTTCGGGCTGTACGAGTTCTTCCCCGGCCTTGCGGGCAATTTCTTTCTCCGGGTTCTTTCGGGGCACAGGAACGAGCCGCGCGCGCAGAGGCTGCGCGAGGCGCTGGAAGCGCTCGGGCCGATTTTCGTCAAGTTCGGCCAGGTGCTCTCGACCCGGCGCGATCTTCTGCCGCTCGATCTCGCCGACGAGCTCGCGAAGCTGCAGGACCAGGTGCCGCCTTTCGATCCCGACCTTGCAGTTTCAGAAATAGAAAAATCTTTAGGTGGAAAAATAGAAGAAATATTCAAAACCTTCGAACGTCTACCGGTCGCCAGCGCCTCGATCGCGCAGGTCCACCTCGCGACCCTGCACGACGGCCGCGAGGTCGCGGTCAAGGTGCTGCGGCCGCGGGTCGAGGAGGAGATCGCCAAGGACGTGGCGCTGCTGGAAACCGCCGCGGCGCTGGCCGAGCGGCTATGGCCCGAGGCGCGGCGCCTCAAGCCGCAGCAGGTGGTCGCGGAATTCGAGCATCACCTGGAAGAGGAGCTCGATCTGCTGCGCGAGGCGGCGAACGCCAGCCAGCTGCGGCGCAACTTCGCGGGCTCGAGCCTGCTCGTCGTGCCCGAGGTGTACTGGGACCTTTGCGCGCAGCGGGTGATGGTGATGCAGCGGATGCACGGCATCCCGATTTCTCAACGGGAAAACCTCGAACAGCAGGGGATCGACATTCCCGCGCTCGCCCGTGCGGGCGTGGAGATCTTCTTCGCGCAGGTGTTCCGCGACGGCTTCTTCCACGCCGACATGCACCCGGGCAACATTTTCGTCAGCACCGAGGGCGAAACGAAGGGCCGCTACATCGCCCTCGACTTCGGCATCATGGGCACGCTCAGCGAGGGCGACAAGAGCTACCTCGCGCAGAATTTCCTGGCGTTCTTCAACCGCGACTACCGGCGCGTCGCGCAGGCGCACCTCGACGCCGGCTGGGTGCCGCCGGGCACGCGGCTGGATGCGTTCGAGGCGGCGATCCGCGCGGTCTGCGAGCCGGTGTTCGCCCGGCCGCTGAAGGAGATCTACTTCGGCAAGCTGCTGCTGCGGCTTTTCCAGACCTCGCGCCGCTTCAACGTCGAGGTGCAGCCGCAGCTCGTGATGCTGCAGAAGACGCTGCTCAACATCGAGGGCCTGGGCCGCGACCTCGACCCGGACCTCGATCTGTGGAAGACCGCCAAGCCCTACCTCGAGCGCTGGATGAGCGAGCAGGTCGGCTGGCGCGGCCTGCTGAAGGCGATCCGGCGCGAGGCGCCGTACTGGGGGACGCTGCTGCCGCAGCTGCCGCGGCTCGTGCACCGCGCCCTCGCCCAGGACCGCCTGGGCGAGCTGCGCGCGCCGCTCGAGCGCCTCGCCCAGGAGAACGCCCGGCGCAACGACCTCCTGAGCGCTTTCCTGGTGGTGCTGACCGCAGGCTTGATCGCCTTCGCGGTTTTCATTTTCTGACTATGATTCGGCGGCAATGCTGATCGCCTTCGTGCTCGTCTACCTCGCCGTCACCATCGCCATCGGGCTGTGGGCGGCGAAGCGGGTGCAAAGCTCGAAGGACTACGTCGTCGCCGGACGCAGCCTGCCGCTCTACATGAACACGGCGACCGTGTTCGCCACCTGGTTCGGCGCCGAGACGGTGCTCTCGGTGTCGGCGGAGTTCGCCAGGAGCGGGCTGGGCGGCATCATCGCCGATCCGTTCGGCTCCTCGTTCTGCCTGGTCATCGTTGCCCTCTTCTTCGCGCGCGCGTTCTACCGCATGGATCTCCTGACCATCGGCGACTTCTACCGCAAGCGCTACGGCCGCTCGATGGAATTCGGCACGAGCGTGATCATCTCGATCTCGTACCTCGGCTGGACCGCGGCGCAGATGACCGCGCTCGGCCTCGCGTTCTCGACCCTGACGAACGGCGCGATCTCGCTTCCGGTCGGCATCGTCCTCGGCGCGGCCGTGGTGCTGGGCTACACGATCTGGGGCGGGATGTGGTCGGTGGCGATGACCGATCTATTCCAGTCGGTGATGATCATCGTCGGCGTGGTGCTGATCGCGTGGGTGGTGGGCGACATGGCCGGCGGACCCGCCAGGGTCATCGCCGCGGCCAGCGAAGCCGGCCGCTTCGAGTTCTGGCCCAAGGCAGGCACAAAGGAATGGCTCGCGTTCGGCACCGCGTTCCTGACGCTCGCCATCGGCTCGATTCCCCAGCAGGACATCTTCCAGCGGGTGACCTCGGCGAAGGACGAGAAGACCGCCGTTCGCGGCACCCTCCTCGGCGGCGCGGTCTACTTCAGCTTCGCGTTCGTCCCGATCTACATCGTCTACGCGGGGCTGCTCATCGAGCCGTCTCTCGGCAAGCTGCTCTCGACGGACGATGTCCGCGAGATGCAGACGATCCTGCCCAATTTCATCCTCAGCAAAACGCCCTTGTGGATCCAGGTGCTGTTCTTCGGCGCGCTGCTCTCGGCGATCCTGTCGACCGCGAGCGGTGCGATCATCGCCCCGACCTCGCTCGTCACGGAGAACATCATCAAGCCGCGCTTTCCGGGCATGAGCGACCGGCGCTTCCTCCTCATCCTGCGCGCGGTGCTCGTCGCGTTCACCGTCGCGGCGCTGCTGTTCGCGCTGCAATCGAAAAAGACCATGTACGACATGGTGCAGAACGCTTATACGGTGACGCTGGTCAGCGCCTTCGTGCCGCTCGCCGCCGGGATCTTCTGGAAGCGCGCGAACAACGCCGGCGCGATCCTGTCGGCGCTGCTCGGCCTCGCGGCCTGGCTCGTCGCCGACTATGCCGCGGCCGACGCCACCATGCCGCCGCCGCTGGTGGGCCTCGCGTTCTCGATCGTGGGCATGGTGGCCGGGTCCCTGGCGGCGAGGCAGCGCCCGCGCGCCGACTCGATCGGAGCGCCGGGCTGACCGCGGGCGCGCCCGCCACGATTCCGGCCGGCGCCGGCGCGCTGGCGCGGATCCTGTTTGCCGTATACGCGCTGCTGACGATCTACGCGTCGCTGCACCCGCTAGAAGGCTGGCGCGACGTGGTCTACTCTCCGCTCGCCTACCTGAGCGCGCCCTGGCCGCGCCAGATCCACGGTTTCGACGTCGCGATCAACGTGCTCGGCTACATGCCTTACGGTTTCCTGTGCGTGGCGGCGCTGTATCCGCGGCCCAGAGGCGCGCTCGCGTTCGCCATCGCGGTCCTCAGCGCGGCGGCGCTTTCCGTCTCGCTCGAGACCGCGCAGAACTACCTGCCGACGCGCATCGCCTCGACCGTCGACGTGCTGTCGAACATCGCCGGGGCGGCGCTCGGCGCCGCCGCGGGCCTGCGCTTCACGCCATGGCTGCTGGAGCATGGCCCCTTCCAGCGCCTGCGCGGCACCGCCTTCCTGCCGGGCACCGGCGTGGATTTCGGCCTGGCGCTGATCGCGCTGTGGCTTTTCATCCAGCTCAACCCGACCACGCTGCTCTTCGGCGCGGGCGATCTGCGCGACCTGGTCGTGAACCCGGCCGGGCGGGTGCGCGGGCCGGCGTTCTTCGCCCAGATCGAGGCGGTCACCGCCGCCGCGAATCTGCTTGCGCTCGCGCTGCTCATGTCGGCGCTCGCCGCGCCGCGCCAGCCGTTGCGCGCCATGCTCGCGGTGCTGGTGGCCGGAGCGCTCGTCGTAAAGTCCATGGCGTTCGCGCTCACGCGCGACAGCGCGTTCATCTGGCTCACCCCCGGGGCGCAGGAAGGCCTGGTCGCCGGTTTCGCGATCGCGCTCGCCGCCGTGGCGCTGCCGCGCACGGCGCGGCTCGTGCTCGCCGCGGTGCTCATCATGGCGGCGACCGTGCTGGTCAATCTCGCGCCGCCCAATCCCTATTTCACCGATACGCTGCGGGTCTGGCGCCAGGGCCACTTCCTCAACTTCAACGGCCTCACACGGCTGGTCAGCGCCGCATGGCCCTTCATCGCGCTGGGGTACCTGATCTTTCTCGCTTCCCGGCGGCGCGAGCAGGAAAGGTAGAATTTCCGATGGCCTACTATTCCCGGCACGTGTTTTTCTGCTGCAATCAGCGCGACGGCGGGCGGGTCTGCTGCAACGACAAGGGCGCCTCCGAAATGCGCGACTACGCCAAGCAGCGCGTGAAGGAGCTCGGCCTCTCGGGCGCGGGGCAGGTGCGCATCAACCAGGCGGGCTGCCTCGACCGCTGCGAGGAAGGTCCCTGCGTCGTGGTCTATCCGGACGCCGTCTGGTACACGTACGTAGACAAGGCCGACATCGACGAGATCATCGACGAGCACGTGAAGAACGGGCGCGTCGTCGAGCGGCTGAGGATCTGACGCGGCGCGACTGATGCGGGCGAGCACGCAGCGCAGGTTCGTCGAAGGCCCGGCGGGAAAAATCGAGTGCGCCGTAGACGAGCCGGACGGCAGCCCGCGGGGCGCCGTGCTGATCGCGCACCCGCATCCTCTCTACGGCGGTACCCTCGACAACAAGGTCGTGCAGACGCTCGCGCGCGCCTTCGTCGAGCTCGGCTACGAGAGCTGGCGGCCCAACTTCCGCGGCATCGGCGAGAGCGAGGGCAAATACGACGAGGGCCGCGGCGAGGTCGACGATCTGGCCGCGGTTTTTCACGCATTGAAATCTTCAGGCATCGTGCTGACAGGCTTTTCGTTCGGCGCCGCGATGCAGGCCCGGCTGGCTGAAAAGCTGAAGAAAGAAAGTCAGCTCAAGCCGGAACGGCTGGTGCTGGTCGGCGTCGCGGTGGTGCATTTCGAGACCCCTGCCGTGCCGGCCGATACACTGGTCATCCACGGCGAGCGCGACGAGACCGTGCCGCTCGCCGCGGTGCTCGACTGGGCGAGGCCGCAGGAGCTGCCGATCGTGCTGGTGCCCGGCGCCGACCATTTCTTCAACCACAAGCTGCACAGCCTGCGCTCCATCGTGGGTGGGAGTTGGAGATGAAGCTGGTGAACGGGAGTTGGAAATGAAGCTGGTGACCTCGAGCCGGAGATGAAGCCATGCTCTGGATAAAAGCGCTGCACATCGTCTTCATGGTCACCTGGTTCGCCGGCCTTTTCTACCTGCCGCGCCTGTTCGTGTACCACGCGGGCGCAACCGACCGCATCTCCATCGACCGGTTCAAGCTCATGGAGCGCAAGCTCTTCTGGGGGATCATGACGCCCGGCGCCGTGCTCACCATCGCCTTCGGCGTCTGGCTATGGCTCGGCTGGTTCGGGGCCGGGGACGCGCCGCGCTGGCTGCACGCGAAAGTGACGTGGGTGGCGCTTCTCGTGGGCTATCACGTCTGGTGCTGGCGCCTGCTGCGCGATTTCGCGGCGGAGCGGAACACGAAGAGCCCTGTCTGGTTCCGCTGGTTCAACGAGGTTCCCACGATCGCGCTTTTCGCGATCGTCTTGCTGGTCGTCCTAAAGCCGTTCTAGCAGCATCAGATGGCCGGGGTCCGCCTCGCGCCGGATCGGGACCGCCCGCGTGTCGAGCTCCCTCAGGCCGGTCTCGGCGGCGAGGCCGCGCAGATAGGCAAGGGCGTGCGAATAGCGCCCGCTCGGCTGCAGGCGATAGCTGCCCTGCGGGATCACCTGCACCGAGAAGCCGAACACGCCGCCCCGCCGCAGGACGCGCGCCACGCCGCGGAAAACTTCGGCGAGGTCGCCGATGTAGATGAAAACGTCGGCGGCGAGGACGGCGCCGTAACTGCCCGCCGCCGCGCGCTCCAGCGCTTCGCCGGCGTCGGCCTGGATCAGCTCGGCGTAGATTCCACGCTGTTGCGCGAGCTCGAGCATGCGCGGCGACAGGTCGACCCCGATCAACTCGATCCCCGGCCCGCGCATCGCCGCGCCCATCAGGCCGGTCCCGCAGCCGAGGTCGAGCACGCGCGCCTTGTCGCCAAGCGCCGGGCGCACCAGCTCGGCGAGCGCTTTCGGCACGCGGTAGCCCAGCTTGTCGACGACCTGCTCGTCGAAGTCGGCCGCGAAATCGTCGAAATAGGCGACGACATGCTCGCGCGGCGTGCGCGCGCCGTTGTCGCCCTTCGCCGCCGCGAGAAGATGCACCAGCATCGGATGGGCGGGATAGCGCTCGAGGCCGGCGCTCAGATAGCGCGCCGCGGCGGCAAGATCGCCGCGATCGCCGCAGAGCCTGCCGAGGTTGAGATAGGGTTCGAAAAGCGCCGGATCGCGCTCGAGGGCGCTCCGGTAGGCGGCGAGGGCTTCGTCGCCGCGGCCGAGGCGCTGGCTCGCGCTGCCGAGGTTGTTCCACGAGCGAGCGTGCGCCGGATCGAGCGTCAGCGCGCGCCTGAAGCAATCGACCGCTTCGGTGTCGCGGCCCTGCTCGCCGCGCACGTTTCCCAGTTGGAACCAGGCGCTGACGTTCGCGGGCTGCTCGGCCAGCAGGGCAACCAGGGCCGCGGCCGCTTCTTCCCAGCGGCGCTCGTCGTAGAGCGCCAGACTTTCCTTCAGCAGGTCGGCGCCCATGGGTCTGCTATCCTGCGCCGCTCGCCGCAGCCGGTCAAATGAACGCCTTCTTCGCCACCTCGCCGCGCGCTCTGGAAGAGCGGCTTTCACAGGAGCTGACCGCGTTCGGCGCGCGCGACGTGCGCAGCGTGGCCGGCGGCGCGTCGTTCTCGGGCGACTGGAGCCTCTGCATGCGCGCGAACCTCCGCTCGCGGATCGCCTCGCGCATCCTCTGGCGCGTGGGCGGATTCGACTATAAGAGCGAGCAGGACATCTACGCGCGCGCGAACGAGATCGACTGGCCCGGTTTTTTTTCGGTCGACCGGAGAATCAGGGTCAACGTCACCGCGCAGAAAAGTCCCCTGAAAAGCCTCGAGTTCGCCACGCTGCGGATCAAGGACGCGGTGTGCGATCGCTTCCGCGACGCGCTCGGGCGCAGGCCGGACGTCGACCGGGCGTCGCCCGACGTGCGCATCCACGCGTTCCTGGAGGAAAACAAGGCCGCGCTCTACCTCGACACCTCCGGCGAGCCGCTTTTCAAGCGCGGCTGGCGGGCGGAGCAGGGCGAGGCGCCGCTGCGCGAGAACCTCGCCGCCGGCATCGTGGCGCTGAGCGGCTGGCAGCCCGGCGAGGCGCTGCTCGATCCCATGTGCGGCGGCGCCACTTTGCTCGTGGAGGCGGCGGCGATGGCGCGCGGCCGCGCTCCCGGCGCGAAGCGTGCCTTCGGCTTCGAGAAGCTGAAGATTTTCGACCCGAAGCTGTGGGAGCAGGCCAGGCAGGAAAAGCCGGGCGCCGCCTGCGAGGGCGCGCTCGAGCTCTACGGCAGCGATAACGATCCGCGCGCCCTGGACATCGCCAGGCGCAACCTCGCCGGGGCAGGCGTGGAGCGCTGGGTGAAGCTCGAGCAATCCGACGTGCTGCAGCGCGCGGCGCCGGCGCCGCAGGGCGTGATGGTGATGAATCCTCCGTACGGCGAGCGCATGGGCAGCGCCGACGAGCTGGCGGCGTTCTACCCGAAGCTGGGCGACGCCCTGAAGAAGAACTTCGCCGGCTGGCGCTGCTACATCTTCACCGCCGATCTGCGCCTGCCCAAGCTCATCCGCCTGCAGCCTTCGAAGCGAACGCCGCTCTGGAACGGCGCGCTCGAGTGCCGGCTCTACGAGTTCAAGATCATCGCCGGCAGCAACCGGGGCTAGGCGCGCCGCCTTGCCGCGCGGAATCTGGCGCGGCGGACCGATGCCGTGCCGCGCAGAATCTGGCGCGGCGGACCGATTATCGCCGTCCGAGCTTCTCCCATGCGGGATTGCCGCCGGTGACGCGCGGTCCGTAGGCGTACTTCAGGCGCGGTATGCGAGTGCCGGCGCTGTGAAGGCGAAACGGCCTCTCGCCGCCCGGCTGAGCGTGTTCCCAGTCCAGGTCCAGTTTCTCCATCAGGTTGAGCGCGTCGAACGGCGCGCGCACTTTGACGTCGTTGTCGAAGTACACGTAGACGTCCTTCCCGTTCCGGTGCCAGGCGCGGATGCGCTTCGCCCACAGGTCGAGGGCCCGGCGGGTATAGCCGCTCGTATAGATCTTCACGTCGCCGTGCAGCCGCACGTAGACGAAATCGGCGGTGACATCGAGAAGCAGCGGCCACTTGCCCGCCGTATCCGCGACCACCACGCCGATGTCGTGCTTTTTCAACAGCGCGACGAATTCCTTGCTGGCAAAGCTTTCGTGCCGCACCTCGACGGCGTGGCGCAGCGGCCGGCTCGCGTCGATCGCGAGCCGCGCGCGACCCTTCATGCGGGAGTCCCGCTGGCGCGCGAGCCGCAGCGCTTCGCCGGTGGTCCTCGGCAGCAGGTCGAAAAACTCGTTCAGGCGCGCGGCGTCGAAGCGGAACATCGGCGGAAACTGCCACAGGAAGGGACCGAGCTTGTCCTTCAGGCCGAAGATGCCGGAAGCGAAAAAATTGGCGAGCGGCTTCTCCACGCCCTTCAGGCGCAGCAGGTGCGTGATGTAGCGCGAGCCCTTGACCGCATAAACGAAGCCGCGCGGCGCGGCGTCGTGCCACTGCTCGTAATACTCGGGGCGCTGCAGGGAGTAGAACGAGCCGTTGATCTCAAGGGTCGGAAAGTGCCGCGCGGCGAACTCGAGCTCGCGCCGCTGCGGCAGTCCGTCGGGATAGAAGACGCCGCGCCAGGGCTCGTAGCGCCAGCCCGAGATGCCGATGCGAATCAAGCCAGCTTCACCTTCCTGGGGGCATCCTGCGCGAGCGCCTTCGCGAGCAGCGCTTCGTCCGTGAGGTCGATGCGCAGAGGGGTCATCGAAACGTAGCCCTGCTCGAGGGCCCAGCGGTCGGCGCCTTCGTCGGTGCTTTCGATCGGCACCACCGTGTACCAGTAGTGGACGCGGCCCATCGGGTCCTTGCCCGGAATCACCCTGCCGTCGTAGTGCCGGACCGACTGGCGCGTCCACAGCATGCCGCGCGGCGTCGACGCGGGCAGGTTGACGTTGACCAGCGGGAACCCCGGTGCGCCGAGCAGGCGCTCGAGCACTGCGGCGACCGAGGGCTTCAGCGCCTCGAAGCTCGGCTGCTCGGTATCGGTCGCCGGCGCGCTGAACGCGATCCCGCGCAAGCCGAGCAGCGCCGCCTGTTTCGCGCCGGCGAGCGTTCCCGAGTGCCAGATCGCGTTGCCCAGGTTGGTGCCGATGTTGACGCCGGAGAGAACCAGATCGACCTTCTCCCACGCGCTCACCCCGAGAGCGACACAGTCGGCGGGCGTGCCGTTGACGCGATACGCCGCCACGCCCGGAACTTGCACGGGAAGCTGCGTGCGCTTGTAGCTGAGCGGGCGCGAGGAGGTGATTGCGTGGCTCGCGGAGGACATCTCGACGTCCGGCGCAACGATCCGCGCCTCGCCGAACCGGGAAGCCACCTGCGCCAATGCGGCTATACCCGGACTATAGACGCCATCGTCGTTCGTGATGAGGATGCGCATCGTGGATCTTTCCCTCCTGCAGATTCAGACTCTCCTCCGTTTCCAGCAATTACCGTGCGCGTCACGCTGATTCACAACCCCGGCGCGGGCAAGCACGGCAAGGAGGAGCTGCAGAAGCTGCTCGAGCTGATTCGCGAGGCGGGACACGAGCTGCGCTATCAGTCGGCCAAGGACGACGACTGGGTCAAGGCGCTCGACGAACCGGCGGACTTTGTGGCGGTGGCGGGCGGCGACGGGACGGTGAGCCGCGTCGCGAAGCGCCTGGTCGGGCGTGGCATCGCGCTCGCGCCGCTGCCGGCCGGCACCGCGAACAACATCTCCACCACGCTCGGCCTGGTCGGCCGCCCGCTGGAGGCGCTGGTCCGCGGCTGGAAGGACGCGCGCCGGATGAAGCTCGACATCGGCATCGCGCAGGGTCCCTGGGGCCGGCGCTATTTCGTCGAAGGGTTCGGCATAGGGCTCTTCGCCCATACCGTCCCGCTCGTCGCTTCCAGCCCCGAGCTGCGGACGATCAAGCAGCCGAAGGACAAGGTGGTATTCGCCCAGCAGAAGCTGAAGGACCGGCTCGATCGCAGTCCGGTCGTTTCGCTCGAGGCGACGCTCGACGGCGAAGACGTCTCGGGCGACTACGTGATGTTCGAGGCCCTCAACATTCCTTACGTCGGCCCGAATCTATTCCTCGCGCCCGACAGCAAACCCGGCGACGGCCAGTTCGACCTCGTGATGGTCGGCGAAGCCGAGCGCGAGCGGCTGAGCCAGTATCTTCTGCACTGGCAGGAGAACAAGGCGCGTCTTGCGGTGCTGCCGTCGCGGCAGGGCCGCGAGCTGCGCATCGAATGGACGGGCTTTCGCGTGCATCTGGACGATGAATTCTGGCCGGAAGACGAATCCGAAGCGCAAGGCTCCGGCGCGATCGAGGTGCGCATCCAGGCCGCCGCGGTGGAGGTGCTCGCTCCGGCCGACCTGGAGTCGCCGGAGGTCAGGAGGAGATAAGACGGAAGAGATTCCGGAAGCGAGCGAAGCGCCGAGCGCTTCAGTCGGGTGTGTTCGGCCCGCCTGCGAGCGTCGTGCAGTTGTTGGACTTGACGACTTTCGCCTCGCTGCGGCGATACGCGGGACCGGATGCGTTGTCGCTCTGCGGAACGACTTCCACGCACTCGCCGACGGCAAACTCGTCGTCGGATTGCGCCATGATCTGACCCGTGGGAATGCGCACCACGTATTGGTTGGTCTCGCCCGACTGGCGCAGCTTCGGGGCGAGCAGGGTGCCCACCCTGCCGAGAAAACGGATGCCGGGCACGTCCTTGCCTTGCAGCGTGACGGGATAGGCTTTCTGCACGACCCCGGCGAGGCCGCGCTCGGGCTTTTCAGCCTTCATCGGCGCGCACGCGCCCAGGAGCGTGAGGACTACGAGGCATGCCGGTCGAACCATAGACGCTGGCATCCTGCGCCAGCGCCGGTGATGCCGACACCGGAGTCAATGCTCCGCTCGGGGTCCCCAGGCCGACGACACGTGTAGCGTTTCCTACGATCCCCGGGCGGTCAGAGCGCCGGCTTGGCGAAGAGGAATTCCCCGCCCTTGCAGCCCTTGTTGAGGGTGGCATAGACGTGCGCCCCCAGCGCCGAGCAGGCCTTGCCCTGGTCGTCCTCGACGAACTCGCAGTCGACGAACTGGCACTCCACGAACTTGCAGCCGGGAAAGGCGGTGCCGCGGAAGATGCACTTCACGAAGCGCGATTCGACGAACAGGCATTCCTTGAACACGCCCCAGTACCAGTCCAGCCGGGTGAAGGTGCAGCCGAGAAACGCGGCGTCGACGTGCCCGCCCTCGAAGGAGAAGCCGGAGAACTGGCAATGGCGGAATACGTTCTTCTCCAGAACCTCCGCCACCGTTTCCTGCTCCCGATACTCGGTCCGCTCGAATAGCATGCGCGCGCTCGTTTCGCGCTACACGATGTCGAGGTGCTCGATGCCCTTGGTGAGGTCCTTGTCCTTGGACATCTTGCTGTTGAGCTTGATGTTCAGGCGCACCTCGTTGGTGGAGTCGGCGAAGCGCAGCGCGTCCTCGTAGCTGATGCGGCCCAGCTCGAAGAGGTCGAAGAGCGCCTGGTCGAAGGTCTGCATGCCGAGCTCGCGCGACTTCTTCATGATCTCCTTGATCTCGTGCACCTCGCCCTTGAAGATGAGGTCGGAGATGAGCGGCGTGTTGAGCATCACCTCCACCGCCGCGGCGCGGCCCTTGCCTTCGCGCAGCGGGATCAGGCGCTGCGAGATCACGCCTTTCAGGTTCAGCGACAGGTCCATCAGCAGCTGCTGGCGCCGCTGCTCGGGGAAGAAGTTGATGATCCGGTCCATCGCCTGGTTGGAGTTGTTGGCGTGCAGCGTGCCGAGGCACAGGTGGCCGGTCTCGGCGAAGGCGATGGCGTGCTCCATCACTTCCATGTCGCGGATCTCGCCGATCAGGATCACGTCGGGCGCCTGGCGCAGGGTGTTTTTCAGCGCCGCGGCCCAGGAGTCGGTGTCCACGCCGACCTCGCGCTGGGTGATCAGGCAGTTGCGGTGCGGATGCACGTACTCGACCGGGTCCTCGATGGTGATGATGTGGCCGTGGGAGTTCTCGTTGCGGTAGCCGATCATCGCGGCGAGCGAGGTCGACTTGCCCGAGCCCGTGCCGCCGACGAACAGCACCAGGCCGCGCTTGGTCATCGCCACGTCCTTCAGCACTGGCGGCAGCTTCAGATCCTCGAAGCTCGGGATGCTGGTCGTGATCACCCGCAGCACCGCGCCGACGTTGCCCTGCTGCACGAAGCAGTTCACGCGGAAGCGGCCGATGCCGGCCGGCGCGATGGCGAAGTTGCACTCCTTGGTCGACTCGAACTCGGCCGCCTGCTTGTCGTTCATGATCGAGCGCACGAGCATCGCGGTGTGCTGGGCGTTGAGCGCCTGCTGCGAGACCGGGGTCATCTTGCTGTCGATCTTCATCGCCGGCGGGAAGCCCGCGGTGATGAAGAGGTCCGAGCCCCTCTTCGCGATCAGGGCACGCAGCAAGTCATAGATGAATTTTGTTGCCTGTTCGCGTTCCATGTCCCCTTACCCCGCAAAATTGTCTTTGTTGGCCGCTTTGCCGCGCGCTTCCGCGCTGGAAACGACGTTGCGCTGCACCAGCTCCTGCAGGTTCTGGTCGAGCGTCTGCATGCCGATGTTGCGGCCGGTCTGGATCGCCGAGTACATCTGCGCGATCTTGTTCTCGCGGATCAGGTTGCGGATCGCGGGCGTGCCGATCATGATCTCGTGCGCGGCGCAGCGCCCGGCGCCGTCCTTGGTCTTCAGCAGCGTCTGCGAGATCACCGCGCGGATCGACTCGGAGAGCATCGCGCGCACCATCTCCTTCTCCGCCGCCGGGAACACGTCGACGATCCGGTCGATGGTCTTCGCCGCCGAGGAGGTGTGCAGCGTGCCGAACACCAGGTGGCCGGTCTCCGCGCCCGACAGCGCCAATCGGATCGTCTCGAGGTCGCGCATCTCGCCCACCAGGATCACGTCCGGGTCCTCGCGCAGCGCGCTTCTGAGCGCGTTGGAGAAGGAAAGCGTGTGCGGCCCGACCTCGCGCTGGTTGATCAGGCATTTCTTCGATTCGTGCACGAACTCGATCGGGTCCTCGATGGTGAGGATGTGGCCGTGCTCGTTCTCGTTGATGTGGTTCACCATCGCCGCGAGCGTGGTCGACTTGCCCGAGCCGGTCGGGCCGGTCACCAGCACGATGCCGCGCGGCTGGTCCGAGATCTCCTCGAAGATCTTCGGGCACTTCAGCTCCTCGAGCGACAGGATCTTCGACGGGATGGTCCGCATCACCGCGGCCGCGCCGCGCTGCTGCACGAACGCATTGACCCTGAAGCGCGCCAGGTTCGGCACCGCGAACGAGAAGTCGCACTCGAGGTTTTCCTCGTAGAACTTGCGCTGCCCGTCGTTCATGATGTCGTAGATCATGCTGTGCACGTCCTTGTGCTCGAGCGCCGGCACGTTGATGCGCCGCACGTCGCCGTGCACGCGGATCATGGGCGGCAGGCCCGAGGACAAGTGCAGGTCGGACGCCTTGTTCTTGACCACGAAGGCGAGCAACTCTGTTAGATCCATTACAATCCTCCCGGAAGGGGCTGCGAAGTTTTTTTCTTCGCTGGTTCAGGGCATTATGGCAACAATTGCCGACAACCTGCAAGCGGTAAAAGCACGCATCGGGCGCGCCGCGATCACCGCGCGGCGCGACCCCGCGGCAGTGACGTTGTTGGCAGTTTCCAAGACGCATCCGGTCGCCCTGATCGAAGAGGCGCGCGCCGCCGGCCAGCGAGCGTTCGGCGAGAACTATGTGCAGGAAGCGCTGGAGAAGATGGACGCCATGGGGTCCGGCGAGCAGGGCGCGCAGCGCCTCGAATGGCACCTGATCGGGCCTTTGCAGAGCAACAAGACGCGCCTCGCGGCGGAGCGCTTCGACTGGGTGCACACTGTGGCGAGTGAAAAAATTGCAAAACGGCTCTCCGAGCAGCGCCCGAGCGCCATGGCGCCTTTGAACGTGCTGATCCAGGTCAACGTCTCCGGCGAGGCGAGCAAGGCGGGCGTTTCTCCCGACGAGGTCTTCACCCTGTCACAGAAAACCGGTTCGCTGAAGGGCCTCCGGCTGCGCGGGCTGATGGCGATTCCCGAGCCGACCGACGATGCGGGCCGGCAACGCGCCGCCTTCTCGCAAGTGAGAAATCTTTTTGAAGAGCTGAAAAGCAAAGGGCTCGCGTTCGATACGCTCTCCATGGGAATGTCGGACGACATGGAGTCCGCGATCGCCGAAGGGGCGACGCTGGTGCGCATCGGCACCGCGATCTTCGGCCAGCGCAACAAGGTGAGAAGCGCCGCATGAAGATCGCATTCTTGGGCGGCGGCAATATGGCAACCGCCTTGATCGGCGGCCTCGTCGCGAAAGGCGCCGATGCCCGCTCGATCTCGGTGATCGAGCTCAGTCCGGCGGCGCGCGAAGCGCTCGCCGCGCGCTACCCGGTGCACATCTCGACCGCGCCGGACGCGGCGATGCAGGGCGCCGATACGCTGGTGCTGGCGGTGAAGCCGCAGGACATGCGCGCCGCCCTTTCGCAGCTTTCGACAAATCTGGACAAAAAACTCGTCATCAGCATCGCCGCCGGCATCACGCTGACGGCGCTCTCGCGCTGGCTCGGCGGCCATCGCAAGCTGGTGCGCTGCATGCCGAACACGCCGGCGCTCATCGGCGCGGGCATCACGGGCCTTTACGCGCTTCCGGAGGTCGGGCCGGACGAAAGAAAAAAGGCGGAAACGCTCATGAGCGCCGTGGGCGACGTGGTCTGGCTCGCCGAGGAGCGGCTGCTCGACCCGGTCACCGCCGTCTCCGGGAGCGGGCCGGCCTACGTGTACTGGTTCATCGAGCAGCTCGCGGCCTCGGCGGAGAGCCTCGGCATTCCCAGGGAGTCGGCGCTGAAGCTCGCGATGAAAACGGTGCTCGGCGCGGCGCAGCTCGCCGCCGCCTCCGAGCGATCGCCCGCCGAATTGCGCAAGCAGGTGACGTCCAAAGGCGGCACGACCGAGGCGGCCCTGAAGGTGTTCGACGAAGAGAAGCTCGCCGAGCGCTTCGCGCGCGCCATCGCCGCCGCGAGCCGGCGCGGCGAGGAATTAGGTAAAGAGCAGGGAAAGGACTGAGATGCTGGCGCAGATCACGGTCTTCCTGATCGACACGGTGGTCACGTTCTTCGTCTTTCTCCTGCTCGCCCGCTTTCATTTCCAGTGGCTGCGGGTGCCGTTCCACAATCCGCTCGGAGAATTCGTGCTCGCCACCACCAGCTGGCTGGTGATGCCGGTGCGCCGCGTCATTCCGGGCCTGCGCGGATTGGACATCCCGACGCTGCTCCTCGCCTGGCTTCTCCAGACTCTGGGGATCTGGGCGCAGATCGAAGTGGTCGGCGGCGACCCTCGCCTGGTCGCGATCGCGGCGGTCGCGGTGGTGGACCTTCTGCGCTACAGCATCTACATCCTCATGGCCGCCGTGCTCGTCCAGGCGGTGCTCTCCTGGTTCCAAACCTATACCCCCCTCGCTTCGGTCCTCAGCGCGATCACCCGGATCTTCCTGCGGCCGGTTCGGCGCGTTGTTCCGCCGCTCGGCGGCATCGACCTGTCGCCGCTGGTGCTTCTCGTGATCCTGCAGGTGATCCTCATCATGCTCGTCTACCTGCGGCCGATGGCCGCGAAGCTCGGATGAAAACATGGAAGATGCCGAGCGTCTCCATTCGCTGAAAAACATCGCCACGGCGGTCTACGCGCTGCAGGCCGCCGCATTCTTCTTCGGCATCACGTGGATCGTCGCGGTGGTGGTGAACTACGTGAAGAAGGAGGAGGTCGCGGGGACCTGGCTCGAGTCGCACTTTCGCTGGCAGATCCGCACTTTCTGGTTCGGCCTGCTCTGGGCCGTGCTCGGCTGCCTGCTGCTCATCGTCGTCGTGGGATTCGCCGTCCTCTTCGCCGACGCGGTCTGGATCATCTACCGCATCGTGAAGGGCTGGCTCAACCTGAACGACAACAAGCCCATGCCCTGAAGTTGGCGGAGAAGCCGCCTATGCCCGCTTGAGGGCGGAACCGCCTACGGCCGGGTGAACCTCGCGTCTTCGGGGTAAGGAAAGACATCTTCTTGCATCCCGGCGCGCAGCAACTCCTGCTTGCCGGTCCAGAACGCCGGGTCGAGAAGGTCGGCGTGATGCTCGTAGAACATCTTTCGGGCATTCGGATCCGAGACGAGAAAACGCTCGAACTGCTCGGGGAAGACGTCGCCCTCGACGACCGGCCAGTAAGGCTCGGCGGCGAGCTCTTCGTCGTAGCTGCGCGGCGGCGGGATGCGCTTGAAGGTCACATCTTCCATCGGCTGGATCTCGTCGTAGTCGTAGAACACCACGCGCCCGTGGCGCGTGACGCCGAAGTTCTTCAGCAGCATGTCGCCCGGAAAGATTCCGGCGCCGGCGAGCTCCTTGATGGCGTTGCCGTACTCGCGCAACGCCGTGCGCAGCCGAGCCTCATCGCCGTCGCGGCGCAGCTCCTCGACGTGGATGTTGAGCGGCTGCATGCGCCGCTCGATGTAGACGTGGCCGATGATCAATTCATTCCCATCCACCTCGATCTGGGACGGGCACTCCTTTTTCAGCTCCGCCACCAGCTCGGGCTCGAAGCGCTCGAGCGGCAGCGCGACGCGGGAGTACTCGAGCGTGTCGGCCATGCGCCCGACCCGGTCATGCAGCTTCACCATGAGGTACTTGCTGATCACGGTCTGGTGGTCGATGTCTTTCGGCGGCGCGAAGACGTCGCGCAGCAGCTTGAAGACGTATGGGAATGAGGGAAGCGTGAACACCAGCATCACCATTCCCTTGATTCCGGGCGCGACCACGAACCGGTCGGTCGAATGCTTCAGGTGATAGTGCAGGTCGCGGTAGAAGAGGGTCTTGCCCTGCTTCGCGAGGCCCACCGACATGTAGAGCTCGGCGCGCGGCTTCTTCGGCATCAGCCAGCGCAGGAACGAGACATACGCGGCGGGCACCTCCATGTCGACGAAGAAGTAGGCGCGCGCGAAGGAGAACAGCACCTGCATCTGGTCCTCGCCCACGAGCAGCGCATCCAGATAGAGCTCGCCACGCTCGTTCTGCAGGATCGGCACCGCGAACGGCAGCTCGCGGTGCGCGTTGATCAACCGCCCGACGACGTAGGCGCCCTTGTTGCGGAAGAACAGCGAATCGAGCACCTGGATCTGAAGATCGGGCCGGGCGCGCGCGGGGCGCGGGAAGTGCTTGCGCAGCGCGCGCACGACGTTGCGCAGGTCGCGCTCGCCGTCTTCCCAGGGATTCTTCAGGTCTAAGCTTCCGGCGATCGCCCGCAAGGTTTTCCTGAGTCCGTCCTGCAAGGGGTAGTAGCCGCGATAGGTCGGCGACTCGCCCTCGAGGTGCTCGGTCGCCACCGCCGGCCGCCAGAAGATGAACTCGTTGTGGTAGTGGCGCCGGTGCAGCACCTCGCAGGCCACCGAGTTGTAGAAAGTCTCGGCACACTCGGGCTGCTTGTGCTCGTGCAGCAGACCGATGTACGCGAGCTTGATCGCCGGCCAGAGCGACTCGTCGACCTCGGCTTCGGGATAGCGGTCGAGCAGCGCCCGGACCGCTTCCTCGACGCGCCGGTCGTACATCTGAATGCGCTCGCGCGAGAGCGCGCGCATCTCGGGCCAGGCGGCGCGCTCGAAGAGCGCCTTCGCCTCGACCACGGCCTGCCGGAACAGGCGGTAGTGCTTGTCGAACCCTTCGAGGATGGCGCGAGCAACCTCCTGCGGAAGGCTGCCGCGCCGCTCCTGGAGCTTTACGACCTTTTGGACCGCGGCCACTTCACGCCGCTAGCTTGGCCTTTTTCTTTTCATCGAAAAACTGCTCGTCTTCCGTCGAGCCGTGCAGCGCGGTGGTCGAAGCCTTGCCCGCGGTCACGACCTGCGTGACCAGGTCGAAGTAACCGGTGCCGACCTCGCGCTGGTGCTTCACCGCGGTGAAGCCCTTCTCGGCGGCCGCGAACTCCTTCTGCTGCAGCTCGACGAACGCGGTCATGTTGTCGCGCGCGTAGCCGTGCGCGAGCTCGAACATCGAGTAGTTGAGCGAATGGAAGCCGGCGAGGGTGATGAACTGGAACTTGTAGCCCATCGCGCCCAGCTCGCGCTGGAACCGGCCGATGGCCGCGTCGTCGAGATTGCGCTTCCAGTTGAACGACGGCGAGCAGTTGTATGCCAGCATCTTGTTGGGAAACTTCTTGCGGATCCCTTCGGCGAACTTGCGCGCGAACTCGAGGTCGGGCGTGCCGGTCTCGCACCACACCATGTCGGCGTACTCGGCATACGCAAGTCCCCTGGAGAGCGCCTGGTCGAAGCCTTTGCGCGTCCGGTAGAAGCCTTCGGACGTACGCTCGCCGGTGAGGAAGGGCTTGTCGTTCTCGTCGACATCCGTGGTGACGATGTCGGCCGCTTCCGCGTCCGTCCTGGCGAGGAGCACCGTCGGCACGCCCATCACGTCGGCCGCGAGGCGCGCGGCGATCAGCTTCTGCACCGCCTCCTGAGTCGGCACCAGCACCTTGCCGCCCATGTGGCCGCACTTCTTCACCGAGGCGAGCTGGTCCTCGTAGTGCACGCCGGCGGCGCCGGCGTCGATCATCGCCTTCATCAGCTCGAAGGCGTTCAGCACGCCGCCGAAGCCCGACTCCGCGTCGGCCACGATCGGCGCGAACCAGTCGATGTCCCCTGCATTTTTTCCTGCATTTTTCCCATCGGCGGCTTCCATCGTCTGGATCTGGTCGGCGCGCATCAGCGCGTTGTTGATGCGCTTCACCACCGTCGGCACCGAGGACACCGCATACAGCGACTGGTCGGGATACATCGACAGCGAATCGTTGGCGTCGGCGGCGACCTGCCAGCCCGAGAGATAGATCGCCGGCACGCCGGCTTTCACCTGCTGCATCGCCTGGTTGCCGGTGAGCGCGCCGAGCGAATTCACGAACGGCCGCTCGTTGCAGAGCTTCCACAGCTTCTCGGCGCCGACTTTCGCGAGCGTGTGCTCGATCCTCAGGCTGCCGCGCAGCCGCACCACGTCTTCCGCGCTGTAGCCGCGCTTGACATCGTTCCAGCGGGGGTTCTTCGCCCAGTCCTGCACGAGGGTTTGAATCTCTTTTTGTCGGTCATTCACAGATCTCTCCGGGGTGAAATGAACTGGTTGGATGATCCCCGAGTGTGCGTTTCGCAATGGCGCGCAGCAACACGCCGTCTGGCCTACGCGACGGTCAAGAAAACAAGGATTTACATGAGCTTAAGGCACCACCGTTTCACGATGCGGTGGTGGCTTTCAAAAAATGCTGCTTTGCAGTAACCCGCTAAGCGAGCGTGGCGGCCACGCCGCCTGAGGGTTAACGGTTGGCTGGCACGCCGACTTTCACGAGTACCTCGCGCCAGCAGCCTACAAACTGGCATGCGGCAAACGCTGTGGTGTAGAGAGCGAACAAAATGATGAGCGCCCCTGTGCCCACGGGATGGTCCGCGACAAAAGAGAAAACTGTGCTCGTAAGCCCCTGCCCCGGTGGTGCTAGAAAGATCAGCGGCAAGAACATTGCGAAGAAGGTCGGGATGAATCCGAGCAAGAGTCGCCCGATCCTGATTACAACCTTTGGCGATCGAGACAAAAGCAAAGCAAAAAGCGGCGTGACAATAGGGATGCGAGTGACAAGACGCCTGAGCTTGTACGGAAACGAATGCATATCGAGCCAGTAGACCGCCCCCAGGACTTCTTCGCGTGTTCTCTTCGTTGGACGGCCAAAAAATAATTTTTGAAAGAACCCAAGAAAGGCGATCGTTAACGGCGGAAAGATGTACGGGATCATGTAAGCAAACCGGCGACTCTCTGGAAAGGAGTCGGTTAGAAGGCGAAAGTAGCCATAGAGCGCGCCGATGCCCAGCAGCCAGGAGAGCCACCAAAGCAATCGCAAATGCAAAAGGGCGTCCTGCCAATGCGTGCCAGGCGACCGTTCAGGAGGAGGCGGATCTGCATCCGGCGCGAGACCAGCAACGCGGCTTACGATATCGCAGAACGTCCTTCGGTCGACGAAGTAATCGTTGTGCGCGGCGCCCACAGAAAGCAAACCGCCCGTCCTTATGTAGTGGTGCAGCACCGCTTTCCCATCAAGCGCCTGGACTAATGCCGGCTCCTGCATCGCCAAGCTCGCGTAGCTCGTCGGAAAGACCGTCGCGATGGGATCGAGATGGTTAACGACGTTGATCCACTGGACTTTCTGAAGAGGCGATGTCGGAGCTGGTACGGGCGTCCAGGCGAAGTATTCGTCTCCGGTTCGCCGCCCCGACGCGTCGAACGTCATCCGCTGGAAATCCAGGAATAGCCACATCCAGCATACCAAGCCGATCGGTGAACCAAAGGTCAGCAGCTTCTGCGGGACTTGCGGCCCGCCATTTTGCCATTGGCCAATAAGATAGTTATGTGTAACAACCGTCCCGAGCGAATGGGCGATGATGACGAGCGTATCTCCGTCCGTGTGGTTCGGAGACGCCGTGAACTGCTTGGAAGAAATAATGTTGCTGACGTTCTTCTTGAAATGCTCAGCCAGGAGTTTTTCACTCTGTCCGTCCATCGCGAACGTGGCTATGTCCTCGAAAAAGCGGACGAAATTGGAGACAAATCCTTTCGTGTAATTCCGCAGTAGGAGCGACGGAATGCCCAAAATTGGTACCGTGGCGGCGACGAATACCTCGGAAAGCCGCTGAACAACCGCGGCAATCTGCGTGTCGCGCAACAGAGATAAAGCTCCAGCCGACCACGCCCGATTCAGCCTTTGCCGGGCTACGTTTACGGCGAGGTCAAAACCGATGAAAAGGTATGTGATATCGAGCGGCTGGTTTTCCCGGATGACGCCGGAGAGTTCGGCATAGTTGGCCTCATAAATGTAAGCATTGAGCGGGCCCGGCTCCTCGGGATAGAGGGTCGTGAGCTTTAGATAAGGCGGGGGACCGACCTGATTGAACTCCTCGAGCTGCCACCGCTTATTGAGAAGATCGTCGGCCGGATGGGGAACCTCGGTGCTCCGTAGATCGGACCGAAGCGCTTGATATGCGCCGAGTAGCGATGAAAGCTGGGAGTGCCGGCCTACACCATGTACGAAGAGGACATGGACGCTATTCTTTGCCATATCCGCCCAACGATTGGTAGGCGGACCGCAAAAGGCTCAGCGCGATGCTAAAAGTCCAGCGCAACCCGGCCGTTCGATGCTCTCTGAACGGCAGTTTTCACTCGCTGCTTCAGCGTTAGCCCTTCGGCCACTCCCGCAAACCTCAGTGGTACAACAGCGGAAACTTTGGCGATTTTCTTTTCTGCGCCTTCGCTTAGCTGCCAAATGACCGAGTAACGTCGATCGAGCACGGGCGTGACGAAATAAGGCAGGTCTGGATCCACTTTTACTGCGCGGTTTAGAGGATCCAGCTCGAAGTCGTTGTGGATCTGCTCGAGCGTGTAGTTGCCGCTTTTTCGCAGAATGTCGTCAGCCTCCTCATCCCACGTGACTTCGAAGTCGGGATGTTTTTTCGGCTTTCCCTGGAAGAGATTCATTTGACGATCACCCGCACTTCTTCATTGCCATCTTTCTTAATGATGACAGAGCCATCGGGCTGCTCAGCGTCCTTGGCGACCTTCAAGAATGCGACTGCTTTCCGTACGATCTCGGCTTTCGAAGAGGCGCCAAAGTGCGCTTTGAGCTCCTCGAGGGTGCGGTCGGTTCTTTCGTCAATATTGAAGCTGGTAAGGGCCATGAGGGGTCGCCAAAGGATATATGAGTTATATATAGAATCTACATGCCATTGTCAAGTCTTTTGTCCAAGCTTGACCTAAGTCTGAACCAGCTTGCGGTGCCGATTGACGCTCATGAGAACGCCGGTGCCGATGAACAGAGTGAGGAGCGCGGTGCCGCCGTAGGAGAGGAAGGGGAGAGGCACGCCGACGACCGGCAGGATGCCGGAGACCATGCCCATGTTCACGAAGGCGTAGGTGAAGAACATGAGGGCGATCGAGCCGGCGAAGAGGCGAGAGAACACCGTCGGGGCGTTGGAGGCGATCATCAGGCCGCGCCCGACGAGCAGCGCATAAAGAACCAGCAGCAGGATGTTGCCGAGCAGGCCGAACTCTTCCGAGTACACCGCGAAGATGAAATCGGTGTGGCGCTCCGGGATGAACTCGAGGTGGGCCTGGGTGCCGTTCAGCCAGCCTTTGCCGGCGAGGCCGCCGGAGCCGACGGCGATGGTCGACTGGATGATGTGGTAGCCGGCGCCGAGGGGGTCGGTCGTCGGATCGAGCAGCGTGAGCACGCGCCTGCGCTGATAGTCGTGCAGCATTCCCCACAGCGGAAAAAGCGAAGCCACGCCGAGGGCCGTGCCCCACACCAGGATCTTCCAGTTGATGCCGGCGAAGTAGATCACGTAGAAGCCGGTAGCGCCGACCAGCGCCGCGGTGCCGAGGTCGGGCTGGCGCGCGATCAGCGCGAGCGGCACCGCGAGGATCAGCGCGCCGAGGGCGAAATCGCGCAGCTTGAGCGCCGACTCGTGCTTGTGGAAGTACCACGCGAGCATCATCGGCACGGCGAGCTTCATCATCTCGGATGGCTGGAAGCGCGTGACGCCGACGTGCAGCCAGCGCCGCGCGCCGTTCACCACGTCGCCGGCGAGCGCCACCGCGAGGAGCAGCGCAAGGCCCACGGCATAGGCCGGCACGGCGAAGCGCATCAAGGTCTGCGGCGAAAGCTGCGCGATGAGCCACATGGCGGTGAACGCGACGCCGAGGTTCGCGACCTGCGCCGTCACGCGGCCCGGGTTTTCGTAGCTCGCCGAGTACAGGGCCGCGAGGCCGAGCAGCGACAGCATGAAGATGAGCACGAGCAGCGTGCCGTCGATTCCCTCGACGAGGCGCATGGCGACACGCCGCAGCGGAAAGCGCGCGAGCTCCATCAGCCGGCCCGGTCGAGCGCCATCAGTCGCTCTCCTCGCTCTCGGCGTCGTCGTCCACCGGCGCCTGCATGCCCGCGGGGCGCTTGCCGAGCAGGAAATAGTCGAGCACCGCGCGCGCGATCGGCGCCGCGGCGCGCGCGCCGAAGCCGCCGTTCTCGACAATCACCGCGAGCGCGATCTTCGGATTCTCCATCGGCGCGAAGGCGATGAACCAGGAATGGTCGCGCAGCCGCTCGGTCACCTTGGCTTCGTCGTACTTCTCGTTCTGCTTGATGGCCACCACCTGCGCGGTGCCGGTCTTGCCGCCGCTCGTGTACGGGGCGCCCGCGAAGGCGCGCGCGCCCGTGCCTTCCTTGTTCACGCCCTGCATGGCCCGCTTGACGAAATCGACGTGCTCCGGCTTCAGGCGCACGCGCTTGATGACCTCGGGCTCGATCTCGCGCCGCTCGCCGGTGCGCAGGTTGTCCACGTAGGACACGAGGTGGGGCTTGTACATGACGCCGCCGTTCACCAGCGTCGAGAGCGCCTGCGCGAGCTGGATCGGGGTGTAGTTGTTGTAGCCCTGGCCGATGCCGATCGAGATCGTCTCGCCCGGGAACCACTTCTGCTGCGCCGGATTCCTGAAGCGCTTCTGCTTCCACTCCGGGGAAGGCAGCACCCCGAGCGCTTCGCCCTGCAGATCGATCCCGGTGCGCGCGCCGAAGCCGAAGTTCTGCATGAAGCTCGCGATGGCGTCGATGCCCATGTCGTTGGCGAGCTGGTAGTAGTACGTGTCGGAGGAAACCACGATCGACTTCATCAGGTCGACGGTGCCGTTGCCGCCGGGCTTGGAATCGCGGAAGCGCCGGCCGCCGAACTCGAAGTAGCCGTGGTCCTGGATGGTGCTGCTCGGCTTGCGCTTGCCGAGCTCGAGCGCCGCCATCGCCATGAAGGGCTTGAATGTCGACCCCGGCGGGTAGACGCCGTTGATGCCGCGGTTCAGAAGCGGCTTGTCGGGCGAGTTGTTGAGCTCGTTCCAGCTCTGCGGGTCGATGCCGTCGACGAACAGGTTCGGGTCGTAACCCGGCTTCGATACGAAAGCGAGCACCGCGCCGGTCGAGGGCTCGAGCGCCACGAGCGCGCCGCGCCGCTCGCCCAGGATGCTCTCGGCCACCTGCTGCAGCTTCAGATCGAGGGTGAGCGCGATGTTGTTGCCCGGCTGCGAGGGCGTCCGCGGCGGGAGCACGCGGATTCCCCGGCCGGCGGCGTCGATCTCGACACGCTCGAAACCCGTGATGCCGTGCAACTCGTCCTGGTAGCTCGCCTCGAGGCCGCTCTTGCCGATGGAATCGGTGCCGCGGTAGTTGGCGTCGACGCCTTCCTCCTCGAGCTTCTCCTGGTCCTGCTGATTGATCCGCCCCATGTAGCCGATCGCGTGCGAGGCAGTGTCGCCGTAAGGATACTGGCGGAACAGGCGCGCCTTGATGTCGATGCCTTCGAAGCGATAGCGGTTCGCGGCGAAGCGGGCGACCTCCTCGTCCGAGAGCCGGGTGCGGATCGGCAGGCTATCGGCATTGCGCGTCTCCGCCAGCAGCTTCTTGAAGCGCGCGCGGTCGCGCGCCGTGACGTCGACCAGCTCGGACACTTCGTCGATGAGGCGATCGAAGTTCTTCACCTTGCGCGTCGCGATCTCCAGCGTGTAGCCGGAGTAGTTGCGCGCGAGCACGACGCCGTTGCGATCGACGATCAGGCCGCGGTTGGGCGCGATCGGCACGATCGAGATGCGGTTGTCCTCGGCCTTGGCGCGATAGGTCTCGTGCTGCACCAGCTGCAGGAACACGAAGCGCGCGCCGAGCAGGCCGAACGCGATGATCACGGCGATCGCAGCGACGCCGATGCGCAGGCGGAATTCCTGCAGCTCGCGCTCGTTGTTGCGGATCTCGGCGCTACGCATGATTTCTAGACGATCCTATACCTCATCAGAGCATTTGCTCCCGCTCGAGGCGCCGCTGCGGTATGAGCAGCACCCAGGAAAGCGGCGCCCACAGCGCCGCGCCCAGCAGGGGGCCGACCAGGACGGCCCAGCCGGGGAACGCGGCGCCAGCGCCGATGCGCACCAGCAGCTCCACGCCCTGCGCCACGAGAAGCAGCGCGGCGACATGCAGCGCCTGCTGGGCGTTTCCGAACCAGAGCACGCGCCGCGACAACCAGAGCGCGAGAAAGGCGAGCACCGAGTAGGCGAGGGCGTGCTGGCCGAGCAAGACTCCATTGCCCGCGTCGGTGAGCAGGCCGAGCGTCCAGGCCACGCCCAGGCCCACCAGGCGCGGCTGGCGGATGCACCAGAAGCACAGCGTCAGCGCGACGAAGTCGGGCACCAGGCGCAGGTCCTGCCACGGCAGGAAGTTGAGCACCAGCGCGCCGACGAACGACAGGAAGATCGTCCCGACGCGGACCGGCCGCAGGATGTGCTGCGGGCTATCGGGACCCATCATCCTTGCCTTCCCGCGCGGCCGCGTCCTTTGCTTGCTCTTTCGAGCGGCTGCGGCGGGTCTTGTCGCCGCGCCGGTCCTTGCCGGCCTGGGTCTCGTCGGGCCGCGGCGGCGTCTTCGACTCGTTGGTGAGCACGAGCACGAAGCGGCCGCGGTCGACGCCGGCGGCGGGCTTGCACACCACGCGCGCGAAGCTGTGCTCGGCGTCGCGCTCGATGCGCTCGACCAGGGCCACCGGCAGCCCGGGCGGATAGGTGCCGTCGATGCCCGAGGTCACGAGCCGGTCGCCGTTCTGGATCTCGGCGTTGGCCGCCATGAAGCGCAGCTCGAGCATGCCCGAAGGCCCGCCGCCGAAGGCGACCGCGCGCAGGCCGTTGCGCACCACCTGCACCGGGATCGCCTGGTCCTGGTCGGTAAGCAAAGTCACTTCGGAGAGTAACGGATGCACGCGCGTCACCTGCCCGACGACGCCGTTCTCGTCGGCCACCGGGCTGCCCGCGCGGATGCCGTGCTGCGCGCCGCGGTCGATGAAGATCTTGTGCGAATACGGATCGCGCCCGGCGTAGAGTACTTCCGCGGGCGCGGCGCGCACTTCCACGCGCTCGGCCGCGCCGACCAGACGGCGCAGCTGCGCCGCTTCGACTTCGGCCGCGTGGTAGCGCTGGGCGTCCTGCGAATAGCTCAGCGCCTTGGCTTTCAGGCGCTCGTTCTCCTCGCGCAGCGCCGCCGTGCTGGTGAAGTAGTCGCCGAGGCTGTCGCCGATCTGGAAGGGCGCGGTGGCGAGCTTCTGCAGCGGATAGGCGATCAGCGCGAGGCTGCTCCTCAGGCCTTCGGCGTAGCGAAAGCGCGCGTCGATCACGAGCAGCGCGACGGAGAGCGAAGCGAAAAAAAACAGGCGGACGAGCGGCGCGGGTCCGCGCTTGAAGAACGGCGGCGGGGTATGTTCCATCCGCATTCGAGTCTCGGGGGTGCCTTGTTATCCCCCGCGGCCTCAGTCGTTCGTGAAGATCGGGCCGAAGTGCTCCATCTTCTCGAGCGCCTTGCCCGACCCGCGCACGACGCAGGTGAGCGGGTCGTCGGCGACGATCACCGGCAGGCCGGTCTCTTCCATCAGCAGGCGGTCGAGGTCGCGCAGCAGCGCGCCGCCGCCGGTGAGCACCATGCCCTTTTCCGCGATATCCGCGCCGAGCTCGGGCGGCGTCTGCTCGAGCGCCGACTTCACCGCGGAGACGATCTGGTTCAGCGGCTCGGTGAGCGCCTCGAGAATTTCATTCGAGGAAATGGTGAAGCTGCGCGGAATGCCCTCGGCGAGGTTGCGGCCCTTCACTTCCATCTCGCGCACCTCGCTGCCGGGGAACGCCGAGCCGATCTCCTTCTTGATCATCTCCGCGGTGGTCTCGCCGATCAGCATGCCGTAGTTGCGGCGGATGTAGTTGATGATCGCCTCGTCGAACTTGTCGCCGCCGACGCGCACCGAGCCGGAGTACACCATGCCGCCGAGCGAGATCACGCCCACCTCGGTGGTGCCGCCGCCGATGTCGACCACCATCGAGCCGGTCGCGTCCGCGACTGGAAGGTCCGCGCCGATCGCCGCCGCCATCGGCTCCTCGATGAGGAACACCTGGCCCGCGCCCGCGCCGATCGCGCTCTCGCGGATCGCGCGCCGCTCGACCTGCGTCGAGCCGCAGGGCACGCAGATGATGATGCGCGGCGAGGGCGAGAACAGCTTGTTGTCGTGCACCTTCTTGATGAACTGCTTGAGCATCTGCTCGGTGACGGTGAAGTCGGCGATGACGCCGTCTTTCATCGGGCGGATCGCGGTGATGTTGCCCGGCGTCTTGCCGAGCATCATCTTCGCTTCCTTGCCAACGGCCTGGATGGTCTTCTTGCCGTTGGGGCCGGCTTCCTGTCTGATCGCGACGACGGAAGGCTCGTCGAGGACGATGCCTTTGCCGCGCACGTAGATGAGAGTATTTGCGGTGCCGAGATCGATCGCGAGATCGTTCGAAAAATAGCTGCGGAGGAATCCGAACATGGGCAAGGTACTGACCTTTTTTTCCCTGACTTTTTTCCGGGCTTTTCCCGTTACTTAACGGGGCCTTAGGGCTGGAAACGGGGCCCCGGCGAATGGCCGCTATGATACGCTACAGACGCCCCGGAAGAGCTATGTAGAACTTCCTGCTATGTAGAACTTCCTGTTGGCGGGCGGCAGAACAGCCCGCTGGACGGCAAAAGCTTCCGGATTCGAGTCAAAGGCCTGTAGAACCCTCCGCAACTCATGTCGCTTTCGGACGACCAACTACGCCGCCTCGCGCACCTTGCCCGGATCGGCATCCGGCCCGAGGAATCGGCGGCCGCCATCGAGCGCCTGAACCGGGTCCTCGGCCTGATCGACCAGCTGAAGGCGGTCGACACCGCCGGGATCGAGCCCATGGCCCACCCCCTCGACGCCGTGCTGCCCGAAGGCCAGCGGCTGCGGCCGGATGAGGTCACCGATAAAGACCAGCGTGAGCTTTATCAGTCGGTCGCCCCGGCCGTCCAGGATGGCCTTTACCTGGTCCCGAAAGTGCTGGAGTAGGTGCTT
>Ga0209131_1000046_pt1 | contig 107528 bp, 74 predicted proteins | sample GraSoi_2013_40cm_FD_185826 | JGI IMG/M metagenome (GOLD analysis project Ga0209131, IMG submission 185826) | Grasslands soil microbial communities from the Angelo Coastal Reserve, California, USA - Sample 9_17_2013_40cm (SPAdes) (version 2) | ecosystem: Environmental > Terrestrial > Soil >... | reverse complement strand
TGACGACCACCGAGATGCTCGAAGTCATTCGTCGACTCGAAGAGGCCGGTCGTATCGAGATGCTCAAGCTGCTGCACTTCCACATTGGTTCGCAACTTACCGACATCAAGCGAATCAAGAACGCGATGAAAGAGGCAGCCCGCGTTTACGCCAAGGTTTATCAGATGAAAGTGCCGGTGGACCTGCTGGATGTCGGCGGGGGCATGGCGGTTGACTACGATGGTTCCAAGACGGCGTTTGACTCATCTGCTAATTACAGCGCCCAGGAGTTCGCCAACGACGTTATCTACACCATCAAGCAGGTCTGTGACGATGAAAACGTGCCGCATCCGACCATCATCCAGGAGTCGGGCCGTTACCTGTCTGCCTATCACGCTATGATAGTCACCAACGTACAGGACGAAATCGAAACTGTAGTTGAAGACATAACGCCCATCGAAATTGATGACGACGATCCGCAAGTCGTCACTGAATTGGGCGACCTTCGCTCTTCAGTAACAGTAAAGAACTATCGCGAGTATTACCACGATGCCCTGGAACACCGCGAAGAGTTGTTCACTCTCTTCAACCTTGGTCTCGTGTCCCTCGAAGATCGCGCGAAGGGGGAAGTGCTGTTCTGGGATATTTGCGAACGCGCGGACAAGTATGCGCAACAGGCCAAATATGTTTCGGAGGAGTTTGACGATCTGCGCCGGTTGCTCTGCGCCAAGTATTTGACGAACTTCTCAGTTTTTCGCTCGGTCCCTGATCACTGGGCGCTCGATCAGCTGTTTCCCATTGTGCCGATTCATTACTTGAACAAGGCGCCTACCGAGTACGCCACCCTCTGCGACATCACCTGCGATTCGGATGGAGTGGTAGACAAGTTTGTAGATCTACACGACGTCAAGCACGTCCTCGAGCTTCATGCGCTGGTGCCCGGTGAAACGTACTATCTGGCGTTTCTACTCGTCGGCGCCTATCAGGAGGTAATGGGAAACAACCATAACCTTTTTGGCACCCCGCACGAGGCTCACATTTACATTGATGATGATGGTTATCTCATTAAGAAGGTGATTCGCGGCACTACCGTCGGAGAAGCTACGGAGCGCGCGCGTTACGAGAAGAGCCTGCTTCACGACGGCTTTCGCCGTTTGATTAATCAACGTGTCAAGGAGGGCGAACTTAGCGAAGCCGAGGGCGCGGACCTGGCGCAGTTTTATGAGTCACGTTACGACGCCTACACCTATCTTGCGGTAAACGGTGCGAAGACGCGTTCAAGGCGGCGCACAGATTTTTGAATAGTTTATAAGTGAACCAGCAATTATTTTTTGACGTTCACCATTTGAGAGGTTGACAAGTTTTATGGTTACGCAGCGAAAACCCAAAGCATCGAAATACCTTACGACGCCCACCCGTCCGGTTCAGGTTGATCGCGACAGATCGGTTGCTGGTCTGCTGGAAAAGATGGAGGGCGCGGGCTTCGGTGGCCGGCAATTGGCCGAAGCTCATCGCATCTGGCTCGACATGCTCGGCGACAATACCACGATTATTGTGGCTGGCTCGGGAGCTCTAATCCCGGCGGGAATGCGCCGTTTATTGGCCTACGTCATTAAGAACCGTTTCGTGGACGTGCTGGTGCTGTCCGGGGCAATGCTTTTCCATGACCTGCACGAAACGCTCGGCCGCTACCACTTCCAGGCCCATCCAAACATGACGGATGCCGAACTGGACGCCTCGCAAATCAGCCGCATGTGGGACCTGCTCGCCAGCGACGAAGAATACCGCGAAGCCAATGAATGGGTGGGGGGCTTTACCAATCAGCTCGATCAGTCACGTCCTTACTCGACCCGCGAGTTTCTGCATCTGCTGGGTCGTGAGTTAGCGGAGATTGCCACCGAAGACGGCGTCCTGACCTCCGCTTACAAAGCGCGAGTGCCGATCTTCTGTCCGGCGGTTGCCGATAGTGGCATCGCGGTGGGAATTGCCGCGGCGCGTTTTGAGAAGAAGAATAACTTCATGTTCGACATCGTTCAGGACGTGCTCGACATGGCCAACCTGACAGCGCGCGCGCGACTAACCGGGATAATAAATCTTGGCGGTGGCACGCCGAAGAGCTTTGTGCAGCAGACTGAAGTTTCTTCGTTCATCCTGAAGAACCACCATCAGGGTCACAAGTACGCCATCCAGATCACGACGGATGCGCCCCACCCGGGCGGCCGCTCCAATGCAGTGTCGTTTGACGAGGGATTGATTTACGGAAAACTAGCTCGCGGCGCTCATAGCGCCTACGTGAATTGCGATGCCACCATCGCGCTGCCAATTCTCATCACCGCTTTGTCGCAGACTGCCGCGAAGTATCTCAAGGGCCGCAAGCGCCCTAACTTCACCTTCGGTCGCGAACTGATCGTGGAAGTGCCTTAATCCGGCGGCCGCTGGGCTTTTCGCCGCGACGCCGCCAGAAAGCCCATACCAATAATCAAGAGCGGCGCCGAAAGTCCCAGCATGCCCAGGTTCGCGACCCGCTTTAGATTCAGGACCACTACTGCTGCAGCGACCATAAATAGAATTCCAATTAACCGCAGAGCTGTTGCTGACAAGGTTCTACCTCCATTGTAGTGAAGTCAATACCACGGCGCGCTTGCGGGTGGGTAAACGATGGGCTGGGAACGTACTGACCCACCCGCTACCGCGCGGCGATACTGACCTCATTACTCTCAAGCGGCTTGCGGCCCAAATACTGGAAAGCCGCGGAGCTATTCCCGTTCATAGTAGTCACCGTGAAAGGTTCAAACTCCAACTGCTGGAACGGAATCATAATTTCCTCAATCCATTCCCGGCGGTGATGCCTCACCGTCAACCCTTCGGGCAATTCAAACACTCCGTAACAACCGTAGCTTTCGGCGTATTCCTCGTAACGCTGACGATTACGCTCATCGTCATTAACCAACAGGTCGCTAACGTAGACCACCCCACCCGGCCTTAACACACGTTCGACCTGAGTGATTAGCCATCGTTGATCGTTGCCGTTGGGAATACAGGTGAGTACTGCGAACAGCAACACGGCGTCCAGGTTATCGTTCGCAAACGGCAACCCCCGCCCATCGTTACGAACGAACGATGCGCCAGGAATTTCAACCTGCGCCCGCGCGAGCATCCGCTGAGAAAAATCCGCGCCCACGAGATTTGAAAAACCCGCTCGGGAGAGTTCGGCCAGCGTGCGGCCATACCCACAACCGTAATCAAGAATGCGAGCCTGTTTGTCTGAATATTTTTCCAGCCAATCCAGGCGCAGAGGATGCGAGAAGCGTTTCTCATGGGCTACGCGATCCCAGTAAAGAATCTGCGAGGAACCGACCTGCATCATTCGACTCTTATTTTGAAAGAAGCCTGGTTAGCTACCGGTTCGAACTCAGGTCCGAAGGACCTAAAGCAAGCTTGAATTGTCTGGTAACGCGATTTAGCAAACAGCCTCACGTCAGCCACTGCAGCACTTCCTCTTCGCCCGTGCTGCGCTCACCGCCGACGATGTGAATGAAGTATTCCTCCAGGGAAATTGGTCCGGTGTGCTCGCTGTCGCCATCAACCTGGATGCCCTTGCGCAGCTCGTTAAGAGAACCCGATGCTAGCAGCTTGCCCTGGGCGATGATGGCAATATCGGAGCACAGTCGTTCGACGATCTCCAGCACGTGTGATGTGAGGAAGACCGTCAACCCCCGCGCCGTGAGCCGTGATAGCAAGTCTTTCAGCGTGCGTGAAGCGATCGCATCGACTCCTTCAAAGGGCTCATCGAGAAAGAGGATCTCCGGGCGATGGATCAGGGCACACGCAAGGGAAAGTTTCTTTTTCATCCCGTGAGAATATTCGACGATTAGTTTCTTGGGTTCACCGGTCAATTCCATCAGGTCCAGCAGTTCAGGCGATCGCTCTGCAATTTCTGCCTTTTGCAACCCATACATTCTTCCGGTGAAGCTCAGCATTTCTGCGCCGGTGAGTCTCTCGAAGAGGTTCAGATCCTCAGGGACGACGCCGATCCGTCGTTTCACTTCCAGCGGTTCGGTTGAAAGATCGCGACCGAGCACTCGTATTCGCCCGCTGGTCGGCGCTAACAGTCTGGTCAACATTTTTATCGTAGTAGATTTGCCGGCGCCGTTGGGGCCGAGAAAGCCGAAGAAGCTTCCGCGCGCGACCGAGAGATTGAGGTTGTCGACGGCTACGAAATCCCCGAAACGCCGTATGAGAGCGGAGGTCTCGACCGCCATTGAAGTGTTTGGCGCTTCGCCATTGAGTGATTCGCGCATCGACAAGGTTTGTACGCGGGAAAACCGCAGCCCGTCAAGCGACCGAAGTTCAGGGCACCCGAATCCATTTTCGCGCTTCGCGCTCATTGCGGGCGGGACGCCCGCGGTCCCAGCAATCACTTGAGCGCTAAGGGGCCACTATCAGTTTCTGATACATCAAATGCGACGCGGTCGGCGAGGAAGAAGCTGAGGACCGAACAAGCGGCAACCGTGATCACATTGGCGCCAGTGATAGGCAAACCGAAACGTCCCACCAGAATACTCATCAAGACGAGATTGCCGACCAGCGAAACGAGACCAGTGGTGATGTTGAACTTCGCCAGCCGTCGCCAGGTTTCCTTCTTCGCGGTCGCCGGTCGATCGTTCCAGGTCCATCGTTGATGCCAGACAAAGTTGTTCAATACTGCAAGTTCAACCGCCACTGCGGTGGCCGCCAGGTAGCTGATCGAATAGACCGTGTGCGTAAGAATGAAAAGAGTGGCTGATTGCAGACCGAAGCCGAGCAAACCGACAACATTGAACTTTATCCAGTGAATCATAGACAGTAGTCAGTAGTCAGTAGTCAGTAGTCAGTAGCCGGATATAAGAATCTCTTCTACTGACTACTGTCTACTGTCTACTGTCTTCCTCACGGCAGTCGCTCCAGTCGATATAGAGCCTGGGTATTCTTGATTGAGGAGAAGATCAGAATCGCACCCATCGCCACTGCACTGATTACGCCACCCACATCAAACAGCAAAAACCGGTGGCCCAGGATACGTGTATGCGCGCTGTGGAGAAGAGCGAGATTGCCGATGATGAGAAGGAGACGTATTTCGGTGGGTCCGAATAGTCCCTGGGAAATCTTGAAGATGCCGAGCGCGTAGGCTGCCAGATATGAATTGATAGCCAGCATCAGAAACACGACCAGCACTGCGGCGGCGACTCGCTCGCTTATGTAACCCGATAGCGCCAGGCCCAGGATTAGAAACATCGTGCCAAAAGTGTCGATGATGTGGTCGACATAAAAGCCGTAGCGCGGACGCTGTCGATCGCGGTAACGGGCCAACGTTCCATCAAGGCTGTCGCCAAACCAATTGAGAAAGATGCATACATTGACCAGGTGGAGCAGCAATGGGTTCCGCCCACTCAATGCATAGAAAACCCCAGCCAGAAACATCGCCACCAGTCCTAACAGAGACAGGTGATCTGAATTCACGCAGCCGGGCATGCGGCGAGCCAGCCCTCGGAGTGCCGCTCTTTCAAGCGGAGCCAGAACGCTGGTCTGTTCTCGCTTGGCATCTTTGAAACTGTTGGTACTCATTTAATAGCTCCGATACTCCTCGAAGATGTTTAGGCACGAAGAGCGGGGGCAAGCCACCTTCCTGACTTCGAGACTTTCTACCTGCTCGATTATTCGACGCTTGAATGTCTTTCAGGGCAATTCAGCAATTCAAGTCAAATCAGCTCCAGGTTAGGAAGGCGGGCTCGCCCCCGCTCGTTTGTTGTGCAGCCTCGTCTAAAGTCCACTTCTGGCGATTTCCGTCTTGTAGGGTTCGCGTAAACCCTTCTTAGCTTCATCGTGCGCGGCATAGATATCAGGCCGCGTCAAAACTTCGCGATACTGCGACAGGGCCTCCTCTCGTTTGCCTGCCAAATCAAAAGCACGCGCCGCATAAAGGTGGGCCATGGTAACCAGCGTCGGCTCGGCGCGGTCGACCTTGGTGGCCGCGAGAAATTCTTTTGCCGCCCGTTCCCCCTCGCCGGCCGTCAGCAAGACCTCACCGTATTTGAAGTGCACCAGATCCAGCGCCCGCGAAACGGTGTCGCGAACAGAGCGGTCGTGCAGCAGATCCTCAAAAGTCGCAAAGGCTTCACGTTCAGCCTTAGTCGCCGCTTCGATATTTTTGTTCTTGCGTTCGACCTCTGCCTGCTGGACCAACGCGTCGGCAGCTTCCAGTCGGAAGAGATAGTTGCGCGGATACTTCGCCATCAACTCGCGCGCCAGCGCCAGGGCGTCCGGGTAGCGTTTTTCCCTGGTGTAGAGAACGATCAAAAGCGTCTTGGCATCGTCTCTGGACCAGCGTCCTTCTTTCGTGACGCGCTCGATGAGCTGCAGGCCTTTTTTCTTTGAGCCACGAAAGCCGGCAATGCCGACGAGTACTTTCACGGTCATGGGCAACGACCCGACGGCGTATTCGTAAAGTCCCAGGGTAAGATTCGCGTCGATGCGAGTCGGATCCAGTTTGAGCACTTCGTGATGGTGATCTACCGCATCGCTTCCATCTCTTAGAGCGGCGAAGTGCCGGCGCTCGACCGCTTCTTCAAACGAGGCTTTGAGTCCATCGATCACCGCGAGCCAGTCAAGCGCGTCGACATCCTTGGGGTTTTGTTTGAGCGCGAGCTGGGCGAGACGCTTGGCCTCCCGCGATAAGTTGCGAAACTCCGTAATTATTTTAGGATCGACCTTGTCTTCTCCACTGGAATAAAACTCTTCCGAGCTGTAGAGGGACGATTGAAGCCGGCGCGACTCGTAAAGAGTTTTGATCCAGAGCCTCGCTGCCAGCAGTTGTGGACCAGCTGGAGAAGTCGGATAGAGCCTGACGATCTCTTTAAACTCTTTCTGCGCCCTGTCGTAGTCGAGATTATAAAGCGCTTCGATTCCGTTGCGACGCAGCTCTTCTAAATGAGCGTTTCCGGATTCAGCCGGCGTTGCTGGCGACGTGGTTGACGCGGTCGCTTGGGGGAACACTGTCGCCGCCGTCAGGGCCAATACTGCCATTACCAAAATAAAATACTTCACCAGTTACTGCCTCCATTTAGTTCAATCAGCCGGAAACTAACTAAAAGCTTCCAGATATTTAACGCCGGCGCCGGTGTTGAAGAGCACGATGCGCTCACTTGTTGCCACTTCACCAGCCGCCAGCAACTTTCTCAGCGCCGGCAAACAAGCAGCTCCTTCCGGGGCGCAGAATACGCCTTCAGCTGCTCCAATCTCGCGAGTCGCCTCGATCAACTCTTCGTCGCTGACCGCCAGCGCGGTACCCTTCGATGCGCGTATCGCGTCCAGAATCAGGAAATCTCCGATTGCTTTTGGCACTCTCAGGCCCGAAGCTACCGTCTCGGCATTGGGGAACTCGTCAGCGAAGCGTTGCCCCGCTTCGAACGCGCGCACGATCGGCGCGCACCCACTCGCTTGCACAGTAATCATTCGCGGACGGGCCGGTCCAACCCATCCCATCTGTTCCATTTCGTCGAATGCTTTCCACATGCCGATCAATCCAGTGCCTCCGCCAGTCGGGTAAATAATCACGTCGGGTAGTTCCCAGTTAAACTGCTCGGCAAGTTCGTAGCCGAGCGTCTTTTTCCCTTCAACGCGATAAGGTTCTTTCAAAGTCGAAACGTCAAACCAACCTTCCGCTTCTTTTCGCCGCGCCACTTCTGCACCGCAGTCAGTTATCAACCCCGCCATCAACGTTACGTTAGCGCCAGTCTGTTCGCATTCGACGACATTGGCGCGCGGTGTGTCGTCTGGGATAAAGATGAAACACTCGAGACCGGCCCGGGCCGCATAAGCTGCTAGCGCGCCGGCCGCGTTTCCCGCCGAAGGAACAGCAAGCTTCTGCGCTCCGAGTTCCTTTGCCATCGACACCGCTGCCGACATGCCGCGCGCCTTGAAGCTCTGCGTCGGATTCTGCGACTCGTCTTTGATGTAAAGTCTATCGATTCCAAGTTTGTTGCCCAGTCGCTCAGCCCGTAGCAACGGCGTCCAGCCCTCGCCCAGCGAAACGATGTTCGCGTCGTCTTCAACCGGCAATACTTCGCGATAGCGCCAAAGATCGGGCCGCCTGCCGACTAACGATTCCTTTGTCAAAGTGCCTTGTGCCCGTTCCAGGTCATAGCGCACCAGCAATGGTTTTCCACACTCGCGGCAGAGATTGAGCAACCGCCGTGCCTCGTGTTCCAAATGACAGGCAGCGCATTCAAGGTGCGTAACATTCATTGATTAAGGGCCTTTCTCGCAGAGTTTTTGTTCGCGCAAAGAAGATATCCGGGTGAACTCGCCATGGATTGTTGGCAGTTGGAGCAATGATCCTGCACCTGAAGTAGCGATAGTAATGGTAATGCAAACCGGTTTGCGGAACGATGCCCTGGCTCCAGAGGAGCCAAATGTTTGTAGACTTCGCGGCTACTGCTGTTTGGCGCTCCAGCGGAGCGCAATGTACTGGTGGCGAATACTCGAACCATACATTTCCTCCGCTGGAGCGAAGAACCTTATGACCGGAGGAGTCTATAAACATTCGGTCCCTCCGGGACTCAGCGATTTACTAACGGGCACCACCCAACAATTACCGCGGATGACAAACTACAAGCAAACGAAGTATCTTGTCATCCATCACCATCAACTTATTTTTTAGGAGACTACATGCCAAATCGTACTGCTGTTATTCAAACCAACAAAGGGACCATCAAGTTCGAGCTATTGGAATCAGATGCGCGGAAGACCACCGAGAACTTCATTACGCTCGCTGAGCGCGGCTATTACGACGGTGTCATTTTCCATCGCGTGATTAGCGGATTCATGATTCAGGGCGGTGATCCCACGGGCACCGGACGCGGCGGCGAGTCGGCATGGGGCGGTCGCTTCAACGACGAAATCGAGGCTTCTTCAGATGTCTATAAACGCGGCTATAAAAGAGGCACGGTGGCCATGGCCAACGCCGGGCCGAATACCAACGGTTCGCAGTTTTTCATAATGCATGCCGATTACCCGTTGCCGCCGAGCTACTCGATCTTCGGGCGCGTGACTGATGGCCTGGACGTGGTGGATGCCATCGCTACCACAGCTAAGGATAGAAGCGATAAGCCGACATCAGAAGTAAAGATGGAGAAGGTAACGATTGAAGGACCAGCCGGCTAGCACTGGTGCTTTTAAGGTGAGGCGAGCAGTAAAGTAGAAGCTCAAGCTCTTCACCGGGACCGCGGGCGTCCCGCCCGCTAAGGTGCGGCACAAAAATCGTCGGGCTAAAGCGCTCGTTACGGACGGGACGCCCGCGGTTCCAGGTTTCGAATCGCTGCCGACACAAAACTCTTCCCTGCGCCAACCGAATCTTCCAGCGTCATTCCCTTCCCCAATCCCGCAGCAATCGCAGCAGACAAAATGCAGCCCGAGCCGTGAAGCCCTCCGCCGCTGATGCGTTGCTCACGAAACACAGTCAACTTCCCTTCGTTATCAAGCACATCAATCGCTTCTTCGCTTTCTGCCTCCTGCCTTCTGCCTTCGGCTTTCTCTTTTCCCAGGTGGCCACCTTTTATCAAGACCGCGCGTGCGCCCAACGCGCGGATAGCGGCAGCAGCGCGTCTCATCTCAGCTTCGGACGTAATCGTCATTCCTGTCAGCGTCTCCGCTTCCGGAATATTTGGAGTTACGAGACTCGCCAGAGGCATCAATTCATTTACCAGTTCGCGCACGGCAGCTTCTTCCATGAGCCGGTGTCCTGAAGAGGACATGATCACCGGGTCAACCACCGGCCGTGGCAAATCAGTTTCGCGAAATAGACGCGCGACCTCGAGCACTACTGAACCCGTCGGCAACATTCCTGTTTTTGTGCAGACGATTACGAAACCCTCAAGCAACGCTTCAACCTGCACCCTTACTACTTCCGCAGGCTGATGCACGGCGCCTAAAAACTCGGTTGAGTTCTGAAAAGTAACTGAGGTGATCGCCGCACAGGCTTGCAAACCAAAAGCGGCAAAGGTCCTGACATCTGCGAGCACACCCGCACCACCGGAAGGATCGAATCCGGCAATCGTCAGCGCGCTGGAGGGTTTCAGATGTTGCATGATCGATTTAATTCGGCTTTGCCTTAAGAGTCAAAATGCAGCGATTTGCAGTGAAGATTTCCATTAGCCCCAACGGGGCTACGACCCGTTGGGGCATCGCTGAGAACTTATTGTAGTCGTCAGGGAATTCTGATTTTTGCGGCAAAGCCATCCAAATCACCATTGAGTGCTCTTAGACTTCTTCCCTTGCAAACCCGCGCCGGATTTCCTCGACGACATCAGCGAGCCGAGCCGGTAGTTGCAGCATTCTGATAGCCGCAACACCTTGCGCGCCGGCCCGAATGCATTCTGCAACGTTGCCCATCATCACGCCACCAAGCGCCAGGATCGGAAAGGGAGAGAGCCCTGAACAAACCCTGCTCAAGGCGGTCAGCCCCGGCGGTTCACCGAATTCTTTCTTGGATGCTGTCTCGAAAACAGGACCGAACACGGCGAAGTCGGCGCCGCCCCGACGCGCTAGCTTCGCTTCCTCAAGTGAGTGCGTGGAGACCCCAATCAGGAAGTCATCGCCAAACGTTTGACGCACAACTGCAGTGGGTAGTGAAGACGTGGTTAAGTGGACACCATCTGCACCGGCGGCTGCGGCAATGTCCGAACGATCGTTTATTAGAAGTTTGGTAGCGCTTCCGAGGGTGATACCGGCGGCGCATGAGGCAAGTTGGTAGAGGACACTTGCAGTCAAATTCTTTTCCCGAATTTGAACCAGATCGATTTGCGCGACAACGGCTGCTTGCACCAGTTGGAGAACGCTTGAGAAGTCTTCAGCTGCCGGCGTTGTCCGTTCGGTCGTCTGCCCGCTCGTGATGAGATAAATCAGCGGGCGCGGCAGGCTGTGGAGGTCTAACGACATTTTTTTTAGGATAACTTGGTTCGGTGCCTTCCCGGAGTGTGTGAACAGTCTGTTGGAAATGAAATATTTCCCAGAAGGCGATCCCGATGTTCAGGAGACCAACGCCGGTCACTGCCCCACGTATCCAACCGGAAGCAACTACAGCCTGCAAGTTATACATGCCGGTTTTGCGCGCAGCGTAAAGCAGAAAATAGTTGTTACCCCAGTCACTCAGCCCGAGGGTACCCTGCGGAACCCACGGCAAGAGTGCGAGCACAATACCGATTTCCAGGCAGAGGATGATATAGAAGATTACACTTAACTTGGCTGACATCGCTTGGTTCGTCAATAGTGAATGGTAAATGGTGAATGGTAGATAGCAATCGTTGGAGTGGCATCCTCGATTTCACTATTCACCATTTACTATTCACCATTTACCATTGTCTTCCTACTTCCCTTTCTTCGTTTGGCTCGCGGCCTGTGCCTGCAGGCTCTCCAGCCGAGCACCAATGTCACGATAGCCGATGTCGACGCCGTAGACGTCCGTAAACGCCGCCACGGCGTTGTTCAAGTCGCCCATCTGTTCGTAGGCGGCGCCGAGCTCGTATTTCAAGGCTTTGGATTCTTCGGCGTTGCGGCCCGGGGCATCGAGACCTTTCTTGAACCAGGTCACTGCAGCCTGGGGCATACCCTTTTGAGCGAAGCAATGACCCAACATGTTGCAGCAGTGAAAGTATCGCGGTGTGCCGTCAGCAGAACCGGTTAAGCCGGCTGCGACCTGGAATTCTCGAATAGCCTCATCGAGCAGATCCATTTCCTTGTAGGCCGTAGCCATATTGTAATGCGTTTCGTAATCTTCATGGGCGGTGGCGCTATCGCCTTCCGCCTCCAGCCGAAACTCTTCGAAGATCTCAGCAAGACCGGAATCAATTCCTCTGCCGGCAGGCGCAGCCGGCCTGGAATCAGGAACAGGCGGCTCAATTACGATCTCGCCGAAAGCAATTTGCTCCGTCGCTGTTTCGCCTTCCGGTTTGACCATCGCCAGGTCGAACTCCAGGTCCGTCGCTTCAGTGCTTTGACTTGCTACTTCAAGCTGCTTGCGGCGAACGTCAATTTCAGGATGAGCGCCAAACTGACGTTCGAGCAGTTCAAGCGTGTCGAAAGCAATGTCGGAATAGCCCTGCGTGATATAAAAATCCACGCTTTCGAGTTCCTGACGCATCATTGCCGCGGCACTTGGCTTTACCTCTCCCTCGCCCTCTAAACGTTTGGCAGCCGGCTGACCAACGGTCTCAGCCACTGCGGGTTCTTCCGCCTCATTCAGATCAGCAAAAGAAATTCCGGCGGGTGCAGGTGCTTCCTCGGCAACTGAGTTCCATTCAAATTCCAGCGTTTCCGCTTTAGTCTCGCCGGGAGTCTCGCTGGTTATTTCAAAACTGTCGAAGGTCGGCACTACGGCGGGTTCGTCAAGGAAGGGGGCACCTTCAACGGTTTCTTCCAAAAAGCCTCCCAACAAAGTCAACCGATCAAGAAAATGTTGTTCGTCGGGTGCTAGACGGATCAGTTGGGTCAGGGCGTAGCGTTCCTCGTCGGGAAGGCCGGCCGCTTCCGCAGCCTCAGCGAGGCGTTCCAGGGTGCCGCGCAGCTTGTCCATGTCGCGCTGCCACCAATGAATCCTGGTGAGCAACCGCAGGCCGGGCACGTGTTCCGGATTGCCCGCCAGTAGTTCATCTACCAGTTCAAGCAAGTCATTCTCTTCGCGTCCGGCAAGCATTTGCTCGATGATGTCACCGAGAATCCTGGCGGCTTCGTCTTGCTGGCCCAGCTTCAGGTAGAGACGAGCCACTTCGATATAAGATCGATAGTTTGATGCATCCTCTTTCATCAATAGAGCGGTGGCTCGCTCGGCCCCGGGAGCGTCTTCCGCATCTATGTAGGTCTGCGCTAACATGGAAATGAGCTCGAGATCGTCAGGGGAGTCGGCAACAGCTTTTTGCAGAATCTCAGCTGCGTCGTCAGCACTGCCTAATTTCGTATGCGCTGAGACGAGGCCCTTCAGCGCTACCCTGTTATTGGGGCTCAGCTCGAGTGCTTTGGTGTAAGCGCCGAGGGCTTTTTCGAACTGTGCGTTTTCCAGCAGACGGTTTGCCGCTTGACTGAAAGCTTTGGCTGCTTCGGGCAGCAAGCGTTCCTTCAGATAACCTTCACCAAGCTTGAGCCTGATATCAGTGTTTTGCGGATCGAGATCGGCGATCTTGTGGAGCACGTCCAGAGTGTCCTTGCTCCGGCCGGCGCGGGTGTGGGCATCGGCAACTACGAGATACTGCGTGCGAGCGTCAGCAATCAGACCCTGGGCCGCATAAAGTTCTCCAAGCTCCCTGGCGATCGCCGGATCGCGCGGTTTGAGCTTTTCGATCTTCCGGTACATCGCGATGGCTTTTAGCCGGAATTCCTGTTCGCGAAAGTGTTCGGCTATTCTCAGGAAGCAAGTCGCCGCTTCTTCTTTTTCGCCGGCGCGCGCCAAAAGATCTCCCAACATGTTGAGAGTGGTGAGATCGCTATCATCATGCTTGATGATTTGACGATACTCTTTAATGGCGGCGTTAATCTTCCCTTGCGAGAGGAATTTCTCAGCGGCCTTTATGACCTTAGCTTTTTCAAAAGCCATAAGGGTTATTATGTATCACTGAATATGGGATCCGAGTCAAACGTGGGCAGCGATTGTGGGACACAGGGATCAGGTGTAGTTCTTATTAAGCCGGTGTTTCTAAAGGTGAAACGACCGGGGCTACGCTAACATGCAGAAAATATGACTGTCAACGCACTTCATTTTTGAGAGTGAATCACAGCCGAACAAAACCGTCCACGCCTGCGTCAGGTGGCTTTTCCCGACGCGCACAATGGTCCCAACTTGGTCAACGGACCGCGCTGGTTGGCTTTGTCCTCTATTCCGCTTTCGCGCCCCATTCAATTGCCGCCGCCGAAATCTCGTTGGCAATTGTAGGCGCGGGTTGGTTGGTCCGCACCATCGCCACCAACAAAACCGGCTTTCGGCATACTCGTTTTGATTTGCCTGTCTGGCTCTTCTTTCTGTGGACCGTCGCGTCTTCCCTTCTTTCTCAGGAGCCACGCATTAGCATAGCGAAGATCCAATCAGCCTGCGTCTTCTTGCTTTTTTATCTCGCGCAGGCAATCGTCACTAAAAAAACTGCTGTGTTGCTCGTCGCGGTAATGATCCTGTCAGGCTCAGTCGGGACACTTTACAGCATTTACGATCTGGTCCGGGGCCGCGGCGTAGTTGTTGTATCCGTCTCGCCTGACAGTCCGTTACAAGCTCAGCTGCGCGCCGGCGATGCCGTTTGGCGAGTAGCCGGGCAGCGGGTTTATTCGGTTCCTGATATTGATGACGCTATCAGAAAGTCGCCGCCAGCAACCAACCTGGTAGTCAGCATTATCTCGCAGGGGGAACACGTTGAGCGTCCGGGCCTGGTCGTTACCGATACAATCAAGCGACGGGCGTCGCCCTCGGGAATAGTCGGGGGCGGGCCGACTCATCGCTTTCGAGCGTCTGGTTGGACGCGACACTACGAAACCTATTCCGAGATTCTCCAGGTTCTCGCTCAACTTGCTCTGGGTCTACTCGTCGCCAACTACAAAAATCACCGTTTGAATTTTCGCGCGAAGCTCGCCTGCGCCGGCTTCGGCTTACTCGCTCTGGGTATTGCGCTCACCGCCATGCGAACTGCGTTAGTGGCACTGGCATTCGGTGTTTTCATAATAAGTCTTCGCGCGTTGGGGAGCTTGCGAACCCGGGTACCGCTGCGAAGCCGCGCTACGGTCTTGAGTATCGCGGTTATTAGTCTCCTGCTCGCTATTGGCGCCTTCGTTGTTTACCGAACGCGGGCGCCGCACGCGCTCTCGCTGCAGGATCCAAGTTCGTCGTTAAGGGTTCAGGTTGCGCGTGTCGGTGCCTCGCGCATAATGGAGCACCCGCTATTCGGTCATGGGATGGACTCAGTGCACATTCACTGGAAGGAATGGGGCTTCCCTGGAACCGACATGCTCCACCTGCATTCAACGCCACTGCAACTGGCATTTGATCGGGGACTACCGGCGCTCTTTTTATGGCTCTGGATCATGTGGATTTTCTGGCGCACCGCTTCGAGCGGCGAAAAATCTCTGCGCGATTCCAGCGACACCAATCGCTATGGCCTGCTGCTGGGAGCCAGCGGCGCAGTCGCCGGTTTCTTCGCCAGTTCACTCGTTAACTACAATTTCGGGGACGGCGAAGTTGCGCTCGTGTTTTGGTGGTTGATGGGAATCGTGGTGGCGTTAACGATCAGTGAGAACGGGCGAGATACTTCAAGATTAGCCCGCTAGTCTTGTTGGCGCTTTACTACTCTGTGCCTCCTCTGTGGGCTCTGTGTCTCTGTGGTGACTCCTTGTTTTTTGCGTTTATTCACCACAGAGACACAGAGCACACGGAGGCTGCAAGAGGAATTCAAATTACGTCGGCGAAGTTGCGCCGGCTCTTCGCAAACCACCAGTAACCAAACACAAAAACAATTAAGGCCAGGATCGCGAAGTAGCCGAGGCTTGACCAGTCCGGAGCCAGGCCTTCCAAAAAAATCCGTCGATAGCTGCGGACCAGTGCGGTGAAGGGGTTGGCATTGATGAAGGCACGGTAGCGTTCCGGCACGATCGACTCCGGATAAATAATCGGCGTCAGATACATCCAGGCCATTAAGACAAGGGTAATGCCCTGGACAATGTCGCGCAGAAACACGCCGAGCGAAGCGACGAGCCAGGCGGCGCCGAGCGTAAAGATCAGTTGCGGAATTAACAACGCCGGCAGCCACAGAATGGTGGTGTGCAGTTCGTGGCGAACAATGACCGTGGCTACGACCAGCGCGAGCATTCCAAACATCTGGTTGCCTAACGACGAAAGCGCTTGCGCTACCGGTAACGTTTCCAAGGGGAAAACGACGCGCTTCACCAGGTTTGCATGGTTAACAATCGTTGTGGACGACTGCTGTAGCGTCTCCTGAAACATCGTCCAGGGCAGTAAGCCGCAGAAAAGATAGAGCGCATAATCAAGGGCAGTGCCCTGAGGACCGAAGCGCGCGTTGAAGATTCCAGCAAAGATAAACGTGAAGATGGCGATCATTACCACCGGCGTGACGATGGCCCAAAGAATTCCCAGCACGGAGCCCTTGTAGCGTGACACTAACTCTCGCCGCGCCAGCGACAGGATTAGTTCGAAACGGCCGGGAAGTTCCCAGAGAGGTCGCCACACCGCGCGCCGTGCTGTTTGAGCAGAAATCATTTCAGTTTAATTGGGCTTGGGGTCTTGGGTCTTGGGTCTTTGGTCTTTGTGGTTTGGTTCTGAAATCTGAGATCTGAGATCTGAGATCTGAGATCTGAAATTTCAAATCTCAAAAAGGACCCAAAACCAAGAGCCAAAGCACAAAGACCAAAGACCCAAGACCAAAGACCAAAGACCAGCTTTCAAAGTTTTCCAAACCCGCGCCAGCTGTTCTTGTTATGCCAGCCAATCTTCACCTCTTCGCTCTCGATGTCACGCCACCACTCTTCAAAGTCTTCACGCCGGATGTAGTGTGAAGTCGGCGCCACCAGGTGATCGAACACAATTGTGTGTTGTTCCCGCCAGCCAAACTGTGAAATCGCGCTGAGGTAGTCGTTGTAAAAAAGATGACGAGCCAGTCGCGAACCGCTCTCGAAACGGTTAAGCGGACCATAGACTAATTTCGTGGCCAGATACACCAGCGCGGTGGGAACCTTCGAAAGCTGCAACAGCGCCCGGCGGTCGATCCGCGAACCGAATTTTTCTCGCAGTGGATCGATGAAGCGCGTAATCCATTCGTTATTCTCTGCGCCATAGACCCACGCCGAAATATTGCCACCAGCCCTCACCTTCGACGCCAGCGACCGAAAGCCGGCGCGTGGATCCGGCAGGTGATGCAACACACCGATTGAGAATGCATAGTCAAACACGCGCGCGAAAGGCAGATGATAAATGTCGGCCTGAACGATATGCGCATTCTCCAGTTCGCGCGTAGCACTAAACGCAGTTTCCACAGCGTCGCTCAGGTCAACTCCGATCACTTCACGCGCGCCCCAGTTTGCAGCCAGTTGCGTATGCCGGCCTTTTCCGCAGCCGCCTTCCAGCACCACTTTGCCCTGAAAAAACTCGGGACTAACCGGTGCGATCCACCCCAGGAACTGATCCGCGTAGAGGTCATCGCTTTGAACGAAGTGTTGCCACTGCCAACCAAAGTTCTCGGCGGTGGCTGCCTTATCGGCCTCAACTTTTTCCGGCATGGCAAACCGGGGGACTCCGCGAACGATTGGAAAACTACGCGCGCAGGACTCGCAAGCCAGTTCGCCTTCCATGATCTCGACGCTTTCCTCGCGTGTAACGGACGCGAGCAATATTGCACCGCCACATACAGGACATCTCAAATAGTCGAGTAACTTACGCTTCATACAATTCCGGAAGGGGCCGACCAGTCCTCCCAGCCGAGTAGGTAGTTGTGCATTGTCGCTTTGTTCTCTCATTAACACCGCGGCTTTAGCCCGGTGGGTCGAGAACCATACGAAACGGAAACCGTTTAAACGATTTCACTTTCCTCCATCTTGCCTGATCACCAGGCTGAAGCCGCGGTGCTAATAAAAGCAATCGTCAAGCAGGTCTATTAATCATTAGGCGGGATTCAATGTAGGGTAGATAACAACAGCTTACAAGCGGACCAGAAGCGCTCATGCAGGATGAGACAGGATACTAGTTGTCTGGATTTATTGTCAGGCTGCCGACAAGATACGCAACTTCACCGGTGTTTGACTGGAGCTTGAGAGTATAGTCTCCGGACGGCGTATTCGCGGCGACCGTGACGGTAAAACTAATAACCGGCGTAGACCTGTGAAACTCTTCGCGGGTCAAACTTGCAGGATCAATGCTCATCGAGGGTGAGCTTAGAACCAGACCATTGCCGGGTATTTGATCCACTCCTTCACCGCCGACGTAGACCGTGATCTTCTCACCGGTCCTCACCGGCACCGGCACGCTTGAGAGCTCACCGTTAAGTCCGATAAAACGCGGAATCAAAACCGGCGCCGAATTCTGCGGCGGCACGAGCACATAATTCAACGATGTCGGCTTGTCCGTGATTACGCGCATGCTGCTTCGCATTTCCACGCTACGAAAAGCACGACCTCGCAGTCCGGGTTGACGATCGCCGGCAGCGGTGAGAGCGTCCCCTTCTTTAGTCGCCGCATCGAGATATTCGATCATTGCGCGGTAGTTACCGGCGGGAACGCTGTTGAAGTTAAATCTTCCGCTGGACGAGGTGAGACCACTGGCCATGACCTTGCCGCTATCGAGATCTTCAATCCAGACATGGGCGGCAATTGCCGGCAATAGACTGCCGCCAATGCTGCTGAGAATCCTGCCTTCGATCGAGCCGGTTTTTTCCCGAGGCCCATAAAGACCGCGAGCGGCCGCCGCATCGGCCTCGCTAAGAGTACGTTCGGTGATCGCCGGCAGGCCATAAGTTCCATTGAGAGCCTGCGATGCCTGCATGGTCGCACCAATAACGTGAGAATGACTCAGGCCAAGCAGGTGTCCAAGCTCATGGGCCAGCGTTGATTCGAGATCGTAGGTGCCCGGCGTGCCGTCAGTTGAGAATTGAAGGGCAGCGCCGCTTTCCGAATACGGGTAGGGATTGAGAACGATGTCTGCTTCGCTTATCTCTCCGCTATCGAGATCATAGAAGACTCGGGTTCGCGCCGTAGTATTTCCTTCAGCAAAGAGCGCGAGGTTCTCTCCGGTGGCGGCAATGGTAATCAGGCTTACGCCGTCGCCGCCGGCTGTTGGGCTGACGGACTGCTTCTTCGAAGTGACTTCGACAAACTTGATATTGGCTGCGCGTGACCAACTGGCAAGCGCACGGTGCACTGCCCCGAGTACGTCGCTGTCAGCTTTGATAGCCGGCGATGCCGACGAAAGCGAAGTCGAAAGAGCCACCTGAATGTTCCTGGCGGGCCATTTGATCTCTCGCTCCTGTGCAGCAGCGGGAAGGTCAAACGACGACGGTTGACTGGACGTAACAAAAGCCAGTATCGCCATCAATGCCAGGATCGGATTAAGACGTCGCATTCGGTGAGTACGGATTAATAACTTTTAGGGAACGCCGGCGCTTGCAAGAGGCGCGGCAGGACGAACTGCTGGCGAGATAGTATCACTTCCCCGATATTTTGACGGCAAAAAAAGAACCCCGTACGCTATCAACGTACGGGGTTCTGCATTGGGCGCCGGCGGCTGACACCAGGCGCTAAGGAATGATCGTGATCTGTGGTGCTGTGGCTACCGGCCTGCTTCCGGTCGTCCCGGTAGATTTGGTAACCGTCACAACTAGCTTGTAATCAATTGGCGCAGCTCCCGCCAGCGTGGCGGGTAAAGTTACCGTAATTACATCGAGCCCGAGCATATGGGTGTTCGGTTGCACCGCATCGGGAACTACATCGATAGTCGTTGTGCCGTTAATAAAAGAAACCTTCGTTTCTGTGCGCGAGGCGAAGCGGACGCCGGTGGCGTAAATCTCGAGCCTGGTAGGCGCCAGCGTACCCGAAGCGTCGAAAGGGCTGGTTACCTGGAAAGGTCCTACACACATAATTGCCATCGGATTGCTGACATTACAAACCTCGGCATTACCGCCGGCATCATCTGTGTCGGTGTGGATGTCCGGCTGCGACCCGGGTATTTGAAGGAAGCCACGATAAACTGTACCCCGATTGTTAATGACAACCCGCGCAATTCCAGGTGTTGTGAAGCCGATGGGCACCACGAACCTGATACCTTCCGACGGTGAGTCGCCCACAAAATAAAGTCCAGCCGCGACACCTTGAATGGCAACAGATACTCCGTTGAGCTCAACTGGAAGTACGGGGCTCCGTAAGGCTTCGTCTCCCAACCCCAGTCCAACAGCGGGTTTGTCTGAATCAGCAAGGCCTACTGTCGACCTGACAATGCTCAACTCGCCAGCCGATAGACTGGTGGGATCTCCGGGACTCGGCGTTGGTGTGGGAGTCGGGCTCGGACTCGCATTTGGATCGGCGCTCGCAAAGGGGCCCATGTTGCTTGCCCCGGTGAAGAACGAAAGCACCGCAGACGACTGGGTAGTTACCGGTGGAGTTAAAAGCAAAAACACTTCGGGGCTGCTGTCAGCATTGCCGCCGCCAAGTTCCAATCCTGACATACTGAACGCCATCCGCCTTAGCGTGCTGCTCGTCAACGGGCGGATACCGGAGACACTTAGTTGAGCGGGATTTCTTGTAAGTCGCGCAAAGGTGTTGGTATCAGTTACAGGCACTTGTGTGACGAAGAGCTGGTTGGGGGATATCAACTCGGTAGGCGTCGCGTTCAAACCCGCTGCATCAGTCTTCTCGACAAGTGTGCCGTCAGGCTTAAAGTTTAACGCCGAAGCAAAGACCAGCGCGTGAGGCGCCAGCGAGCTGTCGTAGTCAGTAAAAGTGGGGAAATGAATGACGTCACCGATGCAGGTATCACATTCAGGTGGCCTCTTCCCGACTATCTTGGCGCTACCATCCGAGACCTTGGAGACAAACACTGACAGGAAAGCTGCGTTCGTCGTGTTGTTGGCAGTAGGGTCTACGGCTCGCGACTCGTAAGCGACATACGCGCCATCGCGGCTCAGACGCCTGCCCTGACTAAGCACATTAATCGTCGCATTGGCGCCCGTGCTTGTTTCCTTGGTTTTTGTAAGTTGCCGATAATTGGTCACTGCTGAGCCGGAAAAATCCGCCACGTAAACCTCTGCATTTCCATGCCCGGCATCATCGTTATTACTCCCGGCCAGATCAGCTGTAGAGAGAAATGCAACCACACTGCCGTCGGCCGACAGTGATGGGTTCTGCTGGAATCGCGAAAAGGTTCTTGGAGTGATAAAAAGATCTTGGGTGTTCGTTCCCTGAACTACCGTATTTGAACCGGGAGCGAAACCGCTGGTGGTGCGACAAAGAAACAACTCGGCGTTCGCATCTGTGTTACCTACCGCGGTTACCAGGTTGCGGTTCGAAATAAACGCCAGCGTGTTTCCATCGTCACTGATCGCTGCCTCACGATTATCATCCAGCACATCGGGAAGAAATATTCCGGTACGCAGCGGGCGGCTGGGCGTTGTGTCTGTAACTTGTCGGAAGGTGCCGAGGGTTAGATCACTAATAGGGGTGATGTCGTCACCTGTCGTCAGATCGAAGACGTCGTCGATCTCAGGAAGCCTGTAGATCCAGATCTCCTGGTTGCCGTCAGCGACCAGGGCAGTACTGTCTGTCCCATCAAAGTTACCAGGATTGGGAGCGTTTGAACTGAAGACGACGGTGTAGACACGTTTCCCAGCGACCAGCGACGGCTCAAAGCTAATCACCGGACGATTATTGCTAATCTCAATCTTCACCAGATTCAGGTCTGGCGGCGTTGGCAATGGCGTCGGCGTAGGGATCGGTATCGGCGTGGGACTCGGTGTCGGTGTCGGCGTTGGAGTCGGGGTCGGGGTCGGTGTCGGAGTTGGACTGGCCGGTGGCTTTTGGACGTTCTTCGTATTGGTTAATTGAAAGATACGCCGTTGGGCGTAATCGATTATGAAGATTTCGCGATTTCCATCGGCGTTGCGCGGACTCTGCGTGTCCAAATTACCATTCGACTCAAAAACGACGAAGCGGCCGTTTGCGGTTGTGTCACCGGCAAACGAATAAAACCCACCTGGACTTGAAGTCACCTGTACTGCGAATGGATCGGGCGTGGGGCTCGTCGTCTGTGCTTGCGCGTACGACAATGCGCCAAAGACCAACATAAGCGCGGCTATAGCGCACCGAGAGCAAAAAGCAAGCTTCACAAAATTCCTCCGAAATAAAGACGCAGATAAGTGCTGATTAGATGCCCTCGGGGAGCGAGCGGCAGCATGCGCGGGCGAAAGTTTTCTTAACGTCACCCAGCGTTAAAAGAAGCGACATTTTACGCAGAGACCCGATTAACCGCAAGTTGGCATAAGGCTAACTGGAATTGACGGTTAACCGATGCTTCGACGTTGTTCGTCGTTGCTTTCGGGGCCCAAACAAACTTCTTGACAGCATGTGTGGCTCGGATTAGAGTTTCGCCGTTCCCCCAAATTTTGCGCCAACCGACCCCATCAATGTGAGGGTAGCGATCTACGAGCGAGGCCGCAGACCACCCGACCAAAGGAGTTTGAGCAAGTCTGCAATCGCGCGTCAATCTTCAGCGTGAAGACCAAAGAACGCCGCCAATCAACAATAAAGCCCCTGCGACCTTTAGGTAGCTGCTAATCAGGAAACCAATAGGAGTGTCGATATGTCTAGCCCATCGTCTAAACACCAGACCAGGAAACTCATCAGCGTTGCGTTGAGTATTTGTCTTTATGTGTTAATGCTTCCAGTTATTTCGACCACCGGGAGGCTGACGCACGCGGCCGGACCTTCGAGTAGCGCGCCTCAACAACAACAGCCCGCCGCGCCGGATATTATCGTGATCCCGCCGGGCAGTGCCTATCGTCAGACGAACTTTATTTCTGACATCCCCGGGCTGGCGCCCATTCTGGATCCGCTGCTGGTTAATCCCTGGGGAATCAGCGCTACTGCCTCCAGCCCTTTCTGGGTTGCTAACAACGGCACGAGTACAACTCAACTTATCCGCGGGGACGTGGGCGGCGCACCAGTGATCCTCAACGCAAGTCCGCAGACGATTACCATTCCAGGCGGCTTGCCGACCGGTACCGTTGCCAGTCCTACGGCGACCGACTTTGTCCTTCCCGGCGCCTGCGCCTCTGCGCCGTGCGGAGCGAATTTCTTGTTCGCCTCAATTACGGGGAATATTACCGGCTGGGATCCGAATGCTCCGGCTGCCGGTTCAACCACGGCCGTTATAGCGGCGAGTCATCCCGGCCACGTATACACGGGGCTCGCGATCGCCAACAACGGGACCAACCATCTCTACGCGGCTGACTTCGCTAACGGCACGATTGACGTTTTTGACTCCAGCTTCGCGTTGCAGCCGGCCGCCAGTTTTCCCTTCGTGGATCCAACCATACCGACGACGATGGGAAACACCTATCATCCCTTCAATATTCAGAACATTGGAGGTTCGCTTTACGTGATGTATGCCAAAGTGGATCCTATGACTGGGCTCGACGAGGAAGGCGTTGGCAACGGTTTTATACGCAAGTTTACTACCAGCGGCGTGCGCGACCTGATGTTCGGGATCAACAACGGGGCTCTCAATTCGCCGTGGGGTTGCGTTCTCGCTCCGGCCAGCTTCGGCATCTTCGGTGGGGCATTGCTGATTGGCAACTTCGGCGAAGGCAATCCCAGCATTCACGCCTACAACCCGACTACCGGGGCCTTCCTCGGCACGATCCAGGATGAATCAGGAAACGGAATAGAGATTGATGAGCTGTGGGCGCTGCAAGTCGGCAACGGCGGCAACGGCGGCGACGTCAACACGGTTTACTTCAGCGCCGGTCCTGCGGAAGAGGAGCACGGACTTTTCGGTAAGCTCAATCCGACTACAGCCTCAGCCACAAATTTAATTCAGTTTGCAACGGACGAATTTGTGATCGGTGAAGGCAGCGGTCACATCGATATTACGGTTACGCGCGCCGGCGATGCCTCGGCAGCATCTACGGTCAACTTCAACACCTTCGATGAGTCTCAGGCCGGCCATGCCAGTCAAAAGTCTGACTACGAGATTGCGCTTGGCAAGCTGACCTTCGCAGCCGGCGAGACTTCCAAAACTGTTCGCATCCTGATCGTCAACGACAACTTCGTCGAGGGCGATGAGACGATTGACCTCGCACTCTCGAACCCAACCGGCTCCGGCACGGGGTTGGGTAGTCCAAACCACGCTGAGCTTAGAATCATTGACAACGATGTGGTGGCGCCCACGGCCAATCCGATTGACGACACGAGTTTCTTTGTTCGTCAGCATTACCTTGACTTTCTTAATCGTGAACCCGATGCGCCCGGGCTCGCTTTCTGGACCAACGAGATCACCTCGTGCGGCGGCGACGCAAATTGCATCTCAATGAAGCGCACCAACGTCAGTGCCGCCTTCTTCCTTTCCATCGAGTTTCAGAAAACCGGCTACCTTGCCTACCTGACGCACCGTGCGGCGTTTGGCTCTAGTGCTTCCGGCTCGCCGGCGCCAATTTTGTATGGCGACTTCCAGGCTGAGGCGCAAGCGCTAGGAAAAGACTTCGTGTTTGGCCAGCCCGGCGCCGATGCGATACTCGAAGCTAATAAGGTGGCCTACTTTAACAACTTCGTCACGAAACCGGATTTCGTAGGGAAATATCCGGCAACGCTGACCAACGACCAGTACGTTGACAACCTGCTCGCGTCAGCAAATCTATCGCCGAGCGAGGTACGGCTGTTCGTCGTCAGTCTAACCAACGGACAGGAAGTTCCGCCGGCGGTTCCAACTACTACGGGAGGGGCAGCCCGCCCGGCGTCTTCCGGTACAGCGCGGTTCCAGTTGAACAGCGCTCAGACGGCGATGACTTTCACCGCCACAATCAGCAACATCGACGTTACGACCGCGCAAACGGCCGATACAAACGACAACTTGACGGCGGCGCATATTCACGCTGGTCCAACAGTGGCTCCCGGCGTCAATGGGCCGGTCGTCTGGGGTTTCTTCGGCGCTCCGTTTAATGACAACAACCCGAACGATCAGGTCTTCTTCCCGAATCCCGGAATCGGCGGCACATTCACCGGCAAGTGGGACGCGCCGGAGGGCAATGGCACTACGCTGGCCGCACAGTTGTCGAACCTGCGAGAAGGCCGCGCTTATATCAACTTCCACACGCGCCAGTTCGGCGGCGGCGAGATACGCGGCAACTTCCCGGCAGCAACCGCCTTCCGCGATTCACTCGTGGCCGGACTGAACGCGGCGACAGAAACGCGCGCAACGGTGCTGCGCAAAATTGCCGAGGCTGAAGAGCTGCAGACTCGCGAGTTCAACGCCGCGTTCGTGACCATGGAATACTTTGGTTACCTGCGGCGCGATCCTGACACGTCCGGCTTTAACTTCTGGCTTAACAAGTTGAACGCCTTTAATGGCAACTTCGTTAACGCTGAGATGGTGAAAGCGTTCCTTCTATCAAGCGAGTATCGGCAACGCTTCGGCCCGTGAGGCGGTGGGCGGTGGGCAGTAGGCAGTAGGCAGTAGGCAGTAGGCAGTAGGCAGTAGGCAGTAGGCAGTAGGCAGTAGGCAGTAGGCAGTAGGCAGTAGGCAGTAGGCAGTAGGCAGTAGGCAGTAGGCAGATAACGCTAAGCCCGTTGCTGCGTTCTGTCTACTGCTTTCTGCTTTTTGCCTTTTGCTTTTTGCCTTCTGCTTTCTGCTTTCTGCCTTTTGCTTTTTGCCTTCTGCTTTCTGCTTTCTGCTTTCTGCCTTCTGCCTTTTGCCTTCTGCCTTCTGCCTTCTGCCTTCTGCCTCCTGCCTACTGTTTCCCGTTCCTCGCGCTTCTGCTACATTCAGCGCATGACCGTGGCCCTGCGCGTTGAAAAAGTTTCCAAGCAATACCGAATCTACGAGCGCCCCGGCGATCGCCTGAAGGAGTCGCTTTCGCGCGGGCTACTGCGCCGCCATAAAGAGTTCTGGGCCTTGCGCGACGTGGAGTTTGAGATCGAAGCGGGAACCACGGTGGGCATCATCGGACCAAACGGCTGCGGCAAGTCAACGCTCTTGCAGATCATCTCTGGCACGCTGGCGCCGACACACGGCGACGTTTGGCATGAAGGACGAATCGCAGCCTTGCTGGAGCTTGGCGCCGGATTCGATCCGGAGTTTACCGGCGTCGAGAATGTCTACATGAATGCCGGCCTGTTGGGACTAAGCCGCCGTGAAACCGACGCTCTCTTTCCCGCGATTGAGCGCTTTGCTGAAATCGGCCCGTTTCTTTATCAGCCTGTCAAAACTTATTCGAGCGGTATGTATGTCAGGCTCGCGTTTGCGATCGCAGCGAGCGTTGAACCTGACATTCTCATCATTGACGAAGCACTTGCGGTCGGCGATGCAGTTTTTCAACATCGCTGCCTGCGCCGGATTAATGAGCTTCACGAGCGCGGGGCCACCGTGCTTTTTGTCTCTCACGACGCCGGCGCCGTCCGCGCCCTCTGCTCCCGCGCCATCCTGTTGCGGGCCGGCAGCGTCATCGCCGATGGCAAGCCCGTTGATGTCCTTAATCTTTATCAAAAGATTATTATGGAACGGGAGCAGGCTTACGATGCGGAATCAGGCGCGCTCAGTTCGGCAGAAAAAACGGAGGGCGATGAGGACCTGGCGACTCTCAGCTATGCATACCGGCATGGCGACGGCAGCGCCGAAATTCTTGGCGCCGAACTAACTGACGCAGCACAAGCCCGCGTGGAAATTGTAGAGAGTGGTGAGCCGCTGACATTGCGCGTCGTAGTGCGTTTTAATCAAGCTGTAGACGATCCGGTGATTGGCTTTCTCTTCCGTAATTCGCATGGCATACATGCCTATGGCACAAACACTAAGGAGCAACAAATCGAGTTCGGCGCCGTGCCGGCTGGTGAAGTAATCGAGGTGAGTTTCACCTTCGACTGTTGGCTGGGGGTCGATCAGTATACGATCTCTCTGGCTGTTCACAGTCGCGAAGGTCAGGCGTATGACTGGCTGGATGCAGCACTCTTCCTTAGAGTAACGAGCTTGAATTTAACTGAAGGAGTCGCGAATCTGAACGCGCGCGCCACGGCGCGCCACCGCGCGCATGGTCCGGCAAAACAAGAGCGCGAGCACGTCAGTGCCGGACCCATTTCAAGAGTGTGAGTTATGGCTGAAACTGAAGTTGAAAGCATTCTGCGCGAAATCCGCGAGCGCGTCCTTGCCGAGCAACGAACGGGCCAGGAGCGGGGCGCGATTCGCTCGGCGATGACGAACGGCGGCAACGGAGCGGGCGATTCTGAAGCGCTCAACCAAACTAATGAAACCCGGACCGCGCAAAACCTGTCATTGATTGAGTCGTATCTGACAACAACCGGACGCGCCTGGGATCGCCTGCCGCCGCTCCTAAGTAATAGAAGTGGATTTGTCGCTCGGCTCGAGCTCTGGTTGAAGCGACAGCTGAAGCGCGCGACACACTGGTACACCTGGGAACAGGTGAATTTCAACGCTTCTGTCCATCACGCGTTGCGCGACCTGCATACGGTCCTGTCGGCCCACGAACAGGAACTAAGAAAACTGCACGCGCAGATTTCAGAATCGACGGAACATGATCAATATCAGGCCACTCAACTAACTGAGCTTCGCGCGGAGCTTGAAGCCGAACGCGATCAAGTAGCAGCCCTGGTGAGCGAACTGCGGGAACGGGACGAACGACTTCAGGATGAACAGCGCGTCTGCTTCAAACAGGTGGCGCTTGAGACCAGCGAAGCCGCGGTGCTCGAAGATCGCGCCCGCCGCAAGACTGAAGCATTGCTGGAAGAATTGCAGCGCCGCATCTCTCAACTGGAGACGGATAAAAAGTGATGAGTTATGAGTGATGAATTCCTAACCGTAATTTCATCAAGCACACTCATTACTAATCACTCATTACTCCTTATGCCAAAAAACAATTTATACGAACGGGCCGGTATCGCCGACATAGCCGAGTTTTACCTCAGCAAATTCGTTTCCGACGAAGTACTCGATCCGCGTTACTTCAAGGCCCTCGATCGTTTCGACATTCGCTTCGCGCGCACTATGTGGTTGTACGACAACGTGCGGGCCGGTTCGGAAGTCCTCGATCTTGGCTGCGGGGCAGGCATGCTCGCATTGTTGAAGCGCAAAGGTGTGACCCTCACCGGTGTTGATCTGTCCGCTGAGTGCGCGCTGGCCGCCCGGCGCAACGGTTACGACGCAACCTTCACAACCGAGCTCTCCAATCTCCCTTTCGCTGCCGCCAGCTTCGACTATGTCGTTAGTCTCGATGTGTTAGGCCATATCGAAGCGGACGAGAAAGATGCCGTGCTCGCCGAAATTAAGCGCGTCTTGCGGCCCGGCGGCGTGACCGTGCACGGCATCGAGTGCACGGATCATTCAGCGCAGAAGGGCTACGACGAAATGAATGCGGAAGAGTTGCGTCGCTTCATCGAAGTTGATGGCCATGTCGGTCTCGCGGAAGAACAGGAACACGGAACCAGGTTCCTGAAATTTTTCCAACACGTTGCCTGGGAACCGCGCTACTCGTTGTGCCTCAGCAGCGAAGAGTTTCTGAAGCAGGCTGATAAATACGGACTGGGATTTGAAGACGATTTTCTCGACTACCTGCGCGGCCTTTCGTTTAAGGAGCGACGCGCTTTCGACCTGGCGATGGGTTACGTGTTTGCCAAAGTGTCTGATCTCGGCATCCATCTACCCAAGAGTGGCCTCTATGTTTTTCTAAAGGCCTCAAATGCACCCCTCGGTCCTTTCTATAATGAACATCGGGACCGCCGCGCCCTCTTTTCATCGGCGGAGGATCAAGAACGCGTCGTGTGTCTGGATCGAAGTAATGATGCCAGGTTCGACGACGGCTGGTATGAACCAAACATGCTGCCTCCGATTGCGCGCTGGATGGGCGCGCGCGGCCGCGTAAACTTCCGGGCTCCCGGTTTGACTGAAATACGTCTGGACATGACTACGCATATGCCGGATCTTGGCGTTCACCCACTCGGAGTTGAGCTGTTGCTTAACGGCGCCAAACTCTGTGCGCTTTCACTTTGGCGTTACGGCTGGCTGGAACTGCGCGTTGTGGTGCCGGAAGCGTTAAGTGAGTCTGCCGAGGCAAACGGCGAGTTTGAATTGGAGATCCGCGCGGATCATACCTGGCAGCCGCGTCCGACCGGGGACGAAACACGCGACGACCGCGAGTTGTCCATCGCGGTGTGCAATATCGAAGTCAGTGGGCAGTGGGCAGTAAGAAGTGGCCAGTGATCAGTGGCCAGTGGCCAGCCATTATCTTCAGTAAACAAATGCTTCGTCACTTTCAAACTGCCCACTACTCACTGCCCACTGCACACTGCACACTTTTTACTGACCACTGATGCTCCGCAACGTTCTCATCTGCACCACTCAAGTCCCATTCACGACCGGCGGAGCGGAATCGCACGTCGAGGGGCTGCGCGTCGCTTTGATTCAAGCCGGATACAACGCCGAGGTCGTGGCGTTGCCATTCAAGTGGTATCCGCCCGCTGAAATTATGCGTAGTGCGCTGGCCTGGCGTCTGCTGGATCTCAGCGAAGCAAACGGGAAACCAGTTGATCTCGTGATCGGAATGAAGTTTCCGGCTTACCTGGTCGAGCATCAGCGAAAGGTGCTGTGGATCATGCACCAACACCGCGCAGCCTATAATCTTTGGGACACACCCTTTGACGATCTCTCGACCTACCCGGACGGCGCGCAAATCCGGGAGTGGATCCGTCAGGCAGACAATCGACTAATACCCGGTGCAAAGAAAGTTTTCGCAAATTCGAAAACCGTCGCCGACCGGCTTCGTCGTTACAACGGAATTGAAAGTCAGCCGCTCTATCATCCGCCTCCGCGCGCGGAGAGTTTGCGAAGCGGCGAGCAAGGGGACTACATCTTCTATCCCAGCCGGATGGAGCCGCAGAAGCGCCAGGAATTATTGATTGAAGCGGCGCAGTACCTGCGAACTCCCTTGAAGATAATACTTGCGGGCGGCTCAGGCGATCCCAAGCGCTACGAGTCTTTGGTGAAGAAGTTTGGCGTTGCCGATCGTGTTTGCCTGCGCGGCTTCGTGGCGGAGTCGGAAATAATTGAGCTCTACGCCAACGCGCTTGGTGTTTGTTATTTACCCTTCGACGAAGACTACGGTTACGTTACGCTGGAAGGAATGCTTTCAGGTAAACCTGTTGTAGTAGCGAGCGACGGCGGCGGCGCTACGGAATTCATTGAGCACCAGAGCGAAGGGTTGATCGTTGCACCGGAACCGCGCGCGCTTGCCGATTCGCTGGATTCGCTTTACGCGGATCGGGTGCGGGCTCGCGCGATCGGCGCGCGGGGACTGGAAAAACTCAAGGCCATGAACCTCTCATGGCAACACGTCGTCGAAAACCTCATCAATGGCGCCAGCTAAAGTCTCGTCCTACCCTTCAAGTGATTTGCTGGGACCGTTCAAGCGATTTTCTGGGACCGCGGGCGCCCCCGCCCGCAATGAGCGCGAAGCGCGAAAATTGATTTGAGCGAAAGCCTGCGCGCCGTTGGCGCGTTTGTGGGCGGGGACGCCCGCGGTCCCAGCAAATCGCTTGAACGGTAGTCCGATAAAAATTGGCAGCCTCAACATAGAAGGTTTAGAATGCAGCAAACCCTACTTAATCAAGGAACAGTTAGATGAAATACCCGCTCCCACTCAGGGTCCGTAGGTTACCAGTCGCTGCATTTGTCGCGGCCCTCCTGCTTGCAGCAACTTTCTCGAGTGTTCTTCCGATATCATTTGCCCGCACCCCGGCGAACACCCGAACAAATAAACTCCAGGAGCCCAAGGTGGCAATCCCTACCGGCACTTACCGCCAGAGCAATCTCGTTTCTGATCTACCGGGAGTTGCGCTGATCGAAGATCGTTTGCTCAAGAATCCCTGGGGCGTGGCGCTAAATGGCGGCAGTCCTTTCTGGGTGGCCAACAACCATACAGATTGCGCGACGCTTTACACGGGCGATGTTTCCGGCAGTCCGCTGGTTAGAAATCCGGCTTTGGCCTCGGTCTCCATCAACGGTCCAACGCTCCAGCCAATGCCGGTGCTGCCAACTGGGGTCGTGTCTAACACGACGATTGATTTCCTGATTCCGCAACCAACGCCGAACCCTCCTGCCCCAGCGCAGTTTATTTTCTCGACGCGAAATGGGGCAATCAACGCCTGGAGTCCAGCTTATGGCGCGATGGCGTTCGTAGCGCAATTCGTGCCGGGTCACGACTATACCGGTCTCACAATCGGTAACAACGCTTCCGGAAATGTTCTCTACGCGGTTGACTTCGCTAACGGAAAGATTGATGTCGTCGACAAAAATTTCAACCTCACTTCAGTGTCGGGTAATTTCACCGACGCCACCATCCCGGCAAATTTTCATCCTTACAATATTCAGAACCTGGGCGGCGCGTTGTATGTCAGTTACGCGATCTTTCAAAACGGCATGAACCTTGACACCGGCTTCGTGCGGAAGTTTGATACTAACGGCGTGCGCGACGCAGCTTTCGCGATCAGCAATCTCGGCCTTGCCGATCCGTGGGGAATGGTGGTAGCGCCGGCAACCTTCGGCATGTTTAGCAACATGCTGCTGGTTGGAAATGCGCGTACGCGGGGATTAAATGACTCGAGTATCCATGCCTTCAATCCGGCCACCGGCGCGCTGCTTGGATACATGGTTGACGAAGGCGGAGCTTTGCTCGAGATCAAAGGGTTGCGAGGACTCGTCTTCGGTAACGGCACAAAGGGCGGGGATCCAAACACGCTCTACTTTTCTGGCGGCATCACTGAAGAAACGTTAACTGACAGCCATGGAGTATTCGGTTCTCTCAAGCCGGCGGCAGCTCTGCCCGCCTCGGCGATAAAGTTTAGCAGCTCGGAATATCACACTACTGAAAACGCCGGCCACATAGACGTCACGGTGACGCGCAGCGGGGACACCTCCGGAACAGCGACTGTTAACTACGCCACCGTTGATAACAGCGCTTCACAGAAATCTCAATATGAAATTGCGCTCGGCAAGCTCGTCTTCAATCCAGGCGATACGAGCAAAACTTTTCGGGTGCTGATAGTGGACAACAACTTAATTGCCGCCGGCACCACCACGCAACTCGATCTGGTTTTGGGTAATTCCACCGGCGCGGCCCTAATCAGCCCAAACGTCGCCGGGCTGTTCATAATGGACGACGAGTTTGACACGCCGCGCCAACCACCAAATATTGTCGACGACACGCAGTTCTTTGTTCGTCAGCAATACTTTGATTTTCTTAACCGTGAGCCTGACGCAGCTGGTTTGAACTTTTGGACGAATCAGATTCTTTCGTGCGGAACCGATCAGGAGTGCATCGAGCTGAAGAGAATAAACGTCTCGGCTGCCTTCTTCCTTTCGATAGAGTTTCAGAAGACGGGCGTGCTTGCCTATTTGACTGAGCGGGCAACGACCGGCGCTCTCCCACGCTATGGCCCATTCATGCGTGACGTTCAGGCGCTGCAAAAAGGCTACGTCTTTGGGGCTCCGGGCGCGAGCGAGCAACTCGAGAGCAATATCAAGGCGTTCTTCAATGAGTTCGTCACCCGTCCGGAGTTTGTGGCCGCATACGGCGGCCTGTCGAACAGAGATTATGTAGATCACCTTTTTAGTAGCGGAGGAATAAACGGAACTACCGCTCGTCTCTTCATCTTCGGCTTGGACTGGTCGCAGCCCGTTCCCCCAAGCACTACAACGTCGTTTGGGACCGGCATCGCGCGGACCAGTTTCGCTACCTCACAGGTGGTGGATTTCTCGCTATCTTTCGGAGTGACCAGCGCCGAGACGGCGGCCCATATTCACGGTCCGGCCCTCGCGGGTTCCTCCGCTCCGGCAATTGTCACCCTGCCCAACGGCGAGTTTCGCGACTTTACAGTCACGCTCACCACCCAACAGGTGCATGACATGGACGGCGGCCGGTTGTACCTCGACGTTCACACGGCAAACTTCCCTGAAGGCGAAATCCGCGGCCAGATTCCGGTATTAAGATTTCAGCGTGACGTGCTTGTGGAAGCGCTCGATCACGGGTTCATCTCTCGCGCTGAGGCACTGAGACTAACAGTCGAAGATGTTGATTACCGGCAGAAAGAATTCAACCGGGCTTTCGTGCTGATGGAGTACTTCGGCTACCTCAGGCGAAATCCAGACGATCCGCCTGACAATAATCTCGACGGCTATAACTTCTGGCTGAACAAACTCAACCAGTTCAACGGCAATTTCGTGAATTCCGACATGGTCAAAGCTTTTATCAAGTCCACTGAGTACCGTGCGCGATTTGGGCCGCCGTGACCCGGGCAGCGGAGGCAGAAGCAGACGGCAGAAGGACGAAACATTTTCCATTTGTCATTTGACATAATTTGACATTTCTCATTTGTCATTTAGAAGCGCGTCGAGCTGTGATTTGAGTCGATGGGCAAACGAACATCGAGGCTAGTCCTTCATGCCAATAAATGACAGATGAGAAATGTCAAATGACAAATGGAAAATCTTCTTTCGTCCTCTTGCTGCTTCCTGCTTCGCTGGTAGTCGTCCTCTATTTTTACGACGTCCCAAAAAATCCGGCCGGCTTCTTCGTTGATGAAGCATCGATTGCCTACAACGCTGACACTATCGCGCAAACCGGTAGGGACGAGTTTGGATATAAGTTCCCGCTCTACTTTCGCGCCTTTGGTGAGTACAAAAGCCCTGTCTACATCTACATCCTTTCGGCAGTTTTCTGGTTAACCGGACCAAGCGTTTTAGTCGCCCGATCGCTGAGTGCAACCGCGGGGCTCCTTACAGCCCTGCTATTCGGAATACTTGCCGCCCAGCTGGCCCGCCGGCGCAGTGTGGGCTTGATGGTGTTCCTCATTGCCGCCCTCACGCCCTGGCTCTTTGAAATCAGCCGTCTGGTTTTTGAAGTAGCGCTGCTGCCCGTAATCCTGGCGTTGTTTCTCCTGCTACTGCACCACGCCACGAAACGCGCGCACTGGTCATGGCCCTGCGCCACAGGTCTCGGCGCTCTGCTCGGGTTGATGGCTTACACTTACTCGGTCGGAAGATTGCTCGCCGTGCTCCTGGCCCTGGGTCTGGCATTCTTTTTCACTCGGCAACAGTGGCGAAAGGTGTTGCTCACCTGGATCGTTTTCGGCCTGACGCTCTTGCCGCTTGCTGTTTTTACGTTGCGTCATCCGGGCGCGCTCAGCGAGCGCTACAAATTTGTGACCTTCGTTAAGCCTGGAGATACGCGCAGCGAGATCGCCATTCGCTTCGTGCAAAACTATGTCCAAAACTTCAGTCCTCGAAGATGGCTTGCCTACGGAGACCCCGAACCGCGACACCATTTGCCAGGCATGGGAAGCCTGCTTATCGGCGCCGTTGCCTTGTCGGCCTTAGGATTAATCGTGGTATTGCTCCGCTACCGGCGAGATGCGTGGTGGCGTTTCATTATTTACGGCCTGCTGGTGTCGCCTATACCTGCGGCTCTGACTCTCGATTACTTCCACACCCTTCGTCTCATCGCGCTTCCCTGCTTCTTAGTTGTATTGACTGTTCCCGCAATTGAGTTTTGCCTTGAACAAAGTGCTCAGCGACAAAACCACCGGCGCGTAGCATTAGCAATCTTATTTCTGGTAACACTGCTGCAGGGCGCTGTGTTTCAGTGGCGCTTCCACAATGCCTTACCTCGCGTTGACGCCTTTGACAGCTATTATCAGGAGTTGCTCAACACCGCCCTGGCGCAACCCGAGCGTCCTATATATCTTTTCGACAAGATTCCGGCCGCCTATGTCTACGCCTACTGGTATGCAACGCTCAAGGGCGTGAGTATAAGTAACTTCCAGCGCCTGTCGCGCGACGAAGCGCCCCCGCCGGGCGCAGTTGTCGTCAGCCACGAGTTACCTTGCACAAACTGCGACGTGATTATCGGTCGGGGACAGTTTCAGGTGTACCGGGAAAAGAAAAGGAAGTGATCAGAGTGATGTGTCCTGCGTGCTGAGGGTTAGGAGCTAAGTGATGATTGATGAGCGTCAAGCTCTTCCCTGGGACCGCGGGCGTCCCGCCCGCATCCAGCAACAAGTTCACTAACGTCTGATGAATTGGACACCCGGGGTTGATTGGCATCAACGAAAGCGGGCGGGACGCCCGCGGTCCCAGGGAAGAGCTTGACGCTCATTACGCATCACTCATTACTCATATTTTTTGCGGAGGTCGGGCAATTCCCGGAAAGAGGCGCGCAGGCTGCAAAACAGATTGAAGCGAATCACCAGCCAGAGTGCAATCACGCCATCCATGAAAACAATTTTCTTGCCTTCGGCGTAAGTGCGTCCGTAATAACTAATCGGCACCTCGTAGATCGCAATGTTCAGTTTCGCGATCTTGGCTACCACTTCCACTTCAAAACCGAAGCCGCTCGAAACGATCGTCAGGTTGCGAATGATCTCGCCGCGAAAGGCCTTGTAACCGGTTTCGACGTCGGTCATGTTGAGGTTGGTCAGAGCGTTTGACAGGTAGGTCAGGAATTTATTGGCAAGGTAGTGATAGAAATAAAGTACGCGCGCGGCGCGCCGAACCAGAAAACGCGAGCCGAAGACGACGTCGGCATGACCCTGCAGAATCGGACGGATAACTCCATAGATCTCCGCCGGATCGTATTCGAGGTCGGCATCCTGAACGATTACTATTTGACCGGTGGTAAGCGCAAAACCGGTTCTCAGCGCCGCTGTCTTGCCCGCATTTCGTTCGTGACGAATCACGCGCACCTGAGGATTTGCATCCGCAAACTGTCGCGCCAGTTGACCAGTTCGATCAGTCGAGCAGTCGTCCACGATAATAATTTCAAGGAGACAGGGCACCTGCAACAACTTGCTTACAACTTCTCCGAGCGTCGCCTCTTCATTGTAAACAGGCACGACTACAGACAGGCAGGCTGGGTATTCCTCGCTGCCTTGCAGCTCATTGTTGGATTCAGTGTGTTTCATCAGGTATCAATTCCAAATAAAGAGCGGGGGCAAGCCCGCCTTCCTGACCTCGAGCTGACTGCGGTTGGGCATTTGATTTTGATTGAAAGGCTCTCAAACTTAAAATAGCTGCACAAGTAAGGATGTCTCGAGGTCAGGAAGGCGGGCTTGCCCCCGCTCTTTATTTTTGTTGCGGCCTTCACTCATTACTCATTACTCATCACTGTTTTCCGGTCCTATTCTCGCCTGAGGCCATAAAGCCGCGCGCGAGTCTGCCCGGGTCGCCTGACACTTCCACTTCTTTAACCCAAAAGTTGAAACCTGTCAGGTCCTTGTCAGGAGCATCGTCCGGGTTGCGATGTAGATAGCCGAAGTAGTGAAGCAAGACCAGCGAACGAATTTCTTCCTTCTCAACAAACTGTCGGTTGTTCACCAGGGCTAACAACACCTCAGCGCGTGTCATCTCGGCTTTGCTTAGTTTATCGATCAAAGCAGCGCGTTCTTCGGCTCCAGGAACAATTCCCGCCCTGGTAGTTAACTCGTCGATAAACTTTTCGTTCGTCAGCTGCTTGTACTGCGCAGCAAACTTCGGCCGCTCAACCCAACTACGCGCAAACTCGCGAAGGTTGCCTTCAAGTTTTGACTCTCCGTCGAATGAACTCGCAATCACGTTTCGGCCCACCAGTTCCATGTCAGGCAGAAACTCAGCGTAGCGCGGCATTTGACCATAAGAAGCAACATAGAAGCGATAAACTGCCTGACTCCACGATCGATATTGGCCGAGTAAATTTACGGGATCTTCCTTGACCAGGTCTCGCCATTCCCTGGTTTGGAGCGTGAAGGGCAGCGGCGCCTCCCCTTTTGCCTGCGGCTCGTTTTTGATAACCGCATAGAGGTCGTCGCGACCGTCGAAGCGGTTTATGAAGCGCAGCCTGCCGGCCAGAACCGCGCTCGCGAGAAAAGTTTCATAATCGATCTGACGCTGCGGCTCAATCAGGTTGTTCTCAATTACAACGTATGATGTTGGCACTATTTCAAGGAAGTCCATGAAGTTTGCCGGAATTGGACCGGAGGCAATTGCCGCTTCGATTTTGTCTTCATAAGGCGATCCGAAACCGGAGATGCCCACAATCAGCGGCTTCATATGATCAGCCGAACGCAGCACGTGGCGATGGTTCACGTGTTCACCAGCAGGCAAGACCACCACACCTCCGCGCATCGCAGTCTCCTTCAGCCGCAGCGTCACGCCATCGGGATAGACGTCGCCGTGAATCAGCTTCAGGGGAGCTGCGTTGAGTTCGACCAGAAGCAAGAGAGCAATGACCGCGAACACCCCGGCCTCGCTCGAACGTCCTCGATTCTGAGCGAACATTTCTGCTAGTCGTTTGGCACCCAGGCCGGCGAGGATTGCCAAACCCAGGTAAGCGATCATCGATCCCCGCATGGCGACGCGCATGCTCCTGAAGAGTGGTAGTACGTCGTACAGAATGCGGTAGAAGAAAAAGTTCCATCCCAGCGAGTAACAGAAACCTATAATCGTCCATACCAAGCCAAGCCAAAAAGCATCGCTGCGTCGCTGGGAACGCAACGTCTCGATCAGATTTGCATTCTCGCCCCGTCGTAGAAACGCAGGATAAGTGATACAGAGACGTGTAATAACTGCAACGATTAGAACGACCAACGCGCGTTCGGATCTGATCCAGTTGAAAAACCCGCCGAATGCGTCGCTGTTGTCGAAACCGATCGTCAAGATCGATACCGCGAACGCAACGACGATAAATACATCGAGTTGCTTTACCCCTCTGAAATTCGAGATCTCAGGTTTCAGATTTGAGTTCTCAGATTTCATGGGCCTGAGCAGCAGCGCCGCCAATGAAAGCAAAATAGGCAGCAATCCAGGGAACAGTCTGAACTTTCCACCGTCGGGCAGGTTGTCACCCATCCCGTGCCACAACTTATTCCGCGCGTCTGCCGCCAGCCAGTGGCTGGGCCAGGCAGAAAATGCTTTCACCTCTTCTATGCTTCGCCGGAAGTTATAGAGTTTCGATGCGATGTAGTAGGGCAGCATGAAGGGCAACAACGCGAGCGAGGCAAGGCCTAAAGCTGCCGCACCGCGCCGCCAGAATTCGCGGTCATGCCAGGTGTTATAACGTGTTAGGAGTATCGCGGCCGAAACTACGAAAGGTAGAAGCGACAGAGTGAACCACGAGATTGTGGTCAACCCTGACATGAAAAACGCCACGCCGAGCCACACCGCGCGCTTCCGGCTGCGTTCACGAGCGAACAGAACCAGGGCTTCGAGGAGTAGTGGTATCCACATCGAAAACTGGTACGCGACCTGAGACATCAAGCCAAACCGAAACGGCACGAAAGCAAAAATAATACCGGCAACCCAACCAGCACCGTTTGAACCAGTCAGTGTCCGGGCCAGACGAAAGGCTCCATAGCCGCAAGTAACAAAACCGAAGAACATGGCGACGGAGTAAACGGTTAGCGGCCGAGCGCCCAGCGCGAACAGCGGGAAGAACAATAGCGAAATGCCGTAGGAGTTCTCGCTGAAGGCGAGTGTGTAGTGCAGCGGATAAAACAGGTTCGAATGAAAAAGATTGAAGGGATCGGTAAAGGTCTGGTGATAGTCCCACCAGAGGATCCACGAGATGAGATATGGATCGCCAGAATCAACTACTCCGTCGCGCAGCTGCGTCACGTAAGGCCAGGTAACACCCGCGGTGAAGAGAAAAAATGCGCCGAAGATTAAAACTTCGCGCGCGAGCCGGCGGAGCCATCGGAGCGGGGGCAAGTCCACCTTCCCGACCTCGAGCTGATCCGAGTTGAGTCGTGAATCGTGATTGAAAGGCTTCATAGAATGGCTATCAAGATTGGAGCCACCTCGGCTATGGAAAGTCTTACAGGTTAGGAAGGTGGGCTTGTCCCCGCTCTTTTGACTCCGCCTGCTTAGTCGCTGACATGCCAAAGCCGAGCCGCTCCTCAACCACATAAAGCGGCCGGCGCTTAACTTCGGCATAGATGCGGCCGATGTACTCGCCGATAATTCCCAGTGTGACTAACTGCGCGCCGCCGATAAAGAGCACGGCAGTGAAGATCGAAGTCCAGCCGCGAACCCAGTCGTTCGTGTAGAGACGAATAATGAGCGCGTACAGAATCCCGGCAAAGGCCATTCCGATTGAGAGGAAGCCCACCCACAACGCCAGCCTGAGCGGTGTTAGTGAAAACGACAGCACCCCGTCCGCCGCAAACTGCAGCATCTTGAACAATGGATACTTGCTCTCGCCCGCGCGCCGCTCTGCCCGGCGATACATCACGGCCACCTGGCGGAAACCGATCCAACTCACCATGCCGCGTAGAAAACGATCGCGCTCCGGCATTGAAAGCAACACGTCAACCACGCGGCGGTCCAGCAGGCGAAAGTCACCGACGTCGAGCGGTATCTGCACTTTCGAAAGGCGATTGATAAAGCGATAGAAAAGTTTTGCCGTCCAAAGCTTGAAGGCCGTTTCGCCGGGGCGGTCGGTGCGCATGCCGTAAACTACGTGATAACCGTCGCGCCAGCGAGCCACCATCTCAGGAATAACATCGGGCGGATCCTGCAGATCGGCGTCAATGATGACAACAGCGTCGCCGGCGGCGTGTTCGAGCCCGGCGCTCACGGCGAGTTGGTGTCCGAAGTTGCGCGCCAGACGCACCACGCGCGTGCGTTCGTCTGCGCTCTGAATTGCGCGCAGCAGGTCTACGGTTCTGTCGCTGCTGCCGTCGTCAACGTAGACGATCTCGAAATCCAGATCGTCGAGCGCCGCCAGCGTGGCGACGAGTTGGCGGTTGGTCTCGACGATGACCTGTTCTTCGTTGTAGCAGGGGACGATTACGGAAATGAGCATCTTCCTCAGCATCTCCAACACTGGTTGTAGCCATCAATTCCCAATGGGCGTGCGACTTTATCACAACCACGGAGGAGATTTGGAGTGCGGTAACTTTTGGAGTGCGGTGACCCGTCACCGCTTTGGTCTGCGGCGGCTTGACGCCGCACCATTCGACTAGACTCAATTCCCACCTGGCCGCGACAGGTCGCGGCCGAACAAAGCGGTGACAGGTCACCGCACTCCAAAGTATTAACGCCTGCCTGCCTGCTGGTATATAGTCCCTCTTCCGAATGAATCAACTCCACGTTCCCGAAACCATTCGCCGGCTGGCCCGTGATCGCAGTGTGCGCGCCGCGCTCTTTGCCTTTACGCTCTCGCGCGTCACGGTCCTCGTCATCTTCGTCCTCATCGGCTTGCTGAAGACGGCGCCTGACTCGTTCCCCGGCCACTACGACGCTTATATCTCGCTCGACAAGGCACCCATCGCGCGTGTTCTCCGGCAGGAGGTTTTGACTGCCGATGTGAACTGGTATATCGGGATTGCCGAACACGGCTACGAACACATGCCGTTCAACGCTGACGTACCGCGCAACTGGGCATTCTTCCCGCTCTTCCCGTTGTTGCTGCACCTCGCGGCTTTCGTTACTGGTGAATTTGTAATAACTGGCATGGTGCTCTCGCACCTTTTCTTCATGCTGGCGCTTTTCCTGTTGCACCGGGTTGCGTTGCTCTTCGGCTTGAGCCCTGATGATGCCGATCGATCGTTGTTTTACCTTGCTGTCTTCCCCACCAGCTACTTTTTTTCTTTACCGTTACCAGAGTCGCTCTTTCTCATGTTGACAATCGCGAGCTTCTACTTCGCGAAGAGCGAACGCTGGTGGCTTGCCGGGTTGTTTGGGGCACTCGCTTCAGCAACTCGCACGACCGGAGTGCTCCTGTTACCGGCGCTGGCGGTGCTCTATTGGGAAATGTATCGCCCGCTCGGTTCCCTTCGCGCGTGGCGCAAAGAAGGTCTGGCCCTGCTGTTAGTGCCCGCCGGCCTTTTATCTTTCATGATTTATCTGCACGTCATCACCGGCAACGCTCTGGCTTTCAAAGGCGCGATGGCTGCATGGGGACGAAAAGCGGGCTTCTTCTTCTCGCCGCTGCTCGACTATCTGGGCCACCCGGCCGAAGTCGCAGCTCACTGGGATTTCAGATTGTTGAATTTTTCGGCGGTGGCGATAGCGCTTACTTGTGGCATCGTCTTGCTCAAGCGACGCCAGTTTGCGCTCGCTGCGTACACGCTCCTGGCGGTGCTGGTAGCGCTTTCCTCCGCCCTGCTGCAGTCGCAAGCGCGCTACGCGATGGTTGTTTTCCCGGTTTACCTTACGCTCGCGATCGCAGGCCGCCAGCCGAAGTTTGACCAGGTAATTCGCACAGTCTTTCTGGTTTTGTTTGCCTTGATGAGCGCCTTGTTCGCGGCGCACTTTACGCTGGCGCTTTCATGAAGAAGAGGACTCAGGACTCAGAACTCAGGAGTCAGAAGACGGAAGTCTTGAATTCCACTTTCAGCACAGGCCACTAATCCTGATCACTGGTCACTGGTCACTGATCACCGACCACGTCTCCTGACTCCTGAGTCCTGACTCCTGAGTCCTGCTCTTCGGCTCGCTGATTCCTTCGCTGGTAGAAGTAGGAAACGACCAGCAGGATCGCTCCCAGCATAATGAATGAGATGATCCGATAGATGCGGTCGAGCGAGGACAAGTCCCAGAAGAACGCCTTCAGGATTGTCAGTGACAGTAGTGCTAGTCCCATCACTCGCAGCAGTACCAGGCGACGCACTTGCCCGACAATGAGCAGACCGCTGGCATAAAGTCCCCATACCACCGACAGTGAAAGTTGCTTCGCCAGTGCCAGATTGCGCAAAGGCGCGGGAAAGTCGTCCGACAAGAACTGCACGCCCGCACCCCTCAACTCCTCGGTAATCTTCGCCTCATAGTAGCCTGCGGCCTGCGCGCTCAGCGCAATGATGGCCAGAAGGTTGGCGGCGACTGTCGCGATCCGGCGCACCGTCAACGCCTCTTCAAATGCTTTGCCCGAACGCGCGTAAGTTCGCGTTATCAGCCACAGCGCCGCAACGAACACCGCGAATACGGCGAACGTCCGGTTAAAGATCAAGACGTGCCACGCCGCGTCGTAGTAAATCAGGCTCGCGAAAACTAATGGACCCGTGAACGCCAGCAGCACCAGTCCACCCCAACGCCACGCGCGCGCTTTACGCCACGCACCAACCAGAAACGCGCACGTCGCGTAGATGATCCAAACCAACGCAAGCGTGAAGATCCTGCCTTCCTGAAGCCGTCTGAAGATTTCTGTGCTTGATCCTGTCTGTGTCCAGCTTGTCAGCAAGCGGTCGTAGTAACCCAGGACCTCAAGGCTGAGCGCCGCCAGCGCCAGCACGTTGGCGGCAACGATGATTACGGGACGTATCCAGGTCTGCTCCGGTTGGTCGGCGCCCGCCCGCCCGTAGAGCCATGCCGCGAAGGCGAGCACTGCCACGAGCAGCATATAGACCATGAACGTCAGGTTGAATACGGACAAATGCCACCACGCTGCGTAGAAAGCGGAGTCGAGGGCGACGACTTTGCCGATTGCAGCCAGCAGCAAAAACAGCCCGCACCAACGCAACAGAGCCGAGCGCCGCAGCATTCCCAGCGCCAGCATCGTCGCCGCATAGAGCATCCACAACATGGAGAGGGAAAACTGTCTCGCGTTCGCGATTGGACCCTGCAAACCCGTCTGTGCTGAAACGCCTGGCGACATTCGTGCGATAAAGAAGTCGTTAATGTCGAGCGTCAAAAGCGTGAGCGCCACAGCGTTGCCAGTGAGCAGGAAGAATGTCCTGACCAGCTCTCGCTCATTCTCGCCGAGTTCGCCCGCGCGCCGGTAAAGCCAGGTAGCTCCCGCTATCGCACCGACGAGCACGGCGCCCGAAAGCGCGCGGCGGTTCAGGAGTGGGATGAAGGAAGGATCAACGCCGTAGGCGAACTGGGGCAAGTCCCAGAAGAACCAGTGGCAGACGGCCGCACAGAAAACTGCGATCGCGGCGTGCCGCGCAGCCCTTTCACCGGAGCGCAAACCGACCCAGGCCAGCATGAATGCCTCAACTGCCCAACCGATCGTCACCCAGTGCAGCTCCAACTGAATCGCCACGGCCATAGCGAGGAACGTCGCCGCTGCGCCCACATAGCTGTACCTGAGAAAACGGTCGTCGGGACTCCAGCGCCAGGTCATGTAGAAAAGTTGAGTGAAGAAAACCGAGATCAGGAGCGCCTGAGTCGCAGGCGTAGTATGGTCAAAGCCCGCCTCTGTGAGCATCAGGTAGCTGAGACCGAAGTAGAACGCGGCGTTGGCTATGGCCAGCGCTACGTCGAACCAGCGCGTCGGCCGGCCCGGTAATACGTTGTGGAAAATTGCGAGCAGCGAATAGAGCAGGAAGAAGATGCTGAGGAAGACGAGGGTCGTCCAAACCTTTTCATGTTCGTAGAACTTGAATGCCCAGCCGACGGTAATCGCCACCGTCCCGGCGAAAGAGAGGAAGTCGAGAGTGCGCCAGCGCTTGAAGAAGGCCACAGCGAGTACGCCGGCATCGAGCAACGCCACGTAAGCGAACAACCCTATCTCGTTGTCCACACCGGTCGAGAGCAACACCGGCGTCAAGAATCCGCCGACGAGTCCGAGGATAGCGACTGGCAGCGCATTCAGACGTACCGACAACAACACAGCCGTCGTAGTCACCGCCGCCATTAGCAGGAAGGCTAGCACCTGTCCGATGAGGTGATAGAAGTTGTATGCCGCGTAGTCCGATAGGTACAGAATGAGCAGGCCGCCGCCGGAAAGAATGTAGGCATACGCCTTCAGGCCGCGCCCACGCAGACGCTCGCCCACATAGAGTAATGAAATGCCCACGAGCGCGGAGAGGCTGACGCGCGCGCTGGGGCCGATCCATTGTTTGTCGAAAGCAAACTTGAGGAAGAAGGCGACGCCAAACGTGACCGCAATGATGCCGATCCAGTTGAACCAACTACCGCCGATGAGCGATTCCAAATCGCGGCGCTTCGCTTCGCGCTCTGCTCCCGCATGCCCTGCCTCCCCCGCCGGTTTTTCAACAAGCAGATCCAGGCCAAATGGAGCGTCTGCTTTTCTCGTCGCGTGGGTGCGCGGAGTCGGGGGTTCATTCATCCACGGATGGGTCGCGCGGGTTTCGGGCGTCTCGGCCTTCGACCAGCTGTGCACCGGAGGCTCGAGCGCTGGTGGCGCGACTGACGTCTGTTGGACTCGCGGTTGGGCTGGCGGCTGGATTGGCGGTTGAGTGGATGCCGAAGCCTTCAAGTCTTCCGTTTTGATTTGAGGCGTGGCTGGATGCGTCTCGCGGCCCTGGCCGGGTGGAGATTCAGGGAGCGGTTGAGCTTGGCGAATGATCCCCAGATGCTGCTCGATTGCGTGCAGTCGTGCAGTCGTTCCTCCCAGCACGCGTTCCAGGAGTTCGATTCGTTCGAGAAGTTGTTTGAGAATTTCACGCGAGGGCAGGTCTTCGGCCATGTGCTCTCCTGAAGTTCCGGTGAAACAGGCCCGAGGTACTCGCGCCCCGGCAATGTGGCACATGATAGGGTAGGACGAAAGAAAGCGGAAGGGCGCGGAACTGCCGGTACCGGTTCAGTTTGGTGTGAGTTAGCGTGCAGCATGCAACCCGGAGGGTTCGCGAGAAAGTAGCCCAAGGTCGTAGAGAGCAGGGTACAGTCGCGGCGCATATTAGCACCGGTTTCGGGGTGCTGGATAGAGAAAACCCAATTCTGCTGAGCATTTTGCCTGTTTTGCCGTCGGATGTCGGGTTGTTGCGGGTGTACACGGCCATTTTGCACTACTATCTGCCAGCCCTTCGGGCTGATAAACTGATTACTGACTACTTCTTCCCATGAGACTCGCTTACTTCAGCCCACTGAATCCACAGCCATCAGGGATTTCTGACTACAGCGAAGAGCTTCTCCCTTATCTCGCGGTAGACGCCGACATCACCCTATTCGTCGACGGCTTCGAACCGTCTAATCCTGAGATACGCGATCAGTTTACATGCCTCGACTATCGTCACAGCCCGTCGGTTCTCAAGACGCTCGGCGACTACGATGCGATCATCTATCACATGGGAAATGATCATCGTTATCACGCAGGCATGATTGAGATCGCGCGCGCACATCCGGGCATTGTCGTTTTCCACGATTTCGCGTTGCAGGATTTTTTTCTTGGGTTGGCGCAGGAGCGCAACCGCACAGGGATTTACCTCGAAGAAGTTTTCGCCTGTCATGGCAGCCGGGCCACGCGTGAAGCAGCGGAGGCGCTGGAACGCGGGGGCACGCCACCGCAGGCGGCTTTGCCTTTGGAGTTTCCACTGAACTGCCGGCTAGCCCGCGCTGCGGAGGGGATTGTCGTTCATTCGGAGTTTTGCCGCGCGCGTTTTGCGAAGTTGGTACCGTCGGTACCAATTGCCCATATCAACATGCCGATCAAGCCGCTGCCCGCACGTCAGGCAAACGAATCAAACGGGGACGCGAGCGTCACCCAAATTGCCAACTTCGGTCTCATCACACCTGGCAAAGGAATTGAAAAAGCTCTGCGAATACTCTCGACCCTTAAGGCCGATCACAATTTTCACTACACGCTAGTCGGCGAGCCCAACTCGTTTTTCGATGTACGCGCGCTGGTGCGCCAGTACGATATGGAGGACCGGGTAACGATCACGGGGCACCTACGCCTTGAAGAGTTTGAACGTTGGATAGCAGCAACCAACATTGCGCTAAATCTGCGCGAACGCACCGTCGGCGAAACTTCGGCCAGCCTCTGTCGCCTAATGGCCGCCGGCGTTCCGACAATCGTCTTTAACGTCGGCGCCTTTGCCGAACTGCCAGACGACGCAATTGTAAAAATCGATCAGGACGAAAATGCTGACGCCTTGCTCGAGGCCTATCTACGCCGGCTTATCGAAGACGCCGGCCTGCGCCAAAGTATTGGCGCCAATGCGCAAAGGTATATAACTGAAACTCACGATATCAAAACCGGCGCCGCCCGCTACCTCGATTTCGTCAGCCAGGTTATCTCCCTCCGCTCACGCAAACAGTTTCTTAATGGCGTGGCCAACGAAATAACTGCGCTCGGCGTTCGGGAAAACGATGAAACGCTCCTACGCGGCGTCGCCCGGGAAGTTGCAGTGCTCGCGCCCGCTGCGAATTACAGAACCGCGCACGGTTGGATACCATACTCAACTTTGCCTGGCGGCCCGAAACAGACAAAGATTCACTCGATCATCAAAGCCAACGAGGGCAACGGTCAGGCTACAAATGCGAAGGCGTCTCCTGACTCGCCCGGCCGGCTACCAAAACTCGAAGGCATTGACTACAAACGCGCGGCGCTCGAATACCCAAAAATGCTCGATGCCGAACGCAGTCACTATCTGCGAACAAAACCTTTCTATAATCTCGCCAACAAGCCCGATAAACATCTGGGCGACGGCATGGACGCGGAGACCCATCGCCACTTCACCGATTTCGCAAACATGGCCACGGCGCTCGCGTTGCCACCCGGCTCCAGGATTCTCGACGTAGGTTGTGGTTCCGGCTGGCTGAGCGAGTACTTTGCGCGTCTCGGATACGACGTGACCGGAATTGATATCAGCGATGAGCTGATCGCAATGTCGCGCGAACGTGTTGAGCTCGTTCCTTATGACGTGGATCATGAGACGGCCTTACGCTGCCGTTTTCTAACGCAGGATATCGAGTCGGCGCCGTTGCCTGAAAAGTTTGACGCGGTTATCTGTTACGACTCGCTTCATCACTTTGAAGACGAGCGAAAGGTTTTTTGTCACCTGGCTCAGATGTTAGACATAGGTGGGTTGCTCTTCATTCTGGAAGGTCACAAGCCATCAGCGGGCTCGGCAACGGAAGATGAGTTGCAGGACGTGATGCGCCAGTATGGAACGCTCGAATCGCCCTTTAGCGGCGACTACTTGCGCGCTTTGCTGGACGAGCGCGGACTGGCTGTGGTTGGTGACTATGTGAGCGTCAACGGGCTTTTCGAACGCGAGATGTTGGAAGACGATCGCTTGCCTTTGCGAACTCTCGCGACTGATTACCATTACCTGACGTGTGTGAAGGTTGCTGATGGCCCACCGGCATCAAGTGTGCCTGACAGCCGCAATCCCGGAATACTACGGGCTGATTTCAAACTCACGGGGCAGTTGGCGCAGCGCGTAGAACCAGGAGAACGAATCAGCGCTGCGATAACGATCAGAAACACCGGAGACACGCTATGGCTCAGTGGCCAAACGCTGCGTGCGGGAATAGTAATGCCCGGCGTTAGAGTTTTTGATCAGAGTGGTGAAATGGTGAGCGAGGTTCACGGACATCCTATGCTGCCGCGATCGATTGCTCCCGGGCAGTATGTGTCAATCACGCTGCCCTGTCCGGTGCCACCTGTTCCCGGAACCTACACGGTCAAGATCGACCTGGTGGATCAGCAGATTTGCTGGTTTGAAGAAAGAGGCTCGCAGCCACTGTTGTTCCAGGTCGAAGTAATTGAAAAAGCCGGTTAATTGTTGCTAGCGAAGAGCGGGGGCCAGCCCGCCTTCCCGACCTTAGAGACTTTCTCGCTTGTTCTGCTACTCAAGTTTGAAAGCCTCTCATTCAATTTCAAACACTCAAGTGGAATAGCTCGGGGTGAGGAAGGCGGGCTTGCCCCCGCTCTTCGCCCAGCAGGTCAGTCTCTTACTGCGACGATCGTCGAGCGTTCCTCAAACCTGTCGCCATACATGTAGTAATACCTGGCTTGACTCACCTTCTCAATTCTGAACCCAAGCATACCAAACACCTCGCGATAAACGCCGAGTGAATAAGTCCACCAGGTGAAGTCGGCATCGGGATTACTTGCCAGCGCCTCGAATCTGGCAATTCGTTCGTCAGTCTGCAACAACGGTGAAACGATTACGATTGTTTCTTTTGTTCTTCGGGCGATGGAAGCGAGAGCCGAGATCTGATCGCTAAGGTGCTCGAGCACTGATCCAACGATCGCGATGTCGAATTGGCCGAGCTCCTCCGGAAGATCATAGACGTTGCCGTAATAGACCTCGGCTCTCGAATTGAGCAGCCGGTGACAAAGCCAGTAGGCGTTTTTCCATTGCTCGATTTCCGCGCCATACTGCTTCTTCCAGCGCTCAGGATCGCGATAGTAAAGTTTGTCTTTGAAAGGAAGAAAGGATTGCTGACTCGCGTCGCTCATATCAAACGACACTACACGCGACGCCCCTCGCTTCTCAGCCTCGAAACTGAGAAAGCCGGTGGCCGCGCCGATGTCCAACACTGACTTGCCGGCCACTTCGACACCGCCGACATAATCATCAAACCGTCCGCGCAGATCCCAGTGCGCCGGAACCAGTCCGAATCCCGGCAGCTCCATCGCGTGATAGAAGAAGCAGTCTTCCAGCCGATCGACAAACCGCGGCGGCTCGAACAACGAAGGATTTTTGTTTATTTCATTCATGAATCGGTCAGACCGCTCAAGCGATTTTCTGGGACCGCGGGCGTCCCGCGAGCAAACGAGCGCGTAGCGCGAGTAGACCTTCGCAGCCAATCAATCATGTAGTGGATCGTTTGCGGGCGGGACGCCCACGGTCCCAGCAAATCGCTTGAACAACTTCGTCAGCGGCCCCGGAACCACCACAACAATAGCAGCCCAAGCGTTAACAACGAGACGACTAATCCAGCCAGCACTGACTTGGGCCGATAGACAAACTCGACCACGTGATTCCCCGCCGGAACGGCCACTCCGCGCAGGTTGTAGTTTACCCGCATAACATCAACCGATTTTCCATCGACATACGCGCGCCAACCAGGGTAATGGTTCTCGCTCAAAACCAGTATCCCGGGAGCCATGGAGGCAGTTTTTACTTCCACTCGATTCGGCTCAGGTCGCGTTACATCAGCGCTCCCACGAATCATGCTCGCGCCAAAGACGCTCAAAGTAGGCGCATTGACCAGAACTGTCTGAAGCGGATCCCACGACTTGCCGCCCGGAAGTTTACCGGTGCGAATAATTGCCAGCTCGTCTTGTTCCGTCGCGACAAACTCCTCAATAGCCAGCCAGGCGCGCGGCAGCGCGTGAGTGTTCTCGTAGATTTGCAGATACTCCGTTTCGGCCGCTAGATGCCAGCGCCCGCTACCGATCGACGTGGCGTCGGCGACATTTGTCGAATCTGCTTCGCCTTCGCGTGCCGGAAGTTTTTCGACCCATTCGCCGCGCAACGGTTCTGCCGCGCCATTTCTTAGCAGCGAAATTCGCTTAACATCGAGCGTCAGCTGGGGAGCATTCTTGATTCCTGCGACTTCAATTTCTCCGCCGGTGACGCGTATCATTTCCGGAAACTTAAACTGAGCGACGTAAGTATGACTTTCAAAGTTTCCCGAAGCATCTACCACCGTCGAAGCGGTAGCCACCGGTGCGAGACGATGACGAATCTTAGTTTTCAGGTCAGGACGTTCATGCGACCATTCCGAGGTGTGTTCGCCGGCACGCAGTTGAAACTCAAATCTTTTTCCGTCCTCGGCCCGCAAGCGCACGTACCCGACGACCTCTCCGTCTGAAACGTCCGCCGCCCAGGAGAGACTGGTTATCAGCGCCAGACTGTCTGCTTCCACCGGCGGCATCGCGAATACCAGACGTTCCCGATTGATCAACGACGGCGCTCCCAACTCTTCTTTAGCAAAAGGAACCCCACCTAAATCTATCAATGCCGGCGCGTTATTTACCGGCGCTGCAGCTGTCGCTCCGGAGTGTTCCGCTGCCCGTCGCCGCGCTTCACCCTGCGGGCTCTGCTTCAGAAGATAGCGCACGTTCAGGATGTCAAACTCGCGGCCTGGACCACGCACACTGCGGCCGGGATCAGTTAATTCACCCCATAGCTTCATATCGTCGGCAAGCTTGCTGTAACGCGTCAGCCCGAAGCCATCGTAGCCCGCCGCATTCTCAACTCCGTGCATCATGTAAGTGTCCGGCTGCAACGACAACATGAATTCGCCGAGCTTGAATTTTTCACCTTCGTCGCGACCGGTGTTCATAAAGAAGGGCTGAACGTCAGTTAGAACTCTGTAGGGCGTGTCTCCACGATCGTGCTGCAGGTTACGCAACAAGCGAACCGATTCCGGCTCGCTCCAGAGTGGATGGACGCGCGTCGGAGAGAGACGCCAGCCGCTCGCCTGGCCCCATAAACAGAGGTCAAAAATCACGATTGCGAACAACAAAGTCAAAGACCGACAGGAGTGTCGTTGCACATTGCGCGCAAAGATCCAAAGCGCGACTGCGCTAAGCCCCGCGATCAGAATCGGAATGAAAAGTTCAGGGGCACGCAGGATGGTTACCGGCGCCGATCTTCCGAGCCGGAACCCGGCTGGTCGCCACCAGCTTACTGTCAAGCAAGTAAACAGAAAAACTAATCCGCCCGCAGCGGCCACAACACGTAAAACTTTCGCTCGCTCCGATTGCGACCTTGCCGCAATTGCCGTCAAACCTCTGCCTGCAAGTACAGCAAGCGCGAATTCCACCTCCATCAAGTGACGTGCGGGAACGCGGAAGAGATTGAGGACGGGAACGTAGTAAACCAGTTTGTAGAGATTGAGCGGAAGAAAACGCCCGGCTGCCAGAGCCAGGCAAACTACAACCACGACGGCCCAGAATTTCGTTCGCGAGTCTGGTTTGAGAAGCAGGGCCGATAGCGCCAACATGATGGTCGCGGCGCCGACGTATGCGATGTACTCGCCCACGAAGGCCGGGCCGATGTAGGGCGCGCGAAACAAGTGTCCGTCACCGCCACCCATGATGAAAGGCGCGAAGAAGGTCAGCGCGAATCGCGGCGGCATCGAGAAGGAACTGAAGAAGTCATAAGACGCCGTGGCCCGCAGGCTGTTGCGCAACAACTCCACGGTAGGCAGAATCTGCACCGCCGCCAGGATTACTCCGGCTGACAATAAAACCAGGGCCCGCAAATAAGATCGGCGTTCCTGATGAGCCGAAGTTCGTGCCATTACAACGGCGTAAGCGGCCGCCAACAGAAATGAATATGCGAGAGTTTGTTGATGCCCGGCGAAGACCTGCACGGCGACCAGCAGCGCGATCAAGAGGCCGTGACTTCGTTTCCCACTCATTCCATACCGGTCTACTGCCCAGAGCACCCACGGAAGCAGCGCCGCCGTCTGGACAACATTCGTCTGGCCCACCTTCGCTACCATGAATGCGCTCCATTGCCAGACCAGACTCGCCGCGGCTGCTCCAGCGAGGCTGGCTCCGCTGCGTCGCGCATAGAGGTAAGCGCCCAGTGCTGCCAGCATGTAGGTAGAGAGCATCATCAGGTTGGTCGCGACAGGCGAGCTGAAGATGAGGTAAAACCAGTTGAGCGGAAACAGCACGCCTGCTTGCGCAGCGCCAAAGAGCGGCATGCCGCTGAACATGTAAGGGTTCCAAAGCGGCACATAGCCGGAACCGATTAGATTAGCGACGACGACCCGCATCGGTATGTTAAAAATTACGCCGTCGTCTGGCGAGATAATGAGATTGCCGGTGGTGGCGGGAAAGAAATAGATGAGCGGGAGTAGCGAGACTACTATCGCAGTCGCACAGCTCGGCGTTATTTTAGAATGAAGACTAAATGGAAGACGCATTGAAGAAACAGGACGAGTCCGTGGCGAGCGGCGAAACGGTGGTCAGCGCCTTCGCCCATTTGTATGCCAGTGCCCGACGGCTGTTGGTCCTCCACAAAGCCGAGACTGTGTGCGGAGCGTTGTTACTTTTGATGGCGGTTAACCTCTTCGCTGCAATCTCGCGCAAGAGCATCACCAATGATGAAATTGTTCATATTCCGGCCGGATACTACCATCTAGTTGCCGGCGAGTTCCAACTTAACAACGAACACCCGCCGCTGGTAAAGATGTGGGCAGCACTGCCGCTCCTCATTGTGCAACCTGACGAACCGCCGGCGCCAAAAACTGAAGACGAAAACTTCATGGAACGCACCTGGGGGTTCCATGAACGCTTCTGGCAAGCCAATCAGGCCCGGTTTCAAACTGTTACCTTCTGGCCGCGCGTGATGATGATTCCCATTACGCTCGCGCTCGGTATGCTGATCTTTGTCTTCGCGCGCAAGCTTTTCGGAGAAACAGCCGCGTTAATCGCCGTGGCGCTTTACGTGTTAGAACCAACTGTACTTGCACACGGGCGCGTTGTGCATACCGACGTGCCGGCGGCGCTCGCGTATCTGCTGTTTTTCTTTACGCTCTACAAATACTCCAGGGCTGGCACCTTCGATACCTGGCCCGTGATTGCTGGGACAGCGCCCGCCTCGGTCGCCTCGCCCGCCTCAAGCCGTGCCTCCATTCCAGACTCAAGCAAACCACTTAGCCGCGACAATGTGGCATTCAACGAGAGCGGGCGGGACGCCCGCGGTCCCAGCAATCACAGGCCTGGTTATGGACAAGCTCTAATGCTGGGCTTCGTTTCCGCGGTGGCGCTGCTCACAAAGTTTTCGATGCTGGTGTTGTTGCCCGTGCTCGCGATCTATTTCGTCGCGCGACTGTTTATTAATTGGCGTGATCGCAAACAACGCACACAGATCCTGTTTCACAGCGCGGTGATAACAGAGGTAGTTTTATTCCTCGTCAACGCCGCTTACTACTTTCAACGTCCCGCGCTGGAAGCCTCAGATGTTCGTTGGGTGGCGATGAAGTCGCCGGCGCTTTTAGGGTTTGTTACGACGTTCGTTCGCCTGGCGTCGTATCTTTTGCCGACTTACTACCTCTTCGGCGTCTACAACATCGAGTTGCACAATCACTTCGGTCACGCTACCTCGCTGCTGGGCCACTACAACGACCTGGGCTGGTGGTATTACTTCCCGGTCGCCTTTGCGCTCAAGACGACGATTCCCTTCTTGCTGCTCGCGATTGCCGGAATTAGCTGGTCGGTGTGGAGGCTTGTAAAACGAGACTCGCGATTTCTCTGGCTTGTCGTTCCCGTTTGCATTTACCTGGCAATCTCACTAACCAGCCACATAAACATCGGCATCCGTCACTTTCTCCCGGTCTATCCATTTCTTTTCATTGCCGGCGGCGCACTACTGGCGCAGTTGTTACAGGCACGACGAACGGCCGGCATCGCGGTGTTGATTGTTATGTTCGGTTGGATGGGCTTTGAGGCGATGCGAACTTTTCCAAGCTACACGCCTTACATGAATCAACTCGCGTCCAGCCATCCGCACTGGTACTACCTCTCCGACTCAAACGTGGAATGGGGTGACGACGTAAATGCCCTGGCAGATTACCTGAAGGCGCGTGGCGAGACGAAAGTGACAGCCGCGCTGTCAGCCGGTTGGAGCACGCTGGGGCGTTATGGGGTCGACTATCTCGATATGGTTTCACTGCCGCCAGACAAAACTCCGGAGACACGCTACGTGGCCATCGGCGCCAGTTTTCTTAACGGCTCGGTGATACCGGGTGACGAAAAAATAGTCGGGCGAAGATCTTTTGAGAGAACGAACTTGTTTGCGCGCTATCGCGATCGGAAGCCGGAAGCAGTGTTTGGAAATTCGATCTATCTGTTCCGTGAGCATGAGTGAGAACATCAAAGAGCGGGGGCAAGCCCGCCTTCCTGACCATGAGGTTGCGAGACTCGAATGGTGACATTACCTTGAATGCCTCTCAACTTCGAATGTAATACTCAAGGGAGTACAGCTCAGGGTCAGGAAGGGGGCTTGCCCCCGCTTTGAGCTCCTGCCTTTTGAAATCTTCTGAGCGCTTCTTGATAAACATTCCAGGTTAGTTGCGCCGTTTTCTCCCAGGAGAATTCCGCGGCCCGGCGCTGCCCGGCAGCTGCCAATTCGCGGCGCGCGTTTTCGTTATCTAACAACTCGAGAATGTTCCGCGTCAGTTCACTGATGTTTTTGGGATCAAAGAGTAACGCCGCCGCGCCGGTCGTTTCCTCTAGCGCTGGAATGCGACTCGCTATAACCGCCGCGCCACAAGCCATAGCTTCCAACGGCGGCAGGCCGAAGCCTTCGTGTATCGACGGATAGACAAAGACTCGGCAGGATGAGTAGAGCGCTTGCAGATCGTCATCGTGGAGGTAGTCTGTGAGAACAATGCGACTCCGCACCGGTGACTTCTCGATTGCCTCAAATAGTGGACTGCTTAACCAACCACTCCCGCCGGCGATAACAAGTTGCGTGGTGCTCTCGGGTCTTTCGCTCGCCAATTCCGCCAGAGCGCTGATCAGCACCGACAAATTTTTGCGTGGCTCGAGCGTACCGACCGTAAGCAAAAAGTCGTCTCCAATTCCCAACCTGCGCCGCGCATTTTCAGTCTCAGCAAAGGGCGCCGGCTTAAAACACTCGCGCGCCGCTTCTGGAATAGCGAAGACCTTGGCCGGGCTCACTTTCAGCAGCTCGCAGACGTCGACACGCACGCTCTCGGTCGGCGTTATGATCGCATCGGCAGTACGCGACATAAGCGGCAAACGCCGGCGTGCGCGGCTGACGCTGCGCTTTTCGTGAGTTTCAGAATGAAGCAGCTGAGATAGATCGTGAATAGTGAGGACGGTTGCACAGCGCCGCCATAAGGGAACGTCGTAATTGGTGCCGTGAAAAAGTTCGAGCTTGCTGCGTTTGATGTAACGAGGCAAGCCCGCCGACCACCAGTGTCTTCCCAGGGGCCCAACTCTCACGCGATTGAGTTTTAAATTAAGAGGAATGGGTTCATGGGGCCGAATGGCCCTGTAAGTGGAAGGGTAAACAATCTCAAATTGACTTGATGGTTCGGCGCTAGCTAACGCCCGGGCGAGTTCATATGTATAGTGCCCAACGCCGGTTTTAGCCGCTGTCAGCGGCAGTCCATCCAGTGCTATTCGCATTTCCAGTGTTTCGCTCGCCCTTCGAGCAACCCGGCGGGCTGCTTTGTACTTCTCAGCCGCCAGGGATCGCGGATACATTAAAAATGGAAATTAGAGGCCTTCATTGACGCCACTTAACGCCAAGAGTTAAACTTTAGCCCTTGTCGGTGCGTCTAAGCACTCGGATTTTAGACGAACCCCTCATTTCGAGGTCATTCCCTCAGAAGCGTATGTTATCAGGAGCAATATGATGAAATTTGCCTTAGCTTTACTTATCACCGCCTGCGCGGCCCTGACGGTCTGGGGACAAGCACCGACATTGCATATAGTAACTGAGATCCCCAATCTCCCGTCCGAACTTTACTACGGCAACATCAAAGTAAAGCCGCTTCGCCTGCGACCCGGCACGAACACGCCAATTACCATCAACGACTCCGATTTCTTCGTTAACCAACAGTACACTGACTTCCTGAGCCGCTTTCCGGACCAGAGTGGTTTCGATTTCTGGGTAAACCAGATCCAGTCGTGCAATGGTGACGTCAACTGCATCGCCGGCCAGCGCGACAACACCTCGGGCGCCTTCTTCCTTTCCATCGAGTTTCAGGAGACAGGCTATCTGGTCGAGCGCATGTACAAAGTTGGTTACGGCGACGCCACGGCTACTTCAACATTTGGCGGCTCGCATCAGATTTCGGTGCCAATTGTTCGGCGTAGTGAGTTTCTACCGGACTCGCTGCTGATTTCAAATGGAGTCATAATCGGAAAGCCTGGCGCCGAGGCCCTCTTGGAAGCAAATAAGGTGGCCTTCTCGAATACTTTCGTCGGGCGCGCGCAATTCGTAACGGCCTATCCGACTTCGTTGACGCCGACAGACTTCGTAAATCAACTTTTCACGAAGGCCGGAGTTACACCTTCAGCACAGCAACTTCAGGATGCGATCAATGAATTTGGCGGCGCCGGAAACACTGCGGACACGGCAGCGCGTGGAAGAGCGGTACGCCGCATCGCCGAGAACCCCATCTTGAACAACGCGGAAAAGAATAGGGCGTTTGTGTTGATGCAATACCTCGGTTACCTGCGACGAGATCCCAACACCGGCCCGGACACTGACTACACCGGTTTTGATTTCTGGCTCCAGAAACTGAATAACCACGGCGGCGACTTTCACGCGGCCCAGATGGTTAGATCATTCATCGTCTCGGGTGAGTATCTCAACCGTTTCTAAAAAGTAGAAGTGGGATAGACAAGAATGTTTGTCCTGAATCTGTGGTAAAAAGGCCGGCTCAGTTTTGAGTCCGGCCTTTCTTTTTCCGCTTGCGCTGCTGGGCCTTCACGGTCCAAACCTTTGCCTGTATTCACCTGAAACAATGAAAGCCTTCACCATATCTGCGTTGACGAAGTTGCCATTGAATTCATTCAATTTGCCAAGCCAGAAATTGTAACCCGCATAGTTCAGCGTTGGCTCCGGCGGATCGGAAGGGTTGCGCCGGAGGTAACCGAAATACTGCATCAGTACAAACGCTTTGTTGGATTGCCGATTGTGAAAGAGCGGCTTCTCTGACACCGAGCGCAACACTTGTGCGCGCAGCGCGGGTGATTCGGGATTTGCGGACAACAGCTCGACAAGAGCAATGCGTTCTGCTGCCGTAAGCACGCCCGCTGATACTGAAGCACGCGGATCAAATGTGTTTGCGTTGAGCTTTTCAACAAACTGCTCAGCCGGCATTGAGTTTGGAAAGTTGGCGGCATTTCGGAACCTGGGCCGCTGCACGAAGTCCAGGAAGAACTTCTGCTTGTTCGCTTCCAACTGGGCTTCGGCGCCTGGCTGACCTATCACGACACCGCGTCCGATCTCCTGAAGATCCGGCAAAAATTCTTGCAGCTTCAAGAACTCATGCGAGTTATACGCCGCCTGATTAGCCTTGTAGACCAGGTAACCGGTCTGCTGGAATTCTATCGAGAGGAAGAAGGCGGCACTCACGTTGATCTTGCGAATCTCGCGGCACTCCGGCGTCAGACATTCGTCGATTTGGTTTTTCCAGAAGGCCAGGCCCGCTGGATCGGCCTCGCGGTTGAGAAAGTCGATGTAATGCTGGCGTACGAAGAAGTCGCTGTTGAAGCTGGCCTCATTGACCGGGTTTAGTCCGTTCACCGCTTCGTTGCTGTTGATGGTGACGACGACCGCGGCCGCGGAGCCGAGTGTGCAACCGATGGGATTGCTGAGAGTGACATTAAAGTTCTCGGGGCCCTCACCTAAACGATCGTCAACGATGAAAACGGTGATCGTTTTCGACGTCTCATTGGCGGCGAAATGCAGGCTGCCCCGAATAGCCAGATAGTCGGATCGGTCGTTGGCGGTCCCGTCCGAACTAACATAGTCAACTGACCCCTCGCCGGTGGTCGTGCCGGTGCGTGTAACGACCAAGTCCACCTTTGTTGTGGCGTCGAGTGTTTCGGAGACGCTTGCCGTAGCGGCGTTGAATTGAACGGTGTTTGGTGGAATCACCGGCGCAATGACGAGCGCCAGGCCAGTCAAATTTGTAAAGCCACTAGCGCCAACCAACGTACTCGCTCCCGAGGCTTTGTTGATACGGTAGAGGTTGCCGGTAGCGCCAGTGCTGCCTCCATAGAGGTTACCATCCGGGCCGAATTCCAGACTGCCGCCATTGAATCCAACTGAGCCAATGACAGTCGCCACACCGGTGGTTAGATTCACCGTAACCAGTTTGGAAGAAGAGCCACCACCTGCCCCACCAGTCAGTCCGTACATAATCGAGTTCGGCTCGTCGTAAGCAAGCCCGGAAAGTGGACTCATAAGGCCGGTTGCTCCGACTAACGTTGACTCACCAGTCGCCGGATTGAGAATGCGCAACTCGGAAGGGCTGCCAGGACTCAGGATTCGAGCGCCGTAAAGCGAAGCCCCGACCCACTCTAATCCAGTGAATGATCCACCATTGATGAGTGCAGGGCCGAGCGTGGCACCCGTGCGGATATCAAATTCCTGTCCTGCGAAAAAGCCGTCGGGAAACTGTGAGAACGCGCGGCGGGTGTCGTTATTAAACTCGATCTCAGTGCTGCCTGGGCCTGGCAAAGCGTCGACCAGCGTGCCGGCGCCAGTGCTTAGGTTGAGCGTGATTAGCTCGCCGTTCCTGGTGCCTCCGTATAGTTGAGTAACGAAGGGTCCAGGCGTTGGAGTAGGCGTCGGCGTTGGCAGTGGATTGGTTGAAGAACTAACCGAATCAAATTCAATTTGTCCCGGACCGGTAAAGGTTTCCGGAATTTTCTCAAGAAAGAAAATGCGAACAGTCTGCCCGGCGAAAGCTGAGAGATCGTGGCTATGGCTTAGCCAGCCGGTATCGTGATAGAAACTCTCGACCCCGGTTGAAAACGAGTAAAGCGTCGTCAGTATTGCGTTAGTTGAGGGATTGCGAAGTTGGACTTCATAGGTTCTCGGTTGTGTCTGACCACAGCAGAAATTCCATTGCGCTCGATCTCGCCACGAAAGATTCAGTGGAGCTCCGCTGGGGATCGCGATGTCCTGGTACATGCGAAACTCCATCGGGCCGCCGCCATCAAAACCATTCCAGGCGTCGTGAGTGCCATGTTGCGGCAAGGTTGGAAGAATCTGATAACCGGCGAAGCCCCCGAATCCTGCCGGTGTCACTGACCATGGTACAAACGGAGTTCCAAGGCCGCCGGTGGCCACCGTAGAAACATTCCAACCCTTAAAATCACCGGTCTCAAAGCTGCCGTTAACGATCAATTGGTGGCCCAGTTGAACTTTGAAATTCCACGACTGCGACGTCTGATGACCGCCGCTGTAGTTGATCGTCAACGTAAAACTGACTTCCGGATCCAGCGACACCGTCGGGCCCAGGGAAAAGGAAAACGGCGTCGTGTTAACAGCACTACCATTAGGCACGGTTATGTTGGGATAGGCCGAGGCGCCATTCACGATCGTCACGCCCGGCGTTGAAGTAGTCAGGGTTGCAGTCGCCGCAGTCGCGTCCTGCACTCCAAGGTTGTTCAAGGCAACCGTGAGCGTGCCGCTCTCTCCGGGATCGATGAAGCTGTCACCGTTGCAGCAAGTTTCAGTCTTCGACACCGTTGACAGATCGAGGAATGCCTTGCCCACTACCGGCGGTCCCAGCGACTGCAAGGCCGGCAAAGGCATGACAATACCAGCCCCGGAATCGCGATCAGTGCCAGGTGCTTCAATGTCGATCGCGGTGCTGGTGAGGGCGGTCTTCATTTGGGCCTGCGTCAGCGCTGGATTGGCCGATTTTATAAGCGCTGCAATGGCCGCCGCATGCGGCGCCGCAGCTGAGGTCCCATAGAACAGCCGGGGAAAACCGCCCGCGCCAGATACAGCCGCGCCATCCGCGGCGGTAATGAGGGGCTGTTGCAACACCGACCCTCCAGTTGATGAAACGTTCCCGGGTGTTAAAGGCGAGCCATCTCCGGCGAAGAAGATTCGCCGCGGTCCATCAGAGCTGAATGTTTCAACCATGTCGCTGGCGCTGAAGGCCGACGGGAAAGTGCAGATGGCGCAGACCGCGGCCACTCCGTAACCTCCTGAAGCGGCGTTATGTCCGTGCGTCTCCCCTGGAGTGCCAAACGTTAGTTCGCCTCGATTCGTGGCGAGATGAAGGAAGCGATTCGCCGCTCCGGTTTTCTGTAAAATCACTATCCTGTAACCGGGAGGCGCAAAGAAGATCGCCTCATAAGGATCCTGAGTGCCATTCTGAATATTTGTCGAAGACCCTATTACATCTGTACCGGTACTGGTGAGGATAAAGAGGTCATAGTCATTATTTGAAGCGCCCAGCGGATCTGACCAGTGCAGGTTGGTCAGGAATCCGGATTGCGTGATCGTGTCATACTGTGCAACTGCTGCAGTCGGATCGAAATCGTGCACCTTTCCGCCCGGCACTGAACTGATCGTTCCGCCGTCTGCGAAATCGCCTTCCCAGGTTCCGGAAGTGCCGTCGTTCAAATTTCCCGAGTTGGCTGCTGAGGAAAAGTAGAGGGCACCCGACGCGACTACATCATTAACAGCCTGCGTCGCCAGGCCCGAGTTATTAGGCGAAACGATCGCCGCGGTTTGCCCATCCTGAAATGGTGATTCAACAAAGTAACCGACATCGTCAAGGATGATGTCACATCCCGCTGTGCGCAGATCGCGAATATTTTGAGCGAACTGCGGCAGGCCGTTGATTGCAGTTGCGAAATACAACTGTGCGCCCGGCGCGAGATCGTGAATGATCTCGAGCATCGCAGTGCCCTCGTCTCCCGAACCTTCCTGGCCCGTCAAAACCGTCACTGTCCCCAGATCGCCGGTTGACTGGCTAACGGCAAGACTGCTCACGCCGTCTGAAAGAACGCCGATCTTTATTCCTGTGCCGTCGACGTTGAATGTACCTCGCGCGACGAAGGCTCTGTGGGTCGTGTCTCCCTCGGACGTGACACTGCCAATTCCCAGCGGACTGCTGGGAGCCGGAGCGCTGATCAAGGCTGGTAGGATCGCGGCCCGAATGCGCGCGGCGCGTTCGTCAATATCTCTATAGGGGCCTGAGGGCTGCCGCCAGCCCGGGGTGAAATATCGAGGTTGGGTCTGCAAAGCCTTTGGCGTTTCCCGCTGATCCTGCGAGAGCAGCGCTTCCTGCTTTGGCTGAATGAAGCGAACTTGAGAGAGACTTGCGATTGCCTCCAGTTCTTCCAGCGAAGCATTGGCCCGCAGCGAGTTATATTGGCGAAAGACTTGCGAAACTTCGACACCCATTCCGCGCAGATCACTCAGCAATTGGTCGTCAATGATCGCAGAAATGTCTACAGTGACCCGGCCACTGTCATCAGCACCGACTTCTACGGAGAGACTCTGCACCGTCGTGGCGATTTTTTCCCCGCGACGCATCTTGATCGCATAAAGCAGTTGCGAATCAATCTTCTGCTGGGCGGGAGTGCGTGCTTCCTTTTCTTCAAGCAGAGCCTGTATTTGCTGCCAGGCGCGCTCGTCGATTGCAGGCGCCGACTCTTGTTTTGCAGCCCCACTTTTTAGTCCGGCAACAGCGGTGGGAATTGCCTGGTTGGCCGCCCTTAATGGCCGCGACCCTGAAGGGCCAGAAGCGGTACTGCGGACAGTGCCGAATATGATGAAAACGAGGATCGCGAAAATACTGAGGAGGAGGAGGGGGGAAGTTCGTTTCATTGGTACTCCTGGTAAAGTGGTAAATAGTGAAAAGTGAAAAGTATGAGTAATAAATGATGAAGTTAAGGACGATCACGAGCTGGTTCATCGGCTCATTACGTTTTTACTTATCACTCATCACTCATCACTGTTTTTTCACGGTCCAAATCTGTGCCGGTACTCACCTGAAACAATAAACGCCTTCACCATCTCGGCGTTCACAAAATTTCCGTTAAACTCATTCAATTTGTTCAGCCAGAAATTGTAACCGTCGTAGTTGAGTGTGGCTTCCGGCGGATCAAAGGGGTTACGTCTCAGGTAGCCAAAGTATTCCATCAACACAAATGCTTTGTTTAGTTCCTGCTGTTTCAGCGTCGAATTATCAGCGACGCGCCTCAGCGCTCGCGCCCTCGCCATCGTGTCAACCGTGTTCGGCGACCCACCGAATTCATTGATGGCTGCAGTTCGCTCCGCTGCGGAGGGCGTAACTCCGGCGTTCAAGTAGAGCTCGTCAACGAAGGCGGCCGGCGTATCTGAGGTCGGGTGGTCCTGGAGAAATCGCAAGCGCAACACAAAATCCAGGGCGAACGTCTGTTTGTTGGCTTCCAGCTTTTGATCCGCGCCCGGTTGGCCGATCACAACGCCCTGCCCAATCTGCTGAGTGTCGGCGATGAACTCTGCATATCTCACGGGCACTGGCATTCCGATCGTGGCATGGCCAGCCTTGTAAAATCGGTATACCAGATAGCCGGTCTCCTGGAATTCGATAGACAGGAAGAACGCCGCTGACACGTTGATGCGCTTGATTTCGATGCACGGTGCATCGCTGCCACACGACGTGATCTGGTTGGTCCAAAACGCGAGTCCGGTCACGTCTGGTTCGCGATTGAGAAAATCGATGTAGTGCTGGCGCACGAAGAAACTCGCATTGTCGATAGGGTTCGCTGTGGTTGAGGCGTCATTGTCCGTGATTGTTATCGTGGTTGTACTCGGTGACCCGAGGCCCGCACCACTACCCCTCACATTACTAAGAGTCATGGTAAACGCTTCGTTGGTTTCGTCGTATGAGTCGTCCACCAGAAAAACGTCAATCGTCTTCGAAGTTTCACCGGGTGCAAAGTTTAAAGTGCCCACGGTTATCTGATAGTCACATCGCGAAGAGGCGGCACTGCTGACAACGTTGCAGTTGCTTTCGCCGGCCGTATCGCTGGTTGCGTAGTTAACTGAAGCCATGCCGGTGGTATTACCGGTGCGGGTAATGGTGACGGCGGCGCTGCTGTGCTCTTCGGCAGGTGTATAACTAGCCGAGTTAAACTGTATCTGCGATGGAGGCGTCGGGATTCGCTGCCAATCGGGAAACCAATCGACGTTGGAATTCGTGGTGAGCTTCGCGGGATTAGTCCCATTTGCATTCATGACAAAAAGCTCAACCGTGGTTTCATCAGCAACGCTTCCGGAGGCGAACACGATATTCGCGCCATCAAACGACCAGGCTGGGAAACCGTCCGTCACCGCATTATTCGTCAGTTGTATTCGATTACTGCCGTCAGCGTTCATCACGTAGATTTCGATCCCGTTGGGACTCAGCGCGTTTCCACTGCCAAAGACAATCTTCGTACCGTCGGGTGAATACGATGGCTGGCCGTCGACGACAGTGTTATTGGTGAGGCGGGTCCGGTTATTGCCGTCGGCGTCGATTCTGTAAATCTCAAAAGCATTGGGATCAAATACGCTGCTACCGCCGCTCATGAAAACGATTTTCGTTCCGTCAGGCGACCAGGAAGGCACAGCGTCGATGAAAGAGTCAGTCGTAAGCCGAACCTGATTGCTGCCATTGGCGTCCATTACATAAATTTCAAACGTGCTGGGGTTATTCAGATCACCGCGGACGAAGGCGATCTTCGTGCCGTTAGGCGACCAGGCGGGGAAGCCATCGGCTGCGACATTATTCGTAATTCTCGTTTGACTACTGCCATCGGCATTCATGGTGTAAATCTCGAAGTTGCCATCCCGGCCACTCATGAACGCGATTTTGGAACTGTCAGGCGACCACTTCGGTTGATCGTCATACGCCAGACTGGTGGTTAGCCTCGTTTGATTGGAGCCGTCGAGGTCCATAGTGAAAATATCGTGATTGCCGTTGTTTCGAGAACTCCCAAACACAATCTTCGGCGCTACGCTGATTCCCTGCGGAGTGTTTTGCGCCAAGGTATCAACCCCGGTAAGCCCGATAGCAGCGCCTGCGCATACGAGAACCAACAGGATTCGCAACATTTGAGAGTTGTTTTGAAAAGCGAAAATCATCTGAGCAGTCCCTTTCTGAGGAGTGAAGGGGGAAGCAAAAAGCGATACGGGGAGAGGGTCTCAAAATATCACGAAGCGGGATGAACTACCATGTTCATATCGCCTGGTACTGCTCGTTCTCAAGGTTGAACAACTGTCCTTTGGCGATTAGTTCTGTGCCTTGAGTGGGCTGTTGAGGGACTCGAAGATAGCTGCCATCCGACTGGCGTCATGAAGCAGCGCTCCCTTGATCTGGGCCGTCCTTATGATCACGTCTGCGTTCTCGAAGACCCTCCTGGCCCTTTCCGCTGAGTCCGGCGTAAGGTTTTCCAGTGGTATGAGATTGTTGCCTTGCGCTAAAAAGAGTTGCTTGCTCGTCTCCGCGGCGACGCCTGATCTGTGCTCGGCCTTAAACACTTGTAAAGGAATGGCATTGAGGTCGCGGTAGAGGGTATAGGCCTTCTTCTTTCCATTAAACATCGAGACGACGTCAGCGCGGTCGCCGTCCTCGGCCCACTTTTCCACCGCGATTCCATCCCCGCGCGTTGTAATCCAAACCCTTATTAACGGACTCGGTGGATTCATATTAGCCGGGCAAAGTACGTAATCGAAATAAACATAGTCCCGCCCGATCAACTCCCAGTTCCGGTTCGTCTGAGCGGCTTGCTCGCATTGCGACTGCTTCTTCTGCCCAAGTCCCGCGCCGACCGGCAACAGCACCGTGAGGGCTGCGACGAATAGCAAAGTTAGGAGAATTTTGCGCATGTGAAGCCTCCTCATCACTCATCACTTCTTTAGGGTCCAAATCTATGGCGATATTCACCAGAGACTATAAACGCTTTGACCATTTCAGCGTTCACGAAATTACCGTTGAATTGGTTCAGTTTACCCAGCCAGAAATCGTAACCGGTGTAATCCGTGTCGGGGTTGGTATCCGGATCACGTCGTAAGTAACCGAAGTATTGCATCAGCACGAAGGCTTTGTTTTTCTCCTGCTGAGAAAACGTTCCGTTTTCGGCGATGGCTCGCACCGCACGGGCACGTGCAGCTGTGTCTGTCGTGTTCGCAGCGCCGCCAAACTCATTGATGAAAGCTTGTCGCTGCGCGGGCGTGGGCGTGAATGCAGCTTTAGCGATGAGCGCGTCGACGAATTGCGCCGGTGTCAGCGAAGTTGCATAGGCCGTGGTGAAACGTGTGCGGGTAACAAAATCGTTCGCAAAGGCCACCTTGTTAGCTTCCAAAAGCGCCTCGGCGCCAGGCTGTCCAATAATTACTCCATTGGAAATCTGGAACGAATCAGGAACAAACTCGCTCCGCCGAATAATGGGCACAGCAAGTTGATGAGACCCTGGCCCCGGGAAAGTCGACGTTCCTGTAGCGTCACCGTAAGCAACCTTGTACATGCGCTCGACCAGATAGCCGGTCTCCTGAAACTCTATCGACAGGAAGAATGCCGCCGATACATTGATGCGCCGGATTTCAATGCAAGCCTGATCACTGCCGCACGACGTTATTTGATTAGACCAGAATGCAAGGCCTCCCGCGTCAGGCTCGCGGTTAAGGAAGTCGAGGTAATGCTGCCTGACAAAAAACTGCGCGTCGGCATTGTCGAGAGGATTCGGTAATCCCGGAGAGTCGTTGTCGGAAATAGCGACAGTAGTCACGCTCACTGAGCCGAGGATTGCGCCTATCGGATTGCTCAGTGTCACGCTGAAGGTTTCAGTCGCCTCCTGAAAAACGTCGTCAACGATTAGTACGGGAAAGGTCTTACTGGTTTCGCCGGCCGCGAAAACGAGTTTGCCGGCCACCTGCGTATAGTCGCCCTTCTGGGTGGCAGTGACATCGCTGGTTGCAAAATTAACTGACGCCGGCACTGCCGTGCTACCGCTGCGGGTTACCGTAATCGTCGCGGAAAGTCCCGACTCATTCACGTCAAACTGCGGTTGTGAAAACTGAAGAGTATTCACGTAAACCGCAGTCATCGTGCGATCGCCGTCGATTGTTACGCTGGTAGCGGCATTGTTGGAAAAATCAACGCCGTCGCGCTGCCACTTCTGAAAGATGTTGCCGCCGGCGGTGGCTGCCGCGGTCAAATTAACAACCGAACCTTCCGTATAGGTGCGCGTAAACTGCGTGGTGCCATCGCCCAGATTGCTGTTGTCGTTTGGACTAACCGAAATGCCCGCGCCAGTGTTCGGATTTACCGAAGCGATGGTCAGCGTTCGCGGCGCGGCATAAACCGCGGTCATCGTGTGGTTGAAATCCATGATCACGCTGATAGCCAGGGTTGCAGAAAAATCTACGCCGTCACGCTGCCATTTGAGAAAGCTATTTCCAGATGCCGTCGCCGGCGCGGTCAGACTCACCACGGTGGATTCGTCATAGAGACGCGTGAACTGTGTCGTGCCATTGCCCTGGCCGTTGTTGTCGTTCGGACTGACCGTAATGGTCACGCCCGAGTTGGGCCCTGACGAAGCGACTGTCAGCGTGTGTCCCACGATGTAAACAGCCGTCATGGTGTGAGGAGCATCCATCGTCAAACTGGTGGCTCGATTCGTCGACCAGTCAACTCCGTCGCGCTGCCACTTTTGAAACCTGTTACTGCCCGTAGTAGCCGGCGCCGTCAGACTAACTACGGAGGTTGGGACATACCCGCGTGTGAACGGCGTCGTGCCGTTACCCTGATCGCCGGCATCAGTGGGCGTGACCGTGATGCTCACGCCGCTACTCGGGTTAACAGAAGCCACAGTGAGCGTATGAGAAAGACTTCGCGGCAGGAAGGTAACTGTCTGCGCGTTCGTCAAATCTATGACCGTGCCCTCGGAAGTGTGTGAGGGAACGATATAAGTGTCAGGTTCACCGCCGGAAATTCCTACCACACGGGAGATAGTATCGGCGTCGGGACTCTGCGGGGCGTTGCCGTAGCGAGTCAGAATCGTACCGTCACTGCGCAGTTCAATCTCAAAACTCACCGGCAATTCCGTTGCCGGTGTTCCGTTACCAAACGTCACCGCCTGCCAACGAAAGATTATGCGATTGGCATCAGGAGTGACGACATAGATGTCATCGCCGGCGACGCGGTCGGTGCGCAAGTCGTCCCAGAGTCCGGCAATCATTTTGAACTGCGAGAGGGCAACGGCAGAGCTGACCGCATCGTTGGCAGGCGGCGTCGTAAAATACATGGCGCCGTTTGAAGTTACGTTAACCGAATTGAAGTTCTGGCCAAAGAAAGGAAATGAGAAGGGCAATGCCCGCGTTTTGAAACAGTCGTCGCAATTAGTTGCCAGACCGACTCCGCCCGTTGAAAGCGAAAGGTGAATTCCCAACGAAGTCAGATAAGGATCCCCTTCAATTAGGCTAACAGAAATCGGAAGGGTGGCCGGCACGCCTTCGTTTCCGGCGTTGTCATACTCTCGCAGGTTAAGTGTTCCAGTGGGATGGCGGTAAGGCAGCTTCACGTCAACAGCCTGCACCACTCCGGACGCTGCCGGAATCACATTCTTCAAAAAGATGACTGCGCCGCTGGTCGCATCGGTGAAACTAAGAGCATAGAGCGATGCCTGGCCGCTGGCTCCGTCGTCGCCGGACGCCGTCCAGCCGACATTAAGGCTTCGACCAGTTTGAGAATTCAGATGAAGATTGCTGACGGTGCCCGGCGCAGTCACATCATTCTCGGCAAGCGCAGAGATACTATTGGCAAGGTTGAGGCGTCGTCCGGTTTGCGTTTTCCCAGCCAGCGAAGGCACTAAGTCTCCGTTATAGATCAGCAGGCCCTTAAGCTGCTGGATCGTTAAATTCGGATTCTGCGCTAGAAGCAATGCTGCCGCGCCCGCTACATGCGGCGTTGCCATGGACGTACCGCCCAAGAATGAATACGTATTACCTGGGGTAGTGCTCAGAATACCGATGCCCGGTGCGCCGAGATGAACAGTCGCCGCTCCATAATGAGAGTCAGCCGCGAGATTATCGGTTTGTCCGGTTGAAGCTACGCCGATAACATTCGGGGCAGCGTAACCTGACGGATAATGCGCCACCAGATCATTGTCCGGCTCAGTGCTAAACCCTTCGACGTTGCCCGCCGAAGCCACAAAAAGAATTCCTGATTGGCTCAAGGCATTGATTGAGTCAAGAAACGATTGGCTAAACTGGTCGTCGCCGTAACTGTTGTTGAGTACTCTCAGATTGGCACCCTGGATCCCACCACTACTAACCCAACGATCGCGCATCATTTTCGCGTAGTTACACGCACGGATTGCATCGGCAGTTTCCACCTGGAAGCCATCAATGAACTTGAGAGACATCAAGCCCACGCTCCAATTGACTCCTACTACGCCGGTCGCGTTGTTCCCCACGGCTCCGATCGTGCCGGCGACGCCTGTACCGTGGGTCTGCGGCGTGATTGCTCCGCTGTTTAGCGCAAAGTCGTAACCATGAATATCGTCAACGAATCCGTTGTTATCGTTGTCGACACCATCAGGGGTTCCACCTTCGCCGGGATTCGTCCAGATGTTGGCGGCGAGATCCTGATGAAGTACATCAATGCCTTCATCGATCACGCCGACTACGATCCTGGGACTACCGAACCCTGCCTGCACAGTATCCGAACTACCTTTGATAGTGTCCCAAGCCTGGGGGGCGCCGATCTTTGCGAGGCCATAAAGTTCGTTGCTTAAGAAACGCGGGTCGTTTGGCGTCGCATCCAGATGCAAAAGGTAGTTCGGCTCAGCATAGAGAACATCAGGCTGGGCCTTCAGCGTTGCAATTGCCGCCATGGTGTCTTCCACAGCAACGTGCGCCAGACGCAAACCGGGAACGATATCGGCGCCGTCGAATCGCTCGAGTTGAATGGAAAGCTGCCGGCCGTCGGAGCTGACCAGCTTCTCGAGATTTTTTTGTTTGGCTAAACGTTCGCTGCGGTAACGAACCAACACTTGACCAGGAACAAACTGTGGGCGCGTTGGTTTTTTGCCGCCATCAGACCGAGCGTTTCCCTGGATAGCGCTGGAGGTCGGCGGTAGAGCGGCGACCAGGACAACCGTGAGCACAAGCAGAATTGAAAACAGGAGGACTAAACGGGTATTCCTCGACTTAATGCTTACGAATGAACCCTGCATAAGGGGCAAATCTCCTAAAAAAAACTAAAATGCTTATGAGATCGGGTTGTTTGACTGAGTCAGAATTCGGGGAGCAAATTCTCAGGTATGAATTTTCCGAACGATCGCCCGGCGATCGCGATAAATGTTTTTGACGCCTGCTAAATATATACCAGTTCTCTTCGAGTGCACAGTCGCCGGAAGTGAAGCCTAAGGGCTCGAACCATTCGACAGCTCTTTGGACTGCCGTGACCTCGCAGCGCCTTGGGAAGTGCGGCTTGACGACCTTGTTTTTATATTAATCGCCTTTGGTCGCGACAGGTCGCGACCGACCAAAGCGGTGACAGGTCACCGCACTCCAAAGAGTTCGCTTATCTAAAGCGTTGCCCGATCTGCTCAGTGCCGAAGGTGCCGATGCCGTTGAGCCTGAAGCTGAACAGCATGCCTTTTTCCTGACGGACACCTACGTTGTAAGTGTTGTATTGCAAGGTCACGGCGCAGCAGTCCCAACTATAGCCTGAGGTGATCGTGGAACTGATTAGGGAACTATTTCCCTTCCCGGGCCGCGCCTGATAGTCGAAGAAGAAAGACGCACCGCCGAAGAATCCGCGTTCTCGGTCGCCCAAAAAGATCGAAGGACTCCACTGCGAGCCACGAAGCGTACCTGGTTCCTTGCCGCGTGCGTCCGCGAACCGGGCGAGACTCGGCACGAGTTCAACCGCGCGTGTGTAGTAAAACGTCTGGAACGCCTGTAGCAGTGGCTTGTTTATTCCGAACGAGGTCGAGAACGCTCGCAAGCCGCCACCTCGGGTGTCGAGGTCAGTGCGCATATCAACAAACAAATCTGCGCGCGGGCGATAGCGGGCCTCGACGTTAAGCGGCGAAAAGCGTCGCGGAACGCCGCCATAACTAAAACCGGAAAGGGTGTTAATGGGATAAAACTGGTTCCTGCGGCCGGGAACCAAAGCGCCACCAAAGGTTGTGTCGAAGAAATATTTTCCGCGCACGGTGACGGTCAAGGCCTCGTAAGGCTGCGTCGATGTGCCAACCCGCTTACCGGTTCGCGTAGCTTTCGCCGCGGCCTTGCTGACGTTTTCGGTTGAGCGCTGAGTGAAGAACCGGTTGGAGACACCAAACTCAATCTCATTAGTGTCGGCGACTGCGTCCAGATAGTCGAACCGGATAATTCGATCGAAGTTATCAACTCCGAATATGCGGCGGTAGGTGATATATGGTTCGATCAAGTGACGAAAGAAAAAGGCGCCGTTGCCGCGATGGAAGTCCTTGAATAGCGGCGGCGGCCGGAAGTCGAGCTCAAACTCGCCGTAACCTCGCGTCAAGTTCTGGCTCAACACCTGACGGTTTATCGGATCGATTGAATTTGAATAAAAAGTTAACCGGCCACCCACGGTTGCTGTAAGCGACATGCCATAAAAATAAAGGGGCACCTGGAGCTTCGGATGGTAGTCGAGCCGTTGCACGATCGAAGGGGTAACGATTGGATCGCCGCCGGCATCGAGCCGAAAGGCAACGAGATCGTCGGCAGTTTCTTTACGGCTTACACCGTCGGCGGAAGCTTCGAACGAGTAATAGATGGGAAGCTTTTTCAGAAAATCGAGCGCGGTCGCACGCTTTTCAATCTCTACACCGGGCAGACTGCGAATGCGGACGCGCGTGTTGGCTGACGCTGAATTTGGCAGAAACGTAACCTGTGAGCGCGCCAGGAAATTGAAACTGTATTCGTCGAGGTCTTTATTCACGAAAACCTGGGACCGCTCTTCCGGGGAAATTGCTTGCTGGATACTGTCCGAAAAGACCTGGCGATATGCGAGATTGGAGGTCACGTTAACATCCGCCGCCGCGATGAAGCCGTTGGGAAAATAGTGAACGCCCTCAACGTACAGGCTCGAGCCACCCTGATCCGGATGATCTGCATCTGCCTTATGCCCTAACGTTCGATCTTTAACGACATAGAAGCCGGCGTTGAAGAATGAACGCGAGTTAGCGCGCGTCCGCAAGTCAGCGCCTAAGCCGAAACCGCGTGCTGAATACATGTCACTGCGCACTGTTACATCGGCTGACCGTCCCAGGGTTTGGTAATAAGCATTGGAAAGACGGAAGCCTTTCTTGCCTGACCCACCGAAGGTAGGCGTTAGAAATCCTGAGGCGCGATCGCGGTCCTTGATGGAAACCGAAGCGTAAGGAAGATAAAAAACTGGCAAGCGCTTAAGGCGCAGATTCGGCGAATAGAGACGCACGCGATCGCCGGTCTTGATCTTGATGCGCTTGGCGTGAAAGCTCCATTTGGGAACATCTTCATCGCAGGCGGTAACTTGCACGTTGATAGCAATGATGGTGTCGAGGCTGACTTTGTCTACGCGGTCAGCCGTGAAATACATTCGGGTGCCGTCCTCGGTTTGATTAGTGAATCCTGTGGAGTTTATGAAGTACCCGGTCTTCGTTCGATAGTTCCACTCCGCAGTTGAGCCTGTAATTCGTTGCTGATCGCCTTGATCAAACACAACGTTACCTTCCGCGAGCACTTTGTTAGTCGCTTCATACACAGTCACTTTGTCGGCCTGCAGGCGATAGGTGCCAATGCGCGCGTCCACGTTTCCTTCGTAAACAAATACGCGCGCTTCTTTTGGCCCGGAAACTGTTTGCGTGCCGGCAGCCACCTTGAGCTCGTCAGTCGCCTCGCCTGTAACCTCTTGCCTGGGTCGCGTTTTCTGTTTGACTGGCTGGTCTTGAGTTAAGGGGTTGACGTTGGGCGTGTCGGTCATCGGGTTGGTGACCTTACGATCGACCGGATTGGTTTGTTGGGCAAGCACACGACCCGAAGGAACGCCTACGATTGCGACGAAGATCGCAAAGCGCACGAGCGTCGAGAAACTCCTTGAACGGAAAGCAGCGCGCAAAGAAAGTGAAGACCTCCGGGAACATAGAGGGCGAGCACTATACACTCGGGGAAAAAGCGCGCGCCATTTTTTTGCTAGAGCATGAGGATGCTAACACGAAAAAGCAGGAGTAGGTAAAAACAGAGCGAAGGCGCGGGTAAACAGACAAGTGATAGGCTGGGACCGCGGGCGTCCCGCCCGCAATGAGCGCGAAGCGCGAACTTGAGAAAGCGGAAAGTCAAAACAAAACTGCGCGCCTCCAGCGCGTTGCGGGTGGGACGCCCGTGGTCCCAGTAATCCCTTGTCAGGTTTTATCCTGCTATCATGCGTCGCGTGTCGCAGCCCCTCCGATTGATGATCGTCGCCGGTGAAGCTTCCGGCGACGCCCACGCGTCGTCGCTCGTCAACGCTCTGCGTGCTCACCCTGAAGTACAGCTGGATTTCTTCGGCGCCACCGGCCCCTTGCTGCGCGCCGCCGGCGTTGAGTCGATTGTTAGTTCTGACGACCTCGCCATCCTGGGTTTACTCGAAATCGGCGGCGCCCTGCCGAAGTTCTGGCGCGCTTACCACCTTCTCAAACAAGCAGCGATAGAGAAAAAACCCGATGCCGTCATCCTGGTTGACTGGCCCGACTTCAATTTGAAACTGGCTCGCGCGCTTCACCGCAAAGGGCTGAAAATAATCTACTACATCAGCCCACAACTCTGGGCCTGGCGCTCATATCGCGCTCGCAGCATTGAACGAAACGTCGACCTACTGCTGTCCATTCTTCCCTTCGAACAGGAATGGTACGGCGAACGCGGAATCGACCAGGTCGAGTTTGTCGGTCACCCCCTAGCGGGCAAAGTTTATCCTCGTCACGATCGCACGGAATTTTGTCGCGAGTGGAAACTTGATCCTAAGTTGCCAATCGTTTCACTGCTGCCGGGAAGTCGTAGCCAGGAAGTTGCGCGGATTCTGCCACCGATGCTGGAAGCGGCGGCGCTCATTTCCGTTCGCCGGCCCGATGTTCAATTCGTGGTTGTGGTCGCACCCAGTCGCACCTCGGAGGAAGTAAGAAGCATCGTGCGGTCTCAGAGGGCTACACCGGAGCCGCTGCCCTCGTGCCTGCACATCGTGTCGGATCGATCGCGCGAAGCACTCGCCGCTTCTGATGTGGCTGCCATAGCGAGCGGCACCGCAACTCTGGAAGCCGCCTTACTCGGCACGCCGATGGTGGTTGTTTACAAAGAGTCATGGGTTAACTGGAACACCTTGGGAAGGTTAATAACAGTCGATCACTACGGCTTGGTTAACCTGGTGGCAGGCGAACGCGTTGCAACTGAACTGATGCAGGATGATCTGAACGGCGAGCGGCTGGCTGATGAGTTGCTCTTGTTACTTGATGAGAAGCGAAACAAGGAGATGCGCGCTCGCTTGTGCGAAGTCGCAGTTCGATTAGGCGAAGGCGGCGCTTCGGAACGAGCGGCTGAGTGCGTACTTGATGCTCTGCGCGAATGGAAAGAATAGACCTCCTTGATTCGGTAGGCCTTCATGACCGCGGCTTTGCCGCCTGATGTGCGGAAGGTCTCCGACCTTCCGGCGCACTTCACTTCCTCTGGGGCTACGTCCTTGTCGGGGCGCAGCCCCTGAAATCATCGGGAGTATTCTTCGGTGGGGCAAGCCGCCACCGCACATCAGATGGCCCAGCCGGAAAACTTCAGAGACTTTTACCGCTTACGATTCCCGAGAGTCTTTCTCCAGTTCAACAAGCCGTCTCAGCAGTTCCTTGATCTCTTCGCGCATTTCCGGCACCCGCGCCAGGTGCGCGTTCAGGCGTTTGTATTCATCCAGCGGCTGAATCGGAATTCCCCACCACACGCCGGGCCTGACGATCTTGCCGGGCAGCACACCCGCTTTCGACCCGATAACGGCGCCGCTCATTACGCGAATGTGATCGCCGAAGCCGACCTGCCCGCCAATCACCACGTCGTCTTCAATTGTCACGCTGCCGCTGATGCCGGTTTGTGCAGCAATGACTACGCGTTCGCCAATGTCGCAGTTGTGGCCGACGTGCACCAGATTATCAAGCTTGGTCCCACGTCCGATTCGTGTCTGCCCCAGCGCGGCGCGATCGACACAGGTGTGCGCTCCCAGCTCAACGTCATCTTCAATGACGACGGTGCCTCGCTGCGGAAACTTGTGATAGCCCACTTCGTCGCGTACATAGCCGAAGCCGTCCGCACCCACCACCACACCCGCATGCAGAACGACACGATCACCAATCGTTATGTGGTCATAGAGTGTCACGCCCGGGTGCAACACACAGTCGCGACCGACGCGCACGTGATCGCCGATCACTACGCCGGCTTCGATGCGCGTCCCGGCTTCTACCCGCGTCCCTTCGCCAATCGAAACATGTGGGCCGATGAAAACCGTAAGGTCGATGTCTGCGGTTTCGGCGATCGCTGCCGAGTCATGTACGGATGGTTCGCGATGTTTTGCTGGATGCAGCAATTCGGCAATCAGCGCGAAGGCAAGCTTGGGTTTCGTCACTTCAATCAGTACCGGACCAAACTCTTTTTCAACTATTAAGTCTTTGACGGAGGCGACAAACTGCGGCGGCGCTATTAGGCAGGATGCCTGGCTGGATTTTCCCGTTTCGAAAAATTTCTCATCCTCCACATAGGCGACTTCGCCGGCGCCGGCCGTCGACAGGTCGGCCACTCGCTCGATGTGGATACTCCCATCGCCGATCAGTCGTCCGCCGACGTGGATGGTTAGTTCAGCCGCGGTCAACAATTTCGGTTCAGACATCTATTAGCAACCCGTAAATGATTGGTTATTAGGGAAACGGCGCCGCCGATATTACACTTTTTCATCACGACTCGGGAGGCTCGGGACTTTAAAATGCCATTTCATTGGAATCCGGGCCCGCGAAAGGACCAACTGGGCTCCTCAGGCCCCTGCCGTCGCGGCCTTTTAGCCTTGCCATGCCCCAACAGACCATCTATCATGACGCGGTCGGAACCCGCGGTTATTGGTTTGTCCTGAGTCCGGCGGTTATCTTGTTTTCATTGATGATTTGAGCGTGTTTTTGAAGATCAGACGCTCGCGAGGAGAAGGTTTCATTGTTTAGCGATCAATTCCGCAGAGGCGAATCAGACAAAGGTAAGCTCACCGGCGTAAAGGGCTCCAAGCTGCTTTCCAATATTTCGGATGTTGCCTGGAAGGCTTTCCAGTCAGTCAACACCATCCTGCCGGAAGGCGAAGCAATCACTCCCAAATGGGCGCCTGGCAAGTTGCTGAAATCCTACCAACGCAGTTCGCCCCCGCTGGGCTTTCCACGCGAGACCGACAGCCTTTGTCCGCGTTGCGTCAAGGAAGTTCGCGACGCCGTAATCAGCGGCGACACCACCCTCGAATCATTGATGAATGAACATCCGGGCGAAATCAAAGCCCAGATTGTGGAAGAGAACGGACAAGTAGTCATGCGCAAGACTTGTCCGAAGCATGGTGAGTTTGTCGACGTGATGGCAACTGATCCGGCGTTTCTCGAGCGCATCGAATCGCTCTTCTTTGGTCGTGACTTTAAAGCCGCCGAGGATTCCCACGTTCATCATCACGGGACGTCGAACATCAAGTTTGGTCGCGGTGCTGTTTTAACTGTCGACCTTACCAACCGCTGCAACATGATGTGCAATCCATGCTTCATGGATGCGAATCAGGTTGGTTACGTTCACGAGCCGACGTTTGAAGATACTAAAGCCATTCTGGATCGCGCAGTTTCCTTTAAGCCCAAGCGCCAAGTCATCATTCTCTTCTCGGGTGGCGAGCCGACTCTTTCGCCGTACTATCTCGAGGCCGTCGCCTACGCGAAAAAGATTGGCTTCTACAGAATTCTTGCGGCCACTAACGGGATACGATTTGCCGAGGACATCGGGTTTTGTAAAGCAGCCAAGGCTGCGGGACAACACGGTGTTTATCTTCAGTTTGACGGCGTCAGTGAAGAGAAGAACCAACATCGCGGCGTCGGCAATTTGTTTGACGTAAAGCAGCAGGCGATTGAAAACCTCGCCAGCGTCGGGATCAAGGTTACCCTGGTGACGACCATCGTCAACACAATCAACAACGACGGTATCGGGGCGATTGTTGATTTTGCAGCGAAAAACATCGATAAAGTCCAAACCATCGCCTTCCAACCAGTTTCGTTCACCGGTCGCGACGAAGATATTTCGGATGAGTTGCGCATCAAGCAGCGTTATACGCTCTCGGGCATGACTCATGATCTCAAGGATCAACTTCGCGGCCAACTGCAACCTTTACGTGACTGGTATCCGCTGTCTTCTTATTCGGCATTCACCAGCGTGATGGACATGCTGCAAGGCGCAGACGCGCCCTGGGGTTGGTCGTCCTGCAATTGCCATCCGAATTGCGGCATTTTCAGCTTGATGGTGGTCAATCGAAATACCGGCGAGTTCACCTCGTTGTTTGAGTTTTTCAATTACGAACAGTTCATGAAAGACGTCGCCACGATCACCGACACAGCGCGCGGCAGGAAACTCTCCTATGCGCAGCTGGGGATGGCGATTCTGCGAAACTTCAACGCTGAACGAGCGCCGGAAGGATTTCCAATCTCCCAGATTTTGAATCTCTTCAAACCGTCGTCCACAAACTCAAGCTCCGACCGCAACGATCGTATGAAGACTGCCGGCGCGCAGGAAGATCCTAGCGATATCTGGCGCGTGCTCTGCGTTGAAGGTATGTGGTTTCAGGATCTTTTCAACTACGACTTTCGCCGCACCGAGATGTGCGTGATTCCCTACGGCACTCAGGAAGGCGAGATCTCCTTCTGCGCCTATAACACGGGCGTGGGTTGGCGGCAGATCATCGAGAACATGCACAAGACTGCAAACCTCGGCGAGTGGTACGAAGAACACGGACGCCACCCGGTTTACGCCGCCGGTCATGAAGTTCCCGGAATTTCCAAGAAGCATCGCCTAAGCCTGCCGATTATCCAAGCCGTCCTCGCAGAGGACGCGGATGAGAAGCCAGTAATTGTCTCTCCCTACCTGGTCCAGGATCACGAAGAAGAGTCAGTAAGCGTTTAAGATAAAGGCGCCGCTCTCCTCTAACCTTGGCGTCTTCCACGTGCAGGTCGCAATCAAGCTGCGTCTTGCGCCAGTCCCATCACCCACCAGGAGAATGAATCTAATGCATAAGAAATCTTCCCCCATCGTCAGGGCCACAGTGCTTACACTCGTATTGGCCATTACTGCCCAACTTGAAGTTTTTCCTCTGTCCACCACAGCGCGTGGTCAGGAGCCAACCGCTCAGGTAACGGAGATAGTGGTTCCGGACGGAACCGAATTCACGGTGGCCACCACTGAGGAGATAACCAGCAAGACTGCTACCGAAGGCGATCCTCTAAACTTCAAAGTGGCAGAGGATGTGCTAATCAACGGGCAGGTCGTGATCGCAAAGGACTCGTTGGTAAAGGGCACAGTTGCGGCCGCCAAGAAATCAGGATTTTTTGGCCGTGGCGGTAACCTCGGGATTCGAATTGAATCCGCAGTGACTGTTGACAATCAAAAGTTGAAGCTGCGATCCAGTAAAGGCAAAGAAGGTAGCGATAAGACAGGCACTACTGTCGCCCTCGTCGTTTTGTTTGGTCCGCTTGGTTTCTTGAAAAAAGGAAAGCAAGCGATCATTAAACCGGGAACGCAAATCAAGGCGTTCACCGACGAGGAGAAGAAAGTAAAAGTCACGCCTAAGACCGCAGCGTAAGCGAGACCAACCACCTACGTCGTAACCTCCAAGTGCAGGATCAATGCAGATTCCAATTGCCCTGCATTGATTTTTCTAGTCGTTCTTTTGTTGCCTTCTTCAGTCTTGCGTTCCTGTGAATTCAGAATGCGCGGCAGAGATGCTGCGCATTTTCTTCTGAATTGAGAGGTTAAGCAGCAGGCGTGAATCCGATCTCTTTCTTTACTGCTTTCGGTAGCTTGGCGAGAACGTCTTGAACAATGATCTTCGGTAGCTGTTCAAGCACGCTTTTGAGAATGGTCTTTGGCATCTCAACAAGAGTGGCTTCAATACTCGCCAGCCGTTGCTCAATCTTGTCGAACCTCACCTCAGCCCCGTGCTGCCATTCCTTAAGCGCGAGGCGCTCCTGATCGTTCCTGGCTATTTGCTCCACAAACGCCGCCTGGTTTCGAATGAGCAGCGCCATGGCTTCTTCAAGGTGATTGTTTCGGGCGAGAGGTTTTCGGACTGACATATTCGGAAGTCTAACATCCTGAAACTAAATCTTCCACGACCGCCCACCTTCCGCTATCAAGCATCCTTGCCAGAATTTTTTCAATAGCTGGCGCTGGCATTCTGTTTGCGAGCCAGTGCCCAGTTCGAGTAAATCCGCGTGGGAGAATCACCTTGAAACACTCTCTTTTGCTCCTGTTTGCGATACTGCTGTGGCAATCTGCCTTGTATGCTCAAACTTCGCCGCCGGAAACAGCTGCGGCAAAAATCATCCAACCGTCGCAAGCCGCAACAGTCGACGCAGCCTCGGCGAAATTGGAACTCAAGATTCCGGCGGGAACGCCTATCGAGGTTCAGGTGGCCTACACAGTCAACTCGCTCGACGTCAAACCTGGCGAGCGAATAAGTTTTCGCGTGCTGGTCCCGATAATGATTGACGGAGTGGTAGTGATCGAGAGAGACGCATTGGTTACCGCTCGTATCACCAACGCAAAACGGGGCGGGCATTGGGGTAGGGCCGGAAAGCTCGTATGGAGCATGGAAGATGTCGTGGCTGCCGATAACACCCGAGTGCCTTTGGCTCCGGAAACTGCCTTAGGCGACAAGCTGTGGAGCCTGGAAACCAAACCTGTTAACAAGCAACCTGCAAAGGCGCAGGGCAGCGTGAAAGGCACGAGCCATGTAGGTGAAGTCGCAACGATGGCTGCAGTGTCCGGCGTCCTCTTCCCCCCGCTCGCACTACTTCACGGATTTAAGCGCGGTGAAAATGCAATTTTGCGTGAAGGCAGGCGTTATGTTGTCACGGTTGGCAGAGATTCGAGCGTCAAAGTAGTTGCTGTCTCTGCAGCGCCTTAAGTCCGTCAGAAGTAAACTCAGCTTCTTGAGGTTTTCTGCACTTGCCGTAACTGGGCCACGATATCGCGTATGCGAATCGCCAGCGCCTCTATGGTTTCCGCGCGCTTTTTCGCTCTTTCCGATAAATCTTCGCGCAGGAGTAACTGGGCCTGGCCCAGCACGCCCGTCAGCGGATTATTGATCTCGTGACGCACGCGAGTGATGAGATCGGCCACCTCATCCATTTTCGCTTCGTATTCTGCCGTCAGCGCGCGCAGCTTCTCCGCCGCGTCGGTTTTGGCTGGAATCTTTTCTTCTGCAGCACCATCCACGGGCGTGGTCTCTTGTGGCTTGGCAGCTAAAGCGTGCTCGTCGGGTTCAGTCATAGTTACTCCCAGTTTTATCAAGACGTTTTCGTGTGGGAGCGAGCTGTGCGAGGAATCCTAACGGCGAGGTGAGAGTATTGTGCCTTGAACGGTGATGAATAGTAAATACTTATTCGCACATAGTGATGGGAGTAACCTAATTTCAGCTTTTTCTGTGAAACTCAGTGTCCTCTGTGACCGCGTGGTGAGTGTTTCCCTGACGTTGATTCACCACAGAGACACAGAGAACTCAGAGGAGGCACAAAGAGTTTCAAATTACGGCACGCTTCATTGATCACCCCGGTTGACAAAGAAAACCCTATACACTTACATTGAAATTCCTCTTGCTGGGAGGTCGTCTAACGGTAGGACTGCGGACTCTGAATCCGCCTATCGGGGTTCGAATCCCTGCCTCCCAGCCAAATATTTTTTGAAGAACCAGGGGCAGTCATCTGACTGGAAAGAATTGAAGCTCACCCGCAAAATCATTTCAGTCTTATTCGCCAGCCTAGTCTTTTGTTTGTTCATGCCGCAGACGACTTTCTGCCAGACCGAAAAACTCGACATCGTTGAATACACGCCGCCGAAGGGCTGGACCAAAACACCGAAAGATGGCGCGGTAGCGTATAGCTACATCAACCAAAGCAAGATTGGATTTTGCGTCATCACCGTCTATGCAAGCACCGCGAGCGTGGGCAGTCCGCCACAAGATTTTACCAGGGCGTGGAACGAACTCGTCGTAAGACCTTTTAAGGCTGAAGCCAATCCCAAAACGGAAATACAATCCTCCGACGGTTGGCAAGCAATTGTGGGCGGGGCGGCAATTGAAGTGGAGGGAACCAAAGCTTACGCGATTCTGAGTGTTTTTAGCGGATTCGGAAAAACAGCCAACGTTCTCGCAGTTTTCAACGACGAGTCTCTTGTGGCTCAACTGGATGCTTTTACGCAAAGCATAAAGCTGGACAAAACCGCTATCGCAGCTAATCTAGCCCCAGGCGCCGCCGTCAATTCCGATCGCCAGGTAGTTGCAACAGACAATAAGCTAGTGGGTAGTTGGGCCACAAGCGCGAGCGGCACGAGAGGACGGGATCAGTCGGGCAATGTACTCGACTCGGGCTATTACAAAAGGCTATACACCTTTAATCGAGATGGCTCTTACACCTTTAAGGCGGAGAGATGGTTGGGGTATATGAAGGCCAACGAGTATTGGATGACGGAAGAACAGGGCAGTTATACCATCGCCGGCGACGTGCTAACGGTGGTCCCGAAGAGAAGCATTACAACAATCAAAAACCGCGAGGGAGTTGTAGTAAAAACTCAAAAAAATATGCTGGAAACAACCGCTTATCGTTGGACCCTTCACTATTTCGCCGGTCTTCAGGAAACTCAATTGGTCTTACAGACTGGCGCCGAAACAAATCGAGATGGAGCTTTCGCTAGTAACGACCTCTTTCCCAACTCCTATATATTGGGTCAAAAGTATAAGCCCGAATGGAAATTTTGATTAATAGACCGGCAATTCGAACTTCTTACTCGTAACGCAAAGCCACCAGTGATCGACCTTCGTCGCGCGTCGCGCTGGAATCCAGCATGCCAGCAGCGCGATGAACGTCAGCAACATCGCAAACCTGCCAACTCTCACTTGGCGCTGAACCTCTGCCAAGTCTTACCGGGAAGCAATTCGTCTTAACTCCAACTACGCTAAAGCCTATTACAATCTCGGTGTTTCGCTGGAGGCAATGGCGCAATTCAAGCAGGCCCTTGCTGCTTACCAGGAAGCAGACGCGCTGGCTCCAAACCAGCCGGTCGTGCAACTGAATATGGGCTTAGTCCTGTATAGACTTGGACAGCGCGTCGAGGCTCGCAGGCTTTGGAAAAAAGTGTTGACGATGGGTGACCCTGTCCCTGCGATGCTAGCCGAAGGAAATCTCAATAGCCTGCCTTGATCGGTCTGGGTCTCGGTTGGTAACGGCGACTTTCACCTGTCCGTTTAGCAGCATCTTGTCAACTGGGGTCAGGCTTGCGATTTTGCGATTCTCAATCATTCGCCACACTGGCAGTATTTCTCGACGCATGTTTGCTCATGAGACCGTAGGCGTAGAGGAAGAATGATAGCTTGGCCTTCTCCACCACAAGCAGCGAGAAACTTCTCGTAACAGCCGCCGAGTTAAACCTCTGACGAGGCCCGGATTTACTTTGCTGGTATAGTACCTTAGCAGGTTCCAATCGTGCGAATTCGTGACAACAGAATCGCAAAATCGCAAGCCTGACCCCCAGTTCAATTCCTACTCATTGGCACTTTGTGGTCTCTGAGGCCTTGATTAGGTCGGCAAGCTCTTTGTGACCTCTAGCCCGAGCAATGTCTCCCGCCGTGCCTCCTGCGGATTTATAACAAACATCAGCTCCTCGATCGAGCAGAACTCGAACGACATCCGTCTGTCCGTAGGAAGCAGCCGCATTCAATGGCGTGTTCTCAAAGTCTGCTACCTGATTTACTTGCGCTCCGTTGTCCAATAGCAGCCGCGCGGCGTCTGCCTGCCCGCTGGTCGCTGCCGTTTGTAGCGGAGGAAACGAATCATCCACGGGTAGATTGGGATTGGCGCCATTCTTCAGCGTTTCTCTGATTTCTTCAAGTTTCCCTTCTCGCGCAGCCTTTAACAGTCTTGTTTGCAGTCTGTAACAGTAAGGGCTGTAACCTTCGTCAGGCCCCATTCGCCCTTCGCCGAAATAATGCGTTGCCTCACATCGTTTGCCTGAGTTCTCTCTCGTCCATTGCAAAGCTATAGGCGTCTCCGTGGGTTTACTATTAGCCTCTGAGGGTATTCTGTCCCCCGAGTGGGTCCCTGGCTTAGCGCTGCATGACAGAAATACAGCGACTCCAACCAATGAACTCACAAGCAGCATCGTAAGAATCGCGCGATTTCTTTTCCGAAATCGTGTGATCATGACTGACACCGGCCTCTATGGCTTTCCATTGTATCTTCTAACGACATATGGTTCGTGCGTCGAACCAATTCCAGTGTTTGCGAAACCTCCGGTCATGCTCCTGTTCACATAATTCAAAGTCTGAGCTTTCGGACTCCCATCCGGTGGCCCTCCTGCGTAAACCAGAACATTGCCACCAATATAAGTTGAGCTGTGACCACTTCGTGGCGCATCCTTGTTCCTCCAAGCGACGATATCGCCCGGTCTCAGACTACCATCGGTGACTATCCCAAGATTTGTCAATTTCTTTTTATCTCTTGAGTCACCGAGCCAATTGGCAGCAGGGGGCTTCCCTCCAACCAAGGGATATCCGCGACTGCTAGCGCCATTGTTGACAAAATTTAGGCCAGCACCGTCAGCAAAGGCACCAGCAACAAAGACATTGCATTTGTTACTCATGCTTGGCCCAAATGCTATTGTAATTCCGCCATTCGCGGTTCCAATTGTCACTGAACCTTGTTCCGAGAAATGGGTATTTCCTATATTGAGGATGGCATAGACGGCTACGTTAATGCCAACATCTTGCTGGCCGTTGCCCAGCCCATCAATTATTTTCGCAATCTCTGCCCTCGCCGCACGCAGACCATTTCCTAACTCAGTATCCCCCTCTTGCGCGGCCAACTGATCGAGCCTGTTAAGCGCAGCCTGTTCGTTTTTCGTCGGGGACCGCATACCAGTTGGATCGGTGTGCTTCAAAGGATTATTCAGACCATAACTGTACTTGGCCCAGTTCTGCGGCTGTGAGAGATATTCAAGCAGCATTTCCAACCCTTCCTCTGCATCTCGCCCTCGCTTCATCTCAAAGATGATGACGTAGGGGTCAGTGCCGGTGAACCTTCCTTGCATGCTCGAATAATATCTGGCTATTGAATAATCGAGGCCGGTTTCAATGTCCCGTTCTTTTTGGGTGAACTTCTGCCGCACGCCATCCGCCACGCTGTAGCCTTGTGCAGTTGACCGCGCACCAGTGCCCGCAAAGATCTCTTCTCCAAACGGCAGATAATCATGGCGCTTGGTCGCGGCCAGCGAGCCCGTCTTGTCAAAGATCATGCGCGGCGTGCCCAGCTGATCCGTCACCAGCCAGTTTAGGTTTGCACTCGCTCCAGTTGAGGCTACGGTCCAGGCTTCCACTTCCACAATGCGCGCCACGCCATCAACTGCCGCATTCGCCACCACCCGGATCTTTGAAGTAGTGACAGCGGTGAAGTTCAGCTTTTTCCAAACCAGGTTGTTCCCGGTAATTGAACCACCTGACACGGTGGCCCAGGCACTACCCGTCCAGTACTGCACGTCGTAAGCTGTAGTCCCATAATTACTAAACGTCTGCGTGCTTGAAGGATCGGCTTGTATCGCATAGTTGTCGGCCATCGTGTAGACGTCAATCTCATCGATAGTCTTTGAGCCGTTGAAATCTATCTGCAGCCATGACGGCAACCCATGCTCGTCGCGCCAGTAATGATCTCCGATGGTTGTGGTGAAACGCACTCCATCGTTGGCGTATGCAGGCTGGAAGTGCGAGCCTGGGTAGGCACTGTCCGGTGTGTAGTTCTGCGCCGTGGCAGTTGCTCCCGCCGAACTGACCGCAGCATTCGCCCTCGTAGACGCTGCCGGCACACCCCAGGCTTCTACTTCCACAATGCGTGCCACGCCATCAACCGCAGCATTCGCCACCACCCTCATCTTGCTGGTAGTGACAGCGGTGAAATTGAATTTCTTCCAAACCAGATTGTTGCCGCTGACACTGCCGCCCGTCACGGTCTGCCAGGCGCTGCCCGTCCAGTACTGCACGTCGTAAGCAGTAGTCCCGTAACTACTGAACGTCTGCGTCGCCGAAGGATCTGCTTGCGTCGCATAGTTGTCGGCCATCGTGTAGACGTCAATCTCATCAATTGTCTTTGAGCCGCTGAAGTCGATCTGCAGCCATGACGGCAGACCGTGCTCATCACGCCAGTAATGGTCCCCAATCGCAGTTGTGAAACGCACGCCGTCGTTAGCATCTGAAGGCCGGAAGTGCTGACCTGGATAGGTACTGTCCGATGTGTAGTTCTGTGCTGTGGCAATCGCTCCTGCCGAACTGACGCCGACATTCGTCCTCGTTGGAGCTTCCACAGTGATCAGGAGTTGACCATTGCGATAGCCATATTCCTTCTGCGGCGTCGTGGACGGAGCATTGGCTGCATACTCAGCCAGCAACTCGCCACCGATGCCATACACTTGCCAGGTAGTTACCGCCAACGGTTGACCGCCGGCCGTGCGCCGCACTCGTTGCCCATCCGCGTTGTAGCTGTAACTGCCGGCGACGTAGCCATTGGATTGAGTCTCACTCGTCATGCGGTTCTCGGCGTCGTAAGCGCGTGTCACGGCCGCGCCGCTGTATGTGTCAGTGGTGAGATTGCCTGCGTTGTCGTAACTCATCGTGCCGCTTTGTCCAGCGGGCACGCCCAGACGGTTGTTCGATGTGTCGACAGTGAAGTTTTTCTTGTTGATGGCCGGTCCAGCTGCCGGGCCCCAGGTATTCGTTTGATCAATCGTGCGATTGCCGTAACGATCATAGGCGAAGTCCTGCTTCCAGATTTCCACGCCATTGGAAATCTCTCGAACCCAATCAAGTCGATTCAGCGCGTCGTAGTTGTACTGCTGCCACCAGGTTGTGAAACTGGTGATCGGTTGAGTATTCGGAACATCGCTATTCGGTATATAGACGTCCTGCTTCTTCAGGTTGCCGTTATTGTCAGTCATCTGCGTGGTGCTATTGCTGCCCCCGCAGCTGCCCCAGCAACCGTCGCTGTAGTGATTGATAATTGCGCCGCGGTTCCACCAGGTGCTGTCCGTCGGGTGGTAAGTGCCCACGCGAATTTCAGCCGCTTGGCCGCGGCTGTTGTAGATGGTTTTATTGTAGAGCGCCGTATCGGTGCCAAACGTTTCGCTGGTCATACCGCCCAGCGGCGAATAGATCATCTCGCTCGCATAGGTACGCAGCGTGCCGTCGCCCAGGTTGCCGGTGAAGGCGAGGTTCTGCGCGTCCTTGTCGCCCAAACGTCCCGCCAGATCGTAGTTGTAAGTGACCGTGCGGCCGGAAGGATAAGATTGGGTCTTCACGTGCCCAGCGAGGTCGTAGGTGCGCTGCGTTTGAAAGTTCGCGCTCCAGACGCTGTTGCTCTTGAATCTTTGCCGCTGATCAGTTGGGCGCCCCAGCACGTCGTAGCTCTCAATATTTGTGTGCTCCACGTTGGCCCCGACCGTCTCGTTGCCTCCGGCGTAGCTTTGCCGCAGACGTCCCTTGCCGTTGGTGGCGCTGTCATAAAGACGCGTGATGTCGGGGTTGATGCCGGTGGTATCGGAATAATCCACCGTGATATTGCGATTCAGTGCGTCGTAAGCGTAAGTGGTGGTGACGTTGCGAGCATCGACGCGGGCCGTGAGATTGCCGTTGTTATCATATGCGTAACTGTTAGACCACTGGCCGTTGCCGGTTATCGGATCGGTGAGCGCGGGCAGGTTGGCATTCACGGCCAGCTCCGGATTGCGCGCGCGCAACAAGCGGGACAGCGAGTCATATGTGAAGAACCGTTGCTGCACGCCTTGCGTCACCAGGCGCAGGTTCCCCAGCACGTCGTAACTGTAAGTCGTCGGCTGCATCGGACTGCTGACATCACCCAGGTTGCCATTTACATCCGGCTCGTCAACGCGCGCCAGGCGTCCCAGCGAATCAGTCAAGCTGCGCCGGCTCTTTCCCGTTTGGTCGGTCACCAAAACCGTAGTGCCAACAAGGCTGCCGCTAGTAAGAGCGCCGTAGCTGCTTGTCACCTGGGCGCTGTCGGGCGTAGTCACAGACTTGACCCGGCCCAACGCATCGTAAGCGCTGGTCGTGCAGATGGAGCAAGTCGGCGGTACGCTTGCGGCTGGACTGCTAACGCGATACGGATTTGATACCTGCGACACCCGCCCCATGTTGTCGTAGTAAGTGTCTGTCACCAACCACAGCATTGAAGGTGTCCCATCGAGGAGAAAACTACGAGTGGGGCGGCCCAAACCGTCGAAATATGTGCGGTCCTCAATCGAGCGCGAAGAGTCTTCGTCTTTCAGCACCTGGACATACAGATCACCCGGCGCGTCGAAATAGTTATAACGAACTCGTCCTGAGTCGGGCATGGTCACTTGCTTCAGGCGATCTAAGGGATCGGAGTAATCGTAACTTGTCGTTTTGGCATTGGGATCAGTCGTCGAAAAGACTTTCCCGGTGTTGAAGTCATAGACACTTGTCGTCGTGAACGCCACACTCGATCCATAGATGCCGCTGGGATCAGGGACCGCCGTGGTAATGCTGGTCGCGAATGCGTAAGTGTTCCGCGGCACACCGTCTGAGAAAGCATCGGAATAGGTAATCTGCGACGGATTTGTAAGCCCCGTGTCGCGAGCGTCCCAGACCTTGCATACATTGCCGCACTGATCATACTGAGCGTGCGTTAGCAGGTAGGCCCCGGTAGTGTCGAGCCACTTTCCGCTGGTGGTCGCATTTCCCCGCGCTGTACCAGGGTCAAGCCAGCCGGTCACGCTTCCGTAAGGAGGCGCGGCATAACCGGATTCGTCGTAGCTCATCGTGCCCTGTGCCGCCAATGTCTCTACCCCGTTCGCCGGATTCACTGAATAGACTCGATTCGCCACCGGTAAACTGCGCAGGTGAAAGGTTACCGCCAGGTTGGAGTTTGTCGCAGAGGGGTTGAGCGTGTCATAGGCCAAACCGTTTGCGCTGTTCGTCGTGAGATAGTCGGTGTGCGTATGCCTTAATATCGCGCCCGGTGCGCCCAAGCCGAAGTCAGATTCCCAAAGGTCCGTCTGATTATTGTATTGGTCAAATCCAACTATATTAGGATTTTGCGGATTAATGGCCGTCCGCTGACTTACGAGATTTGCTCCAATCGGCTCGATGGTGGTTTTTGTGATTGTGAGTCGAGGATCATTAGGTGGCGCACCCAACGGATCTAAGGTCCACCAAGCCACTGCTGCCCGTTGCGCGAAAGTGTACTCCGCGAGGCGAAGGACAGTCGTGCCGTTCGTGTCATACTCCTCGGTCCGGTATTCTCGCCCCTCCTGCCAGCTACCATAAGAGACAGCATCTTGATAGAACGAAGACCTCGGGCTACCGTAGAAGTAATGCTTTTGCTTTGCTAGCAGGGCCGGCGTTGCACCACACACCCCAAGCGTGCCGCTTGAGGTGCACTGTTCCGTGACGACATACCCCAAATTAGTAGGTGTTTGGGTTTCGGGCCGGCTGTAGGTCATCTTGCTTTCGTAAAAGGCTCCAGAGTCACCAGTGGGATAAGTTCGCCTCTCAATGATCCTGCGATAGACGTGCTTGCCCTGGGCGCCGCCGCCAAAGGATCCGCTCGCGGCGCCGTCTGATAAGCCAGCCGCGTAGTCGTACTCTATAGCCGCTCCTGTTGGCAGTAGAGCGCGCGCAACCTCGCCGTAGCTGTTGTACAAGAGCTGATATTGTTGACCGTTTGGCAGTGTGACCGACTTGATCACGATGGGATTGTAGGGGTTGGTGTTGTTGTGGTTCGTATCTGGAAACAGTTGCGGTAGCGTTTGCAGAATCTGATCGGAACGAAGGGCATTTTGAAGGAAGTCGTAGTTGACGCTGATAGTCCGGGCCGTTCCTCCGAATCCGTTGTAGCTGATGACATCTGAACCAGCACTGTAAAGCGGAGCATAGGAAATAGTGATCTGTCGTCCGAGCGAGTCGGTGATGTTGGTCACGCGCCTAAAGGAATCATAAAGGAATGAAATCTTATTACCGTTTCGATCGCGCATCCAATCAATCGTGCCGTTGAGAATGCGATACCGCGTGCCGTCGCGCAGTAATAGATATCCTGAAGGTGAAACGGTGCCGGTGTCCTCCTGGACAACGACGCTGTCAATGATATCGGCGTCTGAGATGAAAGTTGCTGCTGAGCCATCGGCGGTGAAGAACACTTTGCCGCGATTGAAACCTGTCGTGCAGTTGACCGGGCTTCTCGGTTCCCCGCCGGTCAGTTGGTCGCGCAGCTCAAACTCAGTTCCGTCCCCTGCCGTGAAGGTCAGTCGCGTCAGGGTTTTTGAATACCTATACCAGGGACTGTTTTGGCCGCAATAAAGACTTCCTGTGCCACCCTTACGTCCTTGCAACGCGCCGGCTCCGTAACCGGGCTTGATTCCGGTCCACCAGTTCGGTTCTGGATAGTAGCTGACGACTCCCGTAATCTCGTTTTTTTGTTTGAAGATAGTCCACGTCTGCTCAACTGGAAGCGTCATTTGATAGCCAGCGTTCCCGCGCCCGCTGACCCCCAGCAACGGGAGGCGGAAGTTCTGGTGCCCGTTGTAGAGGTTAACGTTGTCAAATCCACTCAGCGCGTAGGAGCCCGCAGGAGCACCGCGGGTAAGGCCGCCGGGAGTTGACCCGTTGGTTTCAGTCTGTCCGCTGGCGGCCATCGCCAGAAAGAGAACTGAAAAGGCCAACCCAAAAAGGTACCGAAGTCTCAAACTGACTAAGCTGGGACGAACTGAGAGGATACTGTGAAGGATTGTCTGACTCCTTTTTTGTCTTCTACCGAGTCCGGGTTCAGACTCAACTGCAGGGCGACGATCTCTACATTCCCTAAAGCTTCTCAACCATTGAATCGCCACGCGGTTGGAGATGGAGAAGGACGAGCGATAAGCACGCTTCATGGAGGCTCCTTAGAGGTTGAGCCGCAGTGCGAACGCGACGGGGTGCGACAGGTCACTGCCAGGCAGTTTGAGTGAATCGCAGACGCGAGCATTGGGGGTGAGACTCACGAGAGCATGAAGTTGCGAAGTGCAGCGCGACTCTACAGGAGGTCCCGGAGGCTGGTCAATACTTTTCAAGCGAGGGTAATGCTCCGTTAGGAAATGTTGCTCTTTGAAAATTTGTGGAAAAAGCTTGGCAAGGTAGACCTCCTAACACAAGGTATACCTTTTCAGCTTGACGCCAGCCAAGCGGCTTGGTTATAGGTATACGTATAGGTAACACGGTATTACCTACCAGCGCACACATAAGCCGCAATGAGCCTGATCAACTTAAAGCGCGCCACAAAAGCTTTCCCCTGACAAATTGGGAGACTCAAAAAGGAAAAGGCCGAATCTTGCGATCCGACCCTTCCCCCCTCGACGCTCCCTTGATTTAGAACCTTGGGCGTCCAGCACCAAGGCCCATAGCTGGGAACCTGAGCCGCTAGATTGTCGCGGAGCTTCCCGGGAAACCCGTTGGTTGCCAGCCTCTCAAGGGGGCGACCGACTTAGCGCGGGAGCGGATGTTTAGTCCACTCCCGGAAATTCACCCCGCAAGGGGTTACGTTCTATGAGAAAGCCTCCCACACTTTATGGAGGCTCAATCACAATCACGACTCTACCGTTTGAAAAGGTAACCGTGATATTTCCGATGCCTACCGTGTTGATTTCTATGTTCACTGTCACACGGTGCACCTCCTTTCCTTTTTCTTTACGACCCCGGCCTTATCCGCCGGGGTTGTTGGCTTTTTAGGGCCAACATTTTTTGGGGAAGGAAAGAATGAAACCCCAAACTCAATGATCAGCATTCTAGTCGTTCACAAACTTCCCGCCAAACAACTTATGGAATTCTTTTGGCATTCCTACCTAACACAAACAGTTATTAATTTCTAGCAGTAGTAGCAGGCTCTGTTGATTGTGGAAACTAGCTTCCACAAAAACAAAAAGCCTGAGACGTAAAGCCAATTCCGAGAGCGTCTCGTCTCCACACAGGAACGCCTACGTTTACTAGACGCACCATCTCCATGTATGTGTAGCGGATACTTCCGGTTGGCTTATTTCGAGGCGCGAAAACCTATTTGTAGAGCAGTACAGGGGGCCTGCCACGGCTCCGAGTCAACCCGCCTCGTCTCAAGCGTGAATAAGTTAACAGAAACAAATGCAGAGATCAAACAAAATACGTGAGCGGTCTGGAAAAGCGAGGGTTGAGAGCAAGGCTTTTACTCAGTCTTTGTTACGGCGCCTAAGAGCAGTTCAGCCCTTGACGGAAGAAAGAGACCTTTCTTTACCTTGCTATCCAGGTATTTAGGAAAATTCTGAGGGACGTATTGCTTGTAAATCCAAATCCGAAACTGCCCAAGTGCTTCAGCGGGATAAATCCATACCTCGACCGGATTGGCCTTTGACTGCGGGAACCAATTTGGATAGAAGTGTGGGTGTTTGAGACGTTCGCCGTAGAGAGAATCAAAATCGTTTTCTACCCAATACCCAGACCACATCTGCCCAACGCTGACATCTGGAACAGTGTGATCGTCAATAGGGCATCCCTTTTGGATCATATTCACTACTAAGTCGGCTATCTCGCGAAAAATAGAGAAGTATCCAATTGGAACTTGATCGTTGAGTAGAACACGCTCATGAAAGTTTTTCCACGAGCTTGGAATGTGCTTGTCTGGATCGTATCCGCAGCGATTGTAGATAAATGCACGAAATGAAGATCGGGCGAGAAGTCGATAATTTCTTATCGCAGTCTCGTTGTTTGTCTGGGCCGAATCGAAGGCATAGTATTCCAAGATGGCCATACAGACCGCATCCGTATACGCTTGTATCTCCCCCGTCTTTCCCCGAGTGCGAATATAAAGAGCGTCCCCTGATTGACCTTGCGCGGCTAATGACTCCAGAATTTTTATACCTCGGGGTCTGGACTTTTCGACCTCCCATTCGGTTGCAAGGTCGAATACGACTTTATGGTGAATACCGCACATCAGGGCTAGGCCACGCTGCGTAAGGTACGGCGTGCCATCACTGAGGACTCCCATTTGGATGCCATCGACCTCGACCTCTCTTACAGAGAAGAGTTTCATCTGATCTAGCTGGCGGCCATAACGGGGTGGAATTTGGCTAAGTGCTTTCTTGTCATCCATATAAAGCGGCGACCTCTGAGGCGGACTTGGCTGTAAAGACTTGCTGAGAGTATACGCCCGCTGAGCCGCGATCACTAGTGAATGTCACGCGGCTAGTAGTAGTTCTCTTAGCGTCCAAACGTGTCCGGTCAATCCTGATTCCATCGCGGGAGTGCAACGGATTGAACTGTGAATCCTGCAAAAATTGTAGTAGGCAAAATACAGGCTGAGAGCGGCGTGAAGGTTGTCCCATTTCTTGCTGAAAGCATTCGTCAAGCGCGTAAGTCTGCGAATCGAGGTTCTCATGCTGAGGTTAGAACGCTCAACGATTGACGTGCAGATTCTTCTAGGATCAGGATTGCCAATTAAGGGCTTCGATACTGTTTCCACCACCTCAGGTGGCGAATACTTTTGCTCGCCTTCACGATCACCATGCGCGTAGACTTTGATTAGTTGTGCGAAGTCAACGCGAGTCCCTAATGAATACCTAACAGCGTCGGGATAGGCAGGCATCCCGTCTGTAGTCAGTTGAAAGCGGCCAGACGTAGCATGGTCTAGCTTCTCGGTAAAGGCTTCTGTGTTGGGCATATCGCGGTCGCCCAGATGCCACGCCAACACCAGCTTGGTATTCCGTTCAATGCCGACGAACGTGTAAGCATCGCCCACTTTCGGATCGGTTACTTCTTTATAAAGTTTGGTCATTTTCTTCATCCCCACAAAGGCCCAAATTTCATCCGCTTCAACGTCCTTCACTGCAACACCTTTGATCCGATCATGCATGAGTTTGCGGCAACGGTCGCCAGCGAGAACCAAAAGATCAAGAATCGTTTCCTGATGCAATCCGGTGATACGCTGAATGGATCGGATCGACATTCCCTCAAGCATAAGTTTCAAGCACATGTCAGCCTTGTCTAGCGAGATACGCATACCACCGAGAGGCCCTTGCGGTCTGGGTGCTTTCTCGTGCTCTTCTGAGAATGTTTTCTTACAGGCGTTACAGCGGTAGCGTTGGATTCTCTGGGGGCCGAATTTACCGAATTTCTTACAGCGTAAATTACAGTTACAGCAAGTCATTATGAGCCTTGATTCTTTCTGCGACTTGGCTCACAATTGAATCTGCTTGGGAATCGGATGCGAGCAATCGCGTTTGGTTTTCAAAAAGGGCCTTAGTGGTTAGCGCCGCTAGGGCCTTTAGTTTCAATGAGCAGAGTATACGTGAGCGGTCACGTAGAAGTCAAGTGTAAATGTTGTTGATTTTTCGTGAGCGGTCAGGTATTCTTAGGGCATGGACAAACCACACAAGAAGAACCCAGCAGCAGTAGCCTTAGGACGCAAAGGCGGAAAGATTGGCGGCCCAGCAAGGGCAGCGAGTATGACCGCAGAAGAGCGTAGCGAGAGTGCCCGGAATGCCGTGTTAGCACGGTGGGCGAAAGTTAAGAAGCAGAAGAAAGCCGCATAAATAAATTTCCCGCCTGTAAGTAACCTCCCTTTCGGTCAGTTTGAATAGCAACACAATCTAGCGGAGCACTACCCAAGCGAGGGTACTGTCCTATTACTGCGTTGCTGCCGAAAGGAGGCGTTAATCAATGATTGACCTCCTTACTGTGGAACGCCAATGGCAAGAGCTTGCCTCCGAGAGCCTTTCTGGAGCAGTATTACCCGCTCATCCATTCCAACTCGTCACCCTCTGGGATATGCTGCGGTTCGAAGCACATTGGTTCTACCGCTCTCTTGGCTTCCTCAATCTCTGCCTGCACGATGCAAGCCAAGGAATGAGAGACGAAACGAGAGGCGGTAGACACGCTTACCCAACAGACGATGAACTAAAACGTCTGGAATCTACGCTAAACTCTCTTCTGCAGGACTGTGATCGTCTTGGACTCATCCGAGCACAAGAACGGATACGGAAGGTCAAATTCGACTTGGATAACAGGGCTACTTACAGCTACGTCACCTTGGAGACTATTCATCGGGAAATTCTCGAAATCAAGCAGGCCCTAGACAGTGATTTAACAGAACATATTTTCATGTCTCTGCGAACCGCCGACGTGAAATACTTCGAGCAGGAAAAGCTATTTGGACCGGAAGTCTTTACAAACTTTGCGAGTACACGATCTGACGTGCAATCAGCCGGGAATTGCTACGCTACCGGTAACTACACCGCCTGCGTCTTTCACTGTATGAGGGTATTGGAAAAAGGACTCCATGCCTTGGTTCGCGATCTAAACACTCGGTTCGCCACAAATATTGTCTTCAACAAGGACATCGAGTTCATCAACTGGGGCAACATCATCCAGAAGACCGAGACCGAAATCAATAAGCTTCTGAATCCAAAGAGCGGTCCCGTTTTGTTACAGGAGGATTTGAAATTTCTTTCCCAGACCGTAATGGAGTTCAGCTATTTCAAGACGGCGTGGCGCGATGATGTATCACACGCACGCTCCAACTATGACGAAAACGAGGCACTGGCAGTGATGAATCACGTTGACGCATTCATGCGGAAGATCGCTGCAAAATTATCGGAATAAGCGATGTTATTTTCTTGTCTTGGTGGGCCAAAAAGAGGATAATGCCGCTCTTGAAAAACTAAATAGAAAGCCCCGCCAGTTGCTTGAACAACCGGCGAGGCCAATCAACTTAAACGCGAGTGACCGCGATAAGCCGATGCAAACCGCATTGTAGTCGCTCGCCTAAAAAGAGGCAAGACTACAATGACCTGTCACAACTGCAACTCCCTCTGCAAGAAATTCGGTAAACACCGCAACGGCCTTCAACGCTTCCGCTGTAAGCAGTGCGGGCGCACTCTCACCGAGGGACACAAACGTCCTTTAGACGAAATGCGAATGCCATTCGATAAGGCTTTGTTGTGTCTGAATATGCTACTTGAGGGCAACTCGCTCCGTTCAATTGAGCGCATGACAGGTGTTCACCGCGACACAGTAATGGCCTTGTTGTTGAAAGCTGGTGAGCGATGCGAGCGGCTCATGCACGAGCGGATTAAGGGTCTGGCCGTGAAAGACGTAGAGGCCGACGAGATTTGGGGATTTATTAGATTCAAAAATCGTCACAAGCTCTATAAGCAAATCACCGATCCGCGTGTTGGCGATGCTTACACCTGGGTAGGCATTGAGCGAAACACAAAGCTCATTCTAGCGTGGCATTTAGGCCAGCGAGATATGGTTGACTGTGAGGCTTTCACTGAGAAATTGAGCTATGCCACAAGCGGCCATTTTCAATTGACCACGGACGGTTATCGGCCTTACGAGAATGCTGTGTCTTACTCGCTGGGCACTCGCGTTGACTACGCGATGCTGATCAAAGTCTATGGTAACCGCGATCCTGACGGTGAGCAAAAGTATTCGCCGCCTGAGGTGGTAGAAACAGTTTCGAAGCCGATGATCGGATGGCCTGACCCTAATAGAATATGTACTTCAATTATTGAGCGTTCAAACCTCAGCATGAGAACATCGATCCGCAGACTCACACGGCTGACTAACGCCTTCAGTAAGAAATGGGAGAATTTACATGCAGCGTTGGCCTTGTATTTCGCCTACTACAATTTCTGTAGAATCCATTCCTCGATCCGCTGTACTCCTGCAATGGAAAGCGGCTTGACGGGCCAGGTCTGGACTCTCCGAGAATTGCTTATGGCATAGCGTCTGGCGAAACTGGTAAAGTTTCTGGCCCAAACTGATTAGCGACTCCGCTGAGCCTCATCATGGTAAGACTGTTCATAATCTGTTGAAGTTGATATACGTGACAGTCTATTTTGTACCGCAACTTAGACTGAGGTAGATCGGCCCAACTTCCGAAAGGTTTTGAGAGCCTGGCGTCCTCGTGGAACATCTGCACATACAATTCATTTAGCGGTTCTGGAGTTCGTGTACTTAAAAACGTCTCCACTTCCTTTACCCATTTCTCGGTCTCTGCTTCTGGTAAAGCCATCTGCGGAAACTCGTCACAATCATCACTCAGGCGTTTACCGCGATTGAATAACCGCAAGAAGTCTTTATGAAAAGCGCCGTTACCGATCCACTTTTGCAGAAGAACATTGTCGCTCCGTCTCTGACGAAATGAGGTTTCGAAAAGAGCAAGTACGACTATCGCCAGGAGGCCGACCAGCCAAATATGCCAATCTAGCGCAGGGAGCCATCGCAACACAGTACGAGTCGCCCATTCCCTCTGAATTTCGGGCGAAAGAAAGTTGTCGCGAACGTCTGTGGCAAAACTAAAAAGCGTCCACAGGACGCCGAGCGTCAACCACATAGGCCGCAGTAAGACTTCGCGAAGGTGCCGCCTACGCGTGAGTCCGACAGCCCTAGGTTGAGGTGTTTGGGTGAGCCGCAAGAACGAACCGCCTTTTCCGGCGAGATAACGCCAGACGAAAAACGAGTATTGCGGCCCTGCTTTTTATGGTGGAATTCGACCAGCAATCTCCCGCTTTGAAACCGTGAGAGATTCTAAGGTATGAAGCCTGCTGGAGGCTATTCTTAATCCCAACAGGCTTTTTACTTTGGGGGTGAGATTTACCAACACACTAACGGAGCACTTACCCCGCGAGCCGCCCCGTTGTTCACTACCTGTACTCGGTGATATTCTCGGGAGTAGGTGACTGCAAGACAATTTGCATTGAAAATAAGCGAGGGTGACGGTATCGTCCTCACCAGTGGCTACCATCACCCTCTAGGGAGCACGAAATTGTCAGCACAAGCGCCCCCGCAAATGCTGACAGGGAGTCCGCGCTCACCTGTCTCAAGCTACGAAAGATCGTGATGTTAATTAAAGCTAGAGGATCAACTGGTTAATGAGACTCGCCCGGACGGAACGGGCGTTCCGGGCATCCTCTAACACGGCGCGCAGTCTAGTACGAGTCCGTACTAATGGCAAGCATAAAACATCGGGAGATAAATCCCGATGGTAAGCCGCCGTAACCGCCGCCGACCATCCCCGATCAAGTTGCCCGACAAGCTGGCGCAAATCCGCAACGATCTGGGTCTCTCACAAACAGAGATCGCCTCACGGCTGGGAATAGACAATCGGGCGAGTATTTCAGGCTATGAACGTGGCGAGCGAGAGCCGCCGCTACCCACCTTGTTGGCTTATGCGAGGCTTGCGGGGGTGAGTGTTGAGTCCCTGATTGACGACAAGATGAAATTGTCGAAATAGCTTCCGGCGAGTAAGGAAAAAGTGATGGGAAATGAAAAAGACTCTTGGGACATGAGCCAGGAACGGGCATTCGTCGAAAATCTATTTTGCCAGCGATTCAACTTTTTCATAGTTATCTTTTCCCTCGTTATTGCGGGAGCAGCCAGTGCTAATACACAGGCGAAATTATCTGCGATTCTGACAATCGGATTCTTTCTATGCCTACTGGTGGCTCTGACCATTTATCGCAACTACGTGAAACTGATTTGGATTCTCCGGGAACTTCACGGGCGGAAGGATCACCCAATCGCGATTAGTAGCGCGGGAATAGAACAAGAAATCTTTAAGATGCTGACGCTTTTTCCTGTTAACTGGATAATTGGTTGGTTTATCCCCTCCCTCTGTTGTCTCATATTGCTAGCTGGCGCTTTACTATCATTCACTTGCGTACTCAAAGCGGCTTAAACGCACCGCATTCCATCAACGGTACACCAGCAATACAACACGATCACCCCATTTCGAGGGCTTCGAGTTCGTCAGCCAATTTCCTCAACCGGCTTGAAAGGTGGGGGATTTCCCAGTTAGCATTCCTGAACGTCGCACAGGCTTCTTCTACCCCGTTGACTATCGCCAAGGACAGAAACATGGACTCTCCATTCTCGGACGAAAACAAGGCAGCTCTCGAACAGTTACACGACTGGCAATCTCCGCCAGCCACGCTCCGACTCTGGATCACCGGACCTCCGGCCACCAACATATTGGTTGAAGTGTCGATCCTAGACGTTTCGGAACGGAAGTAACTTGCTCTTGGCGACTCGATGCGGAGTCGTTCGTGCGATCTAACGGGACTCTTTCAGTGGTGCTTACCGATGCTTCATTATCCATTGCAAAGACGCCTCCTGAAGTTACCATCTTACGCGGGCCATATCGCTGCATCTTGAGAGAGAGCTAGACCACAGCTTCTTATTCAGCAATCAGAATGATAAAATTCTGGCGTGGGTAACGCGGGTAGGCGTTTTTAGGAAGTAGGGCGGCAGGCTCCTAGCAGAGCTTGTCGCCTTTCGTATTGGCGCAATGATAGCAACAGGTCGGAGGGATGCCAATGGAAAACAATGATATGACTTTTGAGAATCGGGTTAGGGATGCGAGCAGGGCGGCATTAGAAGATTTAGGTCTGAGCAACACGGTTAAAGTAACCGATGCTCGACGGGATATAGAATCATCCCGCGTCTCGGTTGATCTGACGGAGCAGACCGGCCCGACCGAATTCAGTTATCACAGCTTCTATTTGGACTCAGTAGAGGCATCAAATGCTGCTGGCGGTGGGTATATGACCCTTGAGATCCTCAAACCGTTGGCACTGCGCGAAATTCTAAAAATCTTCCCTGAGTCAGCAATACACTAACGGAGCACTCATGGCGGCATATTTTGTTTGGTACAGGTGTCCCCACTGCGGCGAGAGACACGAAGTTCACAGCTACATATTTATTGATGATTTAGACTTGGCTGGACATCCAATAAGTGAGGTGTATTTTGAGGAGCAGTTCCTCAAGTACCGTGAAGGAATCCGATGCCCGACCACGAACAGGGCAATCGAGTTAGGCAACGACCGTTTTATTCTCGAACATGCTCCGAGCTGATGGCGGGATTGCTGTATGAATGAGCATCTAACAAAAGAGCGAAAAGAAACCGATGGGTTGAAGGCCGAAGCCCTTCAGCTCGGCATTCAAATCCCGCGTGATCCAGGCTGGTGGTGGTACGACGAGGAACTTGCCGGCATGTCACGCGAAACGCGGGACCTAATCGGAGATGAGTTTGAATATCTAACCGCGTTTGGGAAATTAGCAACCAGACGGTTGATCAGAGAAGAGCTGCGAAAGTTGAAAGACGAGGCTCGCCAAGACATAGCATGGGAGCGCCAACAAACCCAATGGACGCTAACCAAGGTCGGCTTGATCATAGGCTGGGTTCTGGGCGCCCTAGGAATCGTAATCGCCCTCTTTAAAAGGCACTAATCAGCGCCACAGATTTACAGCACTACCCACTACCATGGATTCCCTATCTTGGTTAAAAACCGAACGGAGCGAGCTTCAGGCCAAGTACAACAGGCTCAAGGCATCGCCGCATACGCCCGAAGTAGCCCAAGAGAGAGCAACCACCTCAGAGCTTCTAAGACAGTGGGACACAAAAATCCTTATTCACAAGGCTGCGTTATGGGGAATTGAAGGACCGCGTGATGAGGACTGGTATGTTCAGGAGACAAACGCTCCTATTCGAATACTCACCCCTTACCTAAACGACTCGGCAGTTGCGATCCTCGCACATCGGATTAAGGTAGCGAGGTTTGCTTACTGGAAAGGATGGGCGGAAATCCTGATAACAGTGCTCTCGCTCTTAGTCGCAATTCTGGCGCTCCTAAGGTTGTGAAATGGATACGAATATAACCATCGCGGTCGTCTCGGCATCCAGCGTAGTCGTTGGAGGGCTTGCAACTGCATTAATCCAACATCTGCTAACAACGGCGACGACCTCAAGGGAAGAAAAGAGGCACAGGAGACTTGACTTTAGAAACCGCTTTGAAGACTGTGTTGTAAAGCTACTGGAAGAAACTGATCCTGACATTCATCCTGTACCCTCAGTGCCGGAAATCACGAGGAATGTCATAAGGCTTCAATTGTATCTAGACTTGGAGGACAAAGATCACCGTAAGCTGAATGGTCATCTGAACAGCTTAGCAAGTTCTCTTTCGGGATACTCGGATCCTCAAAAGAAGAGTTTGATCCTGCGCAATCACGCCGCATTACTCGAAGCTGCGAGTAAAGTGTTCAAAAAATACAATTCCTAGCAACGCAATAATAGGACACTACCCAAGCGAGGGTAGTGCGGTAATTGTGTGTTGGTGCTTAAATCGCGTGGATGATAGCATCGCGCAGTGGCAACCAGGGCAGCTAGACCTCGACCTCCAAGACTTCCGAACCTCTTACAGGTCAAAATATACAAGTCGGGACAAACTCGCGGCGCGGATGATGACGTTATCTACCAGAACCGCGTTTCGAGATCGAGCACGGTACTAATCCCCTACCTACTCAAACCAGAAGCTAAGAACCCGCCAGACGGAGATGCTGAATTTGAAAGTGGCTCTATCACTCTTATTTCGCCGCCTCATTACTTTGGAACCCAGAACATCGAAGACGAATTAAGGGATGCTGGCTTGGCGCTGGGCGAGAACGCGGTAGTTTTCTACACAACTCGTGCCCAGTGGATCGCGAACGATCCCGAAGACTTGGGCTGGACCGCTGCGAGTAGCAGGCATTCTCCGTTGGGTGGTCAATACGTTGCACGCGTCGCAGCAACCACGGCTGAAGGTGGCGGCAAAATCATTCGGGGGTTTGATACTACCAATAACAAGGGTGCGGGCATTCGCCTTTATGAGTACGCCAGCTCTAACACGATCATTGCGGCTCGATTTCAACTAGAGGCATTGTTCTGGCTTTGTACTGACGCGCAGGAAGTCGCCCAAGCGCACGGAATGACCGCTGAGGAAATCCAACAACGAGAGGCATATTGCCTTCGCCAATGCGAGGAAAACGGGCTGCTTGATATGGCACAGTTGCGGGAGGCACGCATTGTTAACGAAGCTGGTCATACAACGTGTCCGCTTTGCTTAGAAGAACTGTCCGCAAGAGGATTTTTTAGTAAGGTGGAACAGGCCGAAGGGCGAGAGGTTCACGACCTAACCGTTACGACATTAAATCTATTTCACGTTGAAGAACTACGCTACGGTGTTTACAACCACCGCCCCTACAATTTGGGCTGGGGCCATCATCACTGTAACGTTGTAGTCAAAGATTCAGGCATCATGGAAACCCTTGAATGGATGAACCAAGTTCTTAACCGGAACATTAAAGGCGGCCTATTTGTACCGGGAACCGTTACTCAAGCGGTAGCCCAAACTGAGGACTAGGTTGTCGTTGCATCGCTGCCTGAGTGCGATACTTTGGCTGTTCGTTATCTTCGATCTGGACTTCCAACCGAGAGGCAATTACGCTCACCCATTTTGCCTCGATCTCCATCATCACCGCCCTACGTCCCAAGTTAAGCGCGGCCACTGCTGTGCTTCCCGAACCAGCAAAGCAATCGACGACAATATCGCCAGGATAGGTTGTTGCTTCTATAGCGTGTTCCAGTAGGGCCAAAGGCTTTTCTGCCGGGTGTTTTCCTCTATAAGGTCGAACCGATGGGAAAGTCCATACGTCGGTGAACTCCTTGGACGCATCGATCGCAAAGACTCGCACTACGTCCTCATATGGCGGCATCTGGTTAACCCTACCAGTGCTGAGTATAGCCACGCACATCTTGTCGTACTGGTCGCGGCTTGGCGTGTTACGTCCTGCTTCCCAATTTGATACTGCGCCACCATGATTGACGTTGCCGTGAGCACCGATCATCGCTGTCAATTCGTGCATAGAAAGCCCGGCTTGTGTGCGAGCAGTACGAAGAAACTCTGCGAACGGAGATCGATGGAGATTTCCTTCAACGGCTGGTTCAGCGAAGATGATTCGCTCCGAGTGCGGATACCACTGACGAAGGGCCTCTTTCTTCATCTTTCCCTTCCAGCCATCAAAGCCAGGATCGTTTGGTTTTGTCCAAACCACGTGAGAAAGAACGTTGAAATTCTTAGACAACAAGACTTCAAGGCGAGCGGCCATCGAAGAATCACAGAAGCAGAAAAGAGATCCATTAGGCCGCAACACACGCCGCCACTCTGTAGCGAACTTCTCGATCCAGTCGAGGTAATGCTCATCCTCTAAGAAGTGCGTATCGCCATAAATGTTTTGTTTTTTCGTAGCATGGTATGGCGGGTCTGTCAGAATTAGTGAGACGCTATTGTCCGCGATCCGATTAAGCAAACCCAGGGAGTCCCCTTGTGCGACTAGCGCGTGAGGCACAGAAGCTTGTATCGACGTTGATAACGAACGCTCAATCTGTTCGAAATCATGGGTTCTGGTCGTCATGTGATCTGATGCGATTTTCTTTGTGGTCATCTTAGAGCCTCGCTTTTGTAGCAGTCAACGATAAAACACATTTCCTTTTTTGGCTTTATTGCAACAAGTCTTTTATTGTCCAAACGGTCGTTGTGATTCCAGCTTCCATCGCCGGAGTACATCGGATGCTCGAATGGACTCTGCAAAAATTGTAGTAGGCGAAGTAGAGCCCAAGCGCGGCTCTCAGGTTGTCCCACTTCTTAGAAAAGGCGTTGGTCAGGCGCGTGAGTCTCCGCACAGACGTACGGATGCTGAGGTTACTGCGCTCAACTATTGAGGTACATATTCGGCTAGGGTCAGGGTATCCAATGTGGGGATCTTCGTTATTGTGTCTACCACCACAGGTGGCGAATACTTCTGCTCGCCTTCCCGATCCTTGTCATAAACTTTGATCAGTTGCGCGAAGTCAACGCGGGTGCCCAGTGAGTAAGAAACTGCGGCTTCGTAAGGCTTCCAACCGTCCGTGGTCAACTGAAAACGTCCGCTGGTAGCGAGGTGTAACTTTTCTGTGAACGTCTCAGTATCGACTATGCCGCGCTCGCCTAAATGCCACGCCAGAACCAGCTTTGTATTGCGCTCGATTCCTACAAAAGTATAAGCGTCACCAACCTTCGCGTCGGTAATCTGCTTGTGCCACGGTGGCTGTAAACCCTAACCCCGGGTTATCGAGAAAATAATTCTCTCCATTTTTCATGCCTTCAATGCCCGACTCGCCCTTAAAGGAAACCGATATATTGCAAGCCGAATTCGGCGCGGAGTCGATTCTCGCTGGATTGTCTTCGCCAGCCTGAGCGTTCTCCGGACCACTTACTTCGGCTGATACTTTCACCCCCTCGGTGTTTGGACTGGATGAGGAGTTCATTTCGTAGCCGATGCTGGGATTCGCAGCGAGGATACTTCTCATTTGAGCAGTGTTTCCGGCCTCGAACGCGTCATGGAAGGCTTTGAGCGCCATCGCTTCTCCCACCAGTTTGTCGTGCTGATCCTCCGCTGCCATGACGTCCGCCATCGCCATGCCTGACGGATCCACCGCATTCACTGGGTTATTTTGCACATAGGAATAGCGGTTGAAGCTTTGCGGATCTCCGAGGTTCGCGCTAGCGCCCAGCGGATCGACGCTGGTGAAGCGTCCCTGCGTGGACGACTGATATCGAGCTTGCGCGAAGTTCAACCCGGTCTCGCCGTCGGCTTCGTAGCCGGTGAAGTGCTGACGCACACTGTCGCCAGTGTAGCCTTGCCCCGAGGTTCTTCCACCGATGCCCGCCGACAACTCTTCACCAAAGGGCAGGGAGTCATGACGCTTCATGCTTGCCAGGCTGCCGCTCTTGTTAACGATCATGCGCGGCGTGCCAAGTTGATCTGCAACTAACCAGAACGCTTCCCGATAGAGCGTACCGGCAAGTTCACGAAACGAAGCACAAGTCGCGAATTGATCGAGCACGTTTTGCCGGCCCTGCCCAACATTTGCCTGCCCTGACCAGAAACTCAAGCCCCCGGCGTCAGGCCCGCGTTGCAGAAATGCTTCGTAGAGATTGGTGACGTACTGCGTGTTGGATATGGAGCCATCGTTGACTTGCGCGGCAAACAGCGAACGGCCGAAAGTCTCCGCCTGCGCCTGCACCTGGCTGAGCCCCTGTGCCGCTGCCGCATTCAGCGCATCTCGTTGTTGCTGTAATTCAGTGGAAGTTGCAATGCGACCGTAGGCCCCGAGATAGAAGTTATTAACCAGGTGTTCCGTGCGCTCGTTGTCTGAAGCCGCGGTGCCGTAGAGCGTGGCCACCAGCGTAATGAACTCGGAACTGCCTTCGAAAGCGTTGCAGACGTCCGCGCGCGTGCTACCGGGCAGCACCGTAACAGCCCACCAATTTAGCCCGCTATCGTCTGGCCCACGCTGGAGATAAGCGTAGTAAAGATCGGAGACATACTGAACATCGCTGCGATAAGGCGACGTCTCGTAGTTAGTCGAGGTAAACAGCGAGCGCGCAATTTGACTGGCGACAGTCAGCAACTGCGACTGGCTGGTGGCGCCGGCCGCAGCAAGTTGGTTGACCTTGTCCTGCAATTCAGTGGGAGTTGGATCGCGTTGCAGCGCGCCGTAGTAAAGATTAGTAACAAACCTCGTGAGCCGGACATCGTCGCCTGATGACATCGTCACCAGCAACTCACCGCCGCGATAGCCATACTCTTTCGACGGCAGGAAAGGCGCGGCGCCTGACTTGTACTCCGCCAGCAGCTCGCCGCCCAGGCCATAAACCTGCCAGGTCTCGACGCCGTTGACGTTGCGCTTGATGCGCCGGCCGCCGGCATCGTAGGTGTAGGTCTGCAATTGGTTGGAAGTCCATGCCTGTTTGAGATGGTTCTCGCCGTCGTAAGTGCGAGCGCCGGTGCCGGTGTAGTTATCGCTGGTTTGATTGCCGGCTGCGTCGTAACTGTAATTGTATCCGGCGGGAGCGACCAGCTGGTTGGTATTTGGGTCAACGGTGTAATTCGGATGCGGAATGTTCGTGCTGGTCTGGGTTTGATTGATGGTGCGATTGCCGAAGCGATCGTAGCCGTAGGTTTGCGTGAAGACCGGCGTCAGACTCCCGCCGCTCTGATACTGGTCCTCCTGCGCGCTGGCCAGGCGGTTTAGCGTGTCGTAGCTGTAGGTATCAACTGAAGTTGCGTATGGGCCGGCGCCACCTGAGCCGTAGGTGCCATTAGCGTCAAGCGGAATGGAGTGTTCACTGCGCAATACGTTGCCGTTGTTATAGGCGTCGCTGGCCTGCCACTGGTAGTTCTGCGCATAGTAGTTGACCACGGCGCCACGGTTCCAATTCCATTCGTCGCTGGCCCAGGCAACTGAGCTCAGACGAATGTCATAGAGCTGGCCACGCACGTTGTAGTGCAGTTTGTGATAGAGCGCCGTCTGCGTCCCAAACTGCTCTTGCTGAAGAGCACCAAATTCGCTGTAGGTAATACCGCTCGCGTAAGTGCGCGAAGTGCCATCGCCGAGGTTACCGCTGTAGTTGTTGATGCGGCCGGCGCCGTCGTAGGCAAAGTTTACTGTGTGACCTGAAGGATAGGTCTGGGTCACTACCTGCCCGCCGAGATTGTAGCTGTATTTGACATTGAATTGCGGACTGGCAACGCCATTCGTAAGGAAGTGCTGACGATAGTTCTTGGGATGTCCCACTACGTCATACTCGTCGATAATGATATGGGAGTCGAAGCGGAGGTTGTTGCTCGCATCCCAATTCAGAAACCAGAGGCGGCCCTTACCGTTAATGGCGCCGTCGTAGTGCCGGTCGATGTCTTTGGTGCCATCGGTATAATGGACCGTGGTATTACGGTTCAGCGCATCGTAGCCGTAAGTGGTGCTAACGTTGCGCGCTTCAACACGACTGACCACATTGCCGTTACTGTCGTAACTCACGCCCGTAGTCCAGCCACCGTTGTAGCCGGTAACCGGATCAGTCCAATTGAGAGCGGTGTTCACGGTCTGCTCGACGGCGCGGGTGCGAATCACCCGCGATAGCGAATCGTAGCCGAAATAGCGAAGCTGCGTTCCCTGTTCAACCTTGCGCAGGTTGTTAAGCACGTCGTAAGTGTAGTTAGTTTGATAGGCGAGATTCGCCGGGTCTTCGATTACCTGAATCAATCTTCCCTGCGCGTCCGTGACGCTCTTCCGCGCCTTAAGCGACGGATCAGTCGCGGTTACGGTTGTGCCCAGATAGCCTGACACCAAACTATAACCATAGTCAGTCGTTATCTGCGCGCCATCGGGCGCGATGACTATCTTCACTCTATTCAAGGTGTCGTAAGTATTCGTGGTCCACCTGTCGGAGGGGTTAACGGTTTCATCTCTTGATATCGTTCGGTAAGGATTGGACACGCGAAGGACTCGGCCAATCTTATCGTACTCAGTGTCACTAGTGAGATAGGTCGCGCCCTCGGTAACGAAAGAACGCACACCTCTGCCTAGTTTGTCGAAGTATTGATAAGACTCCAGGATGATTTGGGTAGGCGTGGTTTGCTGCAACGTTTGCGTCCGCACATAGATCTCTACCGGTCCATCGACGTAGTCGGTGGCCGTCCAACCGCCATCCGGACGAGTGACCTTCTTCAAACGATTCAGCGTAACTTCGTATTCAAAAGTGGTGGCTCTGTTGTTGGCGTCCGTCGCGGAGGTGACCAGGCCCGTACTGAAGTCGTAGCCAGTCGAGCTTACCAGTCCTATCGTTTGTCCGTGGGTTCCGAATGAATCGGGCACAGCGGAAGTTGTGCTGGTGGGAAACGCATAAGTGTTGCGCGGCACACCGTCCGCAAACGCGTCCGTGTAGCTAATCTGCGAAGGATTTGTTAGCCCTGTATCGCGCGCGTCCCAAGCGTTGCGCACACTGCCGCATTGATCGTATTGCGCGTGCGTATATACCCAGGTGGAAATTGGGTAATCGACCCACCGGCCTGCGGTGGTTACATTCCCACGATAGGTTGACGGCGGATTTGTCCAACCCGTTACGGAACCATAGGTCAATAACGGATAGGCTGATTCGTCATAGTTGAAACTCGACTGGGAAACGACTGTGCCCACTCCATTCTTCACCACACTTGAGCTCACTAGTCCCAGGATGTTGCGATCCCGGTAGTTGGCGTTCGACGTCAAGAAGGTGGTTTCGCTGGTTCTTACCGCCGAGCCCACAGGAATCGCACTGATAGCGCCGTTTAGCGCCGTGGTTTGATCAACTGTAGTGTAGGCATACTCGGTCGAGCTGGTGCGATCGAGACCGACGCTGAACTGGTAGGTAAGGTCGTAAACGTAGGTGGAGGCGGAAGTCAGCGCGTTGCCTCCGGTATCGAGAATCAGGCTAACATTCTTTGTCGGCCGCGGGTTACGCATAGCGGTGTAAGTGCCTGTCCCTGGCGAGGGACGATTGTAAGTGGCGCTGGAAACTGCCCAATCAGTCAGGGTTCGCCTGATCATAGCTCCGCCCTGCGAGGCTGGCGCATATACTCGCTCCTCGTAGGGCATGCCATTAAGCGCGCTCTCATAACCGAAATTGTTTTGCGGGTTCTCAACGTTGTAAAGGTAAGTGACCGTCTTGATCCCGTCGGGCGTTCCATTTGGACCAGGCGCCGTCACGCTCGTGACCGAACCGCCACCTTCATAAAGCCACTGCGCTTCATCCGCTAACAACACAGACCCTTTGGCGTTGAGCCAGCTCGACTTGAGGCCTCGGGAGGTCTGGGGATAAGGGATCAGTGGATTACCAAGCGCTCCGACAAGTCCGTACGAGTAGCGTTGATATGCGCCGGTTGGATACGTGACCTTGTCCAGCTCACCAAAGTTGCTATAGGAGAACTTGTAACTCTGACCGTTGGGCAGAACGATCTCTGCCAACACCACTGGGTTGAATGGCGTACTGCCAACCTGGCCACGACCGATCACGCGCGTATTCGTTTGATAGTCCATACCATCAGGATCGGACATTCCCGAAACAAACATGCTCGAGCCTTGAGTCTGTTGGGTGAAGTTGCTGCTGTTGTAATCGCCTGGAGGTTGAGCAGGATTAGGCAGATAGTAGTCGCCCACCGGCAGCCGCGCTGGCGTCGGGGAAGTCATCGCGTCGGCAAGATTCTTAAACTTCAGCGTGTAGTTGATGCTGGTTCCGTTAATCCCGGGAATCGCATAAGGATAGTCACTGTTTGCCTGCGGGTTGGCGGGCCATGGCATGCCGATAGTTCGTCCCAGCGTATCGCTCCATTGCCTGGTCGATGCAGTGTAGGTGAGAGTGTTTCCGTTGCGATCAATGTACTGGGTCGTGCTGGCATTAAATAAGTATCGTGTTCCGTCTGCCAGATATAGCGTGGGAGGCGAGCTGTTAGCGTCATAGCGCATCCGCGAACCGTCAACAGCATAGAACGTTCCGGTCATGTCAACCGAGCCCGTGTCCTGGTAAACCTGGTCGGCCCTTCGCAGGATATGAGTGGAGCCATCAGGCATGTGAACGAATACTTGCGCCACTCGAAACGTGTAAGGGTAATGCGTACCTTTGGAGTAAGGTTTTCCGGTGTACCAGTAGGCATCGTTCACCTTGGGCCATTCGACAACGGGCACGTCCAGACTGGTCGTCCATCCGGCCGTCGCATATTCCGAATAGATTGCCTCAGCAACTGAGTTTGAGCCGCCGTACGTGTAATAGATCGACCTAATAAATCCGAGCCGCCAAACCTTCGACGAATAGTTCAGATTGATCGGCAAACTCACACCCCGCCCCGGATAGCTTCCCAATGGCACCTGCAAGCTCATCGTGTTGGTTCCAGTTGACCCTTGCGTGAATTGCGCAGTGCCGGTTTGCGCTTCCGCGGAAAGGGCCAGACCACACAAACATGCTGATAAGAAGATGGTTCGAAGATATGCAGTTCGTAGAGTTTGGGTTTTCTTATTGTTGTCGATCGACGCGTAGCTGGAAATAAACGAGTTCCGTGGGCGGGAGTGAGACATGCTGGGTCTCCGGAGCTTTTTCGCTAGAGCATCGGCTTGCGCGGTGGTGCGAATGAGCCAAGGCCGTTACTCTTCGTTAAGAACCTTCGTTTACGCGAGAACTTGCAAGAACGAGCGCGTGAACGAGAACGAGAGAACAGAATTTGCGCTACTGGCTAATCGGTTATGAGTCAAACGCAGACGCGAGGCTAAGGGAATGAGTCTCACGTGAGCATGAAGTTGCGGTTTGCAATGCGAACACTACAAGAGGTCCAGAGGTTCGTCAATGCTATTTCCCACCAGGCAAAGCTCGAATCAATAAAAGAAATCTTGCATCTAACGCTGCAAACTTTAGACACGCTCATCGGTGTTTTGTTCCGAGTGATCATGTCTTGAGGCTTCGCGCAAAGATCGCGCTGGTCCATCACTGACATGTCGCTTCCAGTTAACGGCAAACGTTTTGAAGGTGAGTGATGTAAGGAGTTTTGCAGCGAAAAAAATCAGGCGATCTCCGTCAGACATTGCCAACGTCTCAACACCAGGTAGATATTTCCATCCGTCCCA
>Ga0209131_1000043_pt1 | contig 109513 bp, 107 predicted proteins | sample GraSoi_2013_40cm_FD_185826 | JGI IMG/M metagenome (GOLD analysis project Ga0209131, IMG submission 185826) | Grasslands soil microbial communities from the Angelo Coastal Reserve, California, USA - Sample 9_17_2013_40cm (SPAdes) (version 2) | ecosystem: Environmental > Terrestrial > Soil >... | reverse complement strand
AACGTGAAGAAGAACGGCGAGCCGACCGGGCTCGCCGACGCCGGCACCTATTTCCACACCGACTATTCGTATCTCGAGATGCCGGCGCGGGCGACGACGCTGTACTCAATCCAGGTGCCGCGCGCGGGCGGCGACACGCTGTTCGCGAACCAGTACGCGGCCTACGACGGCTTGTCGTCTTCGATGAAGACAACTATCGACGGTCTGATTGCGCTGCACCATTACGGCAATCGCAACGATCTCGACGAGGGCTCGCGCACCGTGGCCTCGGCGCTGAGCGAGGAGCAGAAGCGCAAGGTCGCCTGGGTGCGGCACCCGATCGCCCGGCGCCATCCGGTCACGGGCCGGACCGCGCTCTACGCGGTCGGCGGCACGTCCTTCGCGATCGAGGGCATGCCGGAGGACGAGGCGCGCGCGCTCCTCGACGAGCTGAGAGACCATGCGACGCAGCCGAAGTACCAGTACCGCCTGAAATACGGTGTCGGCGACGTCGTAGTCTGGGACAATGCCTCACTGCTGCACTCGGCGACGCTGACAGATCCAAAGGACGCGCGGACGCTGTGGCGCATCACCATAAAAGAGGAGAGGAGACCGTCATGAGGGGAATTCTTTTTGCCGCAATAGGGATCTTTTTTTCGGTCAACGTGGGCGCGCAGACCTGGCACGGCGCCTCGCAGTTCAACGACGACCACGCCTTCACCAAGGCGCTGGTGAAGTTCGAGGAGCTGGTGAAGAAGTATTCCGGCAAGCCGGTGAGCTTCGTGCTGCACAAGAACAGCGAGCTCGGCCTGGAGAAGGACTACTTCGCCTACATGAACCAGGGCACGGCCGTGGACTACGCGATCGTGTCGCCGGCCCACATGTCGACCTTCTCGCGCGCGGCGCCTTTCATCGACGCGCCGTTCATCTTCCGCGACCTCGCGCACTGGAACAAGGTGCTCGACGCCGATCTGCTCAAGCCGATCGCCGACGAGGTCGCGCAGAAGGCCGACGTGATGCTGATCGGCTACGCCGGCGGCGGCACGCGCAATATCTTCGTCAACAAGCCGGTGCGCAACCTCGCCGACATGAAGGGCCTGAAGGTGCGGGTGCAGGGCGCGCCGATCTGGAGCCGCACGTTCGCCGCGGTCGGCATGGCGCCGACCGTGATCGCCTACAACGAGATCTACAACGCGATCCAGAACGGCGTCATCGCCGCGGGCGAGAACGAGGCGGCGGGCGTCGAGTCGATGAAGTTCTACGAGGTCGGCCCGAACCTCTCGATCACCGAGCACGCGATCACCATCCGGCCGATCTGCTTCTCCGGCAAGACGTTCAAAAGTCTGGACAAGAACATGCAGGCCGCGGTGCTCAGGGCCGGCAAGGAAGCGGGCGCCTACGGACGCCAGGTCGAATCGGGCGAGGACGCGCAGAAGCTCGAGGCGCTGGAGAAGGCCGGCAAGCTCAAGCGCATCGCGTTCACCGAGCGGGCGCAGATGAAGAAGCTGGTCGATCCCGTGATCGCGGCCTACGCCAAGGAAGTCGGCGCCGACGAGATCCTCGCCAAGATCAACGCGATCAAGTAGACGTGAGGCGCCTCATCGGGCTGTACCATCGGCTGCTCACGTGGCTGATGGTGGGGACGGTCGCGGTCCTGATCGTCCCCGTCACTCTGCAGATCCTCTCGAGGTATACGGGGCTGATTCCCTCGTGGATCTGGACCGAGGAGCTCTCGCGCTTCCTCTTCATCTGGATGGTGATGCTCGGCGCGATGATCGGCATCCGCGAGCACAGCCATTTCGAGGTCGACGTCTGGCCCGACCTCGGGCCGAAGCCCACCGCGCTGCTGCGCATCGTTTCCAATCTGCTCGTGCTGGTCTTCGCCCTGGTCTTCGTCTGGTGGGGAATCGAGTTCGTGCGCTTCGGCTGGGACCAGCTCTCGGAGCTGGCCGAGCTGCCGATGCCGTGGATCTTCCTCGCCTGGCCGATGGCGGGCGTGACCTGGGTGATCTTTCTCGGCGAGTCGTTCGTCGATAACTGGCGCGTGCTCGCCGGCAAGGACGTGGCGGCGTGAGCGGCAGCCTGACCGGCAAGGAGGCCGCCGCATGAGCGGCAGCCTGACCCCAGGGATGGCCGCGCTCTGGCTGTTCGGCGCGTTTTTCGTGTTTCTGGTGGCGCGCGTGCCGGTCGCGTTCGCGCTCGGCCTCGCCTGCCTGCCGATCGTCATCTACGAGCCGCGGCTGTCGCCGATGATGCTCATGAACGAGACCTTCAAGGCCTACAACTCGTTCATCCTTCTGTCGGTGCCGTTCTTCCTGCTGACCGCCAACCTGATGAACATCGGCGGCATCACCGACCGGCTGGTGCGCCTCTCGCGCACGATGGTCGGGCATTTTCCGGGCGCGCTCGCGCAGATCAACGTGCTCCTGTCGGTGTTCTTCGCCGGCATCTCGGGCTCCTCCACCGCCGACGCGGCGAGCCAGTCGAAGATCTTCATCGAGGCGCAGGTGAAGGAGGGCTACGGCCTGTCGTTCTCCATCGCGATCACCGCGGTATCGGCCGTGCTCGCGGTGATCATCCCGCCCTCGATCCTGATGATCGTGTGGGGCGGCGTCATCTCGACCTCGATCGGCGCGATGTACCTCGCCGGCATCCTGCCGGGCCTGCTGATCGCCCTCGCGCAGATGGTGACGGTGCACGTGTACGCCAAGATCTACAACTACCCGGTCTATCCGCGCGCGACGCTGAAGGAGTTCTTCCTTTCCGGATGGCAATCGCTGCCGGCGCTGTTCACGCCCTTCATCATCGTCGGCGGCATCCTGCTCGGCTGGTTCACGGCGACCGAATCCGCCGCCGTGGCGGTGATCTACGCCGCCGCGCTCTCCATCTTCATCTATCGCGAGATGGACATGAAGCAGCTCTATCACGCGCTCTCCGAGACCGGCAAGCTCGCCGCCGTGGCGCTGTTCTGCGTCGGCACCGCCTCGGCGTTCGGCTGGCTGCTCGCGTATTACCAGATCCCCAAGGCGCTGCTCGCCAACGTCACCACCTGGGGACTGGGCATCACCGGCGTGGGATTCTTCATCGCTTTCGTGTTCCTGGTGGTCGGCTGCTTCCTCGACGCGATTCCGGCGATCATAATCGTGGGCACGATCCTGCAGCCTCTCGCGCAGTCGGTGAACATGCACCCGATCCACTTCGCGATCATCGGCATCGTGGCCCTCGCTTTCGGCCTGGTGACGCCGCCCTACGGTTTGTGCCTTATGATCTCGTGTGCGGTCGCCAAGGTGCCGCTCAAGTTCGCGCTCAAGGACACGCTCATCATGCTGGTGCCGATGCTGCTGATGCTCGCTGCGATCATCATCTGGCCCGAGATCCCGCTTATCCTGCCGAAGCTCATCGCCCCCGAGCTTCTGAAATGATCCGCCTTACGTGAAAAAACCCGATCCTTCCCTGCTGTCGCTCAACACCGCAACGGTGAAGAAGCAGTGGAAGCTCGGCCAGATCATCGACGGCTGCGCGCGCCACGGCATCTCGGGCATCGCGCCCTGGCGCGATCAGGTCGCCGAGTTCGGCCTCGAGCAGACCGCGCGGCTGATCAAGACCCACGGCCTGGCCGTGACGGGCCTATGCCGCGGCGGCGCCTTCACTGCCAAGGACTGGCGCGATGACAACCGCCGCGCGATCGCCGAGGCCCACGTGCTCGGCGCGCAATGCCTGGTCCTGGTGGTCGGCGGGCTGCTCGCGGAATCCAAGGACCTCGCCTCCGCCAGGCAGCGGGTCATCGAAGGCATCTACGCCATCCTTCCCGAGGCGCGCCAGGCGGGCGTGCCGCTCGCCATCGAGCCGCTGCATCCGATGCAGGCCGCGGAGCGCGCATGCATCAACACCCTCGAGCAGGCGCTCGATATCTGCGACGCGCTCGGCTACGGCGTCGGCGTCGCGCTCGACGTCTATCACGTCTGGTGGGACCCGAAGCTCGAGGAGCAGATCAAGCGCGCCGGCCGGGAGCGCCTGCTCGCGTATCAGATCTGCGACTGGCTGGTCCCCACGCGCGATCTCCTGAGCGACCGCGGCATGATGGGCGACGGCGTCATCGACCTGCCCCGGATCCGATCGTGGGTCGAAGCCGCGGGCTACGACGGCTTCCACGAAGTCGAGATCTTGTCGGACCGCGACTGGTGGAAGAAGGACCCGGATAACGTGCTGGCGACGTGCAAGCAGCGCCACCGCGACAGCAGCTAGTAGCCCAGCACCCGCGGCAGCCAGAGCGAGATCGCCGGCACGTAGGTGATGATCAGCAGCGCGACGCACATGGCGCCGTAGAACGGCCATAGCTCGCGCGAGACCTCCTCCATCGTCACTTTGCCTATGGCGCAGCCGACGAAGAGCGTCGGCCCCACCGGCGGGGTGATCAGGCCGATGCCGAGGTTGAGCAGCATGATCATGCCGAAATGCACCGGGTCGATGCCCATCGCCTTCACCACCGGCAGCATGATTGGCGTGCAGATCAGGATCATCGGCGCCATGTCCATGAAGGTGCCGAGCAGCAGCAGCAGGATGTTGATGAGCATGAGCATGACGTACTTGTTGTCCGTCATGGCGAGGAACAGCTGCGTCGCTTTCGCCGGCACCTGCATGATCGCCATCAGGTAGCCGAAGCCCGCCGCGAAGCCGATCACCATCATCACCATCGCCACCGTCTTGGTGACGCGATGCAGGAGCTTCGGCAGGTCGCGCCACTTGTAGTCCCGATAGATCACCACGGTGCAGAACAGGGCATAGACGCAGGCCACCGCGCCCGATTCGATGGCGGTGAAGACGCCGGAAAGGATGCCGCCGAGGATGATCACGATGGTGATCAGGCCCCAGAAAGCATCGAGCGCGATCTTGAGCGCTTCGCGTAGCGGCACCACCCGCCCGGCGGGGAAATTCTGGGTGCGCGCCTTCCACAGAATCAGCCCGATCAGGCAGGCGCCGAACAGCAGGCCCGGGAATACGCCGGCCATGAACAATGCGGCGATGGACACGGTGCCGCCGGTGGCGATCGAGTAGATGACCGAGTTGTGCGACGGCGGCACGAGGATCGCCTGCACCGAGCCGCAGATGGTCACGTTGGTGGCGAACACCTTCGAGTAGCCGTTCTTCACCATCTGCGGAATCATCACCGAGCCGACCGAGGCAGTATCGGCGACCGAGGATCCCGACAGGCAGCCGAACAGCGTCGAAGCGAGCACGTTGACCAGCGCCAGGCCGCCGCGGATGAAGCCGACGAACACCTTGGCGAGGTCCACCAGCCGCCGCGCCACGCCGCCCTCGGACATGATCGCGCCCGCCAGCACGAAGAACGGGATGGTGAGCAGCGCGAACTTCGACATGCCGTCGGAGATCCCGATCATGACCGCCTCGAGAGGCATGTCGATCCAGAGTGCCGTGAATAGCGTCGCAAGGCCCATGGCGTACGCGACCGGGATGCCGAGGAACATCAGCACCAGGAATGAAACGAGGAGAATCACTGCATCCATGGGAGGGCGACTTTTCCTCTATTCCGTCTGCGGCTGGTCGCGGAAGGTGAACGAATCCTCCGGCGGCTGGCCGAGCCAGAGGCGCTCGACGCAGAAGAGCAGCGTGATCACGCCCGCGATCGGAATCGGCAGGTAGGTCACGCCGACCGACAGGCCCGGGAATTCGCCGATCGTGTTCTGCCACACGGTCTGGCAGAGCAGCACGCCCCACTTGATCATGAACAGGCCGATGATCCCCATGCCGATGTCGCCCGTGCGCTGGAGGCGCTTGCGGTTGACGTCGTTCACCATGTTGAGCAGGGTGCCGACCGCGATGTGCGCGTTCGCGCGGTACGCCGCCGCGCCGCCGACGAAGGAGAACAGGACCATCAGCAGGATGCCCGCCGGCTCCGGCCAGCTCGCGGCCGAGTCCATGGCGTAGCGCATGAATACGCCGTAGGGGATGATGAGGGTGATCACGATCATCGCCAGCCCGGCGGTGACGATGCAGGCGATGTACAGCCATTCCATTGCCGAGCGGTAGATTTTTTTCATATAAAAAAACGGGCCCCGCTTTGCAAAAGGCGGCGGCCCGTTTTCCGGTTGGCGCTGCCTACTTCGTATCCTGGATCCGCTTGAGCAGCGCCGCGTACTTCGCGCCGTACTTGTCGCGGATCGGCTGCGTGGCCTTGAAGAACGCCGGCTTGTCCGCCGCCACGAACTGCACGCCGGCCGCCTTCAGCTTGGCCTCGGCCTGGCCGGTGTACTCGTCCCAGAGCTTGCGCTGCTCCATCTGCGCTTCGCGCGAATGGGTCTTCAGCATCGCCTGGTCCTGCGGCGAGAGCGACTCCCAGGTCTTCTTCGAGAACACGAAGATCTCGGGGATGATCAGGTGGCCGGTCAGGCTGTAGACCTTGACCACCTGGTAGTGGTTGGCGGTCAGGAACGAGGGCGGGTTGTTCTCCGCGCCGTCCACGACGTGGGTCTGCAGCGCCGAGTAGAGCTCGTTGTACCCCATGGCCACGCCGTTGCCGCCCATGGCATTCATGGTCTCGACGAAGATCGGGTTGCCCATCATGCGCACCTTCAGGCCCTTCAGGTCCGCCGGCTTGGTGACCGGCTTGGCGGCATAGACGTTACGCGTGCCGCCGTCCATCCAGCCCAGCGCGATCAGCCGGGCGCTCGAGGCGGACACCTTGTCGAGGAGCTCGGCGCCGATCGGGCCGTCGATGACTTTGCGCATGTGCGCTTCGTCGCGGAAGATGAACGGCATGTTGAACACGTTGAGGTCGTCGACCACCGGACCGAGCGCGCCCACCGACACGCGCGAGATCTGCAGCGCGCCCACCTGCGCCTGCTCGATCATCTCTTTCTCGCCGCCCAGCTGCATCGACGGGTACATCTGGATCGAGATGCGGCCGTTGGTCTCCGCCTCGATTTTCTTGCCCATGCGCACGACCGCCTCGATGGTCGGGTAGCCGAGCGGGTGCACGTCGGCGGCCTTCCACACCTGCTTTTGCTGGGCGTCCGCCGCGACGGGCACGGCGACGCACGCCGCGGCCAGCGCCGCGCCGATGAAATGACGATACGACATGGACTCCTCCTTTGATAGAATCGTCAGTCATCATACAACTGGCCCGCGCCAGTAATCAATACGGCGGCCAAGAATCAAGACAGCGAGACTCAAAGATGATGCGCATCCGTCCCCTCGCCGCGGCCCACAAGCTCTCGCGCGGCCTCTTCGAGCAGCTTGCCGAGCAGATCAAGAGCGGGCGCCTGTCGCCGGGCGAGCGCCTGCCGACCGAGCAGGAGCTCACCCGCGCCGCGCGGGTGAGCCGCACGGTGGTGCGCGAGGCGGTCGCCGCCTTGCGCGCCGAGGGCCTGGTGATCACCCGCCAGGGCGTCGGCGCTTTCGTCTCGGCGGCGCCCCAACACGCGCCGTTTCGCATCGAGCCGGAGCGCATGCAGTCGCTCGACGACGTCCTCAACGTGATGGAGCTGCGCCTGGGGGTCGAGATCGAGTCGGCGGGCCTCGCGGCCGAGCGCGCCACGAAGAGCCAGGTGCGCGCGATCGGCGCGGCTTGCGACACCATCGACCGCGCCGCCGAGCAGGACAAGAGCGCCGTCGACGAGGATCTCGCCCTGCACCGCGCGATCGCGGAGGCGACTGGCAACCCGGAGTTCGCGCGCTTCCTCCAGTTCATCGGCCGCCATCTCATTCCGCGGCGCATCGTGAGCGGGCTGCCCGAGAGCATGGGCGGTCCGCGCGCGTACGTCGAGCTCCTGCAGGAAGAGCACCGCAAGATCTACGAGGCGATCCGCGACCGCGACCCGAAGGCGGCGCGCGAGGCGATGCGCCGCCACCTCACGCGCTCGCTCGAGCGCTACCGCAAGCTCGCCGAGCAGACGCGCGCAATCGCTTGAAAATACTATTGACGCATTCGCCTGAGGCGATGGCGAACTATTACGGTGAGCGCGCGCTCGCGGGCCTACGCGCTCTCGGTGAAGTCAAACTGAATGAAAAAGAAGAGTCCCTCGAAGGAGAAGCGCTCATCGCAGCCGCCCAGGGCTGCGACCTGATCGTCTCCTACCGCCAGTCGCCCGGGCCGGCGCAGGTGTTCGAGCGGCTGCCGCAGCTGGTCGCTTTCCTGCGCTGCGCGATCGACATCCGCAACGTCGACGTGCCCGCCGCGAGCCGCGCCGGGGTGCTCGTCACGCAGGCGAGCGCGGGCTTCATCACTTCGGTCGCCGAGCAGGTGTTCGGCTTCATGATCGACCTGTCGCGCCGCGTTACTGAATATTCTTCTTCTTATAGTTCAAATAAAGTCCCGCAAGCAGTCATGGGCAAGGAGCTGCGGGACAGTACCTTGGGCGTGATCGGTTTTGGCGCGATCGGAGAGGAAGTCTGCAGGATCGGCAAAGCGTTCGGGATGCGCGTGCTGGTGAGCGACCCTTACGCGCGCGCGGAAGGGTTCGAGCAGGTCGCTTTTGAAAACCTGTTGAAAGAATCGGACTACGTAGTGCCACTCGCGGTGGCTACTGCCGAAACCGAGAATCTCATCGACAAAAACGCCTTCGAAAAGATGAAACGCGGGGCCTACTTCATCAACGTTTCGCGCGGCAACCTCGTCGACGAGGCCGCGCTCGAGGCGGCGCTCGATTCCGGCCGTCTCGCCGGCTGCGCCATGGACGTGGGACGCGCGCCGGACCAGATGCCGACCCCGCGCCTCGCAGCGCGCGCCGACGTGATCGCGACGCCGCACAGCGCCGGCCTGACGCGGCCCGCCATCGAGCACCAGTCGATGGAGACCGTGGCGCAGGCGGGCGAAATCGCGCAAGGCCGCGCGCCGAAGGGGGCGGTCAACGCAGAGCACTGGAAACGAAAGGAGCGGCTAAAAAAATGAAAACAGTCTTGATCACCGGCGCCACCGGCGACGTCGGCTCGCACCTGCGCCGGGAGCTGGCGGGCAAGTACAAGTTGCGGCTGTCCGATCGGCGTCCTCTGGAAAACAAATCCAAGAGCGAAAACTTCATTCGCGCCGACATCTCGAAGATGCCGGAGGCGCTGCGCATCACGAAGGGCGTCGACGCGATCGTGCACCTGGGCGGCTATTCGGTGGAAGGCCGCTGGGAAGGGATCCTGCAGGCCAACATCGTGGGCTGCTACAACGTCTTCGAGGCCGCGCGCCGCAACGGCGTGAAGCGCATCGTGTTCCCCACCAGCAACCACGCGGTCGGCTTCTACCGCCGCGACCGGACCATCGACCATCGCGTCTATCCGAAGCCCGACAGCCGCTACGGCGTCTCCAAGGTGTTCGGCGAGGCGCTCGGCAGCCTCTATGCCGACAAGTACGGCATGGAATTCCTCATGCTGCGCATCGGCAACGTGCATCCGTTCCCGCTCGACAAGCGGCGCCTCGCCATCTGGGCGAGCCCGCGCGACATCGCGCAGCTCGTTGCCATCGGCATCGACCACCCGGACATCAAGTTCGAGATCGTGTACGGCGTCTCGGGCAACAAGAGAAGCTGGTACGACAACTCCAACGCCGAGCGCCTCGGCTATCGCCCCCAGGACGATTCCGAGCGGCACGCCGCGGACGTGCTGTCGCGGGAGACGCCGGGCGACCCGGTCGCCGAGCTGTACCAGGGCGGAATTTTCACCGTCGCGGAGGAAGTGCCGAACCCTGCCGCGCCCAAAAAAGTATCAAAAGGCAAGGGATCGAAAGGAAGGAAGAAGAAATGAGCAACAGGAAGCCGAAGCTGAAGGCGCCGCGCGGCGCCTGCGATACGCACATGCATTTCTACGACCAGGCGATCCCTGGCGCGCCGGGGACCTTCCTGCCAGGGCATTTTCCGGTCGAGCCCTACCAGGCGATGCAGAAGCGGCTCGGGCTCGAGCGCGTCATCGTGGTGCAGCCCAATGCGTATGCCGACGACAACCAGGTCACGCTTGATTCAATAAAAAAAATTGGAATAAAAAAAGCAAAAGGCGTCGGCGTAGTGAAGCCGGGCGTGAAGGACGCGGAGCTGGAGCGGCTGACGAAGGCCGGCATCTGCGCGATCCGCATCATGACGCTGCACGGCGGCCTGCTCGGTTTCGACGTGATGGACGCGCTGATGGCGCGCGTGCACCCGTTCGGCTGGCACGCCAATATCCAGCTCGACGGCCGCGAGCTGCCGAAGTACGAAGCGCAGATCAAGCGTCTTCCCGGGAAGTTCGTCATCGACCATACCGGGAAGTTTCTCGAGCCGGTTTCAGCCGATTCCAAGGAGTTCAAGAGCCTCCTCAATCTCGTCGACACGGGCCGTTGCTGGGTCAAGCTCTCTGCGCCTTACGAGACCTCGAAGACCGGCGCGCCGAAGTACGAGGACGTGAGCCGCCTCGCGAGGGCGCTGGTGAAGCACGCGCCCGAGCGCATGCTCTGGGCGAGCAACTGGCCGCACCCCTCGGCGCGCAAGCCGCAGCCGCCCGACGACGCGGATCTCCTCGATCTTCTGCTCGACTGGGCGCCCGACCAGAAGCTGCGCAACAAGATCCTCGCCGGGAACCCGGCGGAGCTGTACGGCTTCTAGAGCGAGCCGGCGAAGGCCGCGATCAACCGGTTGACCTCCCCGGGTGCTTCGAGCTGCGTGAAGTGCCCGACGCCGGCGACGATCTCGATTTTTGCGTTCTTCTTTTGCCTGACGAGGTCGAGCCAGGGCGACGTGTCTCCCGGCTTCAGCGCGACGCGCCGCAGCGTTTGTGGATCTCGCGTGGTGCTCTGAATCGCCAGCAGCGGCACGCGAACCGCCGCCAGGGCGGCCTCCATCTCGCCCGCGTCCCAGCGCGCCATGCGCGGCCATAGCGCGGAGCCGATCTCGGCCGGCTGGCGCATTGCGCGTATGACGATCGCGTCTGCGAGCGCCGACGGGGTGAAGAACATCTGCCGGAAAAGGTTTTCGCCGAACGCCGCGTAGCCCGATTTGTCGATCGCCGCGCGGGCGGCGGCCTCGGCGGCGTCCGGATCGCCGCTGCCGAGGCGACTGCCGTCGATCAGGACAAGGCCCGCGATCCGCTCGGGAGCGAGCCGCGCGGCTTCCAGCACCACGCGGCAGCCCATGCTATGGCCGATCAACACCGTTTTTTCGATGTCCAGAACCGAAAGAAGGGCGGCGACGTCGCCGCCGAAATTCTCGATCGAGCACTCCTGCGCCCGCCCCGGGGTCATGCCGTGGCCGCGCAGGTCCCAGGTCACGGTCTCGAACCGGTTTTTCAGGTCGTTGATCTGCAGCAGCCAGTCTTCGTGGCTGCAGCCGAAGCCGTGCACGAACGCAAGCGTCGGCGCGCCGCTTCCGGCGCGGAGATAGTGCATCGCGTCAGTCGTCCTGCATCTCAGTCGTCCACATGTGCTGCCGGCCGGTGCGCGGCGACGAGCTTCTGCTGCAGCTGCGCCGGCGCGGGCTCGTAGTGGCTGAACTCCAGCCGGTACGAGCCGTGTCCGGCGGTGAGCGATTTCAGCCGCGCGGGAAAGTGCTCCATCTCGGCGAGCGGCGCCTGAGCGGAGATCTGCACCGTCCCCGGCCGCGGGCTGTCGGAGCCCTTGATGTGGGCGCGGTGGCCGGAGAGCTCGCCGGCGATGTCGCCCATCTTTGTCTCCGGCGCGGTGATCTCGACGTTGACGATCGGCTCGAGCACGATCGGGCGCGCCTTGGCGAGCGCGTCGAGGAACGCCTTGCGCCCTGCGGAGACGAACGCCACCTCTTTCGAGTCGACCGGATGGTGCTTGCCGTCGTACACGGTCACGCGCACGTCCTGCAGCGGATAGCCGGCGACATAGCCCGAAGCCAGCACGCCGCGCACGCCTTTTTCCACGGCCGGGATGAACTGGTTCGGGATCGAGCCGCCTTTCACCGAGTCGACGAACTCGAAGCCCTTGCCGCGCGCGAGCGGCTCGACCTTGAGGAACACCTCGCCGAACTGCCCGGCGCCGCCGGTCTGCTTCTTGTGCCGGTTGTGGCCGTCGGCGCGCGCCGCGATGGTCTCGCGGTAGGGGATCGCCGGCAGCCGGGTGTCGAGCTCGAGCTTGTACTGCACCGCCATCTTGTCGAGCACGGTTTTCAGGTGCATCTCGCCCAGGCCGCGCATCACCGTCTCGTTCGCCTGCGCGTTGTGCTCGATGCGAAAGCACGGATCCTCGGCGATGATCTTGTGCAGGACATCGGACACCTTCTGCTCGTCGCCGTGCTTCTTCGGCTGCACCGCGAGGCCGAACACCGGCGTCGGCAGCTCGAGCGGCCGCGCGTGCACGTGCGCGTCCGAGGCCGAGTCGTGCAGGATGTGGTCGAACTGGATCTCGTCGACCTTGGCGATGGCGCAGATGTCTCCGGGCAGCGCCTCGCTCACTTCGATCTGCGTTTTGCCGCGCAGCCTGAAGAGGTGCCCGGGCTTGATCGGCTTCCTGCCCTCGCCGATATAGAGCTGGGCGCCGGGCGTGAGCCGCCCCTGGTGCACGCGGAACACCGCGAGCCGCCCGATGTAGGGATCGATCTCGATCTTGAAGACGTGCGCGAGCGCGTGGCGGCCCGGATCGGGAATCGGCACGAGCTCGCTCGCCTCGCCGCCGCCGGCCGGCGTGCTGATGTACGCGGGGGGATTGCCCTCGGTCGGATTGGGAAGCAGCTTCACGATCACCTCGAGCAGCTCGGCGACGCCGGCGCCGGTCTTCGCCGAGGTAAACACCACAGGTATGAGGTGCCCCTCGCGCAAGGCGCGCTCCAAGGGCTCGTGCAGCTCCTCGGGGGTGACTTCGCCCTTCTCGAGGTAGGTCTCCATCAGCTTCTCGTCGACTTCGACCACCTGGTCGATGAGCCTGCGGTGCGCATCCGCGACCGAGGAGAAGTCGGCGTCGCCCGAAGGCGCGAAGAAGCAGTCGGAGACCTTGCTGCGCTTCGCCGCGGGCAGGTTGAGCGGCAGGCATTCCTTGCCGAACGCCGCCTGGATCTTCTCCAGCAGGTCTTCCGCGTCGACGTTGTCGGCGTCGATCTTGTTGACGATCACCAGCCGGTCGAGGCCGCGCTTCGCCGCCCACTGCATGAAGCGGCCGGTCATCATCTCGATGCCGTTCTGCGCGTTGACGACGATCCCGGCCGTCTCGACCGCGGCGAGCGCCGGCAGCGCGTGCCCGAGGAAATCCGGGTAGCCGGGGGTGTCGAGCAGGTGGATCCGGGTTTCCTGGAAGTCGAAGCTTCCTACCGCGAGCTTGAGCGAGTGCTGAAGCTGCTTCTCGAGCGCGGTGTAGTCGCAGACGGTCGTGCCGCGCTCGATGCTTCCCGCCGCGGGAATGGCTCCCGACGCAGCGAGCAACGCTTCGGCCAGGCTGGTCTTGCCGCTGCCTGCCTGCCCGACGAGCGCGAGCGTCCGGATCCGCTTGATGGAATGCGCCACGGGTGCACCTCCTGGGAAGGAAGTGTCCCGCTACGACCCGGGTTTTTCAATCTCTATCTTGGAAGATTTCCGGAAAACAGAAAGCTTTTCAGCAGGTGCAGGGGTCCGCGGGCTTGTCCTGCTGCGGGGGCGGCGGTGTGCCTTGCTTGGTCGGGCCGGAGCTCGAACCCCCGCCGCCCTTCTTCGCCACGGCGACCGCGCCGGCTGCGGCAACGCCGCCGATGATCAGCCACTTGGCTTCGATGAGGCCGGCGAAGAGGCCGCCGTCGTAGGAGGATCGCGAGATGGCGTCGAGCGTGCGCGAATCCAGCATGAAAACCTGGTGCTCCTGCCGTCCGCGGATCGCCAGGCCGTAGCTCGGCGCGCGTTCCTTCGGCGCGGCGTAGCCGATCGGGATGCGGACATACAGCTGGGTGGAAGGCCCGAGGTTGTCGAACTCCCCGGCGTGGCAGGGAGCGATCAGCGTCGCAGCGAGAAGGGGAGCGCAGAGGAGGCGTTTCATGGCAGACCCATCAAAGTGTTTTCTAATGGGTTGCAGCGTACGCGTGACCTGTTTCACGCGACGCCTCGCCATGAGGCGATTTCCTGAGCCGGTCGAGCGGGTTTTCCCGGCGCTCGTTTAACAATGGACCTACTTCTTGCCGGCGTCCTTCTTCTCGAGGAGCTCGGCGCGCGGCTTCAGGGTGTCTTCCAGCTTCGCCTTCGGGACCAGCAGGACGTGGCGCGAGAGCAGCTTCTCGCGCGGCTGGTCGCCCGAGGAGGTGAACGTGACGTAGTAGTTCTCCTGCTCGAGCCGCCCGACCTTGATCGCGTAGGACACGCCGGCGAGCGTGGTCGCGTTGATGAGGATCGGCTTGTCGAGGCCCCGCATTTCTCCACCGGGTTTAGCGTCCTTGGGCGCCACGTCGGCCAGCTCGAGCAGGCCGAGCGAATACGAGGCCGCATTGGCCTTGGGAATCTCGAGCTTCTCGCCGGGCTTAGCGCGGGCAAGCTTCCAGTCGGCGTTGTCCCCGGTGCGCTCGATGCGCCAGCTCTCTCCGCCGGGGTAAAGCACTTCGAGCGTCTTTACTTTTTCCACCTTGAAGCCGCTGCGGTCGATCCAGTCCGCGGTCCGGGCGCTTGCCTGCGGCAGCGGATCGGAGACCGTGTAGACGGTGGCCGGCTCATCCGGCCGCATCACGAAGCGCCCGTCCGCGGGCGCCTTGTCGGCGTTGTCGGGCTCGCGCTTGAAGTACTTCTGGCCGACGATCAACTTCGCGAGCGGCTTGCCGTCCGCGCCGGCGAGCTCGACCTGGGTTCCTGAGCTGTCCAGGTTCAGGCGCGCGCGGTCCTTCTCGCCGATCGGCTCGCTCTGGCCGACTTTCAGCTCGATCGCGCCCACGACGAACTCGCGCACCTTCGCCATATCGGCGGGAAAGCCCTCGCGCTCGGCGATCACCCAGCCCTCGTCCTTGCGCTGGAGGGTAAGCACGGACTTCGGCTCGACGATGCGGATCACGGCGACGTCGGCGGCCTTGAGGTCCTTCAGCACCCGCTGCCCGAGCCCGCCGGCGTTGGCGGGCCGCTGCGCGGTTTCCTGCCGCTGCAGGATCAGCGCGGCGCCGCCCAGAAACACGAGCAGCAGCACCAGGATCGCGGCGATGCGGGCGCTCAAGCGGCTCGCCGCCTTCTGTACAGCGCGAGGCCCAGGCCGAAGAGCGCGACCAGCAGCGGCATCAGCACGATGTTCGCGACCTTGGTCCAGAACACGAGGCCCTCGGCGTCCTGGCGCAGGTTCTTGCGCACTTCCTTGAGCGCGAGGCGCGATTCGGCGACGGTCTTGCGGAAGCGCTCGAGCTCGGCCTGCTGCTCGGGCGTCATGATCTGCGAGCCTTTGCCGGCGCCGCCTTGTGCCTTCTGCAGCTCCTGCAGCTTGGCGGTGGTCTTCTGCAGCTCGGTCTCGAGCGCCTGGATCCTGCCGAAATATTCTTTCTGCGCCTCAGCCTCGAGCTCGCGCACCACGGTGAGCGGGCGGAAGGAGCCGGCGCGGCTGCGCAGCGAGATCAGATCGTCGCCCGCGGCGAACTGCTCCACCATGCCCTGCGCGAGCGCGAGGTTGCCGTTGGAGGGCACCACGATCCTGCGCCCGAACACTTCCTGCACGTCCACCGCCGCCCCGTCCGCCAGCATGTCGACGTCCGCGACGAGGATGACGGAATTTTCTTTCGTCGTCTCTTTGAGTTGTGGCGTCTCGGCGGCCGCCGGCTTTTTTTCATTTTTCTGATTTTCAACGACAAGACCATCCGGGAACGCCGTTCTGAACGTGCCGGTCAGGCGCAGCGCGAGCGGGAGGGATTTGCCGGAAGGCTGGAAATTCTTCGTCGCCTCGTCGCCGGACTTGGTGGCGTTCATGTTGTCCACCAGCATCGAGTTGGGCGAGCTGCGGATGAGCTCCGTCGAGCGCAGCCCCTCGACCGGCTTTACCTGGAAAGCGCCGCCGAACGCGTACAGCAGAGTCTCGATGCTGCCCGTGACGACGTCATCGCGGCTGAAAGCCGTGCGGTTGAGAGAAAGCACAGTGGGCGTATAGCGCTGGCCGCCGCCCGAGCCGAACACCACGTCGGAGATGACTTTGCCCGGGTCCATCTCCACGCCCCAGGCCTTGAAGAGGATCGGCAGGGAAGAGCTCGAGGGCTGCGGCGGCACGCCGGGCATCGTCGGCGTCTGGTCGAAGTAGGCGTAGGGATCGACGAACGCGATCAGCTTGCCGCCGCGCATCACGAACTGGTCGAGCGCGTACTCGGTCTGCGGCGGCGGGCTCTGCGGATGGATGAGGAGGAGGACGTTGATGTCCTTGTCGATCTCCTTCGCGCCCATCGACACTTCCCTCACGTCGAACTCGCGCTTCAGCTCGCTCGCGAGCGCCCAGGGCTCGGAGCTCTGGCGGGTGAACGGGTTGAACTTCTCGCCGAGCACCGGCAGCCCCGCCATCAGGCCGATCTTCGGCCGCTGCGGATTCGCCACGCGCGCGATGGCGCGCACCAGGTCGTACTCGAGCAGGCGCTCGCGCTGCGGCGTGATCGCGGCGAGCGACTGCTTGCGGTCGAGCTGGCTCACCACCGCGCCGAGGTAGAACGATTCGCCCGAGACGAGCTGCTGCGGCTCGATGCCGTCGAGCTGCGCCGCGTCCTCCTCCTCGGAGTCGGGCCGCGGGTTGTAGCGCTCGACGATCAGGTTCGGGCCGGCGGCGCTCTTGAACTCGCGCACCGTGTCCTCGACGCGCTGCGCGAAGCCGCGCAGCGGCACCGGCACGCTCTCGCCCTGGGAGATGTAGAGCTTCACCTTCACCGGCGCGGAGAGGTTGCCGAGGATCTTCTTCGTCCCGGGGGACAGCGTGTAGAGCTTGCCCTCGCTGAGATCGAGGCGCACCGGCGCCTTGCCGATGAAGAAATTCACCGCGACCAGGATGAGGAGCAGCGCCGCGAGGCCGACGACGGAATAGAGGATATGATCGTATTTCTTCATTGGCCTAGCCCGCCCGGTGCGCGCGCAGGATCACTCCGGTGGCGAAGAGCGCGAAGCCGATCACCGACAGGAAGAACACGAGATCGCGCGCGTCGATGACGCCGCGCTGGAAGCCGTCGAAGTGCGTGACCACCGAGAACGCCGCCACCGTGTCGACCACCGCCGGGCTCGCCCAGCGCACCATCAGGTCGGTCACCGGGTTGAAGCCGGCGAGCACGAGGAAGAGGCAGATCACCACCGAAAGAATGAAGGCCACTACCTGGTTGCGGGTCATGGCGGAGGTCATGCAGGTAATCGCGAGATATGCGCCGGCCAGGAAGAAGCTGCCGAGGTAGCCGGCGAAGATCGCGCCGTTGTCGGGCTGGCCGAGCACGTTCACCGTGATGACCGCGGGGAAGGTGAGGAGCAGCGCGACGCCGATGAAGAGCCAGGAGGCGAGGAACTTGGCGACGATCGCCTGCCAGGTGGTGATCGGCATGGTGAAAAGGAGCTCCAGCGTTCCGGAGCGCCGCTCCTCGGCCCACAGGCGCATGCCGATCGCCGGCACGACCACGAGGTACAGCCACGGATGCCAGCCGAAGAACGCGGCGAGGCTCGCTTCGCCGCGCTCGAAGAAATTGCCCGCGGTGAAGGTGAAGAATCCGGTCAGCAGAAGGAAGATCACCAGGAAGACGTACGCGACCGGCGAGGTGAAGTACGCGCTCAGCTCGCGCTTGACGATGGTGAGGACGGGTTTCATGACTTCGCCTGCGGCAGCGTGTCGGGAAGCGTGATGCGGCGGAACACTTCGTCGAGCTCGCCGCGCTCGCTATACATGCCCTGCACTTTCCAGCTGCGGCGGCTCACGAGATCGACCACGGCTTGCGCGAGCTCCGCCGATTTCTTCTTGTCGGCGGGATAGATCCGGAAGGCGCCGTTCAGCGATTCCACCTTGCCGAGGGACGAGAGGTCCTCCAGCGACGCGCCCTCGACCTGCAGGGTCACCGCGCCCGCCAGCTCCGACATGCCGCGCAGCTCCTCGGGCGTGCCGTTCGCGACGATGCGGCCGCGGTCGATGATGATCGCGCGGCTGCACGCGGCGTCGACTTCCTCGAGGATGTGGGTCGAGAACACGATCGCCTTGGTCTTGCCGAGCTCGCGGATGAGGTTGCGCACCTCGTGCTTCTGGTTCGGGTCGAGGCCGTCGGTGGGCTCATCCAGCACCAGCACCTGCGGATCGTGGATCAGCGCCTGCGCGAGGCAGGTGCGGTGCCGGTAGCCCTTGGAGAGCGTGTCGATCGACTGGCGCATCACCGACTCGAGGAAGCACAGGTCGACCACGCGGCGCACCGCCTTCTTCAGCGCCTCGCCGGTGAGGCCGCGCAATTCGGCGGCGAACCTCAGGAATCCCTGCACCGTCATGTCGGAATACGCCGCGGCGTTCTCCGGCAGATAGCCGATGAGGCGCTTCGCCTCGAGCGGCGACTCGGCGACGTCGAAGCCGCCGACCGTGACGCGGCCGCCCGTGGGCGGCATGAAGCCGGTGATCATGCGCATGGTGGTCGACTTGCCGGCGCCGTTGGGGCCGAGGAAGCCCAGCACCTCGCCGCGCTCGACGCCGAACGAAACGCCGTCCACGGCGCGTTTCGCGCCGAAGGTCTTCACCAGGTTCTCGATCTTGATCATCGGATTAGAATTATGAAAGGGCGGCATTATCGCCCAAACTCGACGAGGAAAAAGAGATCATGCGGTTTCTAGTTAGTTCCCCGCTTCTAATTAGTTGCCTGGCAGCGCTGCTGATTCTGCCGGGCGCCGCCGTGGCGCAGCAATATCCGGCCAAACCCATAAGAATCGTCGTGCCGTTCGCCCCCGGCGGCGGCTCGGATTTCATCGCGCGCTTCATCGCGCAGCGGCTTACCACCGGCCTGGGCCAGCAGGTGATCGTCGAGAACAAGCCCGGCGCCGGCGGCATGCTCGGCATCGAGCAGGGCGTCAAGTCGCCGGCCGACGGCTATACGCTGACCCTGATCGCGTCGAGCTACACCGTGAACCCGAGCATCTACAAGTTCAGCTTCGACCCGGTGAGCGACATCACGCCGATCATCCAGCTCTCGCAGGGGCCGCTGCTCATCGTCTCGAAGCCCTCGCTGCCGGTGAAATCGGCGAAGGAGCTGATCGACATGGCCAAGGCGAAGCCCGGCCAGATCAACTTCGCCAGCTCGGGGCAGGGCAGCGTCATCCATATGGCGACGGAGCTGTTCCAGAGCATGGCCGGCATCAAGATGAATCACATCCCTTACAAGGGAACCGGACCGGCGCTCACCGACACGCTCGGCGGCCAGGTCGACATCTTCTTCAGCAGCACCGCGACCGCGGTGCCGCACGTGCAGTCCGGCAAGCTGAAGGCGATCGCGGTGACTTCGGCGAAGCGCATTCCCGCGCTGCCGAACGTTCCCACCGTGGGCGAGTCCGGCCTGCCCGGGTACGACGTGATCCTGTGGCACGGACTGATCGGCCCGAAAGGCCTGCCGCGCGCGATCGTCGAGCGCATCAACGGCGAAGCGGGCAAGACGCTCAAGGTCAAGGAAACCGCGGACCAGCTGCAGCAGGACGGCGTCGCGCCGGCGGGCGGAACGCCGGAGCAGTTCCACGCGCAGATCAAAAAGGAAATCGGAATCTGGCGCAAAGTCGCCGCCGATGCCGGCGTCAAAGCAGAGTAGCAGGCAGCTGAATAGCGAACGGCAGGCGGATCCGGCCGCCGAAGTCATCGTCATCGGCGCCGGCGCTGCGGGGCTCGCCGCGGCCGCCGAGCTCGCGCAAGCGGGCCGCACGGTGCTCGTGCTGGAAGCGCGCGAGCGCATCGGCGGGCGCTGCTGGACGCGGCGCGAGCCCGGGCTCGCGGTGCCGATCGAGCTTGGCGCCGAGTTCATCCACGGCGCCGCGGAGGTCACCCACGCGCTGCTTGCCAAGGCCGGCACGACAAGCGTCGATTCCGGCCGCCTCCAGCGCTTCCTCGAAAGCGGCAAGCTGAAGGCCGGCGATGGCTTCGCCGAGGCAAAGAAAGCGGTGCGGCAAACCTCGATGCTTCGGACGAAAGATGTTTCGTTCGCCGCGTTCCTGCGCGGCAGAAAAGACCTTTCCGAAAAAACCAGGGCCATGGCGACCCTCATGGTCGAGGGCTTCGACGCCGCGGACCCGCGGCGCGCGAGCGCGCGCGCCATCGCCGAGGAATGGGGCGGCGCCGAGATGGGCGCCTCGCAGCCGCGGCCGCTCGGCGGCTACGGCCCGCTGCTCGGCTGGCTCGCGGGCTCGCTCGACCCGGCGCTCGTGCGGATTCAATTGCAGAGCGTGGTGTCGGCGATCCGCTGGAAACGCGGTGCGATGGAGGTCGAAGGCCGTTTCCTCGACCGGCCGTTTCGCGCGCGCGCCCGGCAAGCGGTGATCACCCTGCCTCTGGGCGTGCTGCAATCGCGCTCGGTGAGATTTGTTCCTCATCTAGAGGAGAAACAGAAACCCCTGCGCGCGCTCGCGTCCGGTCCGGTGGTGAAGGCTGCGCTGCGTTTTCGCAGCGCGTTCTGGGAGAAGGCCTACCCCGACATCGCCTTCTTTCATGCACCGGGGTCGGCCTTCCCGACGTTCTGGGCGCAGCTCCCCATGCACTCGCCGGTGCTGATCGGCTGGGCGGGCGGACCGAAGGCGAGCCGGCTGGCCGGACTCGAGACGCGCGAGGTGATCCGGCGCGCGACCGCCAGCCTGGAAGAGATTTTCAGGCGCGAGGATGTCGAATCCCAACTACAAGCGGTCGTGGTTCAGGACTGGCAGAAGGACTCTTATGCGCGAGGCGCTTACAGCTACCTGCTGGTGAACGGGGAGGGCGCGCGGGAGTCGCTCGCCGCCCCGCTGGAGGACACGCTGTTCTTCGCCGGCGAGGCGACCAGCGTCGAGCAGGCGGGGACCGTCGCCGGCGCGCTGGAAAGCGGGGCGCGCGCCGCGCGCGAGCTTGCCGGACTGGACTCGCGCTAAAATCCGGGCTGAGTTCCGCACCTGCTCCTGCATCTTTAAAAACCGCCTCTTCAAGGAACCGCATGGACCAGCAACTTCTATCCAAGACCGCGGCCGCGATGGTCGCGAAGGGCAAAGGCATCCTCGCCGCGGACGAGTCGAGCGGCACCTGCGAGAAGCGCTTCAAGACGGTCGGCGTCGAGTGCAACGAGGAAAACCGCCGCGTCTACCGCGGCCTGCTGTTCGGCACGCCGGGCATCGAGCAATACCTCTCGGGCGTGATCCTGTTCGACGAGACCGCGCGACAGAAGTCGAACGACGGCCTGGCGTTCCCGCAGTACCTGGCGAAAAAAGGCATCCTCCCAGGCATCAAGGTCGACAAGGGCGTGATCGACGTTCCCTTCAGCGCGGGCGAGAAGCTCACCGAAGGCCTCGACGGTCTGCAGAAGCGGATGAAGGAATATTTCGACCTCGGCTGCCGTTTCGCCAAGTGGCGCGCCGTCATCACCATCGGCAAGGACATCCCGACGCACACCTGCCTGTACGCCAACGCGCACGCGCTCGCGCGTTACGCGGCGATCTGCCAGGAAGCCTCCATCGTGCCGATGATCGAGCCCGAAGTGCTGCTCGACGGCGTCCACACCGCCGAGCGCTCGGAAGAAGTGCACGAGGCGACTCTGCGCGCCACGTACGCGGCGATGGCGGCGTACAACGTCTCGCTCGAGCATCTGATCCTCAAGACCAGCATGGTGGTCTCGGGCAAGGACAACCCGCGCCAGGCCGGCGTCGACGAAGTGGCCGAGCGCACCGTGCGCGTGCTCAAGCGAACCGTGCCCGCGGCTCTGCCCGGCATCGTGTTCCTTTCGGGCGGACAGTCGGACGAGGCGGCGACCGCGCACCTCAACGCGATGGCAGCCATGAAGGGCCTGCCGTGGCCGCTTACGTTCTCCTACTCGCGCGCGCTGCAGAATCCGGCGCTCAAGATCTGGCGCGGACAGGCGGGCAACGCCGCCTCCGCGCAGAAGGCCTTCCATCACCGCGCCCAGATGAACGGCCTCGCCTCGCAGGGCAAGTGGCGCGCCGACCTCGAGAAGCAAGCCGCTTAAATCAGGGACAGACCACGATTTCATGGCTTTGTACGAATCGAAAATAAAAAGCCTTCCCCGCCTGGGGAAGGGCAAGGTGCGGGACATCTACGCCGTCGGCGACGACAAGATGCTGATCGTCACCAGCGACCGCCTTTCCGCGTTCGACGTGGTGCTGCCCGATCCGATCCCGGACAAGGGCCGCGTGCTGAACGAGATGGCGAATTTCTGGTTCGCGAAGCTCGGCCACATCGTGCCGAACCAGCTTACCGGCATCGACCCGGAATCGGTCGTGCAGAAAAACGAAGTGCCCGAGGTCAAGGGACGGTCGGTGGTCGTCAGGAAGCTGAAGCCGCTTCCCATCGAAGCCGTGGTGCGCGGCTACATCATCGGCTCGGGCTGGAAGGACTACCAGAAGACCGGCAAGGTCTGCGGCATCGAGCTGCCGAAGGGCCTGAAGCAGGCCGAGAAGCTCGCCGAGCCGATCTTCACGCCCGCCACCAAGGCCGAGTCGGGCCACGACGAGAACATCTCCCTCGCCGAGGTCGAGAAGCTGATCGGCAAGGCGCTCGCCGCGAAGGTGCGCGAGGTCAGCATCCGCCTGTACAAGGAAGCGAGCGAGTTCGCGGCGAAGAGAGGGATCATCATCGCCGATACAAAATTTGAATTTGGTTTAAATGAAAAAAATGAAATTGTTTTGATCGATGAGGTCCTGACAGCGGACTCTTCCCGCTTCTGGCCGGCGGACTCCTACCAGGTCGGCATCTCTCCACCCTCGTACGACAAGCAGTTCGTGCGCGATTACCTCGAGACGCTAGACTGGGACAAGACGCCGCCGGCGCCGAAGCTTCCCGCCGACGTGATCACGAAGACCGCCGAAAAATATCGCGAAGCGCTGCATCGCCTCACGGGGAAGACGCTCAATGGCTAATCCGCTGGTCGGGATCGTGATGGGCTCGTCTTCCGACTGGGAGACGATGAAGGCCGCCGCAAAGATGCTCGAGGAGTTCGGCGTCGCCTACGAGGCGAAAGCGATGTCCGCGCACCGCACGCCGCAGGCGGTCGCGGAATGGACCGAGAGCGCACCGAAGCGCGGGATGAAGTGCCTGATCGCCGCGGCCGGCGGCGCGGCGCATCTCGCCGGCGTCGTCGCGGCGCATACCACTCTGCCGGTGCTCGGCGTGCCGATGCCTTCCAAGCACCTGCAGGGCCTCGATTCGCTGCTCTCCACCGTGCAGATGCCGAAAGGCATCCCGGTTGCGACCTTCGCCATCGGCGAGGCCGGCGCCGCCAACGCGGCGCTCTTCGCGATCGCGCTGCTTGCCCTCTCCGATCCGAGCCTGCAGAAAAAGCTCTCTGACTTCCGCGTGAAGCAGACCGAGGCGGTTCTCAAGGCCCCGCCGCTCAAGCTGTGACTTCCGAGGTCCGCCGCGCCGCGGAGATCCTGCGCGCCGGCGGCCTCGTCGCATTTCCCACCGAAACCGTCTACGGCCTGGGCGCCGACGCCTCCAGCGCCAACGCGGTCGCGCGGCTTTATGCAGTAAAGCGCCGGCCCGCCGATCATCCCGTCATTTTGCATTTCGCTTCTTCCGAAAATAGTTTTTTCTATGCGCGTGAAGTGCCAGACGCCGCAAAAATTCTCGCGAAGCGTTTCTGGCCGGGCCCGCTCACGCTAATCCTCAAGCGTTCCGAAAAGGCGAAGGACTTCGTGACGGGAGGGCAACCGTCCGTAGGTCTGCGGGTGCCTTCCCATCCTGTCGCCCGTGAACTGCTAGAAGCGTTCGGCGGCGCCATCGCGGCACCCTCGGCAAACCGCTTCGGCCGCATCTCTCCCACGACCGCGGCGCACGTTCGCGAAGACCTCGGCGCCGACGTCGACCTGGTTCTCGAAGGCGGCGCGAGCGAGATCGGCATCGAGTCCACCATCGTCGATCTCTCGAGCGGCGATGCAGTACTGTTGCGCCCGGGGGCAATCTCGCATCAGCAACTTCAAGAACTGATAAATATAAAAGCTCAGGCCGGCGAGCCCACCGTCCGCCACTCCGGCGGTCTCGAGCGGCACTACGCTCCCCGCACTCCGGCGCGCCTCGTCCCCACCCACGCCCTCGACAAAGAAATCACCACCCTGAAAGACCGCGTCGCCGTTCTCGCCTTCTCGCGCCCCGACGAGCGCGTCGACTTCTGGCTCCGTATGCCTCGCGACGCCTCTGCCTACGCCCAGCGCCTTTACGCCGCGCTACGCGAGCTCGACAGCGCCGGCTGCGAAGCAATCCTCATCGAAGCTCCGCCGGAAACACCGGAGTGGGCCGCCGTTCGCGACAGACTCACGCGCGCAAGCAATAGCTAGAGTGGCTCCGTGAGAACCCTCTAGTGCTTCGCTGTTTCGACCCGTTGCTGCTCCAGCCTTAGCTGCGCCGCCCGCGCGCAGCTCTGCATTACCTTGAAATAGCGCTGGACCGGATCGGCGCCGAGCTCGTAGGGGTGCGGGCCGTCGCCGCGTCCGGCGAGCACCCGGTTCTTGTCGACCGCGTTATCGAATTCGGAGTGGTTGGAAAGGAGGACGGTCGCGCCGGTGGCGGCGGCTCGGGCGGCGAAGCGCTGCTGCGATTCGATGTAGGTCTGGAAATTCCTGATGCCTGGATCCGGCGTGTTGTTCACGAAGTTGAACGCGGTGCCGCCTGAATACGCGACGTTGAGCGGCTTGCCGCGGTCCAGCACCGTGAAGGTGTAGGAGAGCGTGCCGGGCGTATGGCCGGGGGTGAGCCAGATCGTGACTGCGGCATCGCCAAGCGTGACCTTCATGCCGTCCGCCGCCACGATGTCGCGCTTGGGCGCCATGGTCTTGTAGCGGTTCGGATATTTCTCGACCAGGTCCCAGTCCGGCCCGCCCATCACCACTCGAGGTCGATACCGGGTCTGCAGCATCTCGGCGCCGCCGATATGGTCGCCATGCGCGTGGGAGACGAGGAGGTACTTGATGTTTTTCGGATCGAGACCGAGCTTGCGCATCCCGCCGACGATGAGCTCCTCGGAGTCATAGGGATAGATCGTGTCGAAGAGGATGATCCCGTCTCTCGTCGTCAGGGCCCAGGCCGAGTGCAGCTTGCCGCCGACGAAGTAGAGGTTGTCGAAGACCTTGGCGGGCTCGGCGTACCAGGTTGTCGCGCGCGGGCGCGCTCGCGGGGTTCGCGACGTATTCCGGCACCCTGTCGCTCGTGTCCTCGCCGCCGACCTGAGGCACGAGGCAGGTTCTGACCAGGGTGCCCAGGAACTCGAAACCGGCCGCCGTCTTGGCCGCGCGCAGCGCGGCATCGATCTCCTGCGCGAAGTCTCTTGGATTGGGCTTCTGGCCCCACGCGCCGCCTGAGAACATCGCGATGCCAAGCATGCATATCATCTCTTTGCTGGTCATGCGAGCCTCACGTTCTTCGTAAAGTCGTAGTCCACGGACGTTGCGCTTTCGAACTCCCAGCGCACCTGGCCAGCGCCCGGCCACGCGCCGGCGAAAACGTCGGCGAGAAACGTGCGCAGGACGCGCCAGGCCTGCTCCGCCTCGTGCGGACGATAGCGCCCGGGCATGGTGTCATTGAGCCAGCCGTGGGGCATGCCGGGAAATACCTTCATGCGGTAGCTGCGACGGCCCTCCTCCAGGGCCGCGCGTGTCCGGCGGACGTCGTCGAGCGAGATCGTATGATCGCGCTCGCCGAACACGAACAGCGCCGGTGCGGCAAGCTGGCGCATCATTTCCTGCATCGGTTGCGGTTGCAGGTCGGATACCTGCCAGTCCCGCTGCTGTGCGCCGCCGTAGAACACCACGCAGGCGGCCAGATCGCGCCGCCGGCTTGCGACCACGATGGGATAACGCCCGCTTTGGCAGACGCCCATCAGCGCGATGCGCGCGGCCGCTGCGCGCGGGTGCGCCTTGAGGAAGTCCAGCGCCTGATCGATCACATCGGCGACCTCCGGATCCGGCAGCACCACGCGCGCGTCGCCGCGCCGCAGGGCTTCCCGATCGCCCCGCCAGCGCGAGAAAAGATTGGGCGCAAGCGCCACATAGCCATCCTGTGCCAGCCGCTGCGCCAGGTCCAGCGTGTGCTGCACCAGGCCGTAGCGCTCGTGCAGGATGACCACGGCCCCTGCGGGCCGCTCATCGCGCGGCAAATACAGGAAGCCCTCGCAGTCTCCGCCGAAGAGCACCTTTTGCGAGCCGGGGACCATGCGCTATTTTCGCTCCCGCAGGAAGAGCGAGTGCCAGCGTTTCTCCCACGTATCCCATTCGTCGAGCAGCGCCGCCAGATCGATGATGCGGAAAACGTCTTTGTTGAAGGCGCTGTCGACCGTGCGATTGACCGGCACGCGGTTACGTTCCTTGATGATGCGCTGGCCTTCCGGCGACAGCACGAAGTCCGCGAACAGCAGGGCGGCGTGCGGATGCGGCGCGCGTTTCGCCACGGCGATGCCGTCGATGCGGCCGAACGCAGGCGCGAGCGGCTTCCAGTCGATCGGCGCGCCTTTCTCCTTCATCCGGTCCACCGCCTGGTTGTACAGCGTCAGCACGATCGGGATCTCGCCCGCGGCGAGCAGCTCCGTCATGAGCGTGTGGCCGCTGCGGATCTGCGGCTCCATCGCCGCCAGCTTGCGAAAGTAGGCGAGGCCTTTTTCCTCGCCCATCGCCTTGGCCACGGCGGCGAACCAGGCGACGTTGGACGCTTCGATCCCGAGCCTGCCGCGCCATTTCGGCTGCAGCAGGTCTTCGTAGGTGGCGGGCACCTCGTCCGGCTTCACCAGCCTGGTGTTGTAGCCCATGACGGTGAACAGGAAATTGTCCGGAGCGTAATAGCCGTGGCGCGGAAACGCCTCCGGCGGGATGTCGGCGAACCAGGGACTGAAGAATTTCTCAAGCAAGGCTTCGCGGTGCAATATCTCCAGCCCCGGCCCGCTGCCCTCGAACACGTCGACCCCGTGGCGGTTCGCGCGCGCCTCGGCGACGGCGCGCTGCACCAGCTTCTGATTGACTGCGCGCCACATGTTGACCTTGATGCCGTATTTCGTCTCGAACGCCCCGACCAGCGGGCTCGCGTCTTCCAGAGTCATCGTGGAATACAGGACGACCGCGCCCTCTTTTTTCGCCTGTGAGAGCAGCTTTTGCGCGCGGTCCGCGCCCTGATAAAGATAGAGGTCGCGGTTGCCCGCCGGCGCTTGTTGCGCGTACCCCGCCGGCACGGTGAACGAGGCGAGCGCGAAGAGCAGGGCAAGGCCGAAAAACCGCCGCTGGATCGCCTTATTGGAGTGACTCATCGCAGTTCAAGAAGATCCCGAAACCGGCATCGGCCCGGGCTTGCCGTCTTCCACGACGAACGACTTGAGGGTGTTGCACGCTGCTTCGGGCGTGCGGACGGATTCCATCGCGCGAAGGTCGGCGCGCCAGCGGTCCGGGCTGAGCTCGACGCGGAGGTAGCCGCGGAAGCGGCTGTCGCTGAATTTCATGTGCGGGTTGTCGGGGAGCATCGTGTTGAGGCGGTCCTGCGACCAGGACTGGGAGGTGATGGAGGTGCCGACGAATTCGCTCGCGACGGTGGTCGAGGCCGGATTGTCGAAGTCGCTCTTGAGGTCGTTGATGTTGAAGGAGTGGACGTCGCCGCCGAGGACGACCGGATTCTTGATCTGCTTTTCATTTAAAAAATCCAGCAACCGTTTTCTTGCAACGGGGTAGCCGTCCCAGCCGTCGGTCCAGGCGGCTCGGCCGGGGCCGGGCTTCTGGTCGAACTGGGCCATCTGGGTCTGCTGGACGATTACGTTCCAGCGGGCGCGCGAGTAGGTCAGGGAGGCTTCGAGCCAGGATTCCTGCGCGGCGCCGAGCATAGTGCGCTTCGGGTCGGCGAGCTCGGGGCATTCGGCGACGTCGAGGGTGTTCGAGCCGCCGCGGCCGGGCCGGGGGCAGACTTCATGCGAGCGGAACTGGCGGTCGTCTAGAACGAAGAAGTTGGCGAGGTTGCCGACGCCGACGCGGGTGTAGATACGGGCGTGCGGGCCGAAGGGCAGCATGTAGCGCGGGACGGGCATGTGCTCGTACCAGGCCTTGTACGCGGCGGCGCGGCGGGCGAGGAACCATTCGCGCGGATCCAGGTTCTCGGAGCGGTCGTCGGCATAGTCGTTCTCCACTTCATGGTCGTCCCAGGTGACGACCCACGGCGCAGCGACGTGCGCGGCCTGCAGATCCGGATCGGTTTTGTAAAGCGCATAGCGCGCGCGGTAGTCGTCGAGCGTGATCGGCTCCGGCGTGCCGTGCTTTCTCACATGGTCGCGGCCCCAGGAGGATTCGTAGATGTAGTCGCCGACGTGGAGCACGAGGTCCGGCTGGTCGGCGGCGATGTGGCGGTAGGCGTTGAAGTAGCCTTGCTCGTAATGCTGGCAGGAAGCCAGCGCGAAGCGCAGGCGCGGCACATTCGCCGATACGGCGGGCGCGGTGCGAGCGCGGCCGATCGGGCCGAGCGCGTTGCCCGCGCTGAAACGGTACCAATAGGTGCGGCCCGCCTGCAGGCCGGTGACGTCGACGTGGACCGAGTGCGCCCAGTCCGGCGAAGCGTAGACCGTGCCCGATTCCGCGATGTCTTTCATTGCCTCGTCGCGCGCGATCTCCCAGCGCACGGGAACGATTTCGGGCGCCATGCCGCCGCCCGGCGCGTCGGGGATGGGGGCGAGGCGCGTCCACAGTGTGAGGCCGAGGGGCCGCGGATAGCCTGAAGCGACGCCGAGGCTGAAAGGCGCGGCGGCGAAGCGCGGCTTGGGGTTGACCTGCGCGCGTGAGGGCGCCGCCGCGAGGACGCCGAGCGCGCCGAGGGCCCGGAGGAATTCGCGGCGGTCTAGCATGAGAATAGAATAGCGCTTCCCCGAATAAAACGTTCAACGGAACCGCAAGTGATCCATTTCGTCGTGCATGAAGAAGGCGACGGCGTCGGCGTCGTCGTCGTCGAAGGCGTCAAATCCGGCCAGCCGCTCTCCGGCTGGATCATGGAGGACGACAAAGACATCGGCGTGACCGCGAAGAGCGACATCCCGATCGGTCACAAGGTCGCGCTCAAGGACTACCGTCCCGGCGACACCGTCATCAAGTACGGCGTCGACATCGGCAAGGTCGTCGCGCCGATCGCCAAGGGCGAGCACCTGCACGTCCACAACGTCAAGACGAAGCGGTGGTAACGATGGATCTTAAGAATTCCACGTTTTTCGGTTTCAAAAGAGAGAATGGAAGAGTCGGCGTGCGCAACCACGTCATCATTCTTCCGGTCGACGATCTCTCCAACGCGGCCGCCGAGGCGGTGGCGAACAACATCAAGGGCACGATGGCGCTGCCGCATCCGTACGGGCGGCTGCAGTTCGGCGCCGACCTGGATCTGCATTTCCGCACGCTGATCGGCACCGGCTCGAATCCGAACGTCGCCGCGGTGGTCGTGATCGGCATCGAGGAGCAGTGGACCGCCAAGGTGGTCGAGGGTATCCGGCAGACCGGCAAGCCGGTGGCAGGCTTCGGCATCGAGCTGCACGGCGACCACGACACCATCATGCGCGCCTCGCGCGCGGCGCGCGAGTTCCTGCAGGCGGCGAGCGAGCTGCAGCGCGAGGAACGGCCGCTGAAGGAGCTGTGGGTATCGACGAAATGCGGCGAGTCGGACACGACCTCGGGCTGCGGCGCCAATCCCACCGTGGGCAACGCGTTCGACAAGCTCTACCCGCACGGCAGCACACTGGTGTTCGGCGAGACCACCGAGCTCACCGGGGGCGAGCATCTCGTCGCCGCGCGCTGCCGCAACGACGAGGTGCGCAAGAAATTCCAGTTCGTCTTCGACCGCTACCAGAAGGTGATCGACCGCCACAAGACCAGCGACCTCGTCGACTCGCAGCCCACCAAGGGCAACATCGCCGGCGGCCTCACCACCATCGAGGAGAAGGCGCTGGGCAACATCCAGAAGATCGGCCGCAAGTGCCTGGTCGACGGCGTGCTGGACAAGGCGGAAATGCCGGGCGGGCCGGGACTGTGGTTCATGGACTCGTCCTCCGCGGCCGCCGAGATGGTGACGCTGTGCGCCGCCGCCGGCTTCGCCGTGCATTTCTTCCCGACCGGCCAGGGCAACGTCATCGGTAATCCAATCCTGCCGGTGATCAAGCTGTGCGCGAACCCGCGCACCGTGCGGACCATGTCCGAGCACATCGACGTGGACGTTTCCGGGCTGCTGCGAAAGGAAATGACGCCGGACCAGGCCGGGGACAAGCTTCTGGATTGCATGTTGCGCACCGCCAATGGGCGGCTCACCGCCGCCGAGGCGCTCGGCCACCGCGAATTCGTGCTGACGCGGCTCTACGAGAGCGCATGACGCCCTCGCTGCGGGAACGCATCAGGCCGGCGTTCCCCGGCCTTGCCGTCTCGGCCACCGTCGCGGTCGCCGCGATGTTTCTCTCGGAGCACTATCACGCCTCGGCGATGCTGTTCGCGCTGCTCCTCGGCATGGCGCTCAATTTCCTTTCGCAGGAAGGAAAGTGCGTGGAAGGCATCCAGGTGAGCGCGACCTCAGTGCTGCGCGTCGGCATCGCGCTGCTCGGCCTGCGGATCTCGCTCGCCCAGGTCGTCGAGCTCGGCTACGCCACCGCCGGCCTGATCGCGCTCTCCGTGCTCGTCACGATCGCGCTCGGCATCGCGCTCGCACGGGTCTGCGCGCTCGAGGCGCGCTTCGGCGTGCTCACGGGCGGCGCGGTCGCGATCTGCGGCGCCTCCGCCGCGCTCGCCATCGCGGCGGTGCTGCCGCGCCACGCGAACAGCGACCGCGACACCAGCTTCGCCGTGATCGGCGTGACGGCGCTTTCGACCATCGCGATGATCGCGTACCCGATCGTGGTCGCGTCGCTCGGCATGGACAGCCACGACTCGGGCGTGTTCCTGGGCGGCACGATCCACGACGTGGCGCAGGTGGTGGGCGCGGGCTACGGCATGTCGAAGGAGACCGGCGACACCGCCACCATCGTCAAGCTGCTGCGCGTCGCGATGCTCCTGCCGGTGGTCCTGCTCGTCTCCTTCGCGGTGCGGCGGCGCGCCGACATCGATACGCGCAAGGCGCCGCTCTTGCCGCTCTTCGGCGTAGCGTTCTTCGCCCTGGTGGTCGTCAACAGCCTCGGGTGGGTGCCGCGCGGCGCGGCCGACGTCGCCGGCGGGCTCTCGCGCTGGTGCCTGGTGGCGGCGATCGCCGCGATCGGCATGAAGACCTCGCTCAAGGAGCTCTCAGTCGTGGGAATGCGCCCGGTGCTCCTGATGGTGCTGCAGACCGTCGCCCTCGCCGGTCTGGTCGCCGCCCTGATTCTGCTCAAGTGATACGGAGCGAGTCCAATGTGTGATACGGAGTGAAAGCTATGCCGACCTTCCTGAAGTTTCTCCTGCTGGCGGGAATCGCGTTCGCGGCGCTGTCCGCCGCGGCCGACGAGCTCGTGCTCAACGGCTCGGGCATCCGCAAGCGCGTGATCTTCGAGGTGTACTCGATCGGCCTCTACCTGCCGAAGAAGGTCGCCAGCGCCCAGGAGGCCATCGCCGCTCCCGGCCCGAAGCGCATCGACATCCGGATGCTGCGCGACGTGAGCGCCGAGCAGTTCAGCAGCGCGCTCGCCGAGGGCATCCGCGAGAATCATTCCGAAGCCGAGGCGCGGACGCTCGAGCCGAGCGTCAAGCAGCTCGTCGCCGTCATGGCCGAAGTGCAGGAGGCGAAGAAGGGGATGCTCATCTCGCTCGGCTGGGACGGCAAGGCGACGCAGTTGCGCGTCGACGGCAAGAGCGTCGGCGCGCCGATCGAGGGCGAGGACTTCTACCGTGCGCTGCTGCGCATCTGGCTCGGCGACAAGCCGGTCCAGGAGGACCTCAAGAAGGCGCTGCTCGGCGCGGCGCGATAGATATGCGGCTGCAGCATTCAGCCCGCGCTGCCGCGCGGATCGCCATCGCGAAGTCTCGCGGTAGTAGAATTTCGCGCACTATTCTTATAACGGAGGAGGAGTAATGAATTTCCTTTCACGCGCCGCCGCGCTGCTCATCGGCGCACTCGCCCTGACGGCGCAGGCGCAAAACCTTTCGGTCGCGACCGGCGGCACCGGCGGGGTGTACTACCCGCTCGGCGGCGGCCTGGCCGCGGTGCTTTCCAAGTACGTGCAGGGCATGCAGGCCACCGCCGAAGTCACCGGCGGCTCGGTCGCAAATCTCCAGCTCATCGGCACCGGCAAGCCCTATGTCGCGTTCACGATGGCCGACGCCACGCTCGATGCCTACAAAGGGCAGGACAAGTTCACCGGCAAGCCGGTGCCGGTGCGCACGCTCATGATCCTGTACCCGAACCGGATGCACGTGGTGTCCATCGAGGGAACCGGCGTCACCAAGATGTCGGACCTCAAGGGCAAGCGCGTCTCCACCGGGTCGGGCGGCAGCGCCACCGAGGTGATGGCGTTCCGCGTCATCGAGGCCGCGGGCCTCGACAAGGACAAGGACATGAAGCGCGAGCGGCTCGGCGTCGCCGAATCGGTGAGCGCGCTGAAGGACCGGAAGATCGACGCGTTCTTCTGGGTCGGCGGCCTGCCGACCGCGGCGGTCACCGATCTCGCGAGCACCCCGGGCGTGAAGATCAAGATGATCGACCACGCCGATCTCGTGCCGGCGATGAACAAGAAGTACGGCAATCTCTACGTCAAGGACGTCATCGCCAAGGACATGTACCGCGGCATGGACGCGGACAATCAGCAAGCGACGGTGATGAACCTGCTGGTCGCGCACCAGAGCATGGACGACAAGACCGCGTACAACATCGTGAAGGCGGCATTCGATCATCGCCAGGAGCTGATCAACGTGCACAAGGAAGCGGAGAACATCAAGCTCGAGAGCCAGAAGGCGGACGCCTCGCCGATTCCCTGGCATCCGGGCGCGGTGAAGTACTTCGCCGAAAAAGGGATCAAGCTCAAATAACAACAGCCAGACAGGAAGCCCCGCCCCGAAACGGCGGGGCTTTTTGTTTGTAAGAGGCAAGAGGAAGAGGGGACAGCATGAGCGAAGACATCGCCCACATCGCGCCGGCGCAGGGGATCAGCGAGGACGCGCTGAAGAAGGCCGAGGAGCTCATCGAGCAGGAAGAAGGGGTCCAGAACAAGTTCACCGGCTGGATCGCGAACTTCATCATCGCGACCGCGGTGGTGATGTCGCTGTTCCACCTGTACGCCGCCTACGAGATCGTGCGCACCGAGGTCATGCGCGCGACGCACGTGGCGTTCGTGCTGTTCCTGTCGTTCCTCATCTTCCCGATCGGCAAGCGCTTTCGCCACCGGGTGATGTGGTGGGACTGGCTGTTCGCGCTGCTCGGCGTCGCGACCGCGGCCTACGTCATCATCAGCGGCGACGACTTCTTCGACCGCTCGATCACGCCCAACGACTGGGACGTGTTCTTCGGCGTGGCGCTGATCCTGCTCGTGCTCGAGGCGATGCGCCGCGCCACCGGCTGGATCATGCCGTTCATAACGCTGTGCTTCCTCGCCTACGCGATCTTCGGGCAGTACCTGCCGGCGCCGTGGACGCACAAGGGCTACGAGATCCCGCGCCTCATCGGCCACATGTACATGACGCTCGAAGGCATCTTCGGCGTCGCCGTGGATGTCTCCTCGTCTCTGATCATCCTGTTCACCATCTACGGCGCCTTCCTGCAGCACTCGGGCGCGGGCAAGTTCTACATCGACTTCTCGTTCTCGGCGATGGGCGGCAAGCCGACCGGCGCGGGGCGCACCGTGGTGCTCGCGTCCTTCCTCCTCGGCGGGCCTTCGGGCTCCGGCGTGGCGACCACGGTAACGCTCGGCTCGGTCGCCTATCCGATGCTGCAGAAAGTGGGCTACGGCAAGGACGCGGCGGGCGGCCTGCTTGCCGCCGGCGGCCTCGGCGCGATCATCTCGCCGCCGGTGCTGGGCGCGGCCGCGTTCCTCATCGCGGAGTTCCTGAAGATCTCGTACCTCGACGTGCTGCTGATGGCGACGATCCCGACGCTGCTGTACTACCTGGCCCTCTTCGTCATGGTCGAGATCGATGTGCGCAAGTTCGGCATGAAGGACGTCACCTTCGAGCGCGCCGAGAGCGCCTGGAGCCTGTCGAAGAAATACTGGTTCCATTTCCTGTCGCTGGTTTCGATCATCGCCTTCATGCTGTGGGGCTTCTCGCCGGTGGCGGCGGTGTTCTGGGCCACGGTGGTCTCCTTCGTCACGAGCTTCCTGCGCCGCGACACCGCGCTCATCTCGTACGACGTGTTCACCCGGAAGGAATCCCTGCGCACCGGCCTGTGGCAATCGGGCCTCATCAAGGCGCTCTCCGGCGGCTCGCTCGGCGTGCTGAACGTGGCGGCGACCTGCGCCGGCGCGGGCATCATCGTCGGCACCGTCACGCTCACCGGGCTCGGCCTCAAGTTCAGCTCGATCGTCCTGCAGTATGCGGGCGGCTCGCTCCTCCTCACGGCGATCTACACCTCGCTCATCGTCTGGATCGTCGGCCTCGCGGTCCCGGTCACCGCGAGCTACATCATCTGCGCGGTGATCGCCGCGCCGGCGCTGATCGCGCTCAAGGTGCCCGATTTCGCGGCGCATATGTTCATCTTCTATTACGCCGTGCTGTCCGAAGTTTCTCCGCCCACGGCGCTGTCTCCCTTTGCGGCCGCCGCGATCACCGGCGGCGATCCGTACAAGACGACGCTGCAATGCTGGAAGTACACCGTGCCGGCCTTCCTCGTGCCGTTCATGTTCGTGCTCGACCCGAGCGGCACCGGCCTGCTGCTCACCGGGTCGTTCAAGACGCTCGGCAGCGCCGACTGGGGCTCCATCGCGGAGGTCACCATCACCGCGGCCGTAGGCATCGTCGCGCTGGCCGGCGGCTTCCAGGGCTGGCTCCTGAAGCGCACCAGCCTGCCCGAGCGGGCGATGCTCCTCGTGGCCGGATTCCTGCTCGTGTATCCGAAGGTGCTGTTCGACGTCATCGGCTTCGCGCTGGTCGTGATCGTCGTCCTGATGCAGTGGTTCAAGAAAGAAGTCCCGCCAAAGCGTGCAGCCTAGGGATTGGCCCGCCGAGATTCACAAGGAGCTTGCCGCCGCCGGCGTGAGGCTCGTCGGCTACGTGCCCGACGCCGGCCACAAGCGCCTCATCGAGCTTTGCCAGGCCGACAAGAAGATGCGCGCGGCGGTGCTCACCACCGAGGAGGAAGGCATCGGCCTCGCGACGGGCGCCTGGCTCGGCGGCGAAAAGTCGGTGCTCCTCATGCAGTCGAGCGGCGTCGGCAACGTCATCAACGCGATCGGCATGATGAAGGAGTGCCGCATTCCGCTCGTGAGCCTCGTGACGATGCGCGGCCAGCAGGGCGAGTTCAATCCCTGGCAGGTGGCGATGGGCCAGGCCACGCGCGCCGTGCTCGAAGCGATGGGCACCATCGTGCACTCCGCGGACAGCGCGGAGGACATCGCGCCAACGGTGAACGCGGCGCTTCGCCTCGCCTACAACAGCTATGTCTCGGTCGCGGTGCTGATCTCGCAGCGCGTCATCGGCATCAAGACTTTCCAGGAGCAATCCGAGAAATGACGCCCACCCTGCACCGGCGCGAGGTGGTGGAAAGTCTCTTATCGAAAAGAAAGGACCTGCTGGTGGTCGCCGGCCTCGGGTCCACCGCCTGGGATATCACTGCTGCCGGCGATACGCCACTCAACTTCCCCATGTGGGGCGCGATGGGTCAGGCCGCGATGCTCGGCCTCGGCCTCGCGCTCGCGCAGCCCAAGCGCCGCGTCCTCGTCATCACCGGCGACGGTGAAATGCTGATGGGCCTCGGCTCGCTTGCGACCATCGGCGTGCAGCAGCCGAAGAACCTGAGCGTCGTCGTCATCGACAACGGCCGCTACGGCGAGACGGGGATGCAAGCTACGCACACCGCGTCGGGGATCGATCTCGCGGCCGCTGCGCTCGCCTGCAAGTTCCCGTTCTCCGAAACCATTTTCGAAAAAAGCGGAATCGAGAAGCTGCGCGGAGCAATCCATGGCCAGCCCGGCCCGAACTTCGCCGCCGTGAAAGTCGTCGCCGAAAAACTCCCGCTCGTCCTCCCGCCGCGTGAGGGCGCGCTGCTCAAGGCGCGGTTTCGCCGTGCCTTGCTCGGGGACTCTGCCGACAGTTTGTAGGACGGGTATTGGCTGCAGTTGGCCCGGGCGTCACAGACATCACGCCGCCGCTAGAGCGTCATTAAGCTCTTCCGCGCCGTGAAAAATCAGCTTCGGTTTTCTTCCAGGTACCGGCACCACAGCCATGCGACCAAGAAGCGGCACGTTGACACCCTGTTCGGTCTGCATGGCTTCAACGATCACGCTTACCACCTCGGCATGGGCCCCGGACACGGATGGCGGCAGCCCGCCGGACGCATATTCGCGAAGCTCCATGCTCGCCCGAAACATGGCCATCCTGCAGGAGTCCCGGCCCGCCGTAGCTTTTCGAGTGCATGTTGAAAAAGTCCCCAGCCCGGGTGTCCGGTGGCTTTTGCCGTCCAGCAGCGTGGCGGTCACCTCCTGGACGAACGCGCGTAGCCTTTTGTCCGTCTTACGAATCTTTGGTTTGCCCCCGGGCATGTGTAGATAGTTGTACGGCGTTCGCGCTACCCGACGTGCTTCCGGAAGAACTCCAGCGAGCGCTCGCGCGCGAGCTTTGAGGCGGCGGCGTTGTAGGAGCCGCGCTGGTCGCAGTTGAAGCCGTGGCCGGCGGGATAGAAGTGGGCGGTGATCTCCGGGTGGGCTTTGGCGATGGCTTTCGACTGCTCGAGCGTGGGCGACTGGTCCTGCTCGCCGAAGTGGCACATCACCGGGACTTTCGGCTTCTCGCCGATGAAGCCGGGCATGCCGCCGCCGTAGTAGGGCACCGAGCAGGCGAGGCCGCCAAGGCGCGCGGCCGCGACCCAGGCGACCGTTCCGCCCCAGCAGTAGCCGACGATCCCGACCTTGCCGGCCTTCTTCGCCTCGGCGATCGCGGCCTCCGCGTCGAGCATCGTGTTCTTCCAGTCGAGCTTCTGCATCACGGCGATGCCGGCCTGGATCTCGGGCTGCGAGTAGCCGGTGTCGTAGTTGCGCTGGGCGCGGTCGAACATCGCGGGCGCGATCGCCACGTAGCCGTCCTTCGCGTAGCCGTCGGCCACGGACTTGATGTGGCTGTTGACGCCGAAGATCTCCGGGATCACGACTATGGCGCCGCGCGGCTTGCCCGCCGGGTCGGCGCGGTATGCTGCCAGCTTGTGGCCGTCGGCGGCCGTGAGCTCGATCATCTTTCCCATGGGTAAAATCCTTATATGAAGAAAAGCGCAGAAGCGCTGTTGAAGTTGGCGCGCACCGCCCTGGAGAAGGCCGGCGCACATTCTAAGATGGCCGAAGCCGCCGCGCACCATCTCGTGCGCGCCGAGGAACAGGGGCTCCCGACCCACGGCATGTCGCGCGTGCCGTTCTACTGCGCGATGCTGAAGAACGGCCGCGCCGACGGCGCCGCGCAGCCGGCGATGGTCGCGGATCGCGCCGGCGTGTGCCTGATCGATAACAAGGACGGCTTGCCGTACGTGTCGGTGCAGTGGGCGCTCGACGAGGTGACCCAGCGCGCGCGGCGCAACGGCATCGCCTTTGCGGGCATCCGCAACAGCGCTCACGTGGGCGTCCTCGGCATCCATCTTCTGCCGGTCGCCGCGGCGGGGCTGGCCGGATTCGCCTTCACCAACTCGCCCGCCGCGATTCCGGCCTGGGGTGGGAAGAAAGGGCTTTTCGGCACCAACCCGGTTGCCGCGGTTTTTCCAAGAAAAAATCAGCAGCCAATCGTGATCGACCTCGCGCTCACCACGGTGGTGCGCGGGAAGATCATGATGGCGATGAAGCGCGGCGAGAAGATCCCCGAAGGCTGGGCGCTCGACCGCCACGGCAAGCCCACCACCGATCCGAAGGAAGCGATCGAGCACGGCAGCCTGTTTCCGATCGGCGGCGCGAAGGGCGCGATGCTCGCGCTCATGTTCGAGCTCATCTGCGCCTCGCTCACCGGCGCCGCCATCGGCACCGAGGCGGACTCGTTCTTCGCCGAGAAGGGCAACAAGCCGCGCATCGGCCAGGCGTTCATCGCCATCGATCCCGCGGCGCTCGCCGGCATGGAGAAGTTCTACGAGCGCGTGGAGACCGTGGTGGCGACGATGCAGGCGGATCCCGGGGTGCGGCTGCCCGGCGCGCGCCGTTTCGCCTCGGAAAAGGCCTCGAAGAACGGCATCGAGGTCGCCGACGATCTCCTCGCGCAGATCGAGAAGCTGTGTACGACGTAGTCGTCGAGTTTCCGAAGATGAAGGTCGCCGTGGCGACACGGGAAGACCGCGTGGTCGGGATCCGCTACCTGCCGCTTTCGGCCTCGAGTATTCCCGCGAAAAATGCGCTTGCCGAGCGTGCGGCACGGCAACTGGAATGCTATCGCGACGATCCCGACACCCGGTTCGATCTGCCGCTGCTCGTCGAAGGAACGCCCTTGCAGCGCCGCGTGTGGGACGCCATGTGCGCGATCCCGCGCGGCGAGACGCGCACCTACGGCGCCATCGCGCAGCAGCTCGGGGAGACGGACTACAAGGCGCTGCGCGCGATCGGCCAGGCTTGCGGCGACAACCGGCTGCCGATCGTCATTCCCTGCCATCGGGTCGTCGCGGCGAATGGGCTGGGCGGCTTCGGCCATTCCACCGACGGTTTCCTCATCGAGGCCAAGCGTTGGCTGCTGCTGCACGAGACCGGCGAGTTCGAGCTGCGGCCCTGAGCGCCGCGCCTGCCGCGAACCAGGCCGACGCGCCGCTGCTCGACGCGTTCTGCGACGCGCTGTGGCTCGAGGATGGCCTCGCGAAGAACACCATCGCCTCCTACCGCGCCGATCTCGAGCAGCTCGGCGGCTTCTCGAAGAAGGGCTTCCTGAGGATCGGCGAGCAGGATCTCTTCGCTTTCATGGCCTCGCGCAGGGGCCGCGCCTCGAGCGCCGCCCGGCTGGTGTCGACGCTCAAGCGCTTCTATCAGTATTGCGTGCGCGAGCGGCGCCTCGGCGCCGATCCGACGCTCAGGCTCGATCCGCCCAAGCGCGTGCCGCGCTTTCCCAAGTCGCTCTCCGAAGCCGACGTGGAAGCGCTGCTCGGCGCGCCGGACGTCGCCACGCCGCTCGGCCTGCGCGACCGGGCGATGCTCGAGCTGCTCTACGCCACGGGCCTGCGCGTGTCGGAGCTGGTCGGGCTGAAGATCTTCGAGGTGGACCTCAACGGCAACGTTGTTCGCGCGCTCGGCAAGGGCTCGAAGCAGCGGCTGGTCCCGATCGGCGAGATCGCCGCCGACTGGATAGCGAAATACCTGAAGGAGAGAAAGAAAACCAGCTCCGATGTCCTGTTCATCACCGCCCGCGGTTCGGGCATGACGCGCCAGGCGTTCTGGCATCTCATCCGGCGCTACGGCGCGCGCGCCATCCCGGGCAAGAAGCTCTCGCCGCACGTGCTGCGCCACGCCTTCGCGACGCACCTCATCAACCACGGCGCCGACCTGCGGGTGGTGCAGCTCCTGCTCGGACATGCGGACATCTCGACCACGCAGATCTACACGCACGTCGCGCGCGAGCGGCTCAAGCAGCTCCACGCCAAGCATCATCCGCGTGGATAGAAAATAAAACGACTTCCGGATGAAAACTGCAGCCCCAGCTCGTCGACGCGGCCCTCGACGACTAGCCGGCTTCAGGGCCTATCTTCCTGGCGGCGGCCGCGCTCTATGGTGACGCCCACGAACTTGGCGTTGGCGAGGATACCGAGCTTGGCCACGCTCACTTTGCACCAGGGGGCGCCCATCTCCTTCAGCAGCGCGGCCACGCGCTCGGCGACGGTCTCGACCAGGCGGAAGTGCCCGCTCGCCGTGAGGTCGCGGACCCTGAGAGCGACTTGGGCGTAGTCGATGGTGTCGGCCACCTTGTCGCTCGAGAACACGGCGGTCCCGGGCAGGCCGATGTCCAGGTCGATCGAGAGGGTCTGGCGCACGTAACGCTCGCGCCGGTAGATGCCGATCGAGGCTTCGACGCGAAGGTCGCGTATGACGATGGCGTCCATGATTGCCGCAGATTATAGAATCTCTCCGATGCAAACCGACCTGATCGGCCAAGGCGCGCTGGTGGCGCTGGCGGCGTACCTCCTGGGATCGATTTCGTTCGCGATCGTGGTGAGCCGGCTGATGACGCTGCCCGATCCGCGCAGCTACGGCTCGAAGAATCCGGGCGCGACCAATGTGCTGCGCTCCGGCAGCAAGGCCGCGGCGCTGCTCACCCTGGCGGGGGACGCGGGCAAAGGCTGGCTGGCGGTATGGCTGGCGTGGCTCTGGAGCGGCGTCCCCGTCCTCGTCGCTATAGCCGGGCTGGCCGTCTTCGCCGGCCACCTTTTTCCCGTGTTCCACCGGTTCAAGGGGGGGAAAGGCGTCGCCACCGCGGCGGGCGTTCTCGTTGGATTCGATCCCTGGCTGGGGGTGGCGACGCTCGTCACCTGGGCCGTGATGGTGGCTTTCTTCCGGATCTCGTCGCTCGGCGCGCTGGTCGCCGCGCTGTTCGCGCCTTTCTATGCCTGGTGGCTGTTCGGATTGCGGGCGATTCCCGCGGCGACCCTGGTCATCGGCGTGCTCATCCTGTGGCGCCACAAGGAAAATGTCCGCCGCCTCTTCGCCGGCACCGAGCCGCGCCTGGGCGCGAAAAAAGCTAGCTGAGCGGCCATCTCGGCCGCACCGAGAACGCACTTCTCGAATCCGTTTTTCCGTTGGAAAAACGCAGCGCCGCAGCGAAAGCGATCATCGCGCCGTTGTCGGTGCACAGCTCCGGCGCCGGATAGAAGACCTCGAAGCCGTTGCGTGCCGCATCGGCGTTCAGCGCCTGCCGAAGCTGCTTGTTGGCGCCGACGCCGCCGGCGACGACGAGGCGCTCCAGGCCGGTCGTTTCCATCGCGCGCCTCGACTTCACCACGAGCACCTCGACCACGGCGTCGACGAACGCCCGCGCGAGGTCGGCGTGCGAAGGGGTTTCCTTTTTCAGCAGCGTCGAGACCGCGGTCTTGAGCCCCGAGAAGCTGAACTCCAGGTCGCCGCTGTCCAGCATCGGCCGCGGCAGGCGGAAGCGGCCCGGGGCGCCGCTCTCGGCGAGCTCCGACAAGGCCGGACCGCCGGGATAGCCCAGGCCGAGGAGCTTTGCGGTCTTGTCGAAGGCTTCGCCGGCCGCGTCGTCCTGCGTCTCGCCAAGCACCGCGTAGCGCCCGACGCCGTCGACGCGCATGAGCTGGGTGTGGCCGCCGGAGACGAGCAGGGCGACGAACGGGAACGCCGGCGCGGGCGCGCCGAGCAGCGGCGAGAGCAGGTGGCCTTCGAGGTGATGGATGCCGATCGCGGGGATGTGCAGCGACAGCGCGAGCGCCTGGGCAAAGGAAGCGCCCACTAGCAGCGCGCCGGCAAGGCCCGGCCCTTCGGTATAGCCGATGCCGGCGAGCTCGGTGCAGCTCCGTCCGGCGAGGGCGAAAACCTGGCGGGTGAGCGGCGCGAGCCGGCGCACGTGGTCGCGCGAGGCGAGCTCGGGCACCACCCCGCCGTACGCCCGGTGCATGTCGACCTGCGAATGCACCAGGTGCGCGAGCAGGCGGCCGGCCTCGCCGTCGCCGTTGTTGTCGTATAGGGCGACACCGGTCTCGTCGCAGGAAGTCTCGATTCCGAGGATCAGCATTTATCCCGATTCTGATACAATTCAGCCCCTTTTCGAGGCCCGCAAGCGAGGTTCGTAGGCTATGCCGACAGTACGAGTGAAGGAAAACGAGCCGTTCGAAGTGGCGATGCGCCGCTTCAAGCGCACCGTCGAGAAGACCGGCCTTCTCACCGAGCTGCGCTCGCGAGAGTTCTACGAAAAGCCCACCGCCGAGCGCAAGCGCAAGCTCGCCGCCGCGGTCAAGCGCCACCACAAGCGCCTGCGCAGCCAGATGCTGCCGCAGAAGATGTACTAGTCGTCCTGCACTAGTCGTCCAAGACCCCTCCCTCCGCAGTCACCCCCAGCTCCGCGTCACGACGCTCCGGCAGCAAATCACCGAAGACATGAAAACGGCGATGCGCGCCAAGGACAGCGCGCGCCTGTCGACCGTGCGGCTGCTGCTCGCAGCCATGAAGCAGAAGGAAGTGGACGAGCGCGTGGAGCTCTCAGACGCCGACGTCGTCGCGATCCTCGAGAAGATGATCAAGCAGCGCCGCGAGTCGATCGCCCAGTTCGAGAAAGCGGCGCGCCAGGACCTCGCCGACAAGGAAAAGGCCGAGATCCAGGTGCTCTCGGGCTATCTGCCGCAGCAGCTCGGCGATGCCGAAATCCAAAAAGAAATCAATTCGGTAATCGCCGAAACAGGCGCCAGCGGGGCGAAGGACATGGGCAAGGTGATGGCCGCGCTCAAGGGCCGCCTCGCCGGTCGCGCCGACATGGGCAAGGTGTCGGGCCTGGTCAAAGCCAAGCTCGCCGGATAAAAGAAGTGCGAAAATCGGGAGCGTGATTCCCGATTCATTCAAGCAGGACCTTCTCAATCGGGTAGACATCGTGGACGTGGTGTCGCGCTACGTCCAGCTGAAGAAGGGCGGCGCCAACTACCTGGGCCTGTGCCCCTTCCACGGCGAGAAGACCCCCTCGTTCACCGTGAGCCCGGCGAAGCAGTTCTATCACTGCTTCGGCTGCGGCGTGCACGGCAACGCCATCGGCTTCGTGATGGCGTACGCGGCGCTCGGCTACATCGATGCGATCAAGGAGCTCGCCGCCTCGGTGGGAATGCAGGTCCCGGAATCGCGTCCAGCGACTCCGGCGGAGGCTGCGCGCAAGGAGCGCGAGACCGACCTCTACGCGGTGATGGAAAAAGCCATGGAGTTCTACCGCGCCGAGCTGAAGAAATCGCCGAAGGCGATCGACTATCTGAAGGGCCGCGGCCTGACCGGCGAGATCGCCGCCCGCTTCCGCATCGGTTATGCGCCCGACGACTGGCAGGGCCTGAAAGGCGTTTTCCCGGAATACGAGGACAAGGCGCTGGTCGAATGCGGCCTGGTGATCGAGAACGAGGGCAAGCGCTACGATCGCTTTCGCGACCGCATCATGTTTCCGATCCTCAACCAGCGCGGGTCGGTGATCGGGTTCGGCGGGCGCGTATTGGACGATGGCGAGCCCAAATACCTCAATTCCCCGGAAACGCCGCTCTTCGAGAAGGGGCGGGAGGTCTACGGCCTGGTGCAAGCCCGCGAAGGAATCCACGGCTCCGGGCTCGCGCTCGTGGTCGAGGGGTACATGGACGTCGTGGCGCTCGCGCAGTTCGACGTCGGCTACGCGGTGGCGACTCTTGGCACCGCCACTACGCCGGTACACGTGAACAAGCTCCTGCGCCTGGCGGACGAGCTGGTGTTCTCTTTCGACGGCGACGCGGCCGGGAAAAAGGCCGCCTGGCGCGCCCTCGAGGTGAGCCTGCCTCTCGCCCAGGACAACAAGCCCGTCAAATTCCTGTTCCTGCCCGACGGCGAGGACCCGGACACCTATATCCGCAAGCACGGCAAGGAAAGCTTCGAGCGCCTGGTGCGCGACGCGCAGACGCTGTCGGAATATCTACTCGACGAGCTACGCTCCCAGTCGAACCTCGCGACGGCCGAGGGGCGCTCGCAGTTCCTTGCGGCCGCGAAGCCGCATCTGCAGAAGATCGCCGCGCCGGCGCTCAAGCTGCAGGTGCTGAAGGAGGCGGCGCGTCTGAGCGGCCTGACCCAGGACGAGGCGAGCCTGCTGCTCGCGCCGGAAATCGCCAAGCCGGCGCACCGCCAGCCGGCGCCGGCCAAAAAGCCGTTCACCGCGCCCTCGACGCCGGAATGGAAGCTGCTGTCTTACGTGGTCGCCCGCCCGGCGCTGGCGGGAGAAATCGACACGTCGGTCATCGACATGAGCCTCCCCGAATCGCAGGCCCTGAAGGCCCTGGCCGACCATTTCCTCGCCGATTCCGGCGGAGCCGGCGCACACGAGGCGGCATCCTCCGCCATGCTGGTCGAGGATTTCCAGAACAGCCCGCACGCGGAAATCCTGTTCGCCGCGCAGGCCAACACGATGGATCTCGCCGACACCGAGGAGCATGCGCGGCTGCAGGTGCAGCACGCGCTGTGGAAGATCGAGATCAACCGGAAAAACAGCTTCATCAAGGCGCTTGGAGAAAAACTTCGGCAGGGAAAATTGTCCAAGGAAGAGCATCTGCAATATGGTCAGATGATCACCGAGGTGAAGGCGCTCGAGCGCAGGCTGCAGACCGAAGGCCGGGCCGGCGCGCGCTAGTGATCGCCGTTGGCCGGGTTCTTGCAGTAGCTTGAGATAACTCGGAATACAACGAAGCCCTTGAATGTTCATGCTTTTGCTACAATGTTAGGCTTTTCGCCACAAACAGCCGCCACGCAGTAATTCCGGGGGATTGATGGGTCAGAAGCGCAAGTCGAAGGTGAAGGTCAAGAAGGTTCGCGCCGCAAAGAAAAAAGCCAGCGTCATCAAGCGCCTGAAGGTCAAGGCACGCCCGGTAAAGCCGCAGGCGAAGAAACAGCTGCGCGCCAAGCTTCCGGCGAGCGCGCGCGGCAAGATCGTCGCGAAAGCCGCGCTGGCGAAGCCGGCGGCGGCACCGGTCGTCAAGCCGGGCAAAGCCCCCAAGACCCCGATCAAGAGCGCGAAGCAGGCGCTCGAGCTCCTCGAGGCCAAGGTTGCCGAGGTCAAGACCAAGGGCAAGGGCGGCCGCGGCGGCCGTCGCGGCGGCAAGGATGCCTGGCTCATCCCGGCGGAGCTTCCCAAGGAAGACGCGGAGACCCGGCGCACGCGCCTCAAGAACCTGATCAAGCTCGGCAAGGAGCGCGGCTTCCTTACGTACGCCGAGATCAACGACCACCTCCCGGACGACCTGGTGGACGCCGAGCAGATCGAAGCGATCATCTCGACCTTCGGCGACATGGGCATCCAGGTCTACGACCAGGCGCCCGACCAGGAGACGCTGCTCATCGCCTCCGACACCGCGCCGGTCGCGCAGCCCGACGAGGACGTCGAGGAACAGGCCGAAGCGGCCCTCTCCACGGTCGACTCCGAGTTCGGCCGCACCACCGACCCGGTGCGCATGTACATGCGCGAGATGGGCTCGGTCGAGCTGCTGACGCGCGAGGGCGAGATCGAGATCGCCAAGCGCATCGAGGAAGGCCTGCGCCACATGATCCAGGCGATCAGCGCCTGCCCGACCACGGTGCAGGAGATCCTCGACCTCGCCGGCAAGGTCGAGAAGGACGAGATGCGCATCGACGAGGTCGTCGACGGCCTGATCGACCCGAACGCGAAGGACGACTTCGACCCGAAGAAGGTCGAGGCCTCGCCCGAGGAAGAGGAAGCCGAGATCGAGGAAGAGGAAGCCGAGACCGAGGAGGAGCAAAGCGCCGCGCAGTCGGCGAGCCTGCTCGCCCTCAAGAACGAGGCGCTCGAGAAGTTCGCCCGCATCCGCCGCCTCTACGACAAGATGGCGAAGGCGCTCGAGAACAAGGGCTCCAAGGACAAGGACTACCTGCGCGCTCGCGACCAGATCTCGACCGAGCTGATGGCGATCCGCTTCACGGCGCGCACCGTCGAGCGCCTTTCGGACAGCGTGCGCAGCCTGGTGGACGAGATCCGCCGCTACGAGCGCACGATCCACGACATCTGCGTCGACAAGGCGCAGATGCCGCGCCAGCACTTCATCAAGATCTTCGCCGGCACCGAGGGCTCCAAGCGCTGGCTCACGACCGACATCAACGCCGAGCAGCCGTGGACCGAGTCCATGCGCCGCCTCGAGCCGTCGGTGCTGGAGCTGCTCGGCAAGATCCAGGCGGTGCAGCAGAAGATCGGCATCTCGATCAAGGATCTCAAGGACATCAACAAGCAGATGTCCACCGGGGAAGCGAAGGCCCGGCGGGCGAAGCGCGAGATGACCGAGGCCAACCTGCGCCTGGTGATCTCGATCGCGAAGAAGTACACCAACCGCGGCCTGCAGTTCCTCGACCTCATCCAGGAAGGCAACATCGGCCTGATGAAGGCGGTCGACAAGTTCGAATACCGCCGCGGCTATAAATTCTCGACCTACGCCACGTGGTGGATCCGCCAGGCGATCACGCGCTCCATCGCCGACCAGGCGCGCACCATCCGCATCCCGGTGCACATGATCGAGACCATCAACAAGATGAACCGGATCAGCCGCCAGATCCTGCAGGAGACCGGCCAGGAGCCGGATCCGGCGACGCTCGCGCAGCGCATGGAGATGCCCGAGGAGAAGATCCGCAAGATCCTCAAGATCTCCAAGGAGCCGATCTCGATGGAGACGCCGATCGGCGACGACGACGACTCCCACCTCGGCGATTTCATCGAGGACCAGTCGACCCTCGCCCCCTCGGACGCCGCCACCTACGCGAGCCTGCGCGACGTCACGAAGGAAGTGCTGGACACCCTCACGCCGCGCGAGGCGAAGGTGCTGCGCATGCGCTTCGGCATCGAGATGTCCACCGACCATACGCTGGAGGAAGTCGGCAAGCAGTTCGACGTCACCCGCGAGCGCATCCGCCAGATCGAAGCCAAGGCGCTGCGCAAACTGCGGCATCCGTCACGCTCGGAGCGGCTGAAGAGCTTCCTCGACCAGGAAGGGTAAGGGCGGGCGTGGGTTCGGCGGCGCAAGTCGCATTACCGCTGGACTACTGGATAACGCTCCAGTAAATTGCTGGCCAAGGGGAGCAGTCCGCCTTTGGCGACTGCTGCGCGCGAACGGCTCAACTCACAAAAATAGGAAGCGATGACGTGGTTCCTCTCGATCTGCGCAAAGCGGACGACGTGGGGGGCACGAGCGAATTCGGCTTCCGCGGCTTCAGCGAGCTCTCCGGCGACTGGTATTGGGAGCAGGACTCCCAGCTGCGCCTCACCTTCATGTCGTGCCGCCCGGCGGAGAAGCCGGGCGTGGATCTGGCGGCCTACCTCGGCCGCAAGCGCTGGGATCAGCCCGCGCTCAACCTGACGCAGGCGGACTGGGACCGGCACCGCGCCCAGGTCGAGCGCCACGAGCCCTTCCGCGATTTCGAGATCCAGTGCCTCGCGCACGACGGCCGGATGGTCTGGCTGTCGCTGAGCGCCCAGCCGGTCTTCGAGGACGCTCGCCGCTTCAGGGGTTACGTCGGCGTCGGCCGGGATATCACCGAGCACAAGCGCGCCGGACAGCTGCTCGCGCTCGAGCATGCGGTGGCGCGCTGCCTGACCGAGGCCGCGAGCGTTCCCGAAGCGCTGCAAGGCGCGTTGCGGGCGATCTGCGAGGCCGACGCCTGGGACTGCGCCGATTTCTGGAAAGTCGATGACAGCGCCCGCAGCTTGCGCCGCGCCGCGCACTGGAGCGCGCCGGGGATGGCCGCGATCCTCGGCCTTGCCGGGCGTCCGACCGACGCGGTGCACACGCCGTCCATCGAGCTTGCGAGCTCGGCATGGCAGGCGGGCGAGCCGCTGTGGATTCCCGATTCGACGCAGGATCCTCGCGCGCAGCGCGCGTTGATGCCCAAGGAGACGGGCTTGCGCACCGCGATGCTGTACCCGGTACGCCAGGGCCGGCGCGTGGTCGGCGTGCTGGACCTGAGCTGTCGCGCGACGCGAGCCCTGGAAGAGCGCCTGATGGACACGCTGCACGCGATCGGAAACCAGATCGGGCAGCTCCTGCAGCGGGCCGCGGCCGAGCAGGCCCGGGGCGAAAACGAGGCGCGCCTGCGAAGCCTCACCAATCTCACTTCCGACTGGTACTGGGAGATGGACCCCGCCTACACCTTTACCCGCCTTGAAGGCCGGCGGGTCACGGGAGGTGACAAGGACCTGGAGCGCCGCCTGATCGGCATCCGGCGCTGGGAGAGCGGCCTGGAGGTCGAGGGCGGCTGGGACGCGCATCGCGCCGTCCTCGATGCGCGCCAGCCCTTCTTCGACGTCCTGATGTGGCGCACGATGTCCGATGGCCGCACCCGGTTCGTCCGGGTGAGCGGCGAGCCGATGTTCGGTGCGGACGATGCCTTCCTCGGCTATCGCGGCGTCGGCCGCGACGTGACCCTGCAGAGCCGCGCCGAAAACATGCTGCGGCTCGAGCACGAAGTGGCGCGCGCGCTCGCCTCGGCCGAGGACGGCGCGAGCGGACTGAAGGCCGTCATCCTGGCCCTGTGCGAAGCCGAGGGGTGGGATTCCGGCCGCTACTACCGGCTCGAGGCGGACGGCGCGCTGCGCTTCCAGGACGGTTGGTGCGTCAACCAGCCCGGCGTCGACCGTTTCGTCGAGGGCGCGCGAATGGTGTGGCAATCGGGCAACGCCGTCTGGTCCGGCGATGTGTCCGCGCGCGGGCAGTCGAGGGTGCCGGTCGACGCCGGCAACGGCGCGTTCGCGTTCGCGGTCGTCTCGGACGGCCGGGCCATCGGCGTGCTCGCTTTCTCGGGGGCCTCCGTGGGCGCGCCCGACGAGCGGCTGCAGCAGGCGGTGCGCGTCATCGGCAGCCAGGTGGGCCAGTTCCTGCGCCGCAAGGAAGCGGAAGCGTCGTTGCGCGAGGGCGAGGCCCGCTTTCGCAGCCTCACCCAGATGTCGAGCGATTTCTTCTGGGAGTCGGATACGCAGCACCGTGTCACCAGCGTCGTGCACGGCCCGAACTATCCCACCACCGAGATCGGCCTGGGCGCCGTAGGCAAGCGGCCCTGGGACCTTCCGTCGATCAACCCCGACGAAGCCGGCTGGACGCGGTACAAGGCGACCCTGGACAGCCACACGCCGTTTCGCGACTTCGAGTTCGCAAGGGTGATGTCCGACGGGCTGCCGCGCTACTTCTCGTTGAGCGGGGACCCGAAGCTCGCGCTCGACGGAAGCTTCCTCGGTTATCGAGGGATCGGGCGCGACATCACGGAGGCCGCGCTCACGCGCGAGCGCATCGCGTCGCTCGCCTATACCGACCCGCTCACCGGCCTCGCCAACCGCACGAGCCTCGGCCCGGCGCTCGAGCAGGCGGTGGAGCGCGCGCGCCGGCGCGGCACCCGGCTCGCCGGGGTCTTCATCGACCTGGACGGCTTCAAGCAGGTGAACGACATGTACGGCCACGACGCCGGCGACCGGTTCCTGGTGGAAGTAGCGCGGCGCCTGCGCGCCAACCTGCGCGCCGTGGACGTGGTGGCGCGCCTGGGCGGCGACGAGTTTTTCGTGGTGCTGGAAGATGTGCACGACGAGGCCGCCGTCGAGAACATCGTGCGCAAGCTGCTCGCCGCGGCGGTCCGGCCCTACGACTTCCCGGGCGGCGTGCAGGCGCGCATCTCCGCGAGCATCGGCGTGAGCCTGTTCCCCGACAACTCGGCCGACGCGACGGGCCTCGTCAAGCACGCCGACATGGCGATGTACTCGGCCAAGCAGGGCGGCAAGAACGCCTACAGTTTTTTCTCCGCGCTGAACGGCCCGGTGCTGCGGGTCGAGCTCGGCCGCACCACCCACCTGCCGGCGGCGGCTAACGCGATTGCGCGCGGTACGGGAAGGGTTTCGGTAGCGCCGGTATCACGGGCTGCGCCTTCTCAAGAAGGCGAGTGATCCCGTCGGCGGGCAGCGGCGGGCTGAACAGGTAGCCCTGGTAGGCCTCGCAGCCGCTCGCGAGCAGGAATGCGAGTTGGCTTTCCGTCTCGACGCCCTCCGCGACCGACGCAAGCTTGAGCTGCTTCGCGAGCGCGACCATGGTGCCGACGAGCGAGGCGTCGCACTGATCGGTGTGCACGTCGCGCACGAACGACTGGTCGATCTTCAGCTTGTGCACCGGGAAGCGGTGCAGGTAGGCGAGCGAGGAATAGCCGGTGCCGAAATCGTCCACCGAGATCTGCACCCCCATCTCGGTGAGATCGTGCAGCGCGGCGATGGTGTGCGCGGTGCTGTGCATGATCGTGGTCTCGGTGATCTCGATCTCCAGGCTGCGCGCGGGCAGCCCGGTCTCGTTCAGCACCGCTTCGACCGACTTGACGATCTCCTTCTGCCGGAACTGGCGCGGCGACAGGTTGACGGCGACGCGCATGAAGGAATAGCCCATGTCGATCCAGGCCCTGCACTGCCGGCAGGCCTCGAGCAGCACCCAGTAGCCGATGGGGACGATGAGCCCGCTTTCCTCGGCGATCGGGATGAACTCGGCAGGCGACACCAGCCCGCGGTCCTTGTCGTTCCAGCGCAGCAGCGCCTCGGTTCCGATGACCAGGCCGCTCGCGAACGCCACCTGCGGCTGGTAGTGCAGGACGAATTCGCCGCGCTCGAGCGCGCGCCGCAGCCGGATCTTCAGCTCGGCGTAGCGCTCGGTGCGAGCCGCCATGTCGTGCGAGAACCGCTGGTAGTTGTTGCGCCCCTCGCGCTTCGCGTGGTGCATCGCGAGGTGGGCGTTTCGCAGCAGCGCGTCCGCGTCGTGGTCGTCGACCGGGTAGACGGCAAGCCCGATGCTCGCGGACAGATACAGCTCGTGGCCCGCGACTTCGGCGCGCTCCGCCACCGCCGTCAGCAACCGTTGCGCCACCACCGAGATCTCGTTGATGTCGAGCGCGCCCTCGAGGAGCACGGCGAACTCGTCGTCGCCCAGGCGCGCGAGCGTGTCGATGCCACGCAGGCAGGATTGCAGGCGTCGCGCGGCCTCGCTCAGGACCTGATCGCCGACCGCCTGCCCCAGCGCGTCGTTGACCTCCTTGAAATTATCGAGATCCAGGATCATCACGGCGAGCAGCGCGCCGGCGCGGTCGGCGCGCGCGATCGCGTGCCTCAGCCGGTCGCCGAGCAGGGCGCGGTTGGGCAATCCGCTCAGCGCCTCCGCCTGCGCGAGCCGCACCGGCACCTGCTCCAGGCGCTTGCGCTCGGTGATCTCGCGGCCCACGCCGCGATAGCCCAGGAATTTGCCGCGCGCGGCGAACACCGGCTCGCCGCTGATGGAGTAGTGGCGCGTCTGCCCGTCGGCGTGCCGCCGGGCGAACTCGAAATCGCGGAAGGGACGCCGCGCCTCCAGCGCCTCGACGTGCGCCTGCCAGAGCGCCGCGTCGGGGTACACGGAAGGGATCTCCCAGCGCGTCTTGCCGAGCAGCTGCTCGCGCGGTATGTCCGCGCTGCGCGCCGCGCCATAGATGAGCTCGCGCAGGCGATGCTCGGCGTCGGTTTCCCAGTACAGCTCGGACGACATCCGCATCAGGCTGCGGAAGCGCTCCCGATCCGGCGTGGCCCTCGCGCGCGCCATCGTGGTGCCCGCGCGGGCCATGGCTGCGCCAGCCGCTCGCTTCTTCTTCTTATTGTTCATGCAAGAATTCTTCCCCAGTATCACTGCAGGCGCTCCGCATAGCCGAAAAGCCTGCCGCCTGAAGATTACACGGCCCCGGCCGGATCGCAAAACGCGATAATCTCCTCGGCGCGCCAAAGCAGTCTCGCCTGCTTTGCGAGAGGGGCGTCCGTGGGCCGGTAGCTCAGCCGGTCAGAGCAGGGGACTCATAATCCCTTGGTCGTTGGTTCGAATCCAACCCGGCCCACCATAGTGATAGGATGCCAGGGACCCAATGGGAAATCTCAACCCGCTCAAGTACTGTTTCCATGGCCAGCACTCCCGGCCGCGCGCAACCTTCAGGACGTTGCCGGGCGTGCGCAACAAGCGCGCGGTATGCGCCGAGTGCTACGAGAAGATCATGGCCGACCGCAAGCAGAAGAAAAAGGCCGGCGTCCTCTAGCCCGGGGACGCGGCAGCCGGGCGTGCCGCCTTTCGCTCCAGCAGGCGCGCGAAGTTCTCCAGCGACAGCAGGTGCATGTAGATGCGCGCCATCACTCCCTTGCGCAGCAGATTCTTGAGCTGCGCCGCGTTCAGGTTCTCCAGGTTCTTCTCGCTTACGCGGTGCATGCCGGTGACGTGCATCGAGCCTCCGCCTTTCTCCTTGGGAAGGGTCGCCTGCATCGTGAAGGGCTCGAGCAGGCCGTAGTCGGCGACGATCGCGCACATCTCGCGGCTGCGCTCGAGGTCGGCCTCGTACTCCGTGAGCAGGCGCTCGATGTCGGTCCACTTCGCGCTCGGCTGGCCCTTCGCGTCGAACATCACCTCGCCGCGCGGCTCGTCGATGGAAGCTTTCTCGACGCAGATCAGCCGCTCCTTCTGCTGCGCCTTGTCGCGCACGACCGTCGCCATGCAGAACGGGTAGCGGCGCGCGTAGGCCGGCACATAGACGCCCTGCGCCCAGGCCTCGCCGGCGAAGAACAGATTCTCGCCGCCGGTCAGGCCGAGCACCGCCACCGGAGCGAAGGTCTTGCCCTCGTCGCCGCTCGTGAAGACGATCGGATACTCGCGCGCGACGAGCTGGAACTCGGTATGGCTGATAGGAATGGCGTTGCTGCGCTGAGCGAAGCCCGGAACCTCCCGGGCGCCGAGGAGGCGAACCTTCTGGGTTTTCAGAAGCGGTACGATTTCCTCATACCCGAACGGCGGTGAGATGCGCATGGGCGATCATAACCGCGCGCCGCGAGCGTTGTCCGCATGCCGGCATCTGCTGGTAAAATCAGCGCCCTCCCCGGGGTGGTAGCTCAGCTGGGAGAGCGTCGCGTTCGCAATGCGAAGGTCGAGGGTTCGATCCCCTTCCACTCCACCATTTCCTTAACGGGCCGCGCCCGATCCCATGCCGGTGCTGCCCGGGCCGGCGCGGTCCATGCTGCCGGTGCCCGTCCCCGCGTCAATACCTTCCTCGCGCAGGCACCGCTCCTGTTCGGCGCCCGACAACGACTTGCAGCGGCTCGCACCGGTGCCGATCGTGCCGGGTGTCGCGCTACCCGAGCCGATGCTCGAGCCGGGCACGGGGGCCGAGCCCATGCCTGAACTATCCGGGGTGCCAGTTCCGGCGCCCGGAGTACTGCTGCCCGTCGTGACGTCGGCCGCGCCGCTGCTCGCGCCGGCGCTCGAATTCGATGTGCCGCTCGCGCCGGTGCTGCCCGAAGTTGCGCTCGAAGTCTGGGCGAATGAAGCCACGGAGAATCCAAGCACGGCGGCCGCGGTTGCAGCGCCGAGTAGTTTCATGTTCATGAGCTGGCTCCTCAAGAAATCTGCCGATTGAAAAAAACGGGCCGCCCAAGGCGGCCCGTCCGGACTGCATTGAAGCGATCCTTAGTTGCTGCCGGCGCTGCTCGTGCCTACGCCCGCCTTGCCCTTCGGCTCCGTCTTGTCGTTCGTGCCCGGGCCGCTTTGGTCGGGCACCTTCGTGACCGAGCCGGCCGGCGCGCTGCTGCTGCCGCTGGTCGCGCTGTGATCGCGCTCGCAGCGCCGCTTCGCCGCGCCGGTGAGCGTGCTGCAATCGGCCGTCGTGCTCGCGCCGCTCGTCGCGTTGCTGGTCGTCGAGTCGGTCGTCGCCGCGCCGCTGGCGGTTCCGCCATTGCTTCCGGGGCCGGACTTGGCGCCCGCTGCTTCACGCGGGGTGTCCTGGCCGCTCGCGCCGCTTCCAGCCGAGCCCGCTGAGCCGCCTGCTTGTCCGAAGGATACCGTCGAGATGCCCAGCAGCGCGGCGGCCGCGGCCGCACCCAGTAATTTCACGTTCATGCGTTTCTCCTCAAAGGATTAAAAAAGACTTCGTACCGAATAAAGACTTCATACGGAGATATCCAGCAAAGGTCGTGCCGTCGGTACGCGGTTTGCTGTAGCCGGTCCGCTACATAAGTCGTCAGGAAGCGCTCGCAGCCACGCCGGACGCGCGCTTCCTCGACTGACGCATCCACCGGGCGCCCCTCGCGCGTCGCGCGGGTTTGCGTGAGGCAAGGGATCGCGCGAGCAGCGGCGCCAGCGATTCGCCGTTGGCTCCGCTTCTTCGCGCCGCTTCCGCGTCGCGCTTCCGGCGCTGCTCCAGGAGAGCGATGACGGCCGATTCGCGCGCGCGGCCGCGCAGCGAATCGGCGAGCGTGCCGTCGAAGTAGCATTCCAGGACCGTGGGATGGACGTAGCATTTGCGGCATACGGCGCTCGTATTGCCGAGCTGGCGCGCCACCTCGTCGATGGCGCGCGCGATATTGCGCTTCGCCTCGGCGGCGCTGCCCGCGCCGCCGATTCTCTGCAGCACACCGGCCGTGAGCACCGTCCCGGCCCAGGTGCGGAAATCCTTGCTCGTGAACTCGTCGCCCGCGATCTCGCGCAGATAGCCGTTCACGTCGAGCGATTCGACGACGCGGAACTCGCCTTTTTCGTCCTGGTACTGAAACAGCTCCTCTCCCGGAAGGTCCTGCATGCGGCGCACTACGGCGGCGAGCCTGCGGTCGGACCGCTCGATCGCGTGCTCGACGCCGCTCTTGCCGCGAAAGCGGAACTTGAGCTTCGAGCCCTGCACCCGGACCTGCCGGTCGCGCAGCGTGGTGAGACCGAACGAGGCGTTCTGACGCGCGTACTCCTCGTTGCCGACGCGGATGAAAGTCGTCTCGAGAAGCCGCACCACGGCCGCCAGCACTTTCTCCCGCGGCAGCCCCGGCAGCGCCAGGTCGTGATCGACGCGCCGGCGGATCCGCGGCAGCGCGCGCGCGAAGGCGACGACGCGTCCGTATTTCGTCTCGTCGCGCACCTCTCGCCAGCGCGCGTGATACCGGTACTGCTTGCGTCCTCGCGCGTCGCGGCCGGTAGCCTGCAGATGACCGTCGTCGCGAGGGCAGATCCATACCGCCTCCCACGCCGGCGGTATCGCGAGCGCGCCGATTCGTTTCAGCGTCGCCTGCTCGCGCACCACGCTTCCACCGGGCGCGATGTAGCGAAACGCCGTGCCCGCGCGCCGGCGCGAGATGCCCGGCAGCACGCCATCGGACACATAGCGCAATCCCGCGGCTTTGGCCGATTGCGCCGGCTGCAAATCGTACCGTCGCTTGTAAGTCTTGCCGTTTGCCAGGGGAAGATCCTTTGTCGGTTGAACCCGTCGTGGGCTTTGCTCGCTCGCAATCCCCGTGCCGTGGACGAAAGGACCCTTGAACGACGGGACTTTGGCACAATTGCGGCGGATGAAAGCGGCCGATCGAATGAGCGCTGAAGGACTGCGCGTCCTCGTGCTCGAAGACGAGCCCACCGACGCCGAGTTGGCGATGCTGTCGCTTGCCGAGGGCGGGTTTCGCTGTCTGCCGACCCTCGCGGCGGGGCGCACGGCGTTCGAGTCGGCGTTCGCGCCGGGGCGCTTCGACCTGGTCCTCGCGGACTACTCGCTTCCCGACTACACGGGGCTCGAGGCGCTCGCTTTCGTGCGGCGCACGGATGCGCTCGTGCCGTTCGTGCTCGTCTCCGGCGCGCTTGGCGAAGAGCGGGCGGTCGAGGCGTTGCGTGCCGGCGCGACCGATTACATCCTCAAGCACGGCCTCGCCCGCCTCGCGCCGGCGGTGCGGCGCGCCCTGGCGGAGCGCCGCGAGCACGAGCGCCACCTCGCCACCAGCCGCGCGCTCGAGCTCTCGCAGGAGCGGCTGCGGGCGCTGTCGGGGCGGCTGCTCGAAGTGCAGGAGGAGGAGCGCCGGCGGCTCGCGCGCGATCTGCACGACGATCTGGGGCAGGCCCTGACGGCGCTCAAGATCCAGCTCGAGTCGCTCGCCCGCGCCGGCTCCGGCCGGCTACGCGCGCAGGTGGAAGAATGCGTCAGCACCACGACCCATGCGCTGGAGCGCGTGCGCCAGCTTTCCCTGAGCCTGCGGCCGCTGCAGCTCGACGATCTTGGCCTGGTGGCCGCGCTGCGCTCGCACCTCGACCGGCAGGCGAGCATTGGCAACCTGACGCCGCACTTCGACGCCGGCGAGGCGCCCCGCCGCGTCGCGCCCGATCTCGAGACCGCATGCTTTCGCGTCGCCCAGGAGGCGATCACGAACGTGCTGCGCCACGCGAAGGCGAAGCACCTTTGGGTACGCCTGTTCACGGCCGACGGCCGGCTCGCGCTTTCGGTGCGCGACGACGGCGCGGGGTTCGATCTCGACGCCGCCCGCCGGCGCGCGGTGGTCGGCGGCAATCTCGGCGTGGTGGGGATGGAGGAGCGCGTCGCGCTCGCCGGCGGCTCCTTCGAGATGCGCACGGCGCCGGGACAAGGCACCGTATTGCTGGCAACATTCCCTCTTTCATCGAAGGTAAGCGCGCCCGCCGACTGATGCCGTCCTCTGCGACCTCGTCCTCCGCCGCGCCGATCCGCGTGGTGCTCGCAGACGATCATGCGCTGGTGCGCGCCGGCATGCGCTCGCTGCTGGGCGGGATGGCGCAGGTCGAGGTGGTCGGCGAGGCCGCGAGCGGCGAGGAGGCGCTGGTGCTCGCCGAGCGCGAGCGGCCCGACGTGGTGCTGATGGACATCGCCATGAAAGGGATCACCGGCCTCGAGGCCGCCGCGCGCATCCGCGACCAGCACCCCGGGGTGCGCGTGATCATCCTGTCGATGCACGCGGGCGAGGAGTACGTGCTGCAGGCGCTGCGCGCCGGCGCCATCGGCTACCTCCTCAAGGACGCCGCCACCGGCGAGCTCGAGCTCGCGCTGCGCAGCGCGATGCGCGGTGAGAGCTGGTTCAGCCCGGCCGTGTCGCGCCAGGTCGTCGAGGGCTACGTGCAGCGCGTCGGCGGCGAGCCGGTCGCGGATGTGCTCACGGCGCGCCAGCGCGAGGTCCTGAAGCTCGTCGCGGGCGGCAAGAGCACCAAGGAAATCGCTTTCGATCTGAACCTGTCGGTGAAGACCGTGGAGACGCACCGCGCGCAGATCATGGAGCGCCTGGGAATCCGCGACGTCGCCGGGCTCGTGCGCTACGCGCTGAAGACCGGCCTCGTCTCCGACGGCTGAACGGCGCCGCAGCGCTGCGGCGCCCGCGTATGTCAAGCGGCGTCATGGCCTTTCCGGCTAGGGGATTTCCCCGTGGTCCTTTAGGGGAGTCCCCGATATCCGCTGCCCGGGGCTGTCTCTAACCTTATCGTCCTATGAACAAGACTCAGGACCCCCAGCGCATCGCCATCGCGGACGACAGTCCGGCGTTTCTCGCGGCGGCGGCGGGCTATATCGCCAGCCTTCCCGGCTATACCCTCGCCGGGACCGCGAGCAGCGTGCTCGACGCGCTCGCGCTGGTCGAATCGGCGGAGCCGGATCTGCTCCTGCTCGACCTGGGCCTCGTGCCGATGCGCGGCCTGGACATGGTGCGCCGGGTGAAAGCCTCGGTGCGGCCGCCCTCGGTTATCGCGCTCGCGCTGTTCTATACCGACGAAACCGCGGTCCAGGCGCGGCACGCCGGGGCGGATGCGCTGATCGGCAAGGAAGCTTTCGTCACCGGGTTGGCCGAGGTGCTGCCGCGCCTGCTGCGCGCGCGGCGCGCGGCAGGGGCCGAAGCGCCGTGCAGCTGCCACGGCAACGCTTTCTAGCCGGCGGCGCCGGCTAGCCGCCGCGTTTTTCCAGCCGGCGCGCGAACACGCTCATTTCCTTTTCCGCCTGCCGGTCGCCTTTGCTTTTCGCCGCCTCGATTCCGCGGCGATAGGCGTCGAGCGCGTCGGCGCTGCGCTCCGCCTGCTCGAGCGTCTTCCCGAGCGCCTTCCATGCCGCCGAATACTGCGGGTCGCGCGCCACCGCGTCCTGCAGGTGCTCGATCGCGCGCGCGGCGTTCCCGGCCTTGAGGTGCTCGAGCCCCAGCGAGTAGCGCAGCAAAGCGCCGTCGCGTGGCGTGCCGACGAGCTTCTCCAGATTTTCGAGCGGCGAACCCATTGAGCTAAGATACCCGCCATGAAGACGGCAATCCAGACCAAGGACGCGCCCGCGGCGATCGGCACGTATTCGCAGGCGGTGAAGGTGGGCGGCGAGTCCGGCGGCTGGACGGTCTACCTGTCGGGCCAGATCGGCCTCGATCCGGCGAGCATGCAGCTCGCCGAGGGCATCGAGGCGCAGACGCACCGCGTGTTCCGCAATCTCGCGGCGGTCGCCGCCGCCGCCGGGCTCGGGCTCGACAGCGCGGTGCGCATGACCGTCTACCTCACCGATCTCGCGCATTTCGCGCGCGTGAACGAGATCATGGCCCAATACGTGCGCGAGCCTTATCCGGCGCGCGCCGCGGTCGGCGTGGCCGGCCTGCCGCGCGGCGCGCTGGTCGAAGTCGACGCGGTCCTCCACGCCAGCTAGAGGGCCACAAGGCAAGAAGCTGCAGGAGAAGAAGCTGCAGAAGCTCGGGCTGCGCTCGCGCTTCGATCTGGTCCTGCACCTGCCGTTGCGCTACGAGGACGAGACCGCGCTTACCGCGCCCGAGGCCGCGCCGCCGGGCAGGCCGGTCCTCGTCGAGGCGGAGCTGCGACGCGCCGAGATCGCCTTCCGCCCGCGCCGGCAGCTCGTGGTGCACGCCGAAGGACTGGTGCTGCGCTTCTTCAACTTCTACGGCAGCCAGCTGAAGCAGTTCCAACGCGCGGCCGAAGAGGGGCGCCGGGTACGCGCCTTCGGCGAAGTGCGCCCGGGCTGGTTCGGCGCCGAGATGGCGCATCCGCGCTACCGCATCGTGAGCGAGGGCGAGCCGCTGCCCGACGCGCTGACGCCGATCTATCCGACGACCGCCGGGCTGAGCCAGGCGGATCTGCGCTCGCAGATCCTGCAGGCGCTCGACAGCGAGCCGCTGGAGGACACGCTGCCCAGCGGATTTCTCGAGAAATTGAATCTCGCCGGATTCGCCGAGAGCGTTCGCCTGCTGCATCGCCCGGCGCCCGGAGCCGACCCCGCGGCCGCGTGGCGGCGCATGAAGTTCGACGAGCTGCTGGCGCAGCAGCTCTCGATGCGCTTCGCCTACCGGCGCCGGCGCACGCGCGAGGCGCCGGTGCTGAAGGTGAACGGCCCGCTGCTCAAGGCGTTTCTCGACCGGCTTCCATTCCGCCTCACGAAAGCGCAGACGCGTGCCATGAACGAAGTCCTGCACGACTTGCGCGAGCCGCACCCGATGCAGCGCCTGCTGCAGGGCGACGTCGGCAGCGGCAAGACCGTGGTCGCGGCCATCGCCTGCCTCGCCGCCGTCGATTCCGGCGCGCAGGCCGCGGTGATGGTCCCGACCGAGATCCTCGCCGAGCAGCACTGGCGCAAGTTCAACGAGTGGCTCGCGCCGCTGGGCGTGCGCCTGGGCTACCTGCGCGGCGGCATGAAGAAAAAAGAGAAGAAGGCAATGCTGGAAGGCCGGGTCCTCGTCGGCACGCACGCGCTGATCCAGGACGCCACAGAATTCTCGCGCCTGGGCCTGGTGGTGGTCGACGAGCAGCACCGCTTTGGCGTGGAGCAGCGCGTCGCGCTGCGCAAAAAAGCGGCTTCTACGCGGAGTCTCGCGTCCTTCGCCGCGGTGCCGCACCAGCTCATGATGAGCGCGACGCCGATTCCGCGGACGCTGTCGATGACTTACTTCGCCGACCTGGACGTCTCCACCATCGACGAGCTGCCGCCCGGACGGCGCCCGATCCAGACGCGGACCTTCTCGGCCGAGAAGCGCGCCGAGGTTCTCAAGCGCATCCGCGAAGCCTGCGCCGAAGGGCAGCAGGCGTACTGGGTGTGCCCGGTGATCGAAGAGTCGAAGGAGGGCGACCTGCAGACCGCGCTCGATGCCCATGCGCTGCTTGTCAAAGAGCTGCGCGGGCTGCGCGTCGGCCTGCTGCACGGGAGGCTGCCGGCCGCGGAGAAGACGGCGGTCATGGAGTCCTTCGTGAACGGATCGACGCAGGTGCTGGTCTGCACCACGGTGATCGAAGTCGGCGTCGACGTGCCCAACGCCTCGCTGATGGTGATCGAGAGCGCCGAGCGCTTCGGCCTGTCGCAGCTGCACCAGCTGCGCGGGCGCGTCGGCCGCGGCGCGCGCGACAGCGTTTGCATCCTGCTTTTCGGCGCGAAGCTCTCGCCGGCGGCACGCGACCGCCTCGGCGTTATTCGCGAATGCGCCGACGGCTTCGAGATCGCCGCCCGCGACCTGCAGATGCGCGGGCCCGGGGAATTCCTCGGCGAGCGCCAGAGCGGCGCGCCGCTGCTGCGCTTCGCCGATCTCGAGCGCGACAAGGATCTTGTCGACGCGGCGATCGAGGCCGCGGTGCAGTTGATCGAGAGCGACGCGGCGGCGGCGCGCAATCACGTGCAGCGCTGGCTCGGCTCCAGAGCCGAGCTCACGCAGGCCTAGGCGGGGGCGCGTTATCCGGGCGCGGTATCTGGGCGCGGTATCTGGGCGCGGTATCCGAGGCGGTATCCTATACACATGAACCTGGCGCTCATCGCCAAGCGGCTGGACGCCTACGAGCGGCTGATCCGCCTGGACAAGCCGATCGGCGCGCTGCTCTTGCTCTGGCCCACGCTGTGGGCGGTGTGGCTCGCGTCGGACGGGCGGCCGACATTCGACATCGTCCTCATCTTCGTGATGGGCACGTTCCTGATGCGCTCGGCCGGCTGCGCCATCAACGACTACGCCGACCGCGACTTCGACCCGCACGTGGAGCGCACCCGGCTGCGGCCGCTCGCCGCGCGCGAAATCCAGCCCCGCGAGGCGCTCATCGTGGCCGCAGCGCTCGCGGCCGCGGCGTTCGGCCTTGTGCTGTTCCTCAATCGCCTCGCGCTGCTGCTTTCGTTCGTGGGCCTCGCGATCGCGGCGAGCTATCCGTTCGCCAAGCGCTTCATCGCGTTTCCGCAAGCGTATCTCGGCATCGCGTTCGGCTTCGGCATCCCGATGGCCTACGCCGCGGTGCAGGGACGGCTGCCCGCCGCGTGCTGGTGGCTGCTCGCGGCGAACGTGTTCTATGCGTTCGCCTACGACACCGAGTACGCGATGGTCGATCGCGACGACGACGCAAGACTCGGCATCCGCACTTCGGCGCTGACGCTGGGCCGCTGGGACGTCGCGGCCGTCATGGCGAGCTACGCCGCCATGCTCGCGGTGCTCGCGGGGGTGGGCGTCCTGCGGCACCTGGGCTGGCCGTACTACGCCGGCCTCGGCGGCGCCGCCGCGATGATGGTCTATCATTGGTTCCTCATTCGCGGCCGCAGCCGCGCGGGCTGCTTCAAGGCCTTCATGCACAACAACTGGGTGGGCGGCGCAATCTTCCTCGGCATCGTCCTGAGCTACCCCTTGAGATTTCCCTGGCAATGAGCGAAGCGGGCGCGGCGATCGCGCGTTTCGACTTCGACCAGGCTCCGCTGCGCGGCTCGAGCATGACGCTGTACGCGAGCTGCCTCGTGCATCGCAGCGACTTTCACATCGAGACCCTGCCGCTCATCGCGCTCTCCTCGGTGCGCGTCGCGTTCGAGCGCAACCAGCGCCGCATCGGCTGGGGCGCGACATTGATGGTGCTCGCGTTGATCCTGTTCGCGGTCGCGGGGCCGCTCGCCTCCATCTCCGGCAGCATGGCCGGCGAGGTGTCGAGCGGCGCCACCGGTGTGGCGGCGGCGCTGTACGGGTTTTTTCGCGTGCTCGAGAGCGTGGGACGGGCCTTGCCTTTGGCGGCGGCGCTGACCGCGCTCTGCGGCGCGGCGCTCGTCGCGCTCGGTTGGCTCGGCGGCACCTCGCTCACGCTCACCTTCGCCGGCGGCGAGCGCATCTACGCGGTGCGCGGCCGCAACACGCGGCTGCTCGACTTCACCGAGGCCGTCGCCGAGCGGCTGATGCAGCTAAGTCGATGAAGAGCGCGCCGCTGCCCGCCGCCATGAAATACGCCGATCTGCGCGAATTCATCTCCCAGCTCGAGGCGCGAGGGGAGCTCAAGCGCATCACGGCCGAAGTTTCGCCGCGGCTCGAGATGACGGAGGTCTGTGATCGCGTGTTGCGCGCGGGCGGTCCCGCCTTGCTCTTCGAGCGGCCGAAGGGGCACGACATTCCGGTGCTCGCCAATCTTTTCGGCAGCGTCGGGCGCATCGCCGCGGCGATGGGCCTGAGCGACGTGAAAGATCTGAAGGAGGTCGGCAAGCTGCTCGCGTACCTCAAGGAGCCCGAGCCGCCCAAAGGGCTCGCCGACCTGTGGGAGAAGTTTCCGCTGTTCAGGCAGGTGCTCAACATGGCGCCCAAGGAACGCTCCTCGGGCCCGTGCCAGGAGATCGTGCGCGAAGGCAAGGACGTCGATCTCGCCCGCCTGCCGGTGCAGACCTGCTGGCCGCAGGACGCCGGCCCGCTCATCACCTGGGGCCTCACCGTGACGCGCGGCCCCGCGAAGCCGCGCCAGAATCTCGGCATCTATCGCCTGCAGGTCATCGGACCGAACCGCGTGATCATGCGCTGGCTCGCCCACCGCGGCGGCGCGCTCGACTATCGTGATCACGTCGGCGTCTCGAAGGCGCCGTTTCCCGTCGCGGTCGCGCTCGGCGCCGATCCCGCGACGATGCTCGCGGCGGTCACGCCGGTGCCCGATTCGCTCGGCGAGTACCAGTTCGCCGGGCTGCTGCGCGGCGCGCGCACCGAAGTAGTGAAGTGCCTCGGGAGCGACCTGCAGGTTCCGGCGAGCGCCGAAATGATCCTCGAAGGCGTCATCCATCCGGGCGACACGGCGCTCGAAGGGCCGCACGGCGACCACACCGGCTACTACAACGAGGCGGAGACCTTCCCGGTGTTGACGCTCGAGCGCATCACCACGCGGCGCTCGCCGATCTATCACTCCACCTACACCGGCAAGCCGCCGGACGAGCCGGCGATGCTGGGCGTCGCGCTCAACGAGGTTTTCGTTCCGCTGCTGACGAAGCAGTTTCCGGAGATCGTCGATTTCTATCTGCCGCCGGAGGGCTGCTCCTATCGGCTCGCGGTGGTCAGCATGAGAAAGCAGTACCCCGGTCACGCCAAGCGCGTGATGTTCGGCGTCTGGAGCTTCCTGCGCCAGTTCATGTACACCAAGTTCATCGTCGTATGCGACGACGACGTCGACATCCGGAACTGGAAAGAGGTCGTCTGGGCGATCACGACGCGCGTCGATCCGGCGCGCGACACGCTGATCGCGGAGCGAACGCCGATCGACTATCTGGATTTCGCGAGCCCGGTGGCGGGCCTGGGCTCGAAGATGGGCATCGACGCGACGAACAAGTGGCCGGCCGAGACCTCACGCCACTGGGGCCGGCCGATCGCGATGGACGAGGAAGTGAAGCGCCGCGTCGACGCGCTCTGGGAGGAGCTCGGCCTTTAGGGAAGCGCCTTAGCTAGGGAAGCGCTTCAGGGCCGGGACGAACCGCCCGGCCGCGCGCCGGGGGCGGTGCGGCCGCCCGGCGGTCCCTCGTAGACCCACGCGAGCAGGGCATCGAGCGCGGCCTGCGACTCGGGTCCCTTCGGGTGATTCACGATCATCACGACGACGTGCCGGCGCCCGCGGCGATCGAGCACGTAGCCGGCGATCGCGCGCGCGTCGTTCAGCAGGCCGGTCTTGATGTGCGCGTTGCCCGCGACGCGCTCGCCGCGCAGGCGCTTTTTCATCGTGCCGTCGGCCGCCACCACCGGCAGCGAGGCGATGAACTCCGGCATCACCGGGCTCGTCCAGGCCGCCTGCAGCAGCGCCGCGAGGCTCGCCGCGCTCATGCGCTCGGCGCGCGACAGCCCGGAGCCGTTCTCCATGAAAAATTCGGGCGCCCGAATGTTTTTTGCCGCCAGCCACCGCCGGATCGCGTGGTAGGCGTTCTCGCCGCGCGCGGGGGCGCCGCCGAGCTCCGCGGCCAGCGTCAGATACAGCTGGCGCGCCATCACGTTGTTCGAGAATTTATTGATGTCGCGCACGATTTCCGCGAGGGGGTCCGATTCGTGCACGTATACGAGCCGCGCGGCAGGCGAGGCCGTTCCCTCGCGCACCACGCCTTTCCTGCCGTCGCGGTCTTTCCTGCCGTTGCTGTCTCCCCAAGTCCCGCCCATCTCCGCCCAGAGCTGCCGGATCATCTCGCCGACGTAATCCTCGGGCGCGTAGAGCGCGACGTTGAGATCCCTCTCGCCGCAGGCGACGGGATAGGAGCCGGTAAACGACGCGCGCGGCGGCTTCGACTCGAAGCCGGCCTGGATGAGATCGCGGAACGCCCGTCCCTCGGGACAGCCGCCCTCCACGGTCTTCAGCGTGTTGACGATCTCGAGCCCGGGCAGCGCGGGCTCGGCGAACACCCGCACCGCGCCGCGCGCGGGCTCGGGAAAGAAGTTGAACCGCAGGGACTTGAAGTTGACCAGCAGCGGGTCCGGCGCGACGTTGTACGGGCGGAAGGTCTCGTCGTCGATGCGGCTGTCGCCCACCGGCCCGAAGTAGCTGCGGTCGAGAAGCACGTCGCCGCGGATTTCACGCAGGCCGCGGCTGCGCAGCGCGCGCAATAGCAGCCAGAAGCTCTCGTAGGTGAGCTTCGGATCCCCATACCCGCGCAGCACCAGGTTGTCGCCGTCCTGGTAGACCTCGGTTTTCCAGCGGTACGCAGGGCCGAGGAGCTCGAGCGCGGCAAACGTGGTGACGAGCTTCATCACCGACGCCGGGTTCATCGCCGCGTCGGGCTGCACCGAAAGGGAAGGCGCTCCCGCGCCGACTTCCCACACGATAGCCGCCGCGCTGGACGGGGGGATTCCCGCCGCCTTCAGCTCTTTCAGGACCGGACCCGGCAGCGCGGCGGCCCCGGCCAGGGCGGGGCCGCTGAGGGCCAGCGCCGCGCACCCAAGCAACAAGCGCAACAAGCTCTTGAAATACCGCCTCATGGCCGCTATGATTAGCACTCGTCTGGATTGAGTGCTAATAGTTTCCAGAGCGTTTCCCCGAATTCCTGAAACCAGGCCGCAAAACCGATTTGCATATCTCACAACCCATTGTAATTCATATGTTTTTGAACGGGAGACTGAAATGAAGATCCGTCCGTTGCACGACCGCGTCATCGTCAAGCGCATCGAAGAGGAAAAGAAGTCCGCCGGAGGCATTGTGATTCCGGACACGGCCGCCGAGAAGCCCGATCAGGGCGAGATCGTCGCCGTCGGCAAGGGCAAGAAGGACGAGCAGGGCAAGGTCATCGCCCTCGACGTCAAGCCCGGCGACAAGGTTCTGTTCGGCAAGTACTCCGGCCAGACCGTGCGCGTCAAGGGTGAAGAGCTCCTGGTGATGCGCGAGGAAGACATCATGGGCGTCGTCGAAGGCAACTAAGCCGCGCCGCAGCGACTTTATTCGAATCGAATTAGGAGAATCGCAATGCCAGCCAAAGAGGTACGTTTCCACGAAGGCGCGCGCAGCAAGATGGTCCATGGACTGAACATCCTGGCCGACGCCGTGAAAGTGACGCTCGGCCCCAAGGGCCGTAACGTCGTGCTCGAGCGCTCGTTCGGCGCCCCCACCGTCACCAAGGACGGCGTGTCGGTCGCGAAAGAGATCGAGCTGAAGGACAAGTTCGAGAACATGGGCGCGCAGATGGTGAAGGAAGTCGCCTCCAAGACCTCCGACGTCGCCGGCGACGGCACCACCACCGCCACTGTTCTCGCCCAGGCGATCGTGCGCGAAGGCATGAAATTCGTCGCCTCCGGCATGAACCCGATGGACCTGAAGCGCGGCATCGACAAGGCGGTCATCGCCGTGGTCGAGGAGCTGAAGAAGATCTCCAAGCCCTGCTCGAGCTCCAAGGAAATCGCCCAGGTCGGCTCGATCTCGGCGAACTCGGACTCGGACATCGGCAAGATCATCGCCGACGCGATGGACAAGGTCGGCAAGGAAGGCGTGATCACGGTCGAGGACGGCAAGTCGCTCGAGAACGAGCTCGACCTCGTCGAGGGCATGCAGTTCGACCGCGGCTACCTGTCGCCGTACTTCATCAACAACCCCGAGAAGCAGATGTGCGCGCTCGAGGACCCGTTCATCCTGCTGTACGACAAGAAGATCTCGTCGATCCGCGAGCTGCTGCCGATCCTGGAGCAGGTCGCCAAGGCCGGCAAGCCGCTGCTGATCATCGCCGAGGAAGTCGAAGGCGAGGCGCTCGCCACCCTGGTGGTGAACAACATCCGCGGCATCCTCAAGACCTGCGCCGTCAAGGCGCCGGGCTTCGGCGACCGCCGCAAGGCGATGCTGGAAGACATGGCGATCCTCGCCGGCGGCACGGTGATCAGCGAGGAGCTCGGCCTCAAGCTCGAGAACGCCACGCTGAAGGACCTCGGCCGCGCGAAGAAGGTGGAAGCCGGCAAGGAGAACACCATCGTCATCGACGGCAACGGCGACAAGAGCCAGATCGAGGCGCGCGTGAAGCAGATCCGCGTCCAGATCGACGAGGCGACCAGCGATTACGACAAGGAGAAGCTGCAGGAGCGCGTGGCGAAGCTCGCCGGCGGCGTTGCAGTGATCAAGGTCGGCGCCGCGACGGAAGTCGAGATGAAGGAGAAGAAGGCCCGCGTCGAGGACGCGCTGCATGCAACGCGTGCGGCCGTCGAAGAAGGCGTGGTCCCGGGCGGCGGCGTGGCGTACATCCGCGCCATGCAGGCGCTCGGCAGCAAGCTGAAGGGCGACAACCACGATCAGGAAGCCGGCATCAAGATCGTGATGAAGGCGCTCGAAGAGCCGCTGCGCATCATCGTCGACAACGCCGGCGCGGAGCCGTCGGTGGTGCTGAACAAGGTGCTCGAGAGCAAGGGCAACGTCGGCTTCAACGCGCAGAGCGAGGAATACGGCGATCTCGTGCAGATGGGCGTCATCGACCCGACCAAGGTCAGCCGCACCGCGCTGCAGAACGCGGCGTCGGTCGCCGGCCTGATGCTCACCACCGACGCGATGGTCGCGGAGCTGGTGGAAGAGAAAAAAGGCGGCGGCGGCCATGGCCACGGCATGCCCGACATGGGCGGCATGGGCGGCATGGACATGTAGAGGCTCGGATGCAGAGGGAACCCAGGTTCCCCTCCGCACCTCCTTCCTCTGTAGTGAGAACGGGGCCCGCAAGGGCCCTTTTCTTTTGCATTTCTTCTTGTGCCTAGCTCTCGAGCCAGCGCGCGGCTTGCGGCCAGAGCGCTTGCGCCGCGCTGCGCCGGAAAAAGCCGAAGTGGCCGATGCGCTTCAAGCCGGCGTCGCGCGGGGCGATCACGCGCCGCTCGGCTGAGATCCGCGGCAGGTGCTCTTCCAGCAGGCGGCGGGCGCCGCGCTCGGTCGCGAAGCCGTCGTCGGTGAAGGTGAGCGCCATCGCGCGCCCGCGCAAATCGCGGCAGCGTGCCAGGCAGGCGGCGACGCGAGCGTTGTCGACCTCGATCGGCGGCGCGCGTCGCCGCGCCCACTGGCTCGCGAATCCGGCCGGAAGATCGCCGCCCATGCCGAGCGTACGTCCCGGGAAATAGCCCATCAAGCCCGTAAGCGCCGGCATCAGGAAGTGCCACATGACCGTCATCGGCACGCGCCAGCGCTGGTGGTAGTCGCGGTAGTAGCCGGTGTGGACCGCCACGAACAGGAAGCGATTGAGGAGCGGCGCGTTCGGGGCGCAGGTGAGGATGAGCCCGCCGATGCTGTGGGCGATGCCGATCAGCTCCGCCCGCGGATAGCGCGCACGCAGCCAGGCGATCGCCGCGGCGCTGTCGTGCTCCATCCAATCCTCGATGCTGGCATCGAAGCCGCGCATCCGCGCCGGTCGCGAGTCGCCCAGCCCGCGGTAGTCAAAGGTCAGCAGCGGCGTGCCGCTTCCCGCGAGCCACCCGGCAAAGCGCTGATAGACGCGCGCCGGCAATCCGCCGCCGCCGCAGAGCACCGCGGCGCGCAGCGGCTCGGCACCTGGCGCGGCGTCGTAGAGGGTCGCGCCCAATCGATAGCCGTCCGGCGCCGTCAGTTGCACCTTGTGCTCCAAGGCGATCTCTCCCTTCTTGGCTAGATTACACTCGCGGCGCCCGTGCCTCGGGTGGCGTGAACGCCTTGTTATAATCCGCGCCTTCCCGCAGGACCGAGCAGTACCCCGCAGCACTCGAAGGCCAAGTAGCTCAGTTGGTAGAGCAGCGGACTGAAAATCCGTGTGTCGCTGGTTCGATTCCGGCCTTGGCCACCACACCCGTTTGTTTCGACAGTCCAGTGGACGACTGGTCCGGAAGAATCCGAACTGTGGCGCGCCCGGGGCAGTCGAACCAGACTGACCTAATTGGAGCCGCCATGCTCAGCTGGACGCTTGCTTTCTTCGTGCTCGCGATTGTCGCGGCACTTTTTGGATTCTCGGGAATCGCCGGCGCCGCCTCGCAAATCGCGTGGATCCTGTTCGTGCTGTTCCTGGTGGCGTTCGCGGTGTCGCTGATCAAGGGGCGCGGCCCGCGGCTGTAGCCGTTCGTTGTCGTCCATCGGGCTACATGCCCCGGGGCCGCCCGGGCGGGTTATGATTTGCCGGTTTCCGAGCCCTGATTCTGCATGGCCGATTCAAGCAGAACTTCCGATTACATTCCTGGCTTGCCCGATCCGTTCCGGCGCCTCGTCGAGAGCGTCCGGGACTACGGAATCTTTCTGCTCGACACAACGGGCCACGTCCTTACCTGGAATCTCGGCGCCGAGCACCTGAAGGGCTACGCTGCCCACGAGATCATCGGGCGCCACTTCTCGACCTTCTACACGGATGAAGCCCGCGCGCGCAGATGGCCCGGGCAGGAGCTCGAGATCGCGGCGGCGCAGGGCCGCTTCGAGGACGAAGGCTGGCGCGTGCGCAAGGACGGCACGCTCTTCTGGGCGAACGTGATCATCACCGCGCTCAAGGACGACCGCGGCCAGCTGCGCGGCTTCGCCAAGATCACGCGCGATCTTTCGGACCGCCGGCGCCAGGAAGATCTGCTGCGCCAGGGCGAGGAGCGCTTCAGGCTGCTGATCGACAGCGTCAAGGACTACGCCATCTTCATGCTCGATCCGGAAGGCCGCGTGGTGAGCTGGAACGCCGGCGCTGAGAGGATCAAGGGCTACAAGACCCCGGAGATCATCGGGCGGCATTTCTCGGTTTTCTACCCGGAGGAAGCGCGCCGGCGCAAATGGCCCGAGCAGGAGCTCGCCATGGCGAGGGAGAAGGGGCATTTCGAGGACGAGGGCCCGCGCGTGCGCAAGGATGGCAGCACGTTCTGGGCGAACGTGGTGCTCTCGCCGGTGTTCGGCGCCGAGGGCGAGCTGAAGGGCTACGCGAAGGTCACGCGCGACCTCACCGACCAGAAGCGGGTGGAGGCGCTGGAGAAGGCGGAGAAGCAGACCAACGAATTCCTGGCGATGCTCGCGCACGAGCTCAGGAATCCGCTCGCGCCGATCCGCAACGCGCTGCAGCTTCTCGCGAAGAAGCCGACCGCCGATCCCGCCGAGATCTGGGTGCGCGAGGTGCTGCAGCGCCAGACCGTGCAGATGACGCGCCTCGTGGACGATCTGCTCGACGCGAGCCGCGTCACGCGCTCCACGGTGTCGCTGAGCAAGATGCGGCTCGATCTGCACAAGCTGGTGCGCGACGCGGTCGACGCGTCCACCCAGTGGATGCAGATGCGCCACCATCATCTGACGGTGAGCCTGCCCGACGACAAGCTCGAGATCGAGGCCGACCCGGTGCGGCTCAACCAGGTGATCCAGAACCTGCTGCACAACGCCGCCAAGTTCACGCCGAACGGCGGCAAGATCGAGATCGCCGCCGCGCGCGAGGGCGATCGGGCGGTCATCCGCGTGAAGGACAACGGCATCGGCATGACGCCGCAGCTTTTGAAGTCCGCCTTCGAGCTGTTCAAGCAGGGCCAGCAGGGAATCGATCGCCCGGAGGGCGGCCTGGGCGTCGGCCTCACGCTCGCCGAGCGGCTCGTCGCCCTGCACGGCGGCTCGGTCGAGGCGCGCAGCGAAGGGCTCGGGCACGGCAGCGAGTTCATCGTGCGCCTGCCGATGCAGCACGGCGCGCTCGCGACGCCGGCGAAGGAGGCCGAGGACGAAGGCGTGCCGCCGGTCCGGCGCCGCCTGCTGGTGGTCGACGACAACCTCGATGCCGCCAACGCCCTGCGCTATCTGCTCGAGAACGACGGCCACGAGGTCAAGGTCGCGGCCGACGGCGCCACCGGCCTCCAGCTCGCGCGCGACTTCAGACCCGACGTGCTGCTGCTCGACATCGGCCTGCCGAGGCTCAGCGGCTACGAGATCGCGAAGCGGGTCCGCAGCGACGACTCATTGCGCAACGTCGTGATCATCGCGATCACCGGCTACGGACAGGCGGACGACCGAGCGCGCGCCATGGCCTCGGGCTTCGACCACTATCTCACCAAGCCGGTCGAGTTCGGCGATCTGCGGCGCCTGTTTCGTGTCACCAGCTAGCCGCGTCACCACCTAGCCGCGTCACCACCTAGCTTCAGGGCTGCCCGAGCGGCGCTAGGCGCGCTCGGCGATCAGCACGACGTTCGAGCCGCCGAACGCAAACGAGTTCGACATGACAGCGCGCGGCAACGCGATCTTCTCCGACTTCATCGGAACGTGGCGCACGCGGCAGGCGGGATCGGGCTGCTCCAGGTACGCGGTCGGAGGGGCGATACCTTTTTCGAGCGCGAGCAGGGCCGCGGCGAACTCGAGCGCGCCGGCGCCGCCCAAGAGATGCCCGTGCAGCGACTTCGTCGAGCTCACCCGCACCGCGCCATCGCCATCGGGCTCCCCGAACACCGCCCGCACCGCGTCGGCTTCGACCGTGTCGCCGACCATGGTGGCCGTGCCGTGCGCATTGATGTAGCCGATGTCGCCCGGCTCCCGCGCGGACTCGGCCAGCGCCTCCTGCATCGCGCGCACCTGGCCGTCGCGGTCCGGCCGGGACATGTGGGTCGCGTCGCAGGAATTCCCGTAGCCGGTGAGATAGCCGTGGATGTGCGCGCCGCGGGCGCGCGCATGCGACTCGTCCTCGAGCACGAACGCCGCCGCGCCCTCGCCGAGCACGAGGCCCGAGCGGCGTTTATCGAAGGGCTTGCAGCTCGCCGCCGGGTCGGCCGGATCCGCCGGCGCGAGCGTGCGCAGCGCGAACCACGCCGCGAGCGTGCCCGGCGTCAGCAACGCCTCGGAGCCGCCCGCGATCATCGCGTCCGCCCGCCCGGCGGCGATGGTGCGCATCGCCTCGCCGAGGGCCATGGCGGAGGAGGAGCAGGCGGTCGAATAGTTGGCGAAGGGGCCGCGCAGCCCGTGGCGCAGGGCCACGTTGGAGCCGGCGGCGTTGTTCATGGCCATCACCACGGTGAGCGGGCGCGCGCGCCAGTCGCGGCTCCCATAGAGGCGCTGGAAGCTCGCCTCCAGCGTGTGCGCGCCGCCCATGCCGGTTCCCCAGTGCACGCCGATGCGCTCGCGCCGCGCCGAATTCAGGTCGAGGCCGCTCGCGCCGAGCGCCTGCGTGGCGGCGGCGATCGCGAACTGGCCGACGCGGTCGATGTTGATCGCCTCCGCTTCCGTGAACATCGGCACGGGGTTCCAATCGACCATGGCGCCGACCTGGACCCCGGAGCCCTGGGTAATTTCCTCCGGCAGGCGGCGGATCCCCGAGCGCCCCTCGGCGAGCGCGCGATGGAACTCGGCGAGCGAATTGCCGAGTGGGGAAATGACCCCGGCCCCGGTTATCGCGACCCGGCGCGCGCCCATCGCAGCTGCGCTCAGGCCTTGCCCGCGGCGGCGAGGGCGGCGGCGACGTGGTGCTCGAGGTCGGCGAGGGTCTTGATGCTTCTCAGATCCTCGTCCGAGACGCTCACGCCGAACTCTTCCTCGATCTTGAACATGAATTCGATGAAGCTGAGGGAGTCGATGCCGAAGGTGTCGAGCGGCGCCGCCGGATCGAGCCCTTTCGGGTCGATGGAGAACTCCTTGGCGGCGAGGTCCTTGATGCGGGCAAGCGTGTCCATGCAGGATGAATTATAGTCTGCGCGGATAAGCCATGGCCGCCGTGATCCCCACGCAGCAGGGCGCCGCCGTCCAGCAGGAGCAGCCGGGCGAGCTGTATCGCCTGATCGCGGAGACGGTCCCGCTCATGGTGTGGACCGCCGCCGGCGACGGCCGCGTGGACTTCGTCAACGGACGCATCCTCGAGTACACCGGGCTCACTTCCGCCGAGCTCCACGGCTGCGGCTGGAAGGCGGTGGTCCATCCCGACGACTGGGGCCCCTGCATGGCGAACTGGTCGCGCGCCCTGCAGACCGGCGAGCGCTCGGAGAACGAAATGCGGCTGCGCCGGGCGGACGGCGCCTTCCGCTGGCACCACGGCAGCGGGGTGCCGCTGCTGGGCGCGGACGGGCGCGTCTCCCGCTGGTACGGAATCTGCACCGACATCGAGGACCAGATCCGCAGCGCGCAGATCCTCGAGACCACGGTGGCGGAGCGCACGCGCGAGCTGCGCGAAACCCAGGGCCGGCTGCGCGAGATCATCGACAACCAGCCCGAATGCGTGAAGCTGCTCGACCGGCAGGGCCGCCTTCTGGAGATGAACGCCGCCGGCCTGCGCATGGTCGAGGTCGAGGACGCCAAGCTCGTGCTCGGCCAGTGCGTCTACGGGCTGGTTGCCGCCGAGCATCGCGACGCCTTTCGCGATCTGACCGAGCGTGTATGCCGCGGCGAGCGCGGGCATCTCGAGTTCGAGATGATCGGCCTGAAAGGCACGCGCCGCTGGCTCGAGACGCACGCCGTGCCGTTTCGCGAGGAAGCGACCGGCGAGCTGCGCCTGCTCGGCATCACGCGCGATGTCACCGACCGCCGGCGCACCGAGCGCGCCCTGCGCGAAAGCACCGCCGACGTGCGCCGCCTCATGGACCGGCTGGTCGCGGCGCAGGAATCCGAGCGCCGGCGCCTCGCCGACGACCTGCACGATCTCATCGGCCAGAATCTCACCGCGCTCGGCATCGATCTCACTACGCTGAAGCAGCACCTGCCCGCCGGGGCCGATCCGGCCTGCGGCGAGCGCGTCGATACCATGCGCTCGCTGGTGGAGAAGACCATCGACGCGATCCGCGGCGTCATGACCGATCTGCGCCCCCCGGCCCTGGAGGAGTTCGGCCTCGCGCCGGCGCTGCGCTGGTACGTCGCGGAGTTCAGCGAGCGCACCGGGATGAAGGCGTCGCTCAGCATGCCCGGCGTCGATCACCGCCTGCCGCGCGATGCGGAGCTGGCGCTGTTCCGCATCGCCCAGGAAGCGCTCACCAACGCCGCCAAGCACAGCGCGGGCAGCGCGGTGCACGTCGGCCTCACCGAGAACGCGGGCCGCCTCCGGCTGAGCGTCGAGGATGACGGGCGCGGCTTCGCCGATCCGGTCGGGGCGCGCCGCGCGCGCCGCGGCGGCTGGGGCCTGCCGGCGATGCGCGAGCGCGCCGAGGCGCATGGCGGCAGGCTGACGATCGAGTTTCCGGGCCGCGGCACCCGTCTTGTCGTCGAGATTCCGGGTCCGGCCGGCTAGCGGCGCCGCGATGCCGATCAGCATCCTGCTGCTCGACGATCATGCCGTGGTGCGCGACGGCCTGCAGGCGCTGCTCGCGGCGCAGCCGGACCTGCGCGTCGCGGGCAGCTTCGGCGTCGCCGCCGAGGCGGTGCGCTTCGCCTCGGAATCGCCCCCCGACGTCGCGGTGCTCGACATCGCCCTCGGCGGCCTCGACGGCATCGAGGCGGCGAAGCGCATCCACGACCTGTGCCCGGAGACGCACATCCTGATGCTCTCGATGCACGCGAGCCCCGAGTTCGTGTACCAGGCCCTGCGCGCCGGCGCGAGCGGCTATGTGCTGAAGGAATCGGCCGGCGACGAGGTCGTGGCCGCGGTGCGCGCGGTACACGCCGGCAAGCGCTATCTGAGCGAGAAGATCTCGGCCCGCACGCTCGAGGACTACGTGCGCGAGCGCGGCCCCGAGCATCCCCTCGAGCGCCTGAGCCCGCGCGAGCGCCAGGTCATGAAGCTCATCGTCGAGGGCAACACCAGCAACGAAGTCGCGGCGCTTCTCGGCGTATCGTCGAAGAGCGTCGACACCTATCGCAGCCGCCTGATGGCGAAGCTGGAGATCGACGACCTGCCGGGCCTCGTGAAGTTCGCCATCCGCCAGGGCTTGACGAGCGTGTGACCTGACGCGTGACGCGGCCGCGCCCGAATCGGTGCCTACGCATATCGGCGCGTACCCATCGCACGCAAAGATAATTCCGGCGGCCTTGCCCGCCCGCCGCTCGCCGCGGGCGAGTCCAGATTTCCCTACAGACACTCATCGCGAATCCCGCTAGCTTGCCTCGCCAGCAGGGGAAAACATCGCGGACCGAGGCCGATACATGTCGCAGGGTGGCGAGAGTGAGCTGTGGCGTGAACTGACGGGCCAGCGCCGCGCGTTCCTCTCCACTTTGCCCGCGCCGCGCGGCCAGCGCCTTCTCGCGCTCGCCGCGGTGCTGATCTCCCTGGCGATATTTCTAGCCGCGGCGCCGTTCGCGAGGCTGCCCCTCGCGCCGGTCCCGGCTTTTCTGCCGATCTACCAGTCGTCCCTGGTGATCTGCGATCTCATCACGGCGGTCCTGCTGTTCGGCCAGTTCCGCGTCCTGCGCTCGCGCGCCCTCCTGGCGCTCGTCTCCGCCTATCTGTTCAGCGCGTTCATGGCGATCGCCCATGCGCTGAGCTTCCCGGGCCTGTTCGCGCCGGCCGGCGGCCTGATCGGCGGTCCCCAGACCACCGCGTGGCTGTATTTCCTGTGGCACGGCGGCTTTCCGCTGCTGGTCCTCGCGTATGCGTTACGCATGAACGAGAAGCCCGTAGAGGAGGAGGCGCCCGGCAGCGCCCGGCTCGCGGCCGCCGCGACCCTCGCCGCGGTTCTCGCCGCCGTGGGCGGCATCACGCTGCTCGCCACGGCGGGTCATGAGCTTCTCCCCGTGATCATGCAAGGCAATCGCGATGCCGGGGCCAAGGTCGTGGTCGCCTCGGGCTCGTGGGTTCTGTGCCTCGTCGCGCTGGTTGCGCTGTGGCGGCGGCGGCCGCACTCGCTGCTCGACGTGTGGCTCGTGGTGGTGGTATGCGCGTGGCTCTTCGATATCGCGCTCTCCTCGGTCCTCAACGGCGCGCGCTTCGACCTGGGCTGGTACACCGGCCGGATTTACGGGCTGCTCTCGGCGAGCTTCGTGCTCGTCGTACTGCTCACCGAGAATGCGATGCTCTATCGCCGCCTGGTCGAGGCGCACGAGGGCGAGCGGCGCGAGCGGCGCCGCGTTCAGGAGAAGACCGTCCAGCTGGAAGCGGCGAACAAGGAGCTCGACGCCTTCTCCTATTCGGTGTCGCACGACCTGCGCGCCCCGCTGCGCGCCATCGACGGCTACTCCAGGATGCTCGAGGAGGACAGCGGCCCGACCCTGGGCGAGGAGGGCCGGCGCCTCCTCGGCGTGGTGCGCTCGAGCAGCCGCCGCATGGGTCAGCTGATCGACGACCTGCTCGCTTTTTCGCGCCTCGGGCAGCAGGAGCCGGCGCGCGCGCGGATCGACATGACACGGCTCGCGCAGTCGACCGCGGCCGAGCTCGCGCGCGAGTATCCCGCGGCGGGCGTCACCGTCGGCGAGCTGCCGATGGCGCTCGCCGACCACGCGCTCCTGAAGCAGGTGTGGCTCAACCTGATCGGCAACGCGCTCAAGTACAGCAGCAAGCGCGACCCAGGAAGGGTCGAGATCGGCGGCAGGGCGGAGGGCGCGGAGAACGTCTACTGGGTGCGCGACAACGGCGTCGGCTTCGACATGCGCTACGGCTCGAAGCTCTTCGGCGTGTTCCAGCGGCTGCACTCCCAGGATGAGTTCCCGGGAACCGGCGTCGGCCTCGCGATCGTGCAGCGCGTGATCCTGCGCCACCGGGGCCGGGTATGGGCGGAGGCGCGGCCGCAGGAGGGCGCGTGCTTCTACTTCGCGCTGCCGCAAGGGGCGAGCGATGCGTGACGAGGCGAGCCCGGCGGGCCCGCGCCCGGTGCGCGTCCTGCTCACCGAGGACGTCGCCGCCGACGCCGAGCTGGAGGTGCGCGAGCTCAGGCGCGCCGGCCTGCGCGTCACGTCGCTGGTCGTCGAAACCGAGGAAACCTTCGTCCAGGCGCTGCACGACTTCGCGCCGGATGTCATCCTCTCGGACTTCTCGATGCCCGGCTTCGACGGGATGGCGGCGCTCGCGCTCGTGCGCGAGTTCGCGCCCGACGTGCCCTTCGTCTTCGTCTCCGGCACGATCGGCGAGGAATACGCGATCCGCGCGCTGAAAAGCGGCGCCACCGACTACGTCCTGAAGACCAACCTCGTGCGCCTGCCGGCCGCCGTGGAGCGCGCCCTGGCCGAGGCGCGCGAGCACCGCGAGCTGCACCGGCTCTCGCGCATCCGGGACATCGCGAGCAGCATCAACTCGGCGCTGGTGCGCCTGCGCGAGCGCGACGCGCTCTTCGAGGAGCTCTGCCGGATCGCCGTGGCGCGCGGCGGCTTCGAGCTCGCGCGCATCGTGGTGATCGATAGCGCAGGCAAGGCGAGCATCGCCGCGACCACCGAGCCCGACAGCGAAATCGCCCAGCGGGTGCTGGACGACTACAACCGTGCGCCCGAGAGCGACGATTCCCTGTTCGCGCAGGCAATGCGCGCCCGCCAGCCGATGGTCTCCAACGACGTCGCCGTCGACGAGCGGATCAAGAACCGCGCGGCGCTGACCCGCGATGGCAACTGCGCGTTCGGGCTCCTGCCGATGGTCGTCGAGAGCCGGGTGACCGGCATGGTCGTGCTGCGCGCGCGCGAGCCGGGGTTCTTCGACCAGGAGGAAGTGCGCCTGCTCACCGAAATGGTGTCGAACATCTCCTTTGCGCTGGAGCTGATCGAGAAGCAGGACCGCATCGCCTATCTCGCGCTCTACGACGTCCTGACCGGCCTGCCCAATCGCGCGCTGTTCCACGAGCGCCTCACCCAGGGGATCGAGTCGGCGCGGCGCGGGGGCGCCGCCATGGCGCTCGCGCTGATCGACTTCGAGCGCTTCAAAGCCCTCAACGACACGCTCGGGCAGGGCATCGGCGATCGGGTGCTGCAGGCGGCTGCCGAGCGCCTCAAGCAGGCCGCCGAAGACGACATCAGCCGCGTGGCGCGGCTCGGCGGCAACCTGTTCGCCCTGGTGTTCCACGACATCGCCGGCGCGGAGGACGCGGCGCGCAAGCTCGAGCAGGCGTCGGCGCGGTTTTTCGGCCGGCCTTTCGACCTCGGGGGCCGCGAGGTGCAGCTCGCGGCCAAGACCGGAATCGCCATCTTCCCCGACGACGGCGGCGACGCGGCCGCGCTCTTTCGCAACGCGGAGGCGGCGCTGAAGCGGGCGAAGGAGACCGGCGAGCACTATCTCTTCTACGCGCCGCACATCAATGCGCGCGTCGCCGAGCAGGTCGAGCTCGAGCACCGGCTGCGCCGGGCGGTCGAGCGCGGCGAGCTCACGCTGCACTACCAGCCGAAGGTCGACATGGTGACGCGGCGCGTGGTCGGCCTCGAAGCGCTGATGCGCTGGGACGGGCCCGACGGCGCGCCGGTCGCGCCGAACCGCTTCGTGCCGGTGCTCGAGCAGACCGGCCTCATCCTTGAGGCGGGGCGCCAGGCGCTCGGCGTCGCGAACGCGGCCTTCCGCGACTGGCAGGCGCGCGGCTTCCTGGTGCCGCGCATCGCCGTGAACGTCTCCGCGCTGCAGCTCAGGCGCCGCAGCTTCGCCGCCGACGTGCGCGCGGCGCTCGCCGACCTGCGCGCCGACGGCGGCGGCATCGACCTCGAGATCACCGAGAGCCTGCTCATGACCGAGGTCGACGAGAGCATCCGCAAGCTCGCCGAGCTGCGCGACCTCGGGCTGCGCATCGCGATCGACGACTTCGGCACCGGCTACTCCTCGCTCGCCTACCTCAGCAAGCTGCCCGCCGACAGCCTGAAGATCGACCGCAGCTTCATCCACGACATGACCGAGAAGTCCGACGACACGAACATCGTCTCCACCATCATCTCGCTCGGGCAGTCGCTGCGGCTGAAGGTCGTGGCCGAGGGCGTCGAGACCGAGCGGCAGGCGGAGCTGCTGCGCCTGCTGCGCTGCGACCAGGCGCAGGGATTCCTCTTCGGCGCGCCGGCGCCCGCCGAGGCCATCGAGGCCCTGCTGCAGAAGGCTCCGGCCTAGGGAGCGCTTATAATCGGCGAGGTCTGCACTCCGGTCGCACGCGCCGAATGTCGTCACTCTATGCCCTGGGACTGAATCACACGACCGCGCCGCTCGAGATCCGCGAGCGCGTGGTGTTCCACGTCGAGCGCCTGAGCGACGCGCTGAGCGAGGTGAAGCGCGGGCTCGCCTCCGAGGCGGCGATCCTGTCGACCTGCAATCGCACCGAGCTTTACTTCGAGGGCGAGCAGCCCGGCGCCGCAGCGCAATGGCTCGCGCGCTACCACAGCATCGCGCCCGACGAGCTCTCGCCCTACCTCTACACGCTGACGCGCGAGCAAGCCGTGCGCCACGCCTTCCGCGTCGCCTCGGGCCTCGACTCGATGGTGCTCGGCGAGCCGCAGATCCTCGGCCAGATGAAGGACGCCGCGCGCGCCGCCGAGTCGGCCGGGACGCTCGGCACCGTGCTGCACAAGCTGTTCCAGCGCTCCTTCGCGGTGGCGAAGGAGGTGCGCTCGACGACCCGGGTCGGCGCCGCCAGCGTGTCGATGGCGGCCGCCGCCGTGAAGCTCGCGGCGCGCATCTTCCCGAGCCTGCGCGAGCAGAACGTGCTCTTCATCGGCGCGGGCGAGATGATCGAGCTGTGCGCGACGCACTTCGCCGCCCAGGGGCCGGCGCGCATCACCGTGGCGAACCGCACCCTCGAGCGCGCGAGCCGCCTTGCGCATCGCTTCAACGGCCGCGCCATCGAGCTCAAGGTCCTCGCCGAGGAGCTCCACGAGCACGACATCGTCGTATCCTGCACCGCCTCCTCGCTGCCGATTCTCGGCAAGGGCCTCGCCGAGCGGGCGCTGCGCGCCCGGCGGCGGCGGCCGATGTTCATGGTCGACCTCGCCGTGCCGCGCGACATCGAGCCGGAGGTGGCCGAGCTCGACGACGTCTTCCTGTACACCGTGGACGACCTCGCCGGGATCGTCTCGTCGAACCTGGACGCGCGCCGCTCCGCGGTCGACCAGGCCGAGGCGATCATCGATTCCCAGGTCGGGCAGTTCATGCAATGGCTGCAGCTGCGCGCCAACGTGCCGCTCATCCGTGCGCTGCGCGAGAGCGCCGAAGCGGCGCGGCGCGACGAGGTGGCGCGCGCGCTGAGGCTGCTCGCCCGCGGCGACGAACCCGCCGCGGTCCTGGAAGCGCTCTCCAAGGGACTCACCAACAAGCTGATGCACGGGCCGACGCAGGCGCTCGGCGAGAGCGCCGGCGACGAGGCTCGCCTCCTCGCCGACGCGCTCGCGCGCATCTTCCGCGGCAAGTGAGCGCCGGCGCTCGCCGCACGTGAAGGCGACCCTTCGCAAGAAGCTCGAGACGCTCGTCGGCCGCCTCGACGACCTCAACCATCTGCTCGCCGCGGAGACCGCGACCAAGGATATGGAGCAGTTCCGCAAGCTCTCGCGCGAGCATTCGGAGCTTTCGAACGTCGTCTCCCTGTACGAGAGCTACCGCCAGGCCGAGCGCGACGCCGACGATGCCCGCGGCATGGCCGCCGACTCGGCGATGAAGTCGTACGCCGACGACGAGCTGAAGAAGGCGCGCGCCGCGATGGAGCAGCTCGAGGCGGACCTGCAGAAGGCGCTGCTGCCCAAGGACCCCAACGACGAGCGCAACACCTTCCTCGAGGTGCGCGCCGGCACGGGCGGCGACGAGTCGGCCCTCTTCGCGGGCGACCTCTTCCGCATGTACGTGCGCTACGCCGAGCGCCAGCGCTGGCAGGTAGAGATCATCTCCGAGAGCCCCTCGGAGCTCGGCGGCTACAAGGAAGTCATCGCGCGGATCATCGGCCAGGGCGTGTACTCGAAGCTCAAGTTCGAGTCCGGCGGCCATCGCGTGCAGCGCGTGCCCGAGACCGAGGCGCAGGGGCGCATCCACACCTCCGCCTGCACGGTGGCGGTGCTGCCCGAGGCCGACGCCATCGATGACGTGGTCCTCAATCCCTCGGAGCTGAGGGTCGATACCTTCCGCGCCTCGGGCGCAGGGGGGCAGCACGTGAACAAGACCGATTCGGCGATCCGCGTCACGCATCTGCCGACTGGCATCGTGGTCGAGTGCCAGGATTCGCGCTCGCAGCACAAGAACCGGGAGAAGGCGCTCAGCGTGCTCGCCGCGCGCATCCGCGACAAGCAGATGAGCGACCAGCAGGCGAAGACCGCGTCGACCCGCAAGCTCCTCGTCGGCTCGGGCGACCGCTCGCAGCGCATCCGCACCTACAATTTTCCGCAAGGGCGTGTCACCGACCACCGCATCAACCTCACCCTCTACAAGATCGAGCGCATCATGGACGGCGAGCTCGACGACATCGTCGCCGCGCTACAGACCGAGTACCAGGCCGAGCAGCTCTCGACGCTCGCCGAAGAAGCGGCTTGACGATTCAGGAAGCGCTCAGCGGCAGCGGGCTCGAAGCACGCGAGGCGCGTTTGCTTCTCGTCGAGGCGACGGGCTTTTCGCAAGCCGCTGTTCTCGCTTTTCAAGAAAAGCAACTTCCCGCGGAAGCCGAAAAATTATTTGCACAGTTTGTTTCCAGGCGCGCCAAAGGCGAGCCGATCGCTTACATCGTCGGGCGGAAGGAGTTCTACGGCATCGACCTCGCGGTGAACCCGGCCGTCCTCATTCCGCGACCGGAGACCGAGCTGCTCGTCGATCTCGCTTTGCAACACGATTTTTCGAATATGGCGGATTTGGGAACCGGCTCCGGCGCGATCGCGATCGCCGTCAAGAAGACCGTTCTGGATCTCGGCACCGGGAGCGGCGCGATCGCCTTGGCAATCAAGCGGCATCGCCCTGCCGCAAGGGTTGTCGCCGTGGAAGCAAGCGCAGCGGCTCTCGCGGTAGCGCAGCGCAACGCCGTCAAGCACGGACTGGATGTCGAGTTTCGCCACGGCCGGTGGTTCGAGCCGGTGGCGGGGGAGCGCTTCGATTTGATCGTCGGCAATCCCCCGTACGTGGCGGCTGCCGATCCGCACCTCGAGGCGCTGCGCTTCGAGCCGCGGCAGGCGCTGGTGGCGGGTCACGACGGGCTGGACGCCATTCGGGAGATTGCGAGCGCGGCGCGAGTCCATATGAGCCCGGGGGGATGGCTCCTGCTCGAGCACGGGCAGGGCCAGGAAAATGCTGTCCGGGCACTGTTACAGGCGGCGGGGCTTGGAGAAATCGCTACGTGGCCCGATTTGGCGGGCATCCCCCGGGTTTCCGGCGGGAGAAACGGCGCCGGAAAGAGCTAAAATCAGACGACTATGGATACTCAACAACGCATCAAAGAGCAGGTCACCGGCAACCGCGTGGTGCTCTACATGAAGGGCACGCCGCAGATGCCGCAGTGCGGCTTTTCGGCGCTCGCCTGCCAGGTGCTCAGCGCCTGCGGCGTGAACGACCTCTACACGGTCAACGTGCTCGCCGACGCGGAGATCCGCCAGGGCATCAAGGACTTCGCCAACTGGCCGACGATCCCGCAGCTGTACGTGAACGGCGAATTCGTCGGCGGCTCGGACATCATGCGCGAGATGTACGAGTCGGGCGAGCTGCAGAAGGTGCTTAACGAAGCAAAAAAGGCGACCGCAGCCTAAGCGTCGCAAGGTCGTTTTTCAGGTCACCCAAGTACTCGGGTAGTCCTGTGTAGTGGCACAGCGATACCGCTGTATGTCCATACACTTTTGTGTAAACGTAAGGTTTACTTACGGGCATAATGTCAACGAAAGTAGACTATGCCTTTACACAAAGTGTAAATACCGTTGAAACCCTTTGTCCCAGGCCGGTTACCTGCCCCAATTAACTGGGAAACCCTTATTCCCGAGATCGGCGCTGCAAACCGTGCCCTTGCACACTACGAAGGCAGTCTTTACGGCGTTCCAAACCCAGAAGTCCTCCTTTCCCCATTAACAACGCAAGAGGCCGTCCTCTCTTCCAAGATCGAAGGGACTCAAGCAACCCTCGGAGAGGTTCTTCAATTTGAAGCTGGCGCGGAACCTGCGGAAAAAGAACGGCGCCTAGATATCCAGGAAATTCTCAACTATCGCAATGCTCTTCGGCAAGGCGAGCAAGCGCTTAAAGAAAAACCGTTCAACCTAACCCTCCTGCTAGATCTACATTCCATTCTCCTAGATAGCGTGCGGGGCCGAGACAAAGGACGAGGTAGGTTTCGAACTACGCAAAATTGGATCGGAAGTCCGGGCGTACCAATGGAACAAGCGGATTTTGTGCCGCCAGACCCGCTACATCTGATGACCTATCTGGACGACTGGGAAAAGTACTATCACGCAGATCGGCCGGACGCTTTAGTTCAATTGGCTGTTGTTCATGCTCAGTTTGAAATCATCCATCCTTTCAACGATGGCAATGGAAGGCTTGGGCGGATTTTGGTCCCGCTATTCTTGTATGAAAAAAAGCTTCTCGCACGCCCGATGTTTTATCTTTCGAGCTATCTTGAAAGCCACCGCGACGAATACATTGCGCGGCTACGAGCGATAGGGACTGCCGATGGCGCATGGGAGCAATGGATCAAATTCTTTTTATCGGGGCTTGAACGACAAGCGCTGGACAATGCTTCGAAGGCGCGAGCGATCATAGACCTCTACGGGCGCATGAAGACGCGTGTGCTGGAACTTACGCGCTCGATATATGCAGTTCCGCTCCTGGATCAAATCTTTGAACGACCGCTCTTTCAAACCAATCACCTAAAGCTACCTGGAAGTCGCCAAGGCTCGTTCAATTTAATACGGACCTTAAGAGACGCAAAAATTCTAAGTGTCGTCAGAGAGGGGAGTGGGAGACGAGGTCAAGTGCTTGCATTCAGGGAGCTGTTAAATCTCTGCGAAGGCCGAGACGTAGTTTAGAGCTTTGCACCCGGCCGTTTCAACCGCGAAGCCGATGCGCTACTAGACGAGGGCTCGCAGGCAACGCAGATGTTCGCTCACTTGCGAAAGATATGCGCTACCGAACAGGTTGAGGTGGTTGAGCAGGTGGTACAGGTTGTAGAGATGTTTCCGCCGTGCGTATTCCGCCGGTAGCGGAAACGCGTCGTTGTAGGCTGCGTAGAACGCGCTCGGAAATCCCCCGAAGAGCTCGGTCATCGCAATGTCGGCTTCCCGGTCGCCGTAATACACGGCTGGGTCGAAAATCACCGGCCCTTTGGCCGTGAACCCCGCGTTGCCGCTCCAAAGATCGCCGTGGAGGAGAGAGGGGAGCGCTTGGTGGTTCGAGAAGAAAGCGTTCAGTTTTTCCAGCAACGGCTCTGATTCATTCAAAAGACCCGCCCGTTCAAGCTGCGGGATCAAGCGGCAATCCCGATAGAAAGAAACCCAGTCGTCGCTCCAGCCGTTCTTCTGTGGCGCGAGGCCGATCCAGTTGTCGCTTTCCCATCCGAAGCGATCGGAAGTTTTGCGGTGCAGGGCGGCGAGCATGCGTCCCATTGCCGGCCAGTCGGCGCGGGCGCCGAGCTCCAGGCGTTCCATCTCGATGAAAGCTTTTCCGTCGCGCAGGCCGTGACCGAAGGGCTCGGGAGCGCGTACGCCGGCGGCGCGCAGCGCGCGCAGGCCTTCGGCTTCCGACGTGTACATCGCGGCGCGCGCCGCGGGTCCTTCCTTGACGAAGGTGTCGCGGCTCAGACGCCGGAGAGCCGCAGGTTGGCCATCGACAGGCGCTCGACGAGGATTTCCATGAACGCCCGGTCGAACTTGTGCTGGCAGCCTTCCGAGGCTTGCATGAGGTTCTGCGTCGGCACCGAAATGATGTTGGCTTCGTGCACCACGCTGACGTCGGCGCCGCGCACATGCGCGCCCTTGGAGAGATAGGCCATCTCGCCGAAGGGCTCGCCGCCGCGCAGCAGGTTCAGGAGCTTGCCTTTCTTGGTCACCTTCACCTGGCCTTCGGCGAGGATGCAGAAGAAGTCGCCGGTCTCGCCTTCCTTCATGAGGAGCTCCCCCATCGCCGCGTGGCGCCAGACCGACATGCGCGCCACTTCCCACAGCTCGCCGTCGGAGAAGTGCTCGAAGAACGGCAGCTTGCGCAGCGTCTCGAACTTGTCCGAGTCGGCGAACTCCTGCGCCTTGTGCGCGCCCTCGTGCTGGGCGCGAAACGCCTCGGCGAGGTCGAGGGAGAAATCCTCCCACTGGCGGTAGCGCTCGGAGAGATCCTTCGCCATGGCGTGGCGCACGATCGCCTCGACCGCTTCCGGGATCTCCGGACGGAACCGGGTCGGCGCATCGGGCTCGACGTTGGTGATCTGGTAGATCAGGCTGAAGTTGTTGGCGGCGTTGAACGGCAGGCGCCCGGTAAGCAGGTGATACATCACTACGCCCATGGAATAGATGTCGGTCTGGTGGTCGAGCTGGTGCTCCTTCACCTGCTCGGGCGACATGTACGCCGGCGAGCCGATGGCGCTCACCTGGGTCGTGGCGGCGGAGCTGATGAGCGCCGCGCCGAAGTCGCTGATCTTGACGTCGGTCTCCCCGGTATAGAGGATGTTCGCCGGCTTGATGTCGCGGTGCGTGACGCCCGCCTTGTGGGCGAACTCGAGCGCGCGCGTGCACTTGAACACGAGCTCCACCACGCGGTCGACCGGCAGCAGCATCTCCGGGCGGCAGAACTTCTCCAGCGTGCCGCCGTCGACGTACTCCATCACGATGTAGTTCAGCTTCTCGTCGGCGACCGCGTCGTAGATCTGGCAGATGTGCGGATGCTGCAGCTTGCCGGCGAGCGACGCCTCCGTCAGGAAGAGCTTGCGGTACATCTTGCCGCGCTCGGGATCGTCGAAGGATTCGGGAAAGGCGACCTTGATCGCGACGTCGCGCCGGCTGAAGGGGTCGTTGCAGAGATAGACCTCGGAGGTCGCGCCTTCGCCGAGCTTGCGCAGCACCGGGTACTTGCCGATCTGCTTCAGCATGCCGCGATCCATCTACTTCGACTTCCCCAGCCGTTTCTGCGCGCGCGCGATGGCTTTCCTTACCTGCGCCGGCGCGGTGCCGCCGATGTGGTTGCGCGCCGCCACCGAGCCCTCCAGCGTGAGGATGCGCTTCACGTCGGGGCCGATCTTCGAGGAAAAACTCTTCAGCTTGGCGAGCGGAAGCCGCGCGAGGTCCACGCCCGCGCGCTCCGCCTCGCGCACCGCGCGCGCGACAATCTCGTGGGCGTCGCGAAACGCCACGCCCTTGCGCACCAGATAGTCGGCGAGATCGGTCGCGGTGGCGTGGCCTTCGAGCGCCGCGGCGCGCATGGCGTCGGGCACCGGCTCGAGATCCGCCGCCAGGCCCGAGAAGACTTCGAGGCAGGCCTTTAGCGTATCCACGGCGTCGAACAGCGGCTCCTTGTCCTCCTGGTTGTCCTTGTTGTAAGCGAGCGGCTGTCCCTTCATGAGCGCGAGCAGGGCGACGAGGCTGCCAAACACGCGGCCGCTCTTGCCGCGCACCAGCTCCGGCACGTCGGGGTTCTTCTTCTGCGGCATGATCGAGGAGCCGGTGCAGTAGCGGTCGGGCAGGCGCACGAAGCCGAAACGCGGGCTCGCCCAGAGCACGAGCTCTTCGGCGAGGCGCGACAGGTGCACCATGGCGAGCGAGGCGCAGGCGCAGAACTCGATCGCGAAGTCGCGATCCGAGACGGCGTCGAGCGAGTTCTCGGCCACCGCCTCGAAGCCGAGCTCTCGCGCCACCCGCTCCCGGTCGATGGCGAAAGTCGTGCCGGCGAGCGCCGCGGCGCCGAGCGGCAGCCGGTTGGTCCGGCGGCGGCAATCGGCGAGGCGTTCGCGGTCGCGCTCGAGCATCGCCACGTAGGCGAGCAGGTGATGGCCGAAGGTCACCGGCTGCGCCACCTGCAGGTGCGTGTAGCCCGGCATGATCAGCTCGGCGTGGCGCGCCGCCTGCGCCAGCAGGGCGCGCATCAGCGCCACGAGCAGCGCGTCGGCCGCGTCGATCTCGGCGCGCAGCCACAGCCGCACGTCGGTTGCGACCTGGTCGTTGCGCGAGCGTCCGGTGTGCAGCCGCTTGCCGGCGTCGCCGATCAGCGCCGTAAGCCTGCGCTCGATGGCGAAGTGCACGTCCTCGTCCTCCAGGGCCCAGCGGAACTGCCCGCTCTCGATCTCGCGCCGCACGCGCGCGAGACCCCGCTCGATCGCCGCGACGTCGCCCTTCGAGAGGATGCCGCGGGCGCCGAGCATGCGCGCGTGGGCGAGCGAGCCCTGCACGTCGTAAAGCGCCAGCCTTTTGTCGAAAGCGAGCGAGGCGGTGAACTTTTCGACCGCGGGATCGACTGCCTCCCTGAAGCGGCCGGACCAAAGTTGCTTCTTCTTGGGCATGCCCGGAGAATGAACGTGAACGACTCTATGACCAGTATAAGGCAAGACGTCTCGGCGGACTTTCTTCCGGATTTTCGCAATCTGGGCGTGCTCGCGCGCGTGCTGATAGGCGTGAACGCGCTCGTGCTCGGCGCGGCGCTGCTGGTTTCCTCCGATCTCACGCAGGCGACCGAGCGCTTTCTGCGCAGCGCGACGCTGGCCGAGCCGCTGCTTGTCGCGGCGGTGATCGCGCTCTTCGCGTTGTCGGTGCCGCTTGCGCGCCTTCCGTATTGGGCCGGATGCGCGGCGGTGATCGCGCTCGTCGTTGCGCTCGCGGGGCTCGTGCACGCGGGCCTGCTGTGGCTGCTGGGCGAGCCGCCGTCGGACCTGCGGCGCACGCTCGTGCTGAGCGGCCTTGCGGCGGCGTGCCTGCTCGCCTACTTCCGCCTGCTCGCCCGCGCGTACTCTCCCGCGCTCGCCGAGGCGCGCCTGCAGGCCCTGCAGGCGCGGATCCGCCCGCACTTCCTGTTCAACAGCCTGAACGCGGTGCTGTCGCTGATCCGCAAGGACCCCCGGCGCGCCGAGCGCACGCTGGAGGACCTCTCGGACCTTTTCCGCACGCTGATGTCGGACGCCCGCCAGTTCGTGCGCCTCGCCGACGAGATCGCGCTGCTCGAGCGCTATGCCGCCATCGAGCAGCTGCGCCTGGGCGAGCGCCTGCGCATCACCTGGGAGCTCGACGGCGCGCCTTCCGACGCGCTGCTGCCGCCGCTGGTGCTGCAGCCGCTGCTCGAGAACGCGGTCTATCACGGCGTGGAGCCGGGCACCGGCGCCGGCGACGTGCTGGTCCACATCGAGCGCCGCGGCGACCGGGTGCTCGCGCGCATCGAGAATCCACGGGTCGAGGAGCCGAACCATCGCGCGGGCAACCGCATGGCGCTCGCGAACATCCGCGAGCGCCTCGCGCTCTTCTTCGACGCCGAGGCGCGCATCGAGACCAGCACGCCCGCGGACCGCTATCGCGTGGAAATCGAGATGCCCTACCGGGTGGCCCGGCGCTCGCCGCGGGAGGCCGCATGACGCTCAGGATCTTCATCGCCGATGACGAGACGCCGGCGCGCGAGCGGATGAAGGAGCTGCTGGGCGACATCGCCGCGGACGTTCCGACCGCCGTGGTGGGCGAGGCGCGCGACGGCCTGGCGACACTCGACGCCGTGCCCGGCAGCGGCGCGCAGGTCCTCCTGCTGGATATCCAGATGCCCGGCATGGGCGGCCTCGAGGTGGCGCGCCACCTCATGGCGCTCGAGCAGCCGCCGACGATCATCTTCGTCACCGCGCACGATCGCCATGCCGTCGAGGCGTTCGAGCTGAACGCGCTCGATTATCTTCTGAAGCCGGTGCGCGCCGAGCGGCTCGCGGCGGCGCTGAAGAAAGCGGCCGGCGGCGCGGCGCCGAACCGCGAGCAGCTCGCGCGCGCGGCGGCGAGCGCGCGGGAGTACCTCTCCATCGCCGAGCGCAACCGCATCGTGCTGGTGCCGATCCGGGACATCGTCTTCCTGCGTGCCGAGCAGAAATACGTCACCTTGCGCACGCGGGAGCGGGAGCATCTGCTGGAAGAGGCGCTGGTGTCGCTGGAAAAGGAGTTTGCCGAGCGCTTCGTGCGCATCCACCGTAACTGCCTGGTGGCGCGCGCCGCCATCCGGGGCTTCGAGCGATCGCTGGATGGGGAAGAGGCGAGCTGGCTGGTGGAGCTGGATGGAATAGAGGAGCGGCTGCCCGTCAGCCGCCGGCAGTGGCCGATCGTCCGCGAGCTCGTAAACGACAAATCATGAAGGCCAAGATGCCGGCCTGGAAGCCATGAAGCGCCTTGTCATCGCGACACGCCGCAGCCGTCTCGCCCTGTGGCAGGCCGAGCACGTGAAGAGCCGGCTCGAGGCGGGTCATCCGGGCCTCGAGGTCGCCTTGCTGCCGTTGAGCACGCGCGGCGACGAGCTGCTCGATGTGCGCCTCGACGACGTCGGCGGCAAGGGCCTGTTCATCAAGGAGCTGGAAAGCGCGATGGCCGAAGGCCGCGCGGACATCGCGGTGCATTCGATGAAGGACGTGCCGGCGGAGCTCCCGCCCGGGTTCGCGCTCGCCGCGATCAGCGTGCGCGAGGATCCGCGCGACGCCTTTGTCTCGACCCGGTACGACAGCTTCAAAAGCATGCCGGCGGGCGCCGTCGTCGGCACCTCCAGCCTGCGCCGCGAGGCGCAGATCGCGGCGCGCTACCCGGGGCTCGAGATCCGCCTGTTGCGCGGCAACGTCGAGACGCGCCTCGCCAAGCTCGACCGCGGCGAATATGGCGCGGTCGTGCTCGCGGTGGCGGGGCTCACGCGGCTCGGGCTCGGATCGCGCATCCGGCAGCGTGTGCCGGCGGAGGAGCTCCTGCCCGCACCGGGCCAGGGCGCGCTCGGCATCGAGTGCCTCGCGAGGCGCACGGAGGTGATCGCGCTCGCCGGCGCGCTCGCGGATCCGGCGAGCGCCGCCTGCGTGCGCGCGGAGCGGCAGGTGAGCCTCGCGCTCGGCGGAAGCTGCAGCGTGCCGCTGGCTGCGTTCGCGGAATCCTCCGGCGATCGCCTGCGGCTGCGGGCGCTCGTGGCCTCGCCCGACGGCAAGCGCATCGCGCGCGCCGAATGCGAAGGCGCCGCGGCGCAGCCGGAGGCGCTCGGCGAGCGCGCGGCGGCCGAGCTTCGCAGCCGCGGCGCCGAAGAAATCCTTTCCTCGATTGGCGAATAAGCCTCTCGCCGGTCGCGGCATCGTGGTGACGCGGCCGCGCGACCAGGCCGCCGGCCTCGCCGCCCTCATCGAGGCGGCGGGCGGGCGCGCGCTTCTCTATCCGGCCATCGAGATCGAGGACCTTCCCGATCCCTCCGCCGCGCTGAATGTACTGAAAAATCTGGCGCAGCTCGACCTCGCCATCTTCGTTAGCCCTACCGCCGTAAGGAAAGCATTTGATCTGTTGAAAAAAGCTCGTCTCTCGTGGCCCGCTGGTCTGCGCGCGGCTACCGTGGGTCAAGGTAGCCGCGATGAGCTGGAACGTTATGGCGTTCATGGGGCGCTCGTCCCCGAAACCGGCGCCGACAGCGAGGCGCTGCTCGCGCTTCCCGCGCTTGCGGCCGTCGCGGGCAAGCGGATCGCGATCTTCCGTGGCGAAGGCGGGCGCGAGCTGCTGGGCGACACCCTTGCGGCGCGAGGCGCGAAGGTCGAGTACGCGGCCTGCTACCGGCGCACGCGCCCCCGCCTCGACGTCGCTCCGCTTCTCTCGGCGTGGGCGCGGGGCGCGGTGCACGCAGTCACGGTTTCATCCACGACCGGCCTCGACAATTTCGCCGAGATGCTGGGCGTGCCGGGACCAACGCTGCTGGCGGGCACGCCGGTTTTCGTGCCGCATCCGCGCGTCGCGGAGCAGGCGCGCCGGCTCGGCATCCGCTCGCCGTTGCTCGCCGGGCCCTCCGACGCTGAAATCATGGCGCGGCTGGTGGCATACTTCAACGAACCATGACTGATACTCCGACCGAGGCGCCCCGGCCGGCGCGCGCTTCCCGCGCGCCGTTCCTCGTGCTGATCGCGATCGCGCTGGCAGCCGCCCTCGCGGCGCTGTTCTGGATCGATACCCGGCAGCGGATCGGCTCGACGCAGGAAGAGCTTGCCCGCAGGCTCCGGGACATCGAGGCGGACGCGCGCGACGCCCGCGCGCTCGCGCGCCAATCCCAGGACACGGTGCGCGAAGCGCAGACGCGCATCGGCCAGCTCGAGTCGCGGCTGGTCGAATGGCAGGGCCAGCAGCTCGCGCTCGAGGCGCTCTATCAGGACCTGTCGCGCAATCGCGACGAATGGCAGCTTGCCGAGATCGAGCAGGTGCTCGCGATCGCGTCGCAGCAGCTTCAGCTCGCCGGCAACGTGCGCGCCGCGCTCCTCGCCTTGCAGCTCGCAGAAGGACGCCTCGCCCGCACCGACCGGCCGCAGTTCATGCCGATCCGGCGCGCGCTGGCGCGCGACATCGAGCGCTTGAGGGCTCTCCCGGCCATCGATTTTCCGGGCATGAGCATGCGTATCGACAGCCTCGTGGCCTCAGTCGACGCGTTGCCGCTCGCCTTCGACGAGCGCGCCGAACGCCTGGTCGCGGCGAAGGAGGCGGCGGGCGCGGCGGAGCGCGGTTTCTGGGGCCGCCTGGGCGCCGAAGTCTGGAACGAGGTGAAGCAGCTCGTCGTGGTGCGCCAGATGACCGCCCCGGAGCCGCCGCTGCTGCCGCCGGCGCAGGCCTGGTTCCTGAAGGAAAACCTGCGCCTGCGGCTGCTCAATGCGCGGCTGTCGCTCCTCGCGCGCGACGAGGCGGGCTACCGCGAGGACCTGCGCGCCGCGCAGAACTGGCTGCGCCGCTATTTCGACGTGCGCTCGAAGCAGACCGCCGACGCGCTCGCCCAGCTGAAGCAGCTTTCCGCGGCCTCGATCAGCTTCGAGATGCCGACCATCTCCGAGAGCCTCGACGCGGTGCGGGGCTTCAAGTCGCGCCGCGAGAGGACTCCATGAAATCGCACGCAGCGAACCCCAGGATGTCGCACGGAGCGCTCCGCATGAGTCGCGTCGAGCGCTCCGCCTAAATGCGATCGCTGTTCTGGCTGCTGGCGGTCTTCGCCGCCGCCGTCGCGCTCGTGATCCTGGGACGCGTCGACGCCGGCTACGTCCTCTTCGTCTACCCGCCTTACCGCGTCGAGATGTCGATGCTGTTTTTCGCGGTCGCCGCGGCCGCGGCATTCGTGCTGCTCTATCTCGCCGCGCGGCTGCTCGGGCAGGCGTTCTCGCTTCCCGATCTGGTGCGGGCGTTCCGCGCGCGCCGGCGCCGGGACCGCGTCCACAACGCATTCGCGTCGGCGCTGCAGGCTTACTACGAAGGCCGCTACGCGCGGGCCGAGAAGGATGCGGCGGTCGTGTTCGAGGCCGGCGCGACGCCCGCGCTCGCCGCGCTCCTGGCCGCGCGCGCCGCGCACCAGATGCGCGATTTCGACCGGCGCGATCTCTGGCTCGAGCGCGCCGGAAGCGCGTCGCCCGACCTGCCGGCGGCGCAGCTCGTGACGCGTGCCGAGCTCGCGCTCGAGGAGCGCGATTTCCCCGCCGCGCGCGAGGCGCTGCGCGGCCTGCAGGGCGCCGGCCGCAAGCACATCGCCACCCTGCGCATGCTCCTGCGCGCGGAGCGCGGCGCCGGTGCCTGGGACGAGGTGCTGCGCCTTGCGACGCAGCTCGCGAAGCGCGATGCGATCGCGCCGGCGCTCGCCGACGAGTACCGCACGCAGGCGATCGTCGAGCTGCTGCAGCGCTCGGCCGCCGATCCCGGCGGCTTCGAGCGCCGCTGGCGCGACGTGGCTCCGGAAGACCAGGCGAAGCCGCGGGTCGCCGCGGCGGCGGCGCGCCATGCCATCGGGCTCGGACGGGCAGCGCTCGCGCGCGAGATCATCGAGCGCGCGCTGAACGAGGAATGGGCGCCGGCGCTCGTCGCGCTCTACGGCGAGCTGCCCGAGCACTCGGAGACTTCCGACCGCCTGACTGAGGCGCTGCTGCGCATCGAGTCCGCGGAGCGCTGGCTGCTCGAGCGCAGCCGCGATCCGCAGCTCCTCGCCACGCTCGGCCGGCTTTGCGCGCACGCCGAGCTCTGGGGCAAGGCGCGCAGCTTTCTCGAGGCGAGCCTGTCGTTCGAGGAAAGCCGCGCGGCGCGCCTCGACCTCGCGCGCCTCGCCGAGCATCTCGGCGAGACGGCCGAGGCGCAGCGCCATTATCGGAAGGCCGCCGAGCTGCCTTAGCTGCGGCGGCGGGTTTCTTTCAAGGGAACAGCTTGGCGCGGCGCTCCAGGCTTTCCTTCGGCCAGCGCTCCTTGGACTTGTAGTACTCCGGCACCGCGGGAACGCCCGGCGGCAGCACGACCCAGGGCTGCTTGGACGACGTGAAGATGTGGATGTCCGGCGGCAGGCGATCCGGCTCGTCGAGCGTGCCGACGCGAACGAAACGCAGCACGTCGCCCGCGCCGCCGTAGTTGCTCCAGAGCGCGATGCGGCATTTCGGGCAGCGCGCGATCTTCTGGCCCTTGCCGCTGTCGGAGGGCGTATCGACAACTTCCACTTCGCCCCCGAGCAGCTCCACGCGCTCGGACTCGATGAGCGCATTCAGCGCGAAGGAGGCGCCGGTCTCGCGCTGGCACCAGCGGCAATGGCAGCAGTGGACGAACAGCGGCCCGGAGCTCATCCGGTACCGCACGAAGCGGCAGGTGCAGCCGCCTTCTATTCCCTGCACTTGATGAACAGGCTGTTGATGCCGATGCAGCTGCCTTGCGGATTCGCCGTGCACCCTCCGAGCAGCACCAAAAGCGCTATCGCCAAGCTCCTCGCCATCATTGGATGTTCCTTTTCGTGGGTGTTGCGTGCTTTATATATTCAGCCCGCCAGCGGCCTGACAGGACCCTGCAGCACGGCTCGAGTCCCCATAAGTAATTTCTCCCGGTACGTTTTCAATATCAGACTCTGATCTCTCAGCTGCTCGACGGTCAGGCCGGTATGCTCCCCGCCCGCGTTCCTCTCGAGCAGGTTTTCAGTCGTCAACCCGATGAGATGGAAGTACCGAACCGTCAGCAGGTCCATCGTCGCATGCCAGAGCATCTTCGATTCGGAAGACGAGAAGTACACTTCAAGTCTGCGCTCGATCACCTCGCCCACGATCCGGGTCGCTCGATACTGCTGGTCGAGCTCCTTTCGGTGTTGAGCAAGCTCCTCGCTGCCGGCCTTTTCGATGTCCTTCTTGCGCCAGTAGCTCTGGGTCGTTATGTAAAGGCCGCTCGCCGCCTCGGTCATCTGACTGATCAATTGGAGCCGTATTTGGTTCTCGGCCCGGAGCTTTTCCTCTTTCGCCTGGCTGTCCGCTCGGCGCTCCTGAGCCCTTCTCGTGATCCACGCCACGAACGTTCCGATGATCAGCGTGCCAACCACGGCGGTTACGAGCGGACCTACCGCCTGTACGAGCACTTTCTCCCACATTGGATGTAACCCTCCCTTGCTGGCGGCCCATCCGCTACACCCATTCGCGGGGCGCGAGAAAATCGGTATACAGCTTCTCTTCCGCGGAGCCGGGCTCCGGCTTCCAATCGTAGCGCCACTCGGCGCGCGGCGGTAGCGACATGAGGATCGACTCGGTGCGCCCGCCGGATTGCAGGCCGAAGAGAGTGCCGCGGTCGTAGACGAGGTTGAACTCGACGTAGCGGCCGCGCCGGTACGCCTGGAAGCTTCTCTCACGCGCGCCGAACGCACGGTCCTTCCGCCGCTCGAGGATCGGCGTGTAGGCCGCCAGGAAATGATCGCCCACCGAGCGCGCGAGGGTGAAGGAGAAATCGAAGTCGCGATCGGCGAGGTCGTCGAAGAAGATGCCGCCGATGCCGCGCGGCTCGCCGCGATGCTTCAGGTGGAAATACTCGTCGCACTCGCGCTTGAACCTGGCGTAGTACTCGGTGCCGGCCTCTCTCGCCGCGGGCGCGAGCGCCGCCTTGCAGGTGGCGTGGAAATGGCGGGCGTCCTCCTCGAAGCCGTAGTACGGCGTGAGGTCCATACCGCCGCCGAACCACCACACCGGGCTCTCGTCTGTCGTGGAAAAGAATCTGACGTTGAGATGCACCGTGGGGCAGTACGGGTTGCGCGGATGCAGCACCAGGGAAACGCCCATCGCCTCATAGGCACGGCCGGCGAGCTGCGGACGCATGGCGCTCGCGGAAGCGGGCAGGGCGCGGCCCTGCACCCGCGACAGGTTCACGCCGCCGCGCTCGAACAGCCTCCCCTCCTCGATGACGCAGCTCGTCCCGCCGCCGCCTTCCGGCCGGGTCCAGGTGTCTTTCTTGAAAGCGCCGTCCAGATTTTCGAGGGCGGCGACGATGCGCTGCTGCAGGCCGGCGAAATACTGGTGGACCGCCTGCGCTCGATCGTGAACCTTGCCGGCTTCCATGGGCTCAGCTGCGCTTCAACGCGTGGTGGCCGATGTCCTTGCGGTATTGCATGCCCGCGAAGCGGATGCCGTCGACGGCGGCGTAAGCGCGGGTGCGAGCCATCTTCACCGAGTCGCCGAGCGCGGTCACGCACAGCACGCGGCCGCCGTTGGTCACGACCTTCTTGCCGTCGAGCCGCGTGCCGGCGTGGTACACGCGGCAATCGGGCTGCGGCTTCGGCAGCCCTTCGATGGCGTCGCCTTTGCGCGGGTCGTCGGGATAGCCGTGCGCGGCGAGCACCACGCCGAGCGCGGTGCGCCGGTCCCATTCGGGATTCGCGCCATCGAGCGTGCCGGCGATGCCGCGCTCGACGAGCTCGAGCAGATCGGATTTCAGGCGCAGCAGGATCGGCTCGGCCTCGGGGTCGCCGAGCCGGCAGTTGAATTCCACGGTGCGCGGGTTGCCCGCCTTGTCGATCATCAGCCCCGCGTACAGAAAGCCGACGAAAGGCGTGCCGTCGCTCGCCATGCCCTGCACCGTCGGCAGGATGATCTCGCGCATCACGCGCGCATGGACCTTGGGAGTCACCACCGGCGCGGGCGAATACGCGCCCATGCCGCCGGTGTTCGGCCCCTCGTCGCCGTCGCGCAGGCGCTTGTGATCCTGGCTGGTGGCGAGCGGCACTACGTGCACGCCGTCGCTCATCACAATGAAGCTCGCCTCCTCGCCGTCCATGAATTCCTCGATCACCAGGCGTGCGCCCGCTGCGCCGAGGCGCCCGCCGGTCATCATCGAGTCGATCGCGGCGTGGGCCTCCTCGCGGCTCGCCGCGACGACCACGCCCTTGCCGGCGGCGAGGCCGTCGGCCTTGATCACGATCGGCGCGCCCGATTTGGCAACCTCGGCGTCGACATACGCCTTCGCTTCATCGGCGCGCTCGAAGGTCGCGTGCTTCGCGGTCGGGATGCGATGGCGGACCATGAACGACTTCGCGAAGTCCTTCGACGCCTCGAGCTGCGCCGCGGCGCGCGTCGGGCCGAAGATTTTCAGCCCGGCCGCGGTGAACGCGTCGACGATGCCGGCCGCGAGCGGCGCTTCCGGCCCGACGACGGTGAGATAGATGTGCTCTTTTTTCGCGAACTCGATCAGGTCCGGGATATCGGTGATGTCGACATTCTCGAGCCCGCTCTCGGTGGCGCTGCCGCCGTTGCCCGGGGCGACGTAGACCTTCTGCACTTTCGGAGTCTGCGCGAGCTTCGACGCGAGCGCGTGCTCGCGGCCTCCCGAGCCGATCACGAGCAGTTTCATTTTTTATTCTTGAAGTTTTTCATTGAATAAATCAATGCCTGAAATGCCGCATTCCCGTGAATACCATCGCCACGCCGCGCTCGTCCGCGGCGGCGATCACTTCCGCGTCGCGCACGCTGCCGCCGGGCTGGATGACCGAAGTCGCGCCGGCCTCGATGACCGCATCGACGCCGTCGCGGAAGGGGAAGAAGGCATCGGAGGCGACCGCGGCGCCGGCGAGGGCGAGACCGGCGGCCTGCGCCTTGAGCGCGGCGATGCGCGCGCTGTCGACGCGGCTCATCTGGCCGGCGCCGACGCCGAGGGTCATGCCGTCGCGGCAGTAGACGATGGCGTTCGATTTGACGAACTTGGCCACCGTCCAGGCGAAACGAAGATCCGCCCATTGCGAATCGGTGGGCTTCTTTTTCGTCACTGTTTTTAGATCGCCTTCCGTCAAAACCGCTGAATCGCTGCTTTGCACGAGAAGCCCGCCGCCCACGCGCTTGAGGTCGTGCGCCTGGTGCTCGTGCGAGAGCGGCACTTCGAGCACGCGCACGTTCGCCTTCTTCGCGAATTCCGCCTTCGCGTCGGGCTCGAGGCGCGGCGCGATGACGACTTCGGCGAACTGCCGGCCGATCGCCTCCGCCGCCGCGCGATCCAGCGCGCGGTTGAAGGCGATGATTCCGCCGAACGCGGAAAGCGGGTCGGTCTTGAAGGCCTTTTCGTAGGCGGCGAGCGGGCTCGCGCCGATCGCGACGCCGCAGGGATTCGCGTGCTTGACGACGACGCAGGCGGGCTCGGTGAAGCTCTTGACGCATTCCCAGGCGGCGTCGGAATCGGCGATGTTGTTGTAGGAGAGCTCCTTGCCCTGGATCTGGCGGTAGCGCGCGAGGCTGCCTTCCACCGGGCGCTCGTCGCGATAGAACGCCGCGCTCTGGTGCGGGTTCTCGCCGTAGCGCAGCTCCTGCCGCTTGAGAAACTGGAGGGTCAGGACCTCCGGGTACTCGCGCCGGTTTTTCTTCTCGTCGAGAGCGAACAGATAGTTCGCGATGGCGCCGTCGTAGGCCGCGGTATGCGCGAACACTTTTCTCGCGAGCTCGAAGCGGGTCGCGCTCGAAACGGCGCCGTGGGCGTTCAATTCATCCACTACTTTCTGATAGTCGGCGGGATCGACCACGACGGCGACGCCGCCGTGGTTCTTCGCCGCGGCGCGCAGCATCGCCGGGCCGCCGATGTCGATGTTCTCCACGGCATCGTCGAAGCGGCAGTCCGGGTCCGCCACCGTGGCCTGGAAGGGATAGAGATTGACCACGAGCAGGTCGATCGGATCGATGCCGGCCTTCTTGATGGCGGCGAGATGCGCCGGGTCGTCGCGGCGCGCGAGCAGCCCGCCGTGGATCTTCGGATGCAGCGTCTTGACGCGGCCGTCGAGCATCTCCGGAAAACCGGTGTGCGCGGAGACCTCGGTGACCTTGACGCCCTCCTTGGCGAGGAGCTGCGCCGTGCCGCCGGTGGAGAGGATCTCCACGCCGAGAGCGGCCAGTGCGCGCGCGAGCTCGACGATGCCGGACTTGTCGGAGACGCTGACCAGCGCCCTGGCGACTTTCGACACTACCCTTTGATCCGCAGCTGCTTCATCTTCTTGCGCAGCGTATTGCGGTTGATGCCGAGCATCTCGGCGGCGAGGGTCTGGTTGCCCTGCGCCTGGGTCAGGACCAGCTCGATCATCGGCTTCTCCACGTTCTTCAGCACCATGTCGTGGATCGAGGTGGGCTTCTCGCCGTCCATGTCCTTGAAGTAGCGCTCGAGCGAGCGCTTGACGCAGTCTGCAAGCTCGTTCGTGCGGCTCATGCGGCGCGCCTCTCCTCAAAACCTTCCTCGCGGCTCTCCCGGGCGCCGTCGTTGGCGGCGAGCCACTGGAAATATTCGCGCACGGCGCGCAGCTGCGCGTCGGCGTCGATGATCAGGTTCGCGCCGCGGCGGAATTCCTCGCCGCCGGCCAGGCCGCGCACCGTCCAGCCGATGTGCTTGCGGGCGATGCGCGCGCCGTGCTCGGCGCCGTAGAGATCGTACAGGCCGTGCAGCTGCTCGGTGAGCACGGCGGACATCTCGAGCGCCGCGGGCGGCGCGGCAAGCTCGCCGCTTTCCAGGTAGCGCGCGATCTCGCGGAACAGCCACGGCCTTCCCTGCGCAGCGCGGCCGATCATGATCCCGTCGGCGCCGGTGAGCTCGAGCACGCGCTTCGCGTCCGCCGGGGTCTGGATATCGCCGTTGGCGATCACCGGGATGCGCACCCGCGATTTCACCTCGGCGATGGTCTCGTACTCGGCCTGGCCGGCGAACGCGCAGGCCCGCGTGCGGCCGTGCACGGCCAGGAGCTGCACACCGGCGGACTCCGCGATCTGCGCCACGCGCACGGCGTTGCGCCGCTCCGGCCGCGGCCCGGTGCGAATCTTCAGGGTGACCGGGACGCTCACGGCGGCGGTCACCGCGTGCAGGATGCGCGCGACCAGCGCCTCATCCTCGAGGAGCGCCGAGCCGGCGTTCACGTTGCACACTTTCTTCGCCGGGCAGCCCATGTTGATGTCGACGATCTCGGCGCCCTGATCGACGTTATAGCGCGCCGCGTCGGCGAGCATCGCGGGATCGCCGCCGGCGATCTGCACCGAAATGGGGCCGGACTCGCCGGCGTGGTCGCGGCGCAGCCGGCTCTTGCGCGATTCGCGCAGCTCGGGTTTCGAGGAGAGCATCTCGGAGACCGCGATCGCGGCGCCGAAGCGGCGCGCGAGGCGGCGGAAAGGACGATCGGTGATGCCCGCCATCGGAGCGACGAACAATCCATTGGGAAGGATATGCGCTCCAATTCTCATTGCCGCGGCTTGTCGTTGCACGAACGAAAATGAGGGAAGCGGATTCTATCCGCTTTTGCGCCGAAAAAGAATCACATCAAAACCATTTTGTTTTTTATGGGAGCGCGGAAGGCCCATAGATCATGCGGCGCGCAAAAAAGCGCCGCGGCGCCGGAAAGACATCGAGCGCGGTGAGCGCGACGGCGCGCGCCGCGCGGCCGAAGCGCCCGGAGCCGAGGAACGCGCCCGCGAGGAGGTCGGTCACGCGGATCGTCGCCTGCGCGTCCAGCCGCCGGCCCGCCGCGTAGCGCGCGAGGGTCGCGGCATCGCCCGGGTCGCGCGCCTCGCGCAAGATCTGCGCCAGGTCCCACGCATCGCGCAAGCCGAGGTTGAGCCCCTGTCCCGCCACCGGATGCAAGGTCTGCGCCGCGTTTCCGATATACACGCAGCGCTCTCCGGTGCGCGCCGGGCGCACCCGCAGCGTCAGAGGCTGGACCGCGCGTGATTCGACGGCAATGGGCGTGCCGATGCGCCCGCCGGCGGCGGACAGCTCTTTCAGGAATTCATTTTCAGAACAATCCGCGAGCAATCGTGCGCGCTCGGGGCTCGCGCTCCAGATAAGTGCGTAGCGCCCCGCATGAGGGAGCAGCGCGAGCGGCCCCTCGGGCGTGAAGCGCTCGTGCGCCGTATTTCCGGCGGGCGGCGCAAGCTGCACGAGCGCCACGACCGCGTCCTGCCGGTAGCGCTTCTCTTCGGCGTCCTGCGCGACGCCTTCGGCGTGCACTTCGCACAACGCCCGGGTCTCTGCGTGCGTCTTTTTTATTCCGTGCCGTTCTATTTTCGCTTCGAGCGAGGCGAGAAGCGACGCATATTCGGTCACGTAGCCCAGGGCGGGAACGCCGGCATCGAGCGCCTCGAGCCGGGTGCGGCCGAAGCCGCCTTGCTGCGACACGAGCACGGTCTCGATCGGCGTTGCGGCAAGGCCTTCCCACGCGCCGACCCGCTCGAGGATCAGCCGGCTCGCGTACGAAAGCGCGAGCGGCCGGAAGGGAACGGATTTTTTCTGAAAGGAAGAATCCAGAATCGAAACCCGCAAGCCGGAATCCTGCAACGCGAGCGCCAGCGCGCAGCCTACCGGGCCCGCGCCGCGAATCAGAACATCGACTTCTTCTTCAGTCGCGCGCTCGCCCATCACGCATCAAAGCCTCAATATCCTCGATCCGCTTGGGCGCTTCGGCGGTCAGGACCTCGCAGCCGTCTTTGCCGACGAGGACATCGTCCTCGATGCGGATGCCGATGTTGCGCAGGGGCCCGGGCACGTCGTCCTCGGCGCGGATATACAGGCCCGGCTCGACCGTCAGGGTCATGCCCGGCTCGAGGCTGCGCCACTCGGCCGCGCGCTTATAGTCGCCCGCGTCGTGCACGTCGAGGCCGAGCCAGTGCCCGGTGCGGTGCATATAGAAGCGCTTGTACGTTTCCTTTTCAAGGACTTCGTCCAGGCTGCCGCCCACGAGCTTCAGGTCGACGAGGCCCTGCGCCAGGACGCGCACCGCGGCGTCGTGCGGCTCGTTCCACTTGTTGCCGGCGCGCACCTTGGCGATCGCGGCGAGCTGCGCCGCGAGCACGATCTCGTAGACCTCGCGCTGCGCGCCGCTATAGCGGCCGCTGACTGGAAAGCTGCGGGTGATGTCGGAGGCGTAGCCGTCGAGCTCGCAGCCCGCGTCGATCAGCAGAAGATCGCCTGCGGCAAGCGGCGCGTTGTTGAATACATAATGGAGCACGCAGGCGTTAGCGCCGCCGGCGACGATCGGCCAGTACGCCGGGAATTGCGCGCCGCCGCGGCGGAACTCGTACAGCAGCTCGGCTTCGATCTCGTACTCGTTCTTTCCGGGACGCGTCGCCTGCATCGCGCGCCGGTGCGCGGCGGCGCCGATGCGCGCCGAGCGCCGCATCGTCGCGATCTCGTGCGCATCCTTGACGAGGCGCTGCTCGTCGATGAGGGCGCGCACATCCTGGACCCTCTCGGGCGCGGCGGCCCCGGAGCGCGCGCGGGCGCGCACCGCGTTCAGCCACTGCATCGCGCGCAGGTCCCAGGCGGCGTCGGCACCCACCGGGTAGTGGAGCGCAGGCTGGTTCTCGAGCAGCGTGGCGAGCGCCGCGTCGAGGGCCTCGATCGGCTGCGCTTCGTCGAAGCCGAAGCGCTCGCGCGCCGCCTCGGGGCCGTAGCGGAAGCCGTCCCACACTTCGCGCTCCGGATTCTTGCCGCGGCAGAAGAGCAGGGTCTTCGCCGCCGAGCCCGATTCGGCGCCGGCGACGATCACCAGCACGGCTTCGGGCTCCGTGAAGCCCGTCAGGTAGTAGAAGTGGCTGTCGAAGCGGTACGGATAGTGCGTGTCGCGGTTGCGGATGCGCTCGGGCGCGGTCGGCACCACGGCGACGCCGGTGCCCATCGCCCGGGCGAGCTGCTCGCGGCGCTTTCGATAGATGGCAATGTCTTCAGCGATTTTCATGTCGAGATCCCAGCAAGGCTTCGAGCTGCGCGAGGCGCTCGAGCGTTCCCACGTCCTGCCACAGGCCACGGTACAGCTCGCCGCGCATCAGGCCCCGGTCGGCCGCCGCGTAGAGCAGCGGCGCGAGCGGCGCTTTCTCACCGGGCGTCACGCTTTCGACCAGCCGCGGCGAAACCAGCGCGATGCCCGCATAAGTGTAGCTCGGACTGCCGGTGCTTTTGACCTCGCCTGAAGTGGTGTTGTCACTGGCGAGCGCGAAGTCGCCGCGCGGCCGGTGCGCCGGATTCGGCACCAGCACCAGGTGAGCAAGCATCGCGCCGAGCGGCATGCGCAGCAGGCGCGTCACGTCGAATTCGCAGTAGACGTCGGCGTTGAGCAGCACAAAAGGCTGCTCGCCGAGCAGGTGCAGCGCCTGCGCGATGCCGCCGGCGGTCTCCAGGCGCTCGGCCTCGCGCGAATAGGCGATGCGCAGGCCGAAGCGCCCGCCGTCACCGATGCGCTCGACGATGCGCCCGCCGAGGTAGGAAACGTTGATCACCACGTCGCGGCAGCCGGCCGCGGCGAGCCGCTCGAGATGCCAGGCGATGAGCGGCTTGCCGCCGGCCTCGACCAGCGCCTTCGGCACGCTGTCGGTGAGCGGGCGCAAGCGCTCGCCGCGCCCCGCCGCGAGGAGCATGGCCTTCACGCCAGCTTTTCCAGCATCTGCGCGAGCGGCCCGAGCTCCCTGTACCTGCGCGACACCGCGAGCGCATAGCCGATGAAGCGCGGCGTGTCCTCGAGATACCTGGGCTTGCCGTCGCGATAGTTGATGCGCGCGAAGATGCCGAGCACCTTCAGGTGGCGCTGCAGCCCCATCCATTCGAAGGCGCGCCAGAAATCGCCGAAATCCGCATCGACCGGCAGGCCCGCGCGCTTCGCCTTCTCCCAGTAGCGCACGCACCAGTCGAGCACCTGGCTCTCCTCCCAGCTCAGGAACGCGTCGCGCAGCAGCGACACGATGTCATACGTGATCGGGCCGTGCACCGCGTCCTGGAAATCGAGCACGCCGGGATTGGGCTCGCTCAGCATCAGGTTCCTCGGCATGTAATCGCGGTGCACATAGACGGCCGGCTGCGCGAGCGCGCTTTTCACGAGGAGACGGAAGGTATTTTCCAGGGTTTCTTTTTTTTCTACATCCAACACTAAATTGAGGTGGCGGCTGAGATACCACTCCGGAAACAGGTTCATTTCGCGGCGCAACAGTGCTTCGTCGTACGGCGGCAGTTCCCCCGGCCGCGTCGCGAGCTGCCAGCGCACGAGCGCGTCCATGGCATCGCCGAAGAGGCGCGGCGCGTTGTCGGCGTTGAGCTCCTGTATGTACGTCTTCGTTCCAAGGTCGGTAAGCAGCAGGAAGCCTTGCGCCAGATCCTGCGCGTGGACCTGCGGCGCGTGCACGCCCGCCCTGGCGAGCAGGCCCGCGACGTGGACGAAGGGCCGGCAGTCCTCCTTTTCGGGCGGCGCGTCCATCGCGATGAAGCTGCGGCCGTCGTCGAGCGCGGCGCGAAAGTAGCGGCGGAAGGAGGCGTCCTCGGACGCCGGCGCGAGTGAGAATCGCGCTCCCTGAAAGTGCGTTTCCAGCCAGCGCTCCAGGGCGGCGCGCCGTGAATCACCGTGTATCATTAAAAATTCTACACCACCGAAAAAAATCTCTCCGCCTCATGCCGCAGCGCTACGCGATGCTTGTGGTCGCCCTGGTGGCCGCCGCAGATGCGTGGGCGCAGGTTCGTGTGGTCCCCGGACTTCCCGGCGCGCAGTCGAGCGCTGCCGCGCAGTCCAAGGAGCCGATGACGGTCGATGCCGAGCGCATCGAGGGCGTCGGCTCGATCGAGATCGGCGCGCGCGGCGCCGCCGAGATCGCCCAGGATGAGCTGAACATCTTCGGCGAGACGCTGCTGCTCAACCAGGAGTTCGGCACGGTCGAGGGCGACGGCGGCGTGCGCCTCAAGAGCGGCGTCGACCGTTTCTTCGGCCCGCGCCTGCGCTACAACCTGCTCGACGATACCGGGGTCTTCGAGCAGCCGCAGTTCCTGCTGCGGCGCGAGCTGCCGGCGCGGGGCACCGCCGACGGCATGGAATTCCTCGGCAAGGACAAATACCGCTTCAAGAACGCGACCTTCACCACCTGCGAGCCCGGCAACGACGACTGGATGATCCTGGCGAAGGAGCTGACCCTCGACTACACGATCGAGGAAGGCCAGGCGAAGAGCCCCCGGCTGCACTTCTTCGGGGTTCCGATCCTCGGGGCGCCGTATGTCAGCTTCCCGCTGGAGAACAGCCGCAAGAGCGGCCTGCTCACGCCGTACTACTCGCACAGCAGCACGCGCGGTTTCGAGACCGGCATTCCGTACTACTGGAACATCGCGCCCGAATACGACGCCACGATCACGCCGTCCTACATGACGAAGCGCGGCCTGTTCCTGAGGAACGAGGGCCGCTACCTGAATCCCGCGTACCGGGGCGACCTCAGGCTGGAATACATGCCCGACGACGCCGAGCTCCGGCGCGAGCGCCACGGCGTGTCGTGGAACCACGCGCAGACGCTCGCGCCGGGAATGGGCCTCAACGTCGACTTCAACCGGGTGTCCGACAACCGCTATTTCGTCGATCTCACGAGCCAGGTGCGCCAGTCCTCGATCGGCAACCTGCTGCAGGACGCCTATGTCACCTATGGCGGGGCCCTGCCGACCGGTCCGTACAGCGCGCAATTGCGCGTGCAGCGCTTCCAGACGCTGCAGGATCCGCTGGCGCCCATCGTGCCTCCGTATCATCGCGTGCCGCAGCTCAATTTCGCGACCAGCGCCAACAACATCGGCGGCCTGCTCGATACGAACTGGCCGGTCGAATACGCCCGCTTCCTCCATTCCTCGCTGCAGCAGGGGACGAGGGTTTCGGCCAGCCCGACCGTGACTGCGCCGATCATTTCCCCGGGCGCGTTCTTCACGCCGAAGGCGGGGCTGAGGTACGTCGGCTACAACCTCCAGGACGCGCCCGCCGGAAGCACCGGACGGCCGGCCGCGGCCATTCCGTGGATGAGCCTGGACACCGGCCTCATCTTCGACCGCGACGCGCGCTTTTTCGGCGAGAACCTGACCCAGACGCTCGAGCCGCGCCTCTTCTACGTCAACATCCCGTACCGCAACCAGGATTCGATGCCGCTGTTCGACACGGCGCTCGCGGATTTCAACTTTCCGCAGCTGTTCACGGAAAACCGCTTCAACGGCGGCGACCGCTTCGGCGACGCGAACCAGCTCACGTCGGCCGTGACCAGCCGGTTCCTGAGCGCCGGCGGCCAGGAGGCGTTGCGCGCCACGATCGGGCAGATCAACTATTTCCGCGACGAGCGCGTCGGGCTGACGCCGACCTCGACGTTGCGCACCTTCCACACCTCGGACCTGCTCGCCTCGGTGGGCGGGCGACCATTGCGCTCCTGGACTTTCGATACCACGGTGCAGTACAACCGGCGGGAGAGCACCCCGCAGCGCTACACCCTCGCGACCCGGTATTCCCCGGAAACCGCCAAGGTGGTCAGCGCGAGCTATCGCTTCAACCAGGACCCGGCGAATCCGGTCAAGCAGGTGGATATTTCCGGACAGTGGCCGCTGCGGCCCGGCTGGTACGCCGTAGGGCGTTACAATTACTCGCTGCTGGATAAGCGCCTGGTGGACGGAGTCGGCGGCCTCGAATACAACGCGGGCTGCTGGGTTTTCCGGGCGGTGTTCCAGCGCATCCAGGCGGCGGCCCAGGTGAGCTCGACGGCGTTCTTCTTCCAGCTCGAGTTCACCGGAGTCGGCCAGATCGGCACCGACGAAGTCATTACATTGCTCAAGCGCAACGTGTCAGGCTATTCCATCACCAACCCGCGCGATCCGACGTTCGCGCCGCCGAGCGCGCGCAAGCCGCTCCCTTTCGAGCAGATCTACTGATGCGCTTCCCGAGGTGCTCACTGATCTGCTCACTGAGGGTCTTGCTCGCGGCGCTCGCGCTGTCGCTGCCACTGGTACCCATCCTCGCGGCGCTCTTCCCCGCGGACGCGCTCGCCCAGCGCGTCAACCTGGTCGACCGCATCGTCGCGGTCGTCAACAAGGAAGTGATCACGCTCTCGGAGCTGAACGAGGCGATCGGCGCCGCCGAGCGCCAGCTGCGCCGCCAGGGAACGCAGGCGCCGCCGCGCGACGTGCTCGAGCGCCAGCTCCTCGAGCGCCTGATCCTCGACAAGGCGCAAATACAGCTCGCCCGGGACTCCGGAATACGCGTGGACGATATGCAGGTCGACCGCGCGGTGCAGCGCGTCGCGGAGCAGAACAGCATGACGCTGTCGGGCTTTCGCGCCGCGCTCGAGCGCGACGGGGTCCCGTTCGACGCCTTCCGCACGGACCTGCGCGACCAGATCACGCTGCAGCGGCTGCGTGAGCGCGAGGTGGACGACAAGATCCAGGTCAGCGACACGGAGATCGATCTGTTTCTCGAGGAGAACAGCGCGCAGAGCGCGGTGCGCGCGGAATACAGCCTCGCCCACATCCTCATCCGGGTGCCCGACCAGGCGAGCCCCGAGCGCATCGAGGCGGCGCGCGCGAGGGCCGAAAAGGCGCGCGCCGACGCCGAGAGCGGCGACTTCCGCGCGGCCGCGGCGACCTACTCGGACGCGCCCGACGCCCTGCAGGGCGGCGCCATCGGCTGGCGCACCGGCGACCGGCTGCCGGAGCTGTTCGCCGACGCGGTGGCGAAGATGAACCCGGGCCAGGTGAGCGCGGTGCTCAGAAGCTCGGCGGGATTCCATGTGCTGAAGCTCCTCGATCGCCGCGGTGCCGTGGCGCCCAACGTGCCGATCACCCAGACCCGCGCCCGCCATATTCTGATCCGCACCAGCGAAACGGTGTCGGAGGCCGATGCGCGCCGGCGCCTGCTCGGCCTGCGCGAGCGCATCCTCGCCGGCGCGGATTTCGCGGTGCTCGCGCGCTCCAATTCCGACGACTCCACCTCGGCGCGCGGCGGCGACCTGGACTGGATCTATCCGGGCGACACGGTGCCGGAGTTCGAGCGCGCGATGAACGAGCTCAAGCCCGGCGAGCTGAGCCAGCCCGCGAAGACGCCGTTCGGCTTTCACCTCATCCAGGTGATGGAGCGCCGCTCGGCCGAGCTCAGCCCCGAGCGGCGACGGCTCCAGGCGCGCCAGGCGCTGCGCGAGCGCAAGTCGGACGAGACCTTCCAGCAGTGGCTGCGCCAGCTGAGAGACCAGACCTACGTCGAGCTGCGCCTGGAGGACCGATAGGTTTTCCTCTCAGCGTCGCGGTGACTTCCGGCGAGCCCGCCGGCATCGGGCCGGAGATCTGCTGCATGGCTGCGAAGGCGGCCTTGCCCGCGCGCATCGTGGTGATAGGCGATCGCGGCATCCTGCCCGGCTGCCCCGACGTCGAGCACGTCCCCCTCGAGCGGCCGCGCGTGGCCGGCAAGCTCGACCCGGCCAACAGCCGCTACGTGCTTCGGCTCATCGATCGCGCCATGCAGGGCTGCGCTTCGGGCGAGTTCGCCGCGATGGTGACCGCCCCCGTGCAGAAGAGCGTGATCAACGACGCCGGCATCGCCTTCAGCGGCCACACCGAATACCTCGCCGCGAAATCGAAGGCGGAGCATGTCGTGATGATGCTGGTCGGCGGCGGCTTGCGCGTCGCCCTCGCCACGACGCACCTGCCGCTCGCGCGCGTGCCGCAGGCCATCCGCAAAGACGACCTAGTGCGCACGCTGCGCGTGCTCGACCACGACTTGAAGCAGCGCTTCGGGATAAAGCGGCCGCGCATCCTGGTCGCGGGCCTCAACCCCCACAGCGGCGAATCCGGCCATCTCGGCAGCGAGGACGCCGAGGTCATCGCGCCGGCGATCCGGCAGGCGCAGTCTCTCGGGATCGACGCGAGCGGTCCGATCCCGGCCGATACGCTTTTCGTTCCGGATCGCCTGAAAGGCGCCGACTGCGCGCTCGCGATGTATCACGACCAGGGCCTGCCGGTGCTCAAGTACGCGAGCTTCGGCCGCGGCGTCAACGTGACGCTCGGCCTGCCGTTCGTGCGCACCTCGGTCGATCACGGCACCGCGCTCGACATCGCGGGCCGCGGCACGGCCGACCCCGGCAGCCTGATTGAAGCCGTCAAGCTTGCGCTCGAGCTTGCATCAACCGGGCGATAAGAAGCCGCACGTAGCGCGGCGGAGGTTCGGGCAGCATTTTCTGCACGAGCGCCGGGTCGTCGAGCGCCTGCTGAAGGAAATCGAGCCGGGAAAAAAAGACCTCGTCGTCGAGATCGGCCCGGGCGAGGGCGCCTTGACGGGACCGCTTCTCGAGCGCCTCGAGCGGCTGCAGGTCGTCGAGATCGACCGTGATCTCGCCGCCGAGCTCGAAACTCGATACCCGAGGGAAAAGCTGACCGTCCACTGCGCGGACGCGCTGGAGTTCGACTTCGCGCAATTTCCCGCGGGGACGCGCATCGTGGGCAACCTGCCCTACAACATCTCGACGCCGCTGCTGTTCCATCTCGCCCGCTTCGCAGAACGCGTGCGCGACATGCATTTCATGCTGCAGCTCGAGGTCGTCGAGCGCATGGTCGCCGCGCCCTCGACGCCGGAGTACGGCCGCCTGTCGGTGATGCTGCAGACGCGCTTCAGGATGAAGAAGCTCTTCAGCGTCGCCCCCGGCGCGTTCCGTCCGCCGCCGAAAGTGGACTCGGCGGTGGTGCGCCTCGTGCCGATCGCGGAGAAGCCGGCCTGTGATCCGGCGCTCCTCGAGAAAATCGTGCGCCAGGCGTTCTCCGCGCGCCGCAAGACGCTGCGCAATGCGTTGCCGCTTGCGCCGCAGGACTTCGAGGCGCTTCGCATCGATCCGAAGCTGCGGCCGGAGAACCTTTCGCCGGCGGATTACGTGCGCATCGCGGACTACCTGGCCTCCAACCCTCGCTAGCCGGCACCCGGCGTCGAGACCCAAAAATGGCCGTCGAGAAATGCGACATCCCGACCTTCAGCGTGCTGGATCGCCGCCTGGTCGAGGCCGCTTATTTTCGGGATTCCTACCGCGCTCCCTTGAGCCGTCCGCGGGCCAGCGCCGTCGAAATTTTCGCGAGCCTCTTCGCACACCATCCCGTGTGGATGAAGATGCTCCTGATCGCGCGGAACGCAGTCGCTTCGTTCTGCGGGCTCGATGCGCCGACGGCGCGCGAGATCCTGCATCCCGAATTCAAGCGCAGCTACGTGGTCGGCGACAAGATCGGCGTCTGGCCGATTTTTTCCCTGAGCGAAACCGAGCTCGTCGCAGGCCGCGACAACAAGCATCTGGACTTCAGGCTCTCGGTGTTGAAAGTCACGGACGGCGCGACGGCGAGCGTGGTCGTTTCCACGATCTGCATGGTGCACAACCTGTTCGGCAAGATTTATCTGTTCTTTATCGTCCCCTTCCACAAATGGGGCGTAAAACGGCTGATATCGAACGCGATTATCGCGGGACGGCTGTGAGCTGCGCCTTTCCTTCGAGCAGCTTGACGAGCGCGTGCAGGACGCGATTGGCGGGCGTGGCGATGCCGAGCGCCTCGCCTTTGCGCACGACATACCCGTTGAGGTGGTCGATCTCGCTGCGCTTGCCGCGCGCCAGGTCCTGCGCGGTGGAGGAAAACTGAGTCGGCATCGTTCGCGCGATGCGTTGCACGGCTTCCCAGATGCCTTCTGGCAGGGTTACTCCGGCGCCGCGCGCAACGGCGAGGCATTCGGCCACCACGTCGCGCATCACGGCCTCCACGCCTTCGCCCTGCACCAGGCGTCCGTAGGGCAGTTGCGAAATGGCCGACAGCGCGTTGTAGGCGCAGTTGACGACCAGCTTTTCCCAGAGCGCGCCCATGACGTTGTCCGAGATCTGGACCGGCACGCCGGCGGCAGTGAACGCGGCGGCGATATCGCGGGTCGTGGCGCCGATCACCAGCTCGCCGCGTCCGTGGTGCCTGACGTGGCCGGGCCCGGCCATCTCCGTGGCGACGTAGACCGCCGCCGGCGCGATCTCCTGCTGCAGCACGGCCCGCAAACGCTCGATGTTGTCCACGCCGTTCTGCAGGCTGAGCACGAGCGCATCGCGCTCGAGGTGCGGGGCCAGCGCCTTTGCGGCGCTTTCCGTGTCGGTCGACTTGACGCAGAAGAGCACGAGCTCTGCATTGCGCGCGCCGCTCGCGTCAGTGCTCGCCCCCATCGGAACATGCTCCTTGAAGGACTGTGTCTCCAGGAACAAGCCCTCGCGGCGCACGGCCTCGACGTGCTGCGGCCGCCCGATCAGCGTCACCGCGTGACCCGCGCGCGCCAGCATGCCGCCGTAATAGCAGCCCACCGCGCCCGCGCCCATGACTGCGATCTTCATTTGCCCCGAAGGTTGAACGCGCCCCAGGTGTCGACCGGCCTACTTGCGCTCGATGAACTCGATCTTGTAGCCGTCGGGATCCTCGACGAAGGCGATCACGGTCGTGCCGCCC